>VFQR01000868.1_pt1 | contig 29483 bp, 37 predicted proteins | sample 3512321 | NCBI WGS metagenome assembly VFQR01 (sample SAMN10412374, study PRJNA504923) | tailings metagenome | isolation source: Relicate 3 Philex TSF1 revegetated site | place: Philippines: Tuba, Benguet | collected 2017-08-29 | reverse complement strand
TGGGGCCATAGCTCAGTTGGGAGAGCGCTTGAATGGCATTCAAGAGGTCGTCGGTTCGATTCCGATTGGCTCCACCAAACCTAAACCCCGGCGGTCGCTGGGGTTTTTCGTTTCTGGCCCATAGCCGGCCGAAGCGGAGAAGTCGCCGGGTCGCCACGGGGTCGCCACCAGCGACGGAAAAACGCCTTGACGGTCTAGCGAGCCCGCTCGGATTGATATGGCATTGTTCTCAATGGGCGTCGGGATCGGCTCGACGGAAGAACCAGATTTGGTTTCACGGGCCTGAGCACCCGTCGCCTGATTCTCTCTGTTACCGTCTGTAACAACAGGGGGGCGCAATTTTGGGCAGACCCATGGCGAGGGAAAATGAGCGAGCGACGCAGCTACTACCGCTTGCACGATGACGACGAGCGCTTTGACAACATGATTATCGTCGGCATCGGCTGGGAGCCGGACCTGCCGCCCTACCTGCCTCCCGGCGCCGATGTTATGTGGAGCGACCTGCACGTCAGAGGCGACATCATCCGTGCCGCTGCACAATCGGGTTTCCCGAGCGTAGAGAAGGCGCTGCAAAGGGCGGACCAGATGGCCGCAGCGTATGGTATCGAGCGGGTGCACATCAGCATCGAGCGCTCTAGCGACTGGCGCAACGATTGGGGCGTTCTGGTGGAAGATGCCTAAGCGGCTGGCCGAAGAGGGCGGCGTAACGCTTCCGCCGTTGGTGGAAACGTCGTTTTTGGGTGCTGGCAAACGAGCGAGAACGGCGCCGCAGGGATGCGCAATTTTGCGCAGGCCCCATGTGTCGAGCCCGCAACGGGCCGAAAGTTGGGCCGGTTGCCGCCGCCTCGCGCGCACAGTGTCGCTGTCGTTTGATATCCTTTGATTGTTAATCACTTTCTTGCCGCCTCGCGCGCGCGCGTACTGGTCCGAAAATGCGGGACAGGGCATTGCCCGCGCTCTAGAGCAAAGCTATGTTCCACCAGCGCGCAACAAAGGTTGCCCTCGACCTCGCCCATGTCCACAGGCGAGCCTTCGGGATCGCGGCAAGGGTGGGAAATCCCCAACCGGGAGCACCTTGCTATGCGTACCGACAAAATCCGTGAAGACCGCGCCAGGCGCACCCTTGCCCGCAATGGCTATAGGCTGCGCAAGACGCCCGCCCGTTCTTGGCTCCGTCAAGCATACGGGCCGGGCTATATGATCATCGACAACGCGCGGAATTTTGTAGTGTCAGGCTGCACCGCCTATGAGTACAGCGACACCCTTGAGGACGTAGAGGCGTTCGCCGCTACAGCCGGCTAGACGCCAAAGAAAAGGGCTGGAGTGGCAGACATTGCCGCACCAGCCCCGACTAGCTGCAGCCCCCCACTATCGGGCTACTGCGCCGCGATCCACTTCCGCGGGTTCTGCCAACTCCTGCAGCAGATCAGCCATGCGGCGCACGTTCGGATCGTTCGGATACTCCGCGCGGACCTTTGCCGCTAGCCGCTGCTTCTGTGCGCTCGACATCCCCATGACCAGCAACACAAATTTCACCCCGTCCGCCTTTGCGTCGCTCATGACGTTTGCTCCAAGTCCACATGAACTACCGGGCCGGCAGCCCCGCTCCAGCGATGCCCGACAAGGACGCCCTTGGCGTTGGGCACATAGGCCAGCCGATAGCCTGCCCCGTCCCCGTGGCGAAGGTGGAGCGCCTTGGCGAGCTGCGTCAGGTGATAGTCGATCAGCTCATCAGGCGACGCCGCATCAAGCCAGCCCTGCAGGTCGAGAGCAGGGGCAGGCGGCTGATTGGCGAGGCGGAAGGCCGCAGCCCCCACGGCGGCCGTTCCTGCAATAGCGCCGACGATTGCGGCGCGGCGAGTAATCGGCATTATTTGTTGTCCCCTTCTCGCTCGAAGATGATGCCACGGAGCTTGCCGGGCTTGCCGTCAGCTAGTTTGTAACGAACCACCCAACCGCTAACGATGCTGGAATCGAGGGCCTGCGCTGCGGCGGTCAGTTCAGCAACTGCCGCGCTCCAGCGGTGTTCGGGCGACAGCTCGCTACTAGGGAGCAGGCCATAGATTTCCTGCCCCGGACGAAGGTACGGAAAGCGGTTCATTGCCCGCCCCCCGTCTTGCGCACGAATGGCGCGTGCGACCGCGTGAAATACACCGACTGCACGCGCTCATCACGAGTGCCGGCCATGGTTTCGTCAAAGCCGACCCAAAACCCCTCGATGGAGGGATCGAGGGCAATAGCTTCGTCGCGGAACTTCATTGCCAGCTGCAGCAACGTTGTCGAACGTTCAGCGGCAGCGGCAGGAACCGCGAGCGCAGCGGTAGAGGCGGCAGCCCCTACAATTGCGGCGCGGCGGCTGATACGGTTCGGATTGCTCATCTTGTGACCTCCATTGTTCAGGATGACGAGGCCGGGGCAGTTGTTCGCGCAACCGTCCCGGCCGACTTCGGGGCTTCAGAAGTTCCAGGGCGTGACACCCCGAGCGGAGCAGACGGAGCGGGCTTCACGCTTGCCCGAGACGGTGATCTTTTCCCCCGCCTGAAACTCCTCGCCGTTGCAGGGCTTGGCGCAGATGGTGAGGCAGTAGGCGTCACGCGTCTTGTGCAGGTAGGCAATCAAGGCTGTTCTCCCTTCGGGTTGAGAAGCGCCCCGCCCGTGGGCGAGGCCGCAGGATCAGGCGGCCTTGCGAGGCGCGCGCTGGCGCTGCGCAATCTCGGCAAGGATTTCCGCCGCATGCTCACGGTAGAAGCGAGCTACCTCGCCTTCCGCGTCATCCCGGCAGACCTGCCCGCGCAGGTAGTCGGCCAGCCAGTTTTCAAGGTCGGTGTGATCCATCGGAGCCCCCCTCAGGCAGCGAGTGCGAGAACATCGCCGGAGACGGCGAAGCGGCTGTTGACCGGCTGCCCCGGCAGGGCCGAGAAATCGGAGCCGGTGAGGAGCGCCACCGCTTCGGCCGCCTCGCAGGCGAGCCCCATCATGCCCACGGCGCACTTGAACGAAACTTCGGCACGGTCGCCGGTCCGGACCTTGGCGGCAGCGAAATGTTCGCCGGCCGCTTCGAGAAAGAAGTGCACCGCGCGCGCGTTCGTCTGGATGTTGCGCGGGTGGCTGGGAACCTTGCAGGGAGTGGCGTGCATTTCGCTTTCCTCACAGTGAACTTGTATCGGCTACAAGTTAACCATGAAACACTTCGGACTTGCCGTCAACTGGAAACTGTGAAAAATTCCAACCCAACAGGAGTTTCTTGCAAGGGGATTGGAAATGCTTACCACCGGCAACCAGCTACGGGCCGCCCGCGCTCTAGTGGATATGGATCAGGGCACGCTGGCTAAAGGCGCAGGGGTCAGCGCGAACACTATTTCCAGCATGGAGAAGCGAGGCGCCGAACAGCTGACCAGCAGCTACGCCACCATCCGCGCAATCATGGACGTGCTCGAAAAGGCAGGCGTTGAGTTTCTGAACCACGGGCAACCAGGGGTTCGGCTGGCGAAGGGGAGGGATTGAGAACACGCCAGCCCTTCCCCCAAACATCGGGGGGAAGTGGTATAGCCCGTAACTTGCGGGGCTGAGGCCTGCCAGTTTGGCCCGAGATGGAGCGAAAGTTCCGCTCGGTAGCGCGTCGCAGACTTCCGTCCAAATCTGGACGAAAACAACCGGGCGCCGAAGCGCCACGCTGGCCCCCGTCGTGGCTCAGCGTGGCTGTCTGCCGCCCTTGCTTCGCTTCCCTTGTGTCTTGGCGCGCATTGCCACCAGCGTTGCATAGTCGCCACCAGGAACAGCGTACCTTGGCGGAGGGGCGATAGGGGCAGGTCGCCAGTACTCCATCAGGGCCTCAACGTCTTCTTTCGTGAAGAGCATACGCTTACCGACAATCCGACAATGGCCACTGCGCCGGGCATCCGCCCGGATTCTGCGCTCGGACACCCCGAAGGTCTTTGCAAGTTGCTCGGGCGTATATGTTTCCGGAATTTCCTGTTCATCAACCAAGGCAGCAGCCTTTCTCACTTTGCGGGCTCGCGCCCCAATCCTCGAAGTCGCTGCGGGCCGACGCGCCGCCTGAAGAACTCCCGGCTTAGGGCCGCAATCATACGCTCTAGCCCGGCTGTTCGAGGACGTTCCACACATTGCCGCATGAGAAACATCATGTTTTCATAATCGGCCGCCGCATTGGCAAACATGTTGGGATCAAGCTCCCCGGCTTCAGCTTTGGCGATCAGCTCGCGTTGCCGGGCTTCCCACTCACGCCGCCGAGCCGCGTCGGCCGCTTGCAGGATAATCGACGGCCAGGCAGCGTTTGCCGCGTCCGAGGCCGCTTGTCGCCCCAACGCCGTGCCGCTCATCGCCTGCCCGTCATAGGCCAGTGCCCAGCGCCATGCATCAGGAGCGCCAGACGGCACCCGCGACAGGGCAGCATGCCGCTCCGGGAGTGCACCGCCCTCAGGGAAGGCGACATAGCCGCCTTGCCCGTCCCGCTGCCACGGCAATCGGTTCACCGGGCACCCAACACCAAGTTCCGGACACCAGCCGCCAAGCCACCGAGGACCGCGCCACCGACGACGCCCCCGATCAGGTAGCCGATCCAGTATGTGGCCGAGAATGAAGCCCCGTCGCCTACTAGGGTCACCAAGGCGAGGGCCGCCCCTACGATTGCGCCAATGCCGCTGGCACGGAGCAGATTCCACGGCGCCGGTCGAAACATGCCAGTCATGCACACCACTCCGTCGCGGTTGAGGAGGCGGCTAGGAGAGCACTCCGCGGCTAAGTTGGCAATGCGCGGAGGAACCCCTAACGGGCCAATATAGCCCATCACACAACGGCACCGGCCGCCCCCGAGCCTTGTGAGGCTGGCACGGCGCGCGAAGCGGCTATAGCCTTACCCCATTGGGGAGGGCCTGCAGAGTGTTCAGCTTTATCGCCGTATGCCTCTTTGTCCTGATTGCCGTAGCGGTTGAGAGGTTCAACAACAAGGATCGGCCCGAATACGACAGCTCACAGACCAACGACATTGGCCAGTGGGTATTGCTGCTGCATATTCGCCAAGACCTGAAGCTTGTGGCATTCCTGCTGGGCGGGGTTATCCTGATGCTTGGGATAATCGCGGACCGTCTCGCCTAAGCCGCTCCCGAGGCCATGATGCTATCGCACAGCGCCCGAGCACTTCGCACCAGCGCCGCCGTCTCAGCGCGGGCTTGCTTTGCGGCAGCTGTTCGCAGTCCGTGCCGATAGTTGCCATGCCGTGCCCCGGCAGGAGCGCCGCCGCCTGCCCCATGGAAGCGGCACACGTTCCAGCCCGTGACCGCAGGAGCCCGGCACCGGAGCCCCGTCCGCTTCGAGGTTGCGCAGCACTGGCGAGCGTTGGGAAAAACGCCGTTCATGGGGTTATCGTTCGACTTCATCGCGCGCCCCACCCCCGGCCACGTCCCCGAGCACCACGCCGCCTGCACCAGAAACCGCCCCAGGCGCAAGGTTGTAATGCCGATGCTCGACAGTCACCCTTTGCCCGCCCGCCCCTTGCAGCCGTTTCAGCGTGTCCGCCTGCAGCGCAAAGGTTCGGGCGAGGTTGTTGAGCGCCTTTGTGTGCATCGCTACAGCGCCGGCTTCTGTTGTCCGGCCAAGGTTGCTTGCAGCTCGCATCGTTGCCAGATGAACCGCCGCCATCTGCCCGGCAAGCATCGCCTGCACAGTATTGCGGGGATCTAGACCAGCCACTAGAGCGAGAGCTTGCGAGAAGCCGGCAGGTTCGCGCGTCCCCGTCATTTGCAGCAGCGTCAGCAGCAGCGAGTCCAGCGCGTCGGACGATTCGAGCCCGAGCGCCTGCAAAGCCTGTTGCGTAGCGCCTTCGACGGTCTCGCCTTCCCCAACCGTTAACGCGATTTGCGCCGCCCGCCCCTCTACCTCAGTCAGCACCATGCGAGGACAGTTGGGCTTGCGCTTCCGAGAAGCCCGCCCCCGACCATTTGTCGCCAGAGCGCCGCCCATTCCTAATGTCTCGTGCCGGTCACGGCAGCCAGAAGGCTTTCCGCCGCCACCTGATCGCCCCTCAGCACGAACGCGCCGCTATTGTTGAAGAACTGCCGCGCATCGCAAAGCCAGCCCACCGGATCAAGGTCATAGTCGGCAAAGCGCGGGACGACAAAACCTCGAGCCTGCATTTCCGGCAGCACAAGCGTTGTCACCACATGGCAGACAATCGGCGCCTCGGCCCCTATGTCGATTTCATGCGGCGCCCCGAGGAACAGTTGCGCCTCAACAACTTCCAACCAAGCGCCGATGAAGTGAACCGCCAGCGCAAAGTCCGCGGGATCGACGCTATGGGTATCGAACAGGGCGAGAAATGCCGCTCTTGCCGGATCGTTAGGGATCGGGCCGCCACCAAAGACCGCTGGTGTTTCCAGGGTTAGCACCCGGTCGCTCATTTGCTGCCCTCCTTGCCGCTCTTGCCGGATTCTGCGGCCGTCACCAGCGAGCCGGCCATGAGCGCCCGCCGAACCAGCTGCGAGAATCCCAGCTCTACAGCCTTTTCCTTGCCGGGCTTCACCTTGGCGAGCAGCACGCGAGCGAGGCCGGGGTTAAGCATCGCTTCGCGCAACAACTCATCAATCTGCCGGATACCGTTCTGCCGCAGCAGCCCGACAACACCGCCAGCAATGCCCGTTGCCATACCTACCGGGCCGCCGAGCAACAGCGAGCCGCCGCCAGCGCTTGCCAGCGAGGCGAGAACTATCTTGAGATAAGTCGTCTGCTTGTTGTCGGTCGCCTGCAGCGCGAAAGTGTCTTGAGCAGTGTTGGACTGCCCCGGCAGCCTCACAGCCGCCTGCGAGCGATTGGCCCGGTGCAGATCATCGGCAATCTGCTGCAGGTTCGACACCTCGCTTTCGCTGAATCCCGCCGTGCGCAAGGTCTGTTTATGCTTGCGGACGAAACTTTGCAGCTGGTCGGACCGCAGGCTGTTCACGCCCGAGGCGCCCGCTTCCGTGTTCGACACGAAACGGCTTGCAATGTGCTCAGCAACAGCCCTGCGAAGCCCAGCCTTACCCGCCTCGCTCTTGTCCACAGCAGCCCGAAGCCGAAGCATCATGCTTGCAGAGTCCGAGCGCCCGAACAATGCGCCGATCATCGGCACGACATCGGCCGGGTCTTCGAGCTTGAGCAGGCGCCCGAAGGTGCCCAGCTGTTCCGCTGCCAGCGCTTCACGTTGCGCAGCGGCAGCCGCCGCGAACGCTTCCGACGAGCTAACAGCGTCGTCAATGCGTTGCCCCAGCTCAGGGAACTCCCTCAGCACGTCCGAATGCTGGCGCCGCCAGGTCGAGGCCTTCGAAGGGTCTAGCGTGCCGTCTTCCCGCAGCGCTGCACGCCGCAGACGATCCACCGCATAGCCTTCCAGTGCCGATAGGGCTTGCTCATCGCCCACAGCCGCACGATAGGCCCGCACCGCGTCCACGCTTCGAGGCCCCGCCGAGAAAATCCGCCCGGCCACCGACGACGCCGGAATGTCATAGGGGGCAGTGCTGCTTGGACGCCGCCGCAGCGGGCCGAGCGTCTTGTTGTCGAAGGTTTCGACCCGTTCCCGCGTAGCAGTCCGAGCCTGCCGGAGCCGGTTCAGCGCTTCCGGGGTGAAGTTGGGTTCGAGGTCCGGGGGCTGGGGGAGGACGCCGCGTCCTGTTGCGCCTTCCGGCCCAACCTCACCAGCGACAGGTCCGACTCCTGCCGGCCCAGCTGTTCCGCCGCCCGCCCCAGGGCCGCGAGAAACATCGGGGACCGCACCGGCCGAGAAGGATTGTCGGGCATATCGTTCACCTGCACCCTGCAAGATTTCGGAGAAGCCGGCCGCCTCACCAAACAGGCGCGCGTCCGTAGTCTGCTGTTCAGCTTCGAGAATAGCACCCCTGACAATGGCCTCAAAGCGTCCACGAGTAAGGCGCCCGGCCAGGTTCTCCCCATAGCCGAACTGCAGCAGCCTCAGCGTGTCCTGATCTATCGCGTCGAACGCGTCCTGTTGCGCTATGGCGTTCGAGAGACTGATACCGCGCTGCCGCGCAGCCTGCACCACACGCGCCGCCGAGACCATCGAGGCCGAGCCGTCTGCGGCCGGATCAATTCGCCCTTCAGCAATGCCCGCCTTGAGCCGTGCCACGTCGCCGGCCAGGTCGGAGAGGACGCGGCCGAAGGCCCTCACATCTTCGTCGCCAGCATCAAGCAGCCGCTCAATCAGCGCGTTGTCGTCATAGGCTGCCCGGAGGAGCGCGCCCTGCACACGCCGGGCACCATCCACCGAAAGCCTGCCGTCCCGCGTCGTGAAGGCGCCTTCTTCGCCGCTATCGGCCACATTGGCGAGAAAGCTGCGAACAAAGTCCCGGTTTTCCGCGCTGGTGACTTCCCCGCCCCGGTAAAGGTCGAGGATTCCGCCGTTGAGCCGCTTGGCGTCGGTCGCCGCGCGCTCGCTCGCAGAGACGGCCAGTCCCGTGCCGGCGTTGGCCTCTTGAGCGAACCGCACCCGTTCGGCCGGGTCGAGTTCGGTCTTGCGCACCCGCACGAGAACGGGCGCCCGCATGCCGTCCGTGGCGTAGCCCTGCGATTCAAGGAAGGCACGATAGTCGGCCGCCGCCCGTCCACCGGAGCCATAGGCCTTGCGCAGCGCCAGCATTCGCGCGTTGCCGCTTTCCACGAACCCGTCAGGCCCCACGATAGGGGCGCCAGTCGAGGCGTCGGACGAGGCCCCCAGCCGTTCGGGCTGCAACTCGGCTGCGATCCGCGAAACTTGCAGCTCGCTTGCCGCCCGCGTCCGGTTGCGCGGCTGCAACTCAGCGGGATAGGCCGGATTAGGCCGCATGTCATCGAGATTGGAAGGCGTCAGGCTGTCGGCATCGACAACACGATACTCCACCTCAAGGCGCCGGCCGGTTGGCGTGAAAACCACGTTGCCGGTTCCGGGGGCGCCCTGCGTTGCCGCAGCCACCCGCGCGCCCATCGCCATGCCGGGCGACATTTCCCCGGTTTGCACAGCCGAAGCATCGTCCGCAACCTTGCGGGCAATGATGCTTTCGAGGTCGCGCTGCACACCATCGTTGAGCACCGTCAAGCGCCGATAGGCGGGGCTTTCCCCGTTCGCAAGCCGCTCCAGACGCATCTCCGTTTTGATCCGGCTTTGCAGCGCGGTCACATCAGAGAAGCGCGCCACCGGGCGCAGCCGCTGCACAGCGTCGAAGATTGCGGCTTCTTCGGCCGAAGGAGGCTTTGCCGTCGCCGGCATCTCGCTCAGGAGCCGCGCGCCTTCCGCCTTCGCAGTCTGCACAGGCAGCGCCAGCGTGCCGTCAGGGTCTACCGCACTCCACAGAGCCCGTTCCTGTTGCTTGGCTGCAGCGCGGGCCGCTTCGAGGCCGCCGCGCATCTGTTCGCCGGCTACGTCCGGAGTCATGGGCGAGCCAATATCTGCCGCCGCGCGCTGCGCCGTCGCGCGAGCACGGTCCACCTGCCCGGTCGCCAGTTCGTCAATCTCGGCCAGACGTTCGCGAAGTGCCGTCACCACAGCGTCAGCCGAGCCGTCCCCCTTGAGCCGATCCAGTTCACCCATGCGCGCGCTGTTCTGTTCCGCGCGCCGGGTCTGGAAAGCATCCGGGAACTGTGTGGCTAGTCGCCGCTCAAGAGCGCCAAGGCCCATGTCGCCCGTCTGCTGGAACGTGGTCGGCTGCGAGCCGGGAACAATCTCCCGTGCCCCGCCCGCCAGAGCTTCCGCTACACTGCCGGGGCTTGTCGCCGCGTCCTGAAGCTGCTGCCCGGCCAGTCGCTGCCGCCCTGCATCCGTGAGAGGCGCGAGATAGTCGCTAGTCATCCGGCCGGCCGCCCGCGCCGCTTGCGGCAGTGACGCGGCAGCCGAGCCAGCGACACCACCACCCAGCGCCCCAGCAAGGCCCGCCAGGGGCTTGTACTGATCCGGGGCGGCTTCCATTGCCGCAGCAGCGCCCGCGCCGGCAGTGCCACCCGCGACGGCATTGCGTGCCATCCCCCCGAGGCTTGAAGCATTGCCCAGGAGCGGCGCCAGCGCCTCCGAAGCGGACGGGGAAAGCGTACCCAGCCGCGACGCCGTGCCCAGCAGCAATTCCGGCACCAGCGCGCCGGCAATGCCTTCACCAGTTGCCGCCGCCAACCGCTCAGGCAGCGACACCGGCACAATCGAGCGAGGGTCTTTGATTCCGACAGGTTCGAGCGCGTTGCGAGCGATCCAGTCGGAATCGCCCACCACCGAGCCGGGCTGCAGCATATTGGTTGTGAGGTCATCCTGCCCGGTCAGCGCATTGAGGCCGGCAACGCCCCAATTGATGACGTTGCGCGACCGATCCACGAGGCCGCCGGTCATTTCGAGCAATGCTCGATTCATGCCCCCGGCCAGGTTCATCGGCAACCCTTGCTCGACAGGAGGCGCAGGAGCGCCATCGACAACGTTGCTTGAGACTCGGGCACCGGCTTCATAGCCCATTGGCAGGTCACGAGTGGACGTTGCCCGCGTGTCACCCTTGAAGGCCCGCACTTCCTCAACCGTGACGCCTTCGCTTTCGATATAGCCGTCAATATGGGCAGTCGGCGCCCCCATACTGGCCATCTTCGCGACGTTACGCTTGATCCGCGCGAGGTCGCGAGCCGGCTTTGCCCGATCCGACTGAGGGTCTGCAGGCGACCGCACGGCAGGCATGGCAGCGTAGCCACCGGGGCGAGCGTCGCGCGGGAGAGGCTGGGGAGCGAGTGCCATCAATCGAGTCCGTAGAGCGTGCGGTAGTCGGTAGAGGCTGGGTTCTGGCTTGGAGAGTAGGAGCCCTGAGACACTTCGAGCAGGCGCCGATAGCCTTCCTGCACCGAGGTCTCGAAGTCATCGAGAGCCGTGAGGAAACTGGCTTTGTCGCCGGTCCTGGCCGCCGTCTCCATCCGGGCGAAGGCAGCTTCCGCCCGGCGCCCTTCGTAGTCGGTGATCTGGCCGCCGCCTTTTAGAGCCTGCCGGGCCTGCATGAACGCCTGCCCCATCGCCTGGTCTAGCGCCGGCTTCCAGTTGCCCATTGCGGTGCCGGGGTGAATGTACATACCGCGTGGCCCAAACTGCCCGAACCATTCGTCCAGGCCTTGCGGATCACGCAGCAGCCGCCCCGCGCGCAAAGTCAGCCGCACGCCCTCCTCAGCCGAAGGCATCGCCGCCTTGGCCGCCGAGGTTGTTTTCGCGTCATAGGTGGCGCCGGCCCTTGCGCCAGACATCGCCCCCGGATCGAACGTTACGCCTTCAGGGAGTCGCGAGGGGACAAAGCCGTCCTGGCCAACCTGCATTGGCACGATGTTCCCCTGTGCATCGCGCCCCGTGTAAATCGTGGTGCCGAGGTTCCCATTGCCACCCGCGCCGCCCCGCTCAATGCGATAAGCTTCCGAAAAGTCTAGTGCCCCGGTCGCCACCATTTCGCGTAGCGCCGGGTCTTTGAGGAACATCGAGTTTCCCCGATTCCGCGCGTCAATCTCGGCTTGCTTGGCGGCAGCGCTATGGTCTCGAAAATAGGTCTGCCAAGCGTCGGACGGAGCCAGCCCACCAGACTGGACGGCATCAGCCAGGATGTTACCCCCGCTGAGCGCGCGCAGCCGTTCCGCTGTCATGCCCATCTGCTGCGCCGCAAGCTGGTCGGCTTTAGACTTTTCTTCTTGCGCCAGCCGCACGCCGCTCAGTTCTGATGTGCGGCGGGTTGCGGCCCCCAACGCGCTGCCGAAGTCGGGCGCATTCGTCAGGCCATAGCCAAGGTCAGTGAGCGCATTGCCGAAGAACGTTCTGGCCTTGGGGTCTTGCGTCCACCCCGAGAGCATTTCGGCCAATCCAGGCATCTCAGAATCTCCCCATCGCTTGACCCGCGTTGCCTGCCACATATCCGAGCAACTGCTGCCACAATGGGGCCTGTGGTGCCGTCTCCGTTGTTCCAGCGCTTGCAGCAGTGCCGCCGAGAATGCTGGTCAGCCGAGCGAGGTAATCGGTCGGACCGGCCGCCGCGGCATTGGCCGCCGCGTCCTGCGATGCGCCAACAGAGGCCGCAATCGAAGACGGCAACTGCGCACCGGATAGGAGTAGGGGCAACATGGATGCACCTTCCGCCTGCCGGCTGTAGCTTTCCGAACGCTGCGCCAGGTCGAGGCCGCCTAAAGCGTCAGCCAGCCCACGCGCCGCCGCCGCTTGGTTCTGGTCGGAACCGAACATGCCAGAGGCGTTGAAGGCACGGTTGGTCGAGGACAGCACATCATCGGTCAGGCGTGCCCGCTGCTGCGCATAGAGTGGATCGTCACGGCCGAGTTCGCGCCCGGCCGCCCGGTTGCCATAGGATTCAATGGCTCCGGCAATGCCGCCCGAAAAGGCCGAGTTGTTGGCTGCATCAAGCGATGATTGCCAAGCGCCCGTGGTTGTCGAGCCGGGCGCCTGATAAATGGATGCGCCGGGAGAATACGCGCCGAGGACACCCCCGGCCAGCGTATCGACTGCCTTGTTGACGTTGGGGCTGGCAGACTTCTTCGTCCCGACAACCCTTTCGGTTGTACCGCCCATCTTAAAGCACCTTCCTCAATCCCTTGCCCCGCCAGGACCGCTCATAATCCGGCAGCATCCGCGCCCAATCCCGCCCGATAATCCGCAGCTCATCGCAGCCAGCGTCCCGAGCGAGCCGTTCGAGCGTGGCAAGCGTTTCGCGCACCGCCTGAAGCGTTGCCTTCGGCCCCGCACTGATCTCGCCTTCAATGTGAAAGATGCAGCAGCAGCGCGCGCCTTCCGACGCGTCGAGCACATGCACCAGCACGTCAACATCACACTCAGGTCGCTTTACCCGGAACGGCGGCAGCGTCACGCCGGGTTGATGTGGGGTCCTGTTGGGCTGCAATCCGAGGAAAATCCCCAAATGCCGCGCAACTTCACCGACCCGCCGCCCGAGCAGCAGCGGCAGATTTGCGAAGTTCATGGAGACACCGGCAGCGCGCATTTCAAGCCGCTCCCGCTGATGCACGGACAAAGGCCGAGAGTGTCTGCCCGTGCAGTCGTGCCGCCAGGGCGAGCGCCCGCTTTTCGCGGTCGGTAACGCGCACCTTGACGGTTTCGCGCCGTGTGCCTCGTGCCGTCTTGTTGGAAGCCGCAGCCATTGCCTGCCTCAAATCATTGCCTGTTGTGCCCACGCTAAAGCGTGGCGGCACCGGCTCCGATAGCGCCTGCAAATCCTGCAAATCCTGCAAATCCTGCAGCCCGAACGGGCTAAAGCAGTTCCTTCTTCAACCCGTTCGGAACACCGTCCACCGGCTCAAAGCCGGGGAACACCCGCGACCAGTCCCGACCCGCTATGCGGAGTTCTCGACACCCAGCCGCGCGGGCCAAGCCTGCGATCCTGTCAACTTCTTCGCGCACTGCCCGGAGCCACGCCTTGGGCCGCGCCGGGATATGCCCCGTCACCTGCTTGATGCCGCAGATCAGCCGGCCGTCTTCTTCGATAACCTGCAGCGTCACCAAAACCGCGCCTTCGGGCCGCGTCACTGAGAAGGGGGGCAAGTCCACCATTAGGCGCCGCCTGCCCCACTGCCGAGATACTTCCGAACTGCGGGGCTATCGAAGTGCCGAGCCCGGAAAGCGTCGAGGGCTTCACGATCCATCGCCAGGACCATTCGCAGCGCCGGCTCAGAAATGCGCCAGGCGGTATGCGGCGCCAACTGCCGCCCGATACCATAGCGGGAGGCCCAGCGCGTCACCGTGGTTTCTGCGACGCCAGCCTGTTCGGCCGCCGCCTTGACCGAAAGCACGTCCCCGACGCTGATGGACACCGGCGCCACCTTGCCGTCACGCTGCATCGCCAGCACTCCTCACGAGAAATTCGCGCGGGACGCGGCAGCCGGGATTACCGGGAGGAGGTCCGAGCGCCGTTGTGTTCCAGCTGCCCGACATCTGAAACGCCGCCACCCATTCGGCCCAATGCGGAGCCGAAGCGCCCGCTGCAACGTCGAGGTCGCCTTGCCAGCGCCGTTGATTGATCCAGGTGGCGAGGAGCGGGCGGTATTTCTCCTCTGTGCCGGCCTCGAATGCGCGTGCTGCTGCTGCGATATGAGACCGGCAGTCCGCCCGGTCCGCTTCAGAGAGACGGCTATAGGCCTTAAAGGCTGGGAGTGGCGCGTTGCCGGTCCGCTTCCAGCGTCTTGCCCACACCTCAGTTTCAAACTCGGCAAAGAGCGGGTCGGACCTGTCAGCCCCCGCCTTGCGCCGCGTCTCCCCCCTTTGGGGGTTAGGGGGTTCTTCTAATGTTTCAATGTTTCTAGTTTGTCCCGCTGCTGTCCCAACTTTGTCCCGGTTGCTGTCCCGCTCATCCCGAGCGAGGTTCTGATAAGCCTCGTAATTACAGATGGTTAGGACACCGTGGCTTGTCCCGGTTGCTGTCCCGGTTTTCTGTCGGGCCATGTTTTCGGCTTCCAGCCGGTCGAGGAACCGGGCAACCGCCGACTTCGACCAGCCCCATGCCTCAGCCATGAAGCGGACCGAGTGCGCCAACTGCCCACGTTCGAGGTCGATCAGCCGCCCGCCGAGCTCCACCTTGCGCGGCTTCCAGGCCGCCTCAGCGACCAGCCAGAGCCATGCCTCGCGCCGGCTGAACGGCTTGCCGTTGGCGAATAGCGGATGGCTGAACACCTCGCGCGCCACCATGAAACTGCCCTTGTCGCTCATGGGCGCCCCCCGTCGCGAATGGCGGAATGCTTGATGGACGCCCACAGCCGCAGATCAGCATCCGGGCCGTTCCGGTTCTTTCGGATCAGCAGCTCTAGCCGGTTCTCCGCATCCATGACGGCGCCCGGCAAGGCGGTGGGATCGTTCTTGAGGTAGTAGGCTTCGCGATAAACGAACGCCACAACGTCGGCATCTTGTTCAATGTCGCCGGAATAGCGCAGGTCCGCCAGGTTCGGCCGCTTGTCGTCGCGCTTCTCTACGTCCCGGCTCAGCTGGCTCAGGAGGAGGACGCAACAGCCCAACTCCTTTGCCAGTATCTTCCCCGCGCGCGACACCTGCCCGGTCTCGACCGTCTTGTTGCCGGCATAGCGGCTATCGGGCTCCACGAGCCCCATATGATCGACACACACCACGGCCAGCGGCACGCCTTGCGCGCCGAACCGGGCTTTGATCGAGCGCGCCCGCGAAGCGATTTCGGGCATAGTCAGCCGCGCAGTGCCGTCGATATGGAACGGCAGACCGGCAAACTGTTCACGAGCCTGCAGGATCATGTCGCCTTGGGCATCGGTCCAACGCCCATCGGCAATGTCGCCAAAGCCAGGAGTGCCCGCCGCGGCGATGCTGTCGGCAATGCAGCGTGCCGCAACATCGGCCCGCGACATTTCGAGGCTGAAGAAGGCCACCCCGCCGCCGTGCTTGGCGGTTTGCCGGAGCGTGCTGCACGCCACGGCTGACTTGCCCATGCCCGGCCGGCCGGCCAGCACGTACAGCTGTTCGCTACGCCAGCCGCCAACGGCTTCATCCAGCGCCCGAATGCCCGTCGAGAACTGCCGCCCGCTACCGCCTTCGGCTATGGCGTTCAGCAGCTCATCGGTCGATTGCACGAGCGAGCCCGCCGAGCGTTCGCTGCGGTCAGCAGTCACCCGGTCAAAGTCCGCCAGAGCGGCAGCAATCACGTCATGGGGATCTAGGTCCGCCACGCCCGCCGATTCCGCCAGGGCGCGACCTTGTTCCGCAACGATCCGCCGCGCCCAACGGTCTTTGAGCACGGCGAGCGGCCCGGAGAGCATCGCCAGAGGAACGGCCATGGCCGAGACATGGGCGATCAGTTGGGCGCGTGTCAGCCCGTCCCGCTCCATGTCGCGGCTAAGCCGCCCCATGAGCGCAGGCACCGAGATACGGTGTCCCTCACGTGCAAGGGCCGCAATAGCGTCGCACAGCGCCCGTGTAGCGGGATCAGCGAACCATTCCGCATTGAGACTGGCGCCTAGGCTGGCAGCGGCTTCCGGGTAGACGAGAAGTGCGCCGATAACGGCAGCTTCCGCGTCGGCTTCCACGAGGTCGAGTGTCGCGAGAGCCGGGGCAAAATGCTTACTCATGGCCCGCCCCCTCAACCTGCCGGGCCGCCATGGCGTCGGTGAGGGCTTGCACGAGGCCATCGTTCGACATGCCGGTGCGGCCGCCATATTCGATCACCAGGCGCAACGCCACCGCCAGAACAGCACTGTTCGGCATGTGCAGTATGTCCGCCAGCGCCCGCGACTTGCTCAGGAACACCGCCGCGCTCGCCCGAGGCGAGGAGCCGGAGGCCGGCCCAACGGCTGGGGGGATTGCTCCCCCCGTCGCCTTGCCTTGCCGCGCCGTCATGCGGCCACCTTCAGCGCGAAGTGGGGAAACTCCCGTCGCCCCTCAGGAGATGCCAAGAAGTCCGCCAGGTTGCCACCGCCGACTGTTACGTTGTCGCGCAACACGTAACGGGCATGTCCGCCCGCATAGGGTCCGCCATGGGTTTCGTTGATAGTCTCGACATTCACGCCGAGCCCCCGCAGCCTGAACGCGTAATCAGACCATCGGGGCGCCGGCCGGTTGATGGGTGTGCAGCCGCGTTCCCCGGCTTGGATCAGCGACAGGAGGCACCATGCCACCCGGCCCACCACCTGCACCGAGAAGGTCGAGGCGGCTTCGCGGTCAGTTGCGGCGCGGTGAACGGTTGCCGTGAATTTCGGCTTGATCGGCTTATCCATGACGCACCTCGCTACCGAGGCCGGCCAAGGTGGCGAGCACGTTGCAGGTCGCGACTTCGCGACGAGTGCGGCGCCAGATTTCCCGCCCGCCGAGAGTGAGCCCGGATGGAGTGGGAGCGGTTTGGTTGTTGCGGTTCGAGCCCGCTTTGGTGTAGTTGTGCATTGTGAATTGACCTTCCGGGGAGTGTGGCCGCCAGCCCGCTCCCCATTTTTCTGAGGGGAGGGGTTAGGCCGCGCTCGTCTCTTGGACGTGCGCATCCAGCCAGGCTTCCAGGTCAGCCACCCGATAGAGCGCGCGCCTGCCGACCTTGCACCAGCGGGGACCAATTCCTTGGGACCGCATCTGCGCCAGCCACGATTCGCTGTGTCCGGTGATCCGGGCCGCCTCTGGCGTATCCACCGCCAGCACGGCTACCGGCGCACCGTCCTTTGCCCGGTCGTTGGGTTCAGTGGGGGGGAGCACGTTTGCCTCCGTTTCTTGCCGCTTCGCAGGATTGCTAGCGGGTACGGAGCAATATAAGTGCTTGATTTTCCACGTCAAAAAGTCAGGAGTTAGGTGCGACGACGGTTAGTCAGACCGCAGGGATGCCCCAGGCAGCTCCCAGTCAGGCGGGAGAGACGCAGAAGAGATGGGGCGGGATGTTCGAGTCAGTCACGGTGTCGCTGCTGGACCAGATTAGGCCGCCGCTTTTTGAGCTTTCCGAGCAAGCGCGTCACCACCGATGAGGGCTTGATCGCAATGTTTTCCAGCTCTGAAACTATTTCTGTCAGAACGTCTTTTGCGCTCCGCTTGCCGCCCGCCGCCCTATCAGCGTCCAGTATCTCGATGGCCTTAGTAACCAGTACTTCGTCCGGACCGTTGGAGGCTTTCGCTTGCTCCACACGGACAAAGCCGCTGCAGAGCGTGGCTAGGTTGTTCTCATCGACATAAACCCACAGCTTGCTTGTCTCGCACTGCCGAAACCGCTCCCAAAGCGCCCCCGGATCAAGCAACCAGTCTTGCACCCGCATCGGCTTGAAGTCGTTCGATGGCTGCCGCGTGAAAGCCGCGACCGTGCCATTGAGGCACGCATCGGCTAGGGTCCGCATTGCGCTGCTCCAACGGGCTTGGATTTCCCCTACGAGAGCAAGCGAGGCCTGTCGGGCAGCCAAAGCTTTGGGCCACTCACGGCCTAGATTTTCAGGGTACTCACGGCTCATCGGCCCATATTTCACCGGCAGCCTCAGTAGCTCGCAGGCCTCGTGCTTCTCCCAATCCTTCGCGAAAAATTCATGGTCAGGCAGCGGGAGCAAGTGGCGCGTGACGGTGGGCTCGTATCCCGTCCAGGCATCGCCATGGAGTGCTTTACCCACTCGTAGAACAGCGCGCCCGAGAAAGGTCTTTCCCAGCCCGTCGATGGGCCAGTTGTGTTGGGATAGCCAGAACCCCCCGTCTGTAGACGCGTGCCGTTTCAGGTCGAGATAGTGCGTAGGCTGCTCATTGAGGGGCAACATGCCCAGCCCCGGAACAAACGTCTTGATGCCCTCTCTCGCTTCCGCAACAAGCTTCTGGAGCTGTTCAGGGGGAACCCTCGCCATCGCGTCACCTCACGACTGCACCTTGTGGGAGTGGGGCGGAAACCGGAGGTGCACCCGGCTTTCGGTTGGCCGACCTATCCGCCCCACTTCTATCCGTGCTGCGCCTTGCCAAACGGCAGCACGTTGTTTGCCTTAGCTTCGTTGTCAGCAGGTTCGCCCATTGCCGCGGAAAGAACCGCCCCGATGGTATCGGAAGCGCGCCGGAGTGGATCGTTGTCGAGATGCGCATAGCGGGCTGTTGTGGCCGGCTGGGTATGGCCCAGCAGCTTCCCGATGATCGGCAGGCCGAGCCCGCCGCCCGCACCGAAGCCCGCGAAGTTGTGCCGTAGATCATGGAGGCGCAGGTCACTCAGGCCAGCGTGCCGCCGCACCAGGTCCCAAGGCCGCTTGAGGTCCGAACGGGGCTTCTCGTCCTTCTCCCCGGCCGTGTCGCCAGCAATGACATAAACGCCAACACGCGGGATACCGTTTAGGACGGCCAGCGCCGGAGCGTTCAGCACTATCGCCTTTGTGCCGGTCTTTTTCGCCGTCTTGTGCTGCCGCAGGATCAGCAGACCACGGTCAAAATCCACGTCCGACCATTTCAGATGCAGGATTTCCCGCAACCGGGCGCCGGTCAGAAGCAGCAGCCGGATGGCGGCAATCGCGTGCGGGCCGACGACAGTGACGCGCGCCGCCTCGTCCTTAACCCGATGCTTCGCCTTGCCTTCGGGGTTGAGTTGCCACGGCAGGCCGACCGTTTCGGCCAGGCGCAACGTTGCGCCGAGGCGTTCGAGTTCGGCAGTAGACAGTACCCGGTCGTGCCCCACTTCCTCGTATCGGTCTATGCCCTTGGCGGGGTTCATGCCCTCGGGGGCAAGGCCCACGTTCGGCTTTGTCGCCCAGCTATAGAGGGAGCCCAGCACTGCCAGCGCCCGATTAGCCTGATACGGGGTTGCCTGCCATTCCCGATGCAGCGTCGCGACTTCCCGCCCCGTCACAGCATTGAGCCGCTTGGTGCCAAGGCGGGGCAGGATGATGCGATCAAGGATGCTGCGGTAAAACTCTTTCGTCGCGGGGCTGGCACGGCCGACACGTTCCCGCATAAAACGGTCCGCCGCATCCTTCACCGTCGAGGCTTCCCGTGCCGCAGCCTTTTCCCCCATTGGGTCGCCGCCCAGCGTCACGAGCGAGCGCAAGCGCTGCGCTTCGGTTCGGGCAGCGTCAGGCGTCAGCTCCGGAAGCGCGGCGCTGCCAACCGCGCCCGCGTCACCGAGCGTTACCCGCTTTTTCGGTGTCGAGGCGCCGCCAGGGTGGGGCCGGTACTCAAAAACCCAGCTCCTTTGCCCGGATGGGAACACCCGCAGCCCGAACCCTGAAACTTGGGTGTCAAAAATGGTGTAGCGGCTGGCGCGCGGCAGCGCCCGAGACAGCGTACCCTTGCCGATTTTCTCTGTGGCCATTCTGCCCCCAGGTCGCCACCGGGTCGCCAGCTAGCGACGCAACGCAGCGCAATCACACGCAACACCCTACAACCCAAACCCCCGACCAGCAAGGCGTTAGCGCATGCACCAACAACCCCACGAAATCGCTTGCAACACCGGCCCTAAAAATGGCATTCAAGAGGTCGTCGGTTCGATTCCGATTGGCTCCACCAAACCTCCGGGCCGGATTTCCGGGCCACCCCGGTTAACACGAGATTGACCGGACAAGCCGCCCTCACCGGCGGCTTTTTCTTTCACTGCCGCCGGCCGGGTCCCGTCGCGCCGGCCATTGCCGCGACCGGGTAGCCCAGATGTCCACAGCCCACTCCACCGGCCTTGCCTGCGGCATGGATTTCGGCACCTCCAACTCCACCTTCGCCGTCAGCCGGCCCGGTGCCGCGCCGCAATTGCTGCCGCTCGAGGACGGGCGGCCGACGCTGCCCACCGCGCTGTTCTTCTCCTTCGAGGACGACGCGGTCTATTTCGGCCGCCGGGGCGTCGAGCAATATGTCGGCGGCACCGATGGCCGGCTGCTGCGCGCCATCAAGAGCGTCCTCGGCACGGCGCTGTTTGCCGACAGCACCCGCGTCAAGCGCCGCCGGCTGGGCTTCGACGAGATCGTCGGCCTGTTCGTGGGCGAAATGCGCCGCCGCGCCGGAGCCGTGCTCGGCACCATGCCCGACCGCATCGTCTGCGGCCGGCCCGTCCGCTTCGTCGACGACGACGACGCGGCCGACCGGCGGGCCGAGTCCCAGCTCGCTGCCGCCCTTGCCGCCGAGGGCTTCCGTCACGTCGAATTCCAGTTCGAGCCCATCGCTGCCGCCCTCGACTACGAACAGCAGGTCGCGGCCGAGGAGCTGGCGCTGGTCGCCGACATCGGCGGCGGCACCTCCGACTTCACCGTCATCCGCCTCTCCCCCGAGCGCGCCCGCGCACCGGATCGCGCGGTCGACATCCTCGCGACCGGCGGCGTCCATATCGGCGGCACCGATCTCGACCGCATGCTGTCGCTCGCCCGCATCATGCCGCTGCTCGGCTACGGCACCGAGACCGCCGACGGCAAGCGCCCGCTGCCGCAGGCGCCCTACTACGATCTAGCCACCTGGCACCGCATCAACCGGCTCTACAATGCCACTACCCTCGCCGAACTGCGCTCCACCCTGCGGGAGGCCGCCCATCCCGATCTGGTCGCGAACTTCATCGCCATCGTCGAGGATCGTCTCGGCCACCGCCTCGCCGGGCGCGTCGAGGAGAGCAAGATCGCGCTCAGCGCCGCGGGGCAGGTGGCCTTCCGCTTCATGGCCGACGATGTGGCGCTCGCCGCCGACATCACCGCCGAGCAACTGGGCCTCGCCATCGCCGGGGGCCTGCGTGGCATTTCCGGCGCCATCGCCGATACCCTCGAACGCGCCGGCATCGGCGCCGAGCGCATCGACACGCTGATTCTCACCGGCGGCTCGACCCGCCTGCCGCAGGTGGCGCAGCTCCTCCGTTGGGCGCTCCCCGCCGCCCGTCCGGTCGAAACCGACGCCTTCGGCAGCGTCGGCCTCGGCCTCGCCCTCGATGCCGCCCGCCGCTTCGGCTACACCAGCTGAATGTGCCGGTGGCGCGCCCTCGTCTTTCGACAAGCTCACGATGAGGGTTGTTGCTGGGCATGAGGGCCCATGGTGAGCCTGTCGAACCACGAGGACCGGGCAAGCCGAGCGCAGATCGCACTTCTGTGGTGCCCCCCTACAGCGTCGCCGGATCAGGCTCCCACCCATCCACCCCGCGCCGGAATTGCGGGATGTGCCCCAGTGCGGTGAGCAGCCCCGCATCCGCGCCCAGCGTCTCGCGCCAGGCCCAGCCCTCGGTCAGCACCGCTCCCAGCCCCACCACATCGGCTCCGGCCGTGCGCACCAGCCGCAGTGTGCCCGCGAGGCTCGAGCCGGTCGACACCACGTCGTCCACCACCAGCACCCGCCGGCCATCGAGCAGCGGCACCGCCGCGCGGTCGAGCAGCAGCTTCTGGCTGCCCTTCGAGGTGATGGCGGTGATCGTCTCGCTCAGCGCGTCGGCGAGATGGATCTTCGGCGATTTCTGCACGATCACATAGCGGTCGAGCCCCAGCGCCCGGCTGACCTCGATCGCCACCGGAATGCCGAGCGTCGCCGTTCCCACCACGATCTCGGCCCCGAGCGGCGCGAGCCGCCGCCCCAGCTCGTGCCCGACATGGCTGCCGAAGCCCACGCCGAGATCGATCACCATCATCAGTGGAATGGCGAGCTCGGCCGAGAGCGCGACGATCGGCAGCTCCAGCCGCTCCCCCGCAACCTCGACCGGCCAGTGCTCTTTGCTCCGCCCGCTCAATAGGGCGTCTCGCCGGCATCGGCGTTCACCGCCTGCCCGCGGATCAGATAGGCGTCGTCGCTGAGCAGGAACGAGGCGACCCGCGCCACTTCCGCCGGCGTCAGGTGCCGCACCAGCTGCTGGCTCAGCATCTTGTCGAAGATCGCCGGCGCCGCCTCGCCGGTGAAGCCCGAATAGGCCTCCGAGACCTCGCGCAGCATCGGCGTCGCCACCCCGCCGGGACAGACGCAGTTGACGTTGATGTCATAGGCGGCGAGCGATTCCGACAGCATGCGCGTCATGCTGATCAGGCCCGCCTTGCTGGCCGAATAGGCGAGCGATTCCATGTGCCCTTTCTTCCCCGCTTCCGACGCGATGGAAACGATGGCGCCCTTGCTGTCGCCCTCGATCATCGCTTTCGCCGCGAGCCGCGACACCTCATAGGCGCCGAACAGGTTGATCTCGAACTGCCGCTGCCAGTCGCCCCAGGCGATCTCCAGCGGATCGGCGTGCAGCACGATCGCCGCGCAGTTCACCAGCCCGTCGAGTCGGCCGAGCGCCGCGAGCGTCGCATCCATGCCGCTGGCGATGGTCGCGGGACCCGAGACGTCCATCTCGATGCCGAAGCAGCCCTTGCCGGCCCCGCCCAGCGCTTCGGCCGCCGCGGCCGCCCGGCCGGCGCCGACATCGGCCAGCGCCACCTGCGCGCCCTGCGCCAGCAGCAGCTCGACGATCGCCCGCCCGATGCCGCCCGCCCCGCCGGTCACCAGCATGGCCTTGCCCTGATGCACGGGAAAGATCGGCGGCTGCCGCTCGGGCAGGGCCTTGCTGCGGGCGGTGGTGGTATATTTAGACATCTCGTGGTCCCGGGTGGAAAAGTGGGAGGCTACACTAGTCCTGCCCAATCGCTAGGCAAGCCCGCGCAGGGGTGATTTTCGCAGCACAGGCGATTGCCCGGCCCCGCAAGTGCCGTTAGGCTCCCGGGCAGATTTCAGGAGATCGCCATGCTCAGACACACCCTTTCCACCGTCGCGCTGCTCGCTGCCACGGCGTTGCCGGCCATCGCGCAGGAGGGGCCGCTGCTGGTCTATGTCTCGCCCAATCCGATCGGCGTGAACGACTTCCTCAAGCTCGGCCAGCAGGGCACAGAGCGGGTGGCGGCGGCGCTCGGCGGCACCTCCAAGGCCTATGAGAGCACCGATCCCACCACCATGCGGCAGAACCTCGAGGCCGCCGCCCAGGAAGCCGATATCGTCATCGCCATCAGCTTCCAGTTCGACGATATCCTGCCCGAGGTCGCGGCCGCCTATCCCGACAAGAAGTTCCTCATCGTCGACAGCTGCCCGCGCACGCTGCACGACAACATCTTCTGCTCGGTGTTCCGCGAATACGAGGCGAGCTTCCTCGCCGGCGCCGTGGCCGGCCTCACCAGCCAGACCGGCAAGGTCGGCGCCATCGGCGCGCTCGATATTCCCTTCATCCACCGCTACACCGACCCCTTCCTCGAAGGCGCGAAGCACGTGAACCCGGACATCGAGACGGCCAACAGCCTCTGGGTCGGCGGCGACAATCCCTTCTCCGATCCGGCCCGCGGCCAGCAGCGCGCCCTCGTCATGGTCTCCGACAATGTCGATCGCGTCATGGCGGCCGGTGCCGGCACCAATGGCGGCATCTTCCAGGGCATGGAAGAGCTGCCGGGCGCCGCGGCCTTCGGCGTCGACGTCAACCAGTGCCCGCAGGCCCCCGGCCTCGTCATGGACAATGTCGAAAAGCGCACCGATGTCGTCATCGAGCAGGGCGTGCAGGGCATCGTCGACGGCACCCAGCCGCAGGTCGCGGCGCTCGGCCTCGCCGAGGGCGGCATGACGCTCACCAGCCTCTCCGACACCGTCGCCGACTCCGGCTGCCTCGTCGCCGACTATCCCGAGGCCATCGCCCGCGTGAAGGAACTGCGCGACGAGATCGTCGCCGGCACCCTGGTCATCGCCGACCCGATGCAGATGGGCGGCAACTGACCGTAGCCGCCACCTTGACCGCTTCGGTACCAGATTGGGGCTCGCCTACGGGCGAGCCCGCCCTCGAGGCCATCGGCATCACCCGCCGCTTCGGCACGCTCGTCGCCAATGACGCGATCGACCTCAAGGTCTATCCCGGCGAGGTGCACGCGGTGATGGGCGAGAACGGGGCCGGCAAGTCGACCCTGATGTCCATCCTTTATGGCCTCGTCGCCCCCGATGCCGGCCAGATCATCATCGGCGGGCACGAGGTGGCTCTGCGCTCCCCGCTCGATGCCATCGCCCAGGGCCTCGGCATGGTGCATCAGGCCTTCAAGCTCTTCAATTCCATGACCGTGTGGGAAAACGTCGTCTTCGGCGGCGAACCGCAGCGGCTGGGCCTCATCGATCGCCGCGAGGCCGAGCGGCGCGTCGCCGCCCTCGCCGAGCGCTTCGGCCTCGGCGTCACCCCCGGCGCCCGGGTCGGCAAGCTCTCGGTGGGCGAGCGGCAGCGGGTGGAAATCCTCAAGGCCCTCTATCGGGACAGCCGCATCCTCATTCTCGACGAGCCCACCGCCGTGCTGACCCCGCAGGAGCGTGACGGCCTGTTCGAAGTCATCCGCAATCTGACCGCCGACGGCCGCACCGTGCTCTTCGTCACCCACAAGCTGCACGAGGTGATGGCCGTCACCGACCGCGTCACCGTGCTGCGCAATGGCCAGGTCACCGCGCGTCTCGTCACCGCCCGGACCGACCCGGCCGAAATCATCGCCGCCATGACCGGCCGTGCCGTCAGTCTCGTCGTCGACAAGGCCCCCGCATCGCCCGGCGCGCCGGTGCTCGAAGTCGAGGGCGTAACCGCGCGCGCCGGCGGCGTCGCCGTCGTCGATGCCGTGAGCCTCACCGTCCGCTTCGGCGAAATCGTCGGCATTGCCGGGGTCGCCGGCAATGGCCAGACGGAGCTCGTCGAAATCCTCGCCGGCCTCCGCCGCCCCGACGCCGGGCGCGTGCGCATCGCCGGCATCGACGTCACCACCGCCGATGTCGCCGGCCACCGCGCCGCCGGCCTCGCCTATATCCCGGAGGATCGCGCGGCGACCGGCACGGCGCTCAAGGCTAGCGCCGCCGACAATCTCGCCATGGGCTTTCACGCCCGTCTGCCGCTCTCCCGGCGCGGTTTCCTCGACAAAGGCGCCATCATACGCGCCGCCGAGCGCCTCATCGGCGCCTTCGGCATCCGCATCGGCGGGCCGGCCACCCGCGTCGGCACGCTGTCGGGCGGCAATCTGCAGAAGGTGGTGATCGCCCGCGAGCTCAGCCACCAGGCCCCGCTCCTCGTCGCCGAGCAGCCGACGCGCGGCGTCGATGTCGGCGCCATCGAATCCATCCACCGCCAGCTCGTCGCCGAGCGTGACCGGGGGTCGGCCATCCTGCTGGTCTCCGCCGAGCTCAGCGAGATCCTCGCGCTCTCCGACCGGGTGCTGGTAATGTTCTCGGGCCGCATCGTCGCCGACCTGCCGGTCGCGCAGGCGGACGAAATGCAATTGGGCCTGCTGATGGCGGGACGCACCGGACAGGTGGCGGCATGAGCGGTCCATCCAGCGGCACCACCGGCGGCCCGGCCGCCATGCTCCCGCGCTGGCTGCGCATCCCGCCCGTCCTCCTCGCCGTCGTCGTCGGTGTCCTCCTCGGCGCCGTGCTGGTCCTGTTCTCCGGTGGAGATCCCATCGCCGCCTATCGCGAAATCATCGTCGGGGCGCTGGCGCCGGCCAGCCTTCCCAACACCCTCAACTGGGCCGTGCCGCTGGTCGGCATGACGCTGGTCGCGGCCCTGCCGCTGCGCGGCGGCATGCTCAATCTCGGCGGCGACGGGCAATTGGTCATCGGTGGCCTGGTCGCGGCGCTCATCCCCGTCTACCTGCCCTACCTGCTGCCGCTGCCCGGCCCGCTGCTCACCGTCCTCGCCATTCTCGCGGCCATGGTTGCCGCCGGGCTCTACGCCATGCTCGCCGCCTGGGGCGATATCCGCTTCGGCATCCCCATGCTGGTCTCCTCGCTGCTCTTGAGCTACCCGGCCATTGGCGTTGCCTCCTACATCGTCGGCTTCCCCCTCCGCGATACCCGCTCGGGCCTCGCCGAAACCGTGATGATCCCCGATGCGGCCCGCCTCCCCGGCCTCGTCGGCCCGCTCAATACCGGGCTCTTCCTGATGCTCGCGGTCTGCATCCTCGTCGTCGTCTACGACCGCCGCATGGTCGGCGGCTACGAGCTCCGCATGCGCGGCCTCAATGCGCGCTTTGCCGCCTATGGCGGCGTCGGCCTCGGCCGGCAGATGCTGCGGATCATGTTCATGAGCGGCGCCATCGCCGGGCTGGTCGGCGCCATCCTCGTGCTCGGTTCGCAATATCGCTTCACCAATGGCGCGCTGGTCTCGCCCGGCTACACCTGGTCGGGGCTGATGGCGGCGCTGCTCGCCGGCGGCTCGCCGCTCGGCGCCATCGGGGCGGGCCTGTTCTTTGCCGGCCTGCAGACCGGCGGCTTCGCCATGCAGCGCGCCGTGCAGATTCCGCGCGAGCTGACCATGGTGCTGCAGGCCATCATCATCCTGTTCCTCGCCATGCGCCATGGCGTGGGGAGGCGCAGCTGATGGATTTCGTCAACGCCTTCCTCGTCAGCTCCGCCGTACAGGCCATCACGCCGATCCTGCTCGCCGCGCTCGCCGGTGCGCTCTGCGGCCGCGTCGGCGTCTTCAACATCGCGCTCGAAGGCCAGCTGCTGGTCGGCGCCTTCGCGGCAGTGGTCGGCAGCTATTACACCCAGAGCGCCTGGGGAGGCGTCATCTGCGCCATGGTCGCCACAATGGGCTTCTCGCTGATCCTGGGGTTCGGCGTCACCCTGTTCCGCGGCGACGCCGTGGTGATCTCGGTGGGCATGAACCTGCTCGCCGCCGGCCTCACCGCCTATCTCCTGCGCGAAATCTTCGGCGTCAGCGGCACCTTTGCCGATCCCGCCATTGTCGGGCTCGAACGCATCCGCATTCCCGAGCTGCAATCGATCCCGGTCATCGGCTGGATCGTCTCGCGGCAGACGCTGATCACCTGGTTCAGCTGGCTCATGGTCATCGTCATGACCATCATGCTGTTCCGCACCCCGCTGGGCCTGCGCATGCGCGGAGTCGGCGAGGACCCGGCCGCCGCCGAATCCATGGGCATCAAGGTCAATCTCTACCGCTTCGTCACCGTCGTTCTCACCGGGGCGCTGGTCGGGCTCGGCGGCGCGCAGCTCTCGCTCGGCACCGTCAGCATCTTTTCCGAAGGCATGAGCGCCGGCCGCGGCTGGATCGCCATCGTCGCGGTGATGCTCGGGCGCGAGCACCCGGCCTTCGTCGCGCTCGCCTGCGTGCTGTTCGGCTTCGCCGACGCCTTCTCCATCCGGCTGCAGAGCGAGGGCCTCCCCAACCAGCTCACCGATGCGGTGCCCTATGTGGTCACCCTCATCGCCCTCGTCCTCAGCCATCGCCGCCGCGCCGCGACTCCCGCCTGATCCCGAAAGCCCCGCTTATGACCGCTCCCTGCCGCATGATCCTCGACGTCGACACCGGCATCGACGACGCCCTCGCCATCGCCTACGCCGTGCGGCACCCCAATATCCGGCTCGAGGCGCTGACCACCGTCTACGGCAATATCGATACCCCCACCGCCACCCTCAACACGCTGAAGGTGGCCGAGCTGCTCGGCCGGCCCGACATCCCGGTCGCCCAGGGCGCGGGGCAGGCGCTGCTCACGCCCTTCCATGGCGGGGCGAAGCAGGTGCATGGCAACAACGGCATCGGCGACATCGATCTACCGGCCCCCGCCGCCCGCCCGGTGGACGAGCATGCGAGCGACCTCATCATCCGCATGGCGCGGGAAAATCCGGGCGAGATCGTCCTCTGCCCCGTCGGCCCGCTCACCAACATCGCGCTCGCCTTCGCCAAGGCGCCCGAGACGGCGAAGCTCTTGAAAAAAGTGGTGATCATGGGCTCCACCGTGCACCATCCGGGCGTCCATGGCCTGCCCAGCCCCAATGCCGACCCGAACTTCTTCAACGACCCCGAGGCGGTGCACATCGTCCTCAATTCCGGCGCCGACCTCACCCTCGTCGGCATGGACGTCACCATGCCCACCCTGCTCGGCCGCGACACCATGGCGGAGATCGCCGCCTCCGGCGACCAGGCCGGCGCCGCGCTGATGGCGATGACCGAGTTCTATGTCGCCTCCTATGAGGGCATGTATCCCGGCATCGGCGGCTGCGGCCTGCACGACCCGCTCGCCGTCGCCATCGCCGAGGACCCGAGCCTCGCCACCACCCAGACCATGCTGGTCGCGGTGGAACTGCACGGCACCATCACCCGCGGCGAAACCGTCGCCGACCGCCGCCGCACCGCCGAGGGCCGCCACAACGCCAAGGTCTGCGTGGACGTCGACCGCCCCCGCTTCCTCGACAGCTTCGTGCGCCTGATGCAGGGCAAGGCCTGATCGTGGGGCCTGAGCCTTTCGCGTGAGGCACTGGCTGCGCTAGATCATTTCACTTTGCAGTTGAATCGCATTCCAGGATGCAATGAGCTCTCAGTCGGCCTCCCTCCCCTTCGACGGGGAGGGCCGGGGTGGGGTGACGGGAGCCAGTGAATCAAGGGCCTGGCCGGTGGCTCTCCGCCCCCCACCCTTGATCCCTCCCCGCAAAGGGGGAGGGCGACGACTGCACCGCCGGTGCGTCAGCCCAAACGTGAAAGGCTCTAGCGAAGTGGTGCCTGCGCCCGGTGCGCCCGGTCCTCGTGGTTCGACAAGCTCACCATGAACGCTTTGCCGATATCGATTCCACCGACCGTCGTGCTAATGTGGTTCATCTTCGTCGTCCCATCCTTGTGATGCGAACCCCCGGTTCCTTCGACCATCCTGCAATGCCGGCAGTCGCCCCTGGAGGCGGCTGTCGTGCTGCAGTTGAGCTGCGGGTCTACGGCACGGGAAACCTGATCTGGACCATCGTGCCCTTCTCTGACTTGACCTCGATCCGGCCATTGAGCTGCTGTGCGAACGCCCTGAGCAGCCGACTGCCCATGCCCTTGTTGACCACATCCTGATCGAAGCCGTTGCCATCATCAGAGATGGTGAGGGAGGCCTCGCCCGCCTCCTGGCGCAGCGTGATCCGGATCGTCCCCGATTTCTCCGCCGGGAACGCGTATTTCAGGGCATTGGTGACGACCTCGTTGACGATCAGCGCAAGCGGCATGGCCTTGTCGCCGGAGACCGATACGCTCTCCAGGTCATATTCGAGCCGGGCCGAATTGCCGAAGCCGGCTGCCACCTTGTCGACGATGCGCGGGATATAGGCAGCGGCGTCAACGCTCTCGAAGTGA
>VFQR01000867.1_pt1 | contig 29484 bp, 33 predicted proteins | sample 3512321 | NCBI WGS metagenome assembly VFQR01 (sample SAMN10412374, study PRJNA504923) | tailings metagenome | isolation source: Relicate 3 Philex TSF1 revegetated site | place: Philippines: Tuba, Benguet | collected 2017-08-29 | reverse complement strand
TGATGCCGTGAAAGTTTTGATTGCTGTAGTACGATGGAATTATGACATCAGCTCGTCGAAAGCGATCGCTTTCTTTTTCCCAGTCAATACTATTAGAGTAACGCCGCAACCCATCTTCATCAATGAAAAAACGCGCTACAGGTGATAAAAAACGTTCCCAGATTGTATCTTGACGCACTGCCATAGGTATATCAAAAGTGTAAAGACTGTTTGAATCAGAGTGATTTTCTTTACAAATTTTAATACATATTTTCATTGTGTGGCGATCAGGTTGCAGCTCAAAACAGCATTGTACTATATTTGTAGTATACAATTGTTGTAGTCTGGGTACTAGGGATTGGTTATTCTCTCCTATCTCCCCACTCCCCACTCCCTTTAACTCCCGATGCCAAATACCCAATTTAAAACCTAAAATTAAAAATCCAAAATAGAAAAAATTATGCCCTACGAAAAGTTAGAAATTACTACACCAGCACCCGTTTTATCTTGGGCGAATCATCCTTTGGGGCCAGAAGAAACCAAGATGGCAAAGAATGTCGCATCACTGCCATTTGTGTTTAAGCATGTAGCGTTGATGCCAGATGTGCATTTAGGTAAAGGTGCCTTAGTCGGTTCTGTAATTGCAACCAAAGAAGCGATTATACCTGCTGCTGTGGGCGTAGATGTGGGTTGCGGTATGAGTGCTATTAAAACGCCATTTACTGCTGAACAATTAGAAGGTAAACTCAAAAAAATCCGCTTGGATATTGAAGCAGCAATTCCTACAGGATTTAACGAAAATAAAGACGTTGAAAAATCTGTGACCAACTGGCAAAAGTGGAATGAATTTAAAGACTTGCATCGAGGTGTCCAAGATCTGCAAAGCAAAGCGATGAAACAAATGGGTTCTCTGGGTGGAGGCAATCATTTTATTGAAGTGTGCCTCGATACAGAGAATCAAGTTTGGTTAATGCTGCATTCTGGTTCGCGCAACATCGGCAATAATCTAGCTCAGTGTTACATCAACACAGCTAAAGAATTAGCCAAGATGGCAGGTAATAAATTACCAGATCCTGATTTGGCTTATTTTGTCGCTGGTACGCCAGAATTCCAAGCATATTGGCACGATTTACAATGGGCGCAAGAGTATGCGCGTGTTAATCGTGATGTGATGATGGCGCGTTTTAAGCACATAATCGAGAAGCATGTTGCAGGTGGAAAGGCAACTAAACCTTTATTGCAAGTTAATTGTCATCACAATTACGCCGAAAAAGAAGTGCATTTTGACGAGGATGTGTACGTTACTCGTAAAGGTGCAGTCCGAGCAAAAACAGAAGATTATGGCATTATTCCTGGTTCAATGGGGGCAAAGTCTTTCATTATTAAAGGTAAAGGTAATGCCCACAGTTTCTGTTCTTGTTCTCACGGTGCTGGTCGGTTATTGTCTAGAAATAAGGCAAAAAATGTCTATACACTTGATGATTTGATTGAGCAAACTCAAGGGGTAGAATGTCGAAAAGACACTGGTGTTTTGGATGAAATTCCTGGTGCTTATAAACCGATAGAACAAGTGATGGCAAATCAAGCGGATTTGGTTGAAGTTGTCGCAACACTCAAGCAAGTTATGTGTGTGAAAGGTTGAAAACCTCCAATAAATAATGGGATGCTACTTCATAAGAGATAAGTCAAACTTTTAATGAAGCGTTATACCAATATTTTCAAGCAAGAGATTGAGCATCTACTCGTAGAAAATACCATAACAGATACAGCAAAGATACTTGGTATTTCCAAAAGCACCCTTGTACACAGGATAAAAGAATATCAAATTCCTCATCCTGTATACATTCAATCAACAGAAACTCGAAAACTCCGTTCAGAAGCTTTAAAGAAAGCACATATATAGCGGTTCTCAATTGCATACAATACAGACCATTTGTAGGGGCACTTGTAAAGTTATATAAATACTAGATAGTATCCAATACTGCACGCTTTGTGAATATTCGTAGGTTGGGTTGAGGCAATGCGTTACCCAACAAACACAGCAAAATGTTGGGTTTCATTCCTCAACCCAACCTACACATTTCTATTTTTTAGGCAAAACCTACGCAGTATTGAGATAGTATCATACTTCACCAGTAAAAATCGAGAATTTTATGGCAAATAACCAATACGAGCAACAGTATAAGAAAAAAGTAATTGATTTCTTTGATAGCAGAACTACCTACGATAACAACTACACAATTAATCGCGCTCTACCTTTACTAGATTTAGTTCCACTGCAAAAGGGACAAAAAGTATTGGATATGGCAACAGGTACGGGTATCATTGCCATTGCAGCTGCACAAATTATCGGTTCTGAAGGAAAAGTAATTGGAGTGGATTTTTCTTCAGGGATGTTAGCTCAAGCACAACAAAAAATTGAAGAGTTAGGCTTGCAAAATATTGAACTCATTGAAGCCGATGCTGAGTATATTGAGTTTAATGATGAGAGTTTTGATGTAATTCTTTGTTCTACAGCAATAGTATATTTTAAAGATATTCCTGCTGCTTTATGTAAATGGTATCGTTACCTCAAACCAGGAGGAATTGTCGGTTTTTCTTGTTGCTCTGAAGAATCTTGTGGAGCGCCACTGATTATTGAAATTTGTGGCAAACATGGCATTTCACTCACAAGTATTAATGAGCCAACGGGTACACCTGAAAAATGTCATCACATGCTTGCAGAAGCTGCTTTTGAAAATATTGAAGTGAAAATTCAACAACTAGGTTACTATCGCAATTTAGACCAAGCTAGAGAATGGAATGGAGGATGGTTTAACCCTAGAGAAAATCCTTTATTAGGGGTTTCCTTAGAGCAAATGACAGAATTAAAAGCAGAGTATCGTCAAAAAATTGAAGCAGAAGCAACCGAGCAAGGAGCTTGGTATGAAAATCTGACTTTTTTTGTAACTGGTCAAAAGGTTTAGAACAAACTCTTACTTTGTATTGTATTGAGCCAATTTATTAAATCAGCTTCACTGGTGAAATCTAGTAATACTTCACCCAAGTCCTCCAACTGAGCTAGGGACAACTCTTGTAGGCGAGATTGTAACTGAGAATTAATTGAACCAATTTTAATGTATTCATCTTGTACCTCTTGGCCTCATTTGACTCTGTGTTTTTCCTGATGACTTTTAATGTACGCTGCTTAAACGATAGGAGCAAATATTGTTTTTTTCTCAAACCGATAAATAAAATTGATTGATTCTCTAAACTGCCCTAAGATAGATTCCTAAAGCGCAGAGTGTCTAGAGTGTTGGATTTTGCTATTGCTCAACCCAACCTACTTTTGTTGTTAACGCGGGTATTACTTCGTAAATAGGGCTTCAGTTAAAAATTTGCTTTCGGCAGTTTTTTAATTTGCTCAGTGAAATATGCTTCTTGATGTTTGAGTTGTTGCGCGAGTTCTAACCCTTTTTGAAAGGCTGTTAGTGCTTGAGGATATTCTTTGCGTTCTAAATACAATTGTCCAATTTGGTCATAAGCTTGCATCACGGTGTAAAAGTTGGCGGCTTGCGTCTGTGTATCTACAAGAATTTGGCTAGCCTCTAAAGCCTCATCTATTTGTCCTTGAGAACGATACAACGCAATTAACTTTTGCAAAGCTTCACCAGCACGAACATACTCCTGCAATTGCCAAGCAGTGGTATAAGCTTCTTGATAATTTTTAAAAGCCTCTACCAGTAAATTAGGATCTGTCTTTGCCAGAGATTCGTAATCTGAGGCGATCATTAGCTTTAATTCTGGTATTTTAATCAGATTATTTTCATTAATGTAAATTTCTACTAACTTGTTAAGTACATTTAATGACTGCTGTGTTTGTTCTGTCTGAGCGTAAATCTTAGCCAATTGTTGGAGATATGCTAGCTCATTTACAGATTCTCCTTGGGAAGTAGCTAAACTTAACAATTCTTCGTAGATTGGTGCAGCTTGGCGATAATCAAACCAACTCAGATGCAGTTCTCCAATTGTCTTAAAAGTTTCTACTATTGCTGTGGTATCTTTTTGTTGTCGGACTGCTAGCAAAACTTGGTCATAAGCTTGTAGAGCCTGTTTAGGCGATCGCAAATTTTGGTAAGCTTGACCTAGCGATCGCCATAGTTCTAAATCAATTGTGGTAGATTTTTTTTCTTTTTGGGTTTGCTTTTGAATTGCTTGCAATCGTTCAGTAATATATAGTACCTCTTGGCGATCGTTTTGATTCCAAGCGATCGCACCGACTCGTGATAATGCTTGTACCTCCGCTAAAAAACCCAAAAACCGCCGCAAGCGCAGTTCTCGGTTCCAAATTTCAAACGCTGCCACCTGATCCCCTGCTTGCAGTTTCGCAGCAGCTTGTTGGTTTAACTTATCTAATGCTGGTTCTAACTTTTGCCGTTCTTCAGGAGTTAACGGCTTTTTATCCTTGGGCGATCGTGGTAAAAGTGAATCGGGTGTAGTAAATTCTAGCGGATTAGGAGGAAATTTATCTGGTGGTTTGGGCTTTTGACTCTGTGCTAGCGTCAAAGAGTTATTCAAGAATATAGTGGCAGTAACAATAACAATTAACCGCTGTAGCATAGTAACTTCACCTTGTTGTATGGGGTATGGGGCATTGGGCGTTGGGCATTGATATTTATGTTAATGTCCCATAATTAAGTATTTCTTGCTCTCAACCCTGCCAACTTGTTTGACGCTAGAACATTAATAATTATCCCTACTCCCGAATATCACTTACTTAACCAGGATTTAGATCCCCGACTTCTTGAAGAAGTCGGGGATCTGGACAGTTACTTTTGCTTAAGTCAGTGATATTCATCCCTACTCCCCACTTCCCATTCCCCATTCCCTATTACCATTGGCAAGGTCTACAATACTTCCAGATAATTTTTAAGCAATTGGTTGATCGTCTGTAATGACTCATTCTACTGATATCGCCACCTTAGCCCGCTGGATGGCAGCTGACTTTAGCAATCAAGAACAAGCTTTTGAAAATCCGCCTTTTTATGCCCACATTCGTGTTTGTATTCGTCCCTTACCCTGGGAATTGTTTTCAGGGGTAGGCTTGTTTCTGGAACAAGCTTATAATTTTATGCTCAATCAACCCTACCGAATGCGGGTGATGAACTTGATTGAGGCAGAAAACCACATTGTCATCGAACACTACACCGTTAAGGAAGAACAAAAATTTTACGGCGCATCCCGTGACCCTGAACGCCTAGAAATTTTATCGCTTGACCAACTAGAAAAAATGCCAGGTTGCAACATGGTTGTTGAGTGGACAGGTCAAAGTTTCAAAGGCAGGGTCGAACCTGGTAAAAGCTGTATTGTGGTTCGTGATGGTAAACAGACTTATCTTGATAACGAGTTTGAGATTGATGCTAAAGAGTTTTTCAGTCTTGACCGAGGAAGGGACTTTGACACCGATGAACGTCTGTGGGGTTCTATAGCTGGTCCATTTCACTTTCTTCGTTGGAGTAGTTTTGCTGATGAAGTGAAGGTCTAACAAGTGAGGAGTGAAGAATAAAAACTCATAACTCCCTTAATATCCTATTGCACTTGCGATGGCGTACCTGCCCCCCATAGATTGCACATTCATAATCCCCTGACAACCACTAACTGGGTCTTTTAAGTACTCCATTGGAAATCCGTGATGTATTTGCTGCACCCAGCTAGGATACAATTTTTAGGGTAGTTAGAAGCTCAAAAATTTATTCACTCAGAGGATGGAAATTTAGATAAAATGTTGGTAATATTATAATGAATCCTGGATCGGCGACATAGCCAAGTGGTAAGGCAGAGGTCTGCAAAACCTCCATCCCCCGGTTCAAATCCGGGTGTCGCCTTTTAACTAATTATTTGTCACGAACCCTTGTTTTGCAAGGGTTATGCTGTTTATTATAGCAAAACAAAAGTAGCCAAAACCTTCAAGCAAGTTAAAAATAGATGACTCAGAATATACCAAATTATGTCAAAATAATTCAACAAATGTCGTTCAGGTAGTCACAACTATAGTCACAGATATTGACACCAAAATAGAAGATGCCAACAACAAGCTTCGAGCAGCAAATATCAGGGCATCGATAGAACGTAGGGGAAACAAGCTTTGGCTTCGGGCAACGCTACCGCCTAAGCCCCATATCAATAAGCAGCAGCCATACCAGCAGAAAGTTTCTTTGGGGCTGAATGCAAACCCAGCCGGATTGCAGTCTGCCATCATCAAAGCCAAAGCGATGGGGCTTGAATTGGACTCTGGGAAATTTTCCTGGAATAGCTGGATAGAAACGCCAGAGGAGTTGCGGACGGTATCTGAGTGGCTGGAAAAATATGAAGATGACCACTGGCAACGCAACAAAAAGACAGACGCGGCACTGACCACTTGGAAAGACTACCGCATCACCTTTGGCAGGCTAGAGCGCGATCGCACCCTCACCCTTGATGCTCTACTAGAAGTAGTGAGAACCACCGAACCAGACTCTAGAACCCGCAAAAAGACTTGCACCTATCTATATAAACTAGGTAAATTCGCCGCCATCGATGGCGTTGAGGCAATTAAGGAATTAGCTGGCAATTACTCCGCCGCCGCAGTGCAGCCGCGAAAACTTCCCAGCGATAAGCTAATCGCAGAGTATAGAGAAAGTATCAAAACCCAGTCATGGCAATGGGTTTATGGAATGATTGCAGCCTATGGGGTGCGATCGCATGAAGCGTTCCACCTCGACCTAGAAGATTTCCCAGTGGTGCGGGTACTGCGCGGGAAAACAGGAGAGCGCTTCATCTATCCCCTATACCCTGAGTGGGCAGAGCGTTGGAATCTGCAAGAAATGAAACTGCCAGACATTGACCCCAACTTCAGCAACGCGAAGCTGGGGACTAAGGTTTCAGGCTGGTTTTATGATTGCAAAGCCCCCTTCAGGGCTTATGATTTGCGCCATTGTTACGCTAGGCGATGCTTTGAGTTTGGGCTAGCGCCCGACTGGGCAGCGGGGTTGATGGGACACTCCTTGGCTGTTCATTTGAAGACCTATCGGGCGTGGATCGATGAAGCCACTTACAGACGGGCTTATGAATTGGTGATTAATCGGAGCGATCGCCCTTTGCCGCCATAGCACTCCTAAGCCGCTGCCGCGTCCATATCTTCGCCGTAGCCTGAGTGACCCTTCACCATCTCCCATTCCCAGCAAGATAGTTCATCAAAAGGTTTATCTAGAAGTTCGTCTAAGCTTGTGCCTTGCCTCAACACCTGAATTTTCTGTGGCTGGTGCTTGGGCAACGTACCTGCCGTATACTGTTCGCGCACCCAATTAGCTGCTTGGCACCACAGCGCAGCGCGGTAAACCTCAAATCCTGAAACGGTCACATACCAAGGCAAATCATGGTTGAATGGGTCAATCGGAAGTTCGGCAATGACTCTATTATTAACCTGCGCTTCAAAGTTGTGATAGCCGTTATCAACGAAATCCACATCACTTTCGCTACGGATAAGTTCTTTGTCGTAAGCTTGGAGGCACTCGAACAAGTCGGCTACGGCTTCCTGCGGTGTAGCAAAGGTATTGAAGCTCATGGAATGACACCAGAAGCAGTTCCAGTCCATAGCAATCTCGCCCATCAAGTTGTCGCCATCAAAGCAATCCCAGACTACGGCGTAGTCATCACCACCCGCAGCGGCGTTACTGTGTACGGACACGCAGCGTAGCATGAAGCTACCAATAAAATGGGTATTGCCTACTTGGAGTGGATTTGCTTCCTTGGCAACATCGACTGTCTTGACCGGGGAGACTTGAAACTCAAGTTGATGATATTGATGAGCGAGAATCGCATTCGCCCAAGTCTCGAATTTGCGCTTGTCTCCTTTTGGGGTAACGCCAAGGGAGGCAGCAATCCCTTTAAGTTGTTTGATTGTTAGCTTGGCGAGTGCTTGTTCTGTATACAATGGATGCATATAAATCTCCTTCGCGGGGGGTTTTGACAAAAGGCGATCGCGGCAATTAGTACGGCGTGCGATCGCCTTTTTGATTGGACAACTTGTGGTTGTCAGTTGACCGGGTATTTTTCCCAGTCAAAAGACCTCCGCAACTACTCAATAATTTGAATCTTTTTCCACGCTGCGTGGCGATGACACTTCATATTTGTGTTAGCTCTGAATATCTCTTTACCGTTTTGGATGAGTACCCAGGGTTGGGTCAGGTCGTTATCTTGAATCAGGATTGCTGTTATCATGGTTGTGCCTTTTTCTAGAGGTAGGGCGATCGCTTGCAGTGGAATGTTGGGCGATCGCCTTTTTGATTGAGCGGTGTGGGAAATCTTCCCTTTCGCTTTCTAGATATAATCTAGCAAATAATCTAGATTAATGTCAATACAAAAATCTAGATTCTTAAGTTGCCTTACAATAAGCTTTACAGGGATTAATCTGGATAAAGAGTATATTGTTGATAAAACCAACGGAAGAATATGCCTGCAAGTAAAAAGCTTGAGACACAAGGGCGAACCGCCCAGCTAGGCATCAAGATAGATGCTGACTTATATGAGAAGTACAAAACAAAATTAAAAGAAGATGGCGTGTCAATCACTGAAGACATCGAAAACCACATGAGAAACTATGTGGGTGAGGTGGTTGTCCAAAGCAATGTAGTGGATATAGTCAAGCTGGTTGAAGACGTGGAGGCATTAAAGCAAGTTGTGGGGGAGTTACAACCCGACTGGCAACAGAGAATAACCAGCTTAAAAGCCAGTTAAAGGCCATGTCATCCCAAATTGACAGTATGGTTCAAATAATGAAAGCCTCACCCCCTCTTGACAGGGGGTGAAGCGTTTTAGATGTATACTCTTTAATTCTAGATAAATTTATTGATTTGATTCTAGATAATTGTTAAATTTAGGTAGTCACTTACTTGGTGGCTGCCTAAATATTTTGTGTGATCATATCCCTTCTTGTCATGGGAAAATTACCCAGATCTAAGTATTGAAACTTTACATTACAAAGCTCAGTATTTTGTGGTATGTAAATATCAAAGGCTTCAAAAACAAACCCCCAGCAGTTGTTTCGACTCAATGCTGAGGGATTGAAGATTTTGTTAACCAATTCTCGGAATCAGTCTATGTCTAGTCAAAATTCTCCGAATCAGTCTATGTCCAATATATCATCATTCGAAATTACTCAAATCATCGAGCAAATTAAGCAAGAAATTAGTGTTGATGCACATGGACGGGGTAAAGCCAGCATCAAAGCTACTGCTCGATTAGCTGGGGTGGATGATGAGTCTATCAGAAAAGCTTTGAAATCAAGTGCCGACCTAGCGCCATCAAAATTGGCTGTAGAGCTTATGGAGCATGGGTTTTCATCTGCCGACCTAAATTTATGGAGAACTTCTGGTATCCCAGACATAGCGATCGCAATCATCCTAGAATACTACGCCTTTGATGCTGGCAGGTATTGTACTCAACAAGCAAGATTGGTCTGCCGTTCATTCAACGCCATTGGTATTCGAGCTTGGATTCAAGAAAAGTTGGGCTGGACAAAACCCACAAATCCCAACGAAACCACCATGACCCAAACACAGCTACTTGCTGCTCTAGCGGCTCAAATGGCATCCCAAGAACAACAGTTGTTCAATCACGAAGAACGTTTGGCATCTGTAGAAGCCTCTAGCCGGATGCTGGAAGACCGGCTAGACATCATTGAAGTCGAAACCATAGCCAACATAGCAGAGCTAGAAAGATTTAGGGACGGTCATGGCCACTGGTATACCATCGCAGGTTGGTGTTCGCTTAAAGGTCACAAAAATAAATCACTCAAAGAACTTAAGGACTTGGGAACAAAAGCAGCTGCAATGTGTCGCGAGCGCGGTATCGCACCACAGGAAATGCCCGATCCTAGATTCGGTACAGTAGGGCTGTACCCGCAAAGTATATTAATTGAAGTTTTTGGCCAACACTCTACTCTTCCCCTGCCACAACAACCACAACCACTGGTTACCAACCTAGTACAGATGACTCCCAGAGTAACCAGTTATGAAAAACGGAGGGCGGTAAATCGATTTCTTGACTCGATTGAAAATTCACCACCAGACGATCCGCGCCGCACCTGGGGAAGCCGCAAAATTGGTCAATATCTTGGCGTTTCCAACCGGATGGTGCTGTACATAAAGCAAGAGCGCGAAGGCAAAAGACAGCCACCAAAATATGCTCAGGGTCAATAGCTAACAGTGCCGCGATCGCAGGCATAATGTGAAGATTTCCTAGTACTATCTAAGTTCAGATACATTGTATAAATTCTATCTAGACTTAGATAATACGCTTATCTGTGAATATTTCCCAGAGCGATTACCTGCAAGGATTTAGCGCGATCGCAATTTCTCTTGTATTGGGAAAATTACTCAGATGTAAAGTTAAAATAAATTTGGTGTAAATACTGAATTTTGTGATATTGAAAATAATAAGGGCTTGACGAATGGTGTCGTCAAACCCTGATGTGTTTAAAACCTGAAACTATTATGCCAGAAATATCACCTCTATCATTTTTCAGCGGGGATTCAACAGACAAATTTCTTGACGAGTTTAAAATTGGACTAGGTGGAGAGGTTACTACCTCTATTCGCGGTGCTGCAAGGCTTGCGGGGGTAGCCGACAACTCTCTAAGAAACACTTTTCAGTCCGCGCAACTAGAGCCTTCTAAATTAGCTCAAATACTTATCAGTAAAGGATTTGAACCCGCGCAACTAGAAATATTTTCCGAAACTGGCATTCCAGAATTGGCAGTTGCGACCATTGTTTTCTACTACGCCTACAAAGCTGGAAGATACTGTAACGAAACAGCAGAACGTAACGCCGAATTAATTTCAGCTATTGGACTGCGATCGCTCGTTCAAAAATCTCTCTCGTGGCAACCACAGGTTCAAGCAGCAGCCATGACGCAAACACAACTGGTTGCTGCTCTAGCACAACAGATGGTAGCGCAAGAACAACAGTTGAATGATCACGAACAACTTTTGGCGGACTTAGTTGCCTCGCGTCAGACGCTGGAAGACCGACTAGACATCATTGAAGTCGAAACCATAGCCAACATAGCAGAGCTAGAAAGATTTAGGGACGGTCATGGCCACTGGTATACCATCGCAGGTTGGTGTTCGCTTAAAGGTCACAAAAATAAATCACTCAAAGAACTTAAGGACTTGGGAACAAAAGCAGCTGCAATGTGTCGCGAGCGCGGTATCGCACCACAGGAAATGCCCGATCCTAGATTCGGTACAGTAGGGCTGTACCCGCAAAGTATATTAATCGACGTTTTTGACAAAAAAGAAACTCTTTCCCTGCCACAACCACAACCACTGGCTACCAATCTAGTTCAGATGACCCCCAGGTTGACCAGTTTTGAAAAGCGGAGGGCGGTAAATCGATTTCTCGATCAGATCGAAAATTCACTACCAGACGATCCGCGTCGCACCTGGGGAAGCCGCAAAATTGGTCAATATTTGGGCGTTTCAAATCGAATGGTTCTTTACATTAAGCAAGAACGCTCAGGTAAAAGACAGCCACCAAAATACGCAAGCTTTTGTTTCACGTAAATAACCACGCCATGAATGCGATCGCACCGGACAAATGTGATCGTACTTCGTCTCAAATTTTCTGGTTCCAACAACAAGCTACAGTGGTGCTGTCAACATCCTGGGGCGCGATCAACCTAGTAGTAAGTCAATTCAAGATTGCATGAGCGAAATATTCGTCTTTCCCTGTTCCGAAAAGAACCATCAGGTCGTTGATGGCATAAGAAGAACCATTTCGGATTTTTTGCCAAAAATTGTACAAAGTTGGAAATCGGCAGAAAACATGTGCGAAGCAAGAGTTCGTCTGCTGATTGCACCAGATGGAGAAAATCTGTTGATTTATCATGAAATGATGACAGAATATCTCAATAGCATAAACGTAGATGACTCTACTTACGAGCAGACGTGCAACACATACGACCGTTTGAGCAATGGGCTGATTATTGGTTGGTTTGAAAAAGAAAGTCTTGAGAATCTTATGAGTGGTGTTCACACACAAGTAGCCTTTCTCTCGGCTCAAGTCGCAAGTGTAGCCCTTCTCATAGATGAAGAGGTCATCAAAAAGCATTTAATCGAAGCAGAGATAACCAATTCTCGGAATCAGCCTATGTCCAATCTATTGTTTTTCAGCGGACATTCAAGAAACAAACTTATTAACGAATTTAAGTTTGGCCCAGGTGGGGAGATGGCTGTCTCTATTCGCGGCACTGCAAGACTCGCAGGAGTGAGTGAAAAAGTATTGAGAACTGCTTTCCAAGATGCGGAGCAAAATCCATCTGAATTGTCTCAACTCCTTATTGATAAGGGGTTTGATGCTGCGGAACAAATTAAATTTTCGGAAACTGGCATCCCAGAGTTAGCAGTTACTACCATTTTTTTGTACTACGCCTACAAATGGCAACAAAAACCATCTAAGCTGGTTCAATTCCCTATCGACAAAGGGCTTGATGGCGCGGAGTAAATTAAATTTTCTGAAAAGCTGGGCAAATGAAAATTTCCCAACTCCTGCGATCGCCCCTAAATGCTAAGCATTGTCCTTTACCAGTCATGGACTGCTCTAGAGGGATGCACCGACTTGCATAAATTAAAACCGCGATCGCTTGCCCGCATTTTCATATCTGGGCAGATTTCCCATTGACCATTTTGCCGACGCTGACAAAATGGTGGATTTGTTATGAGAATTTCACACGGGAGTTTAAGCATGTCTGAGATTTCACTAGCGTCGTTTGACGCTAGTCCATTCGATCAAATCAAGCATATTGATGCTGACGGCTCTGAGTACTGGTTAGCTCGTGAATTAATGTCTTTATTGGAGTATGAACAGTGGCGACGATTTGAAGATGCGATCGCCAGAGCGATCGCTGCCTGTAAAAATATTGGACAAGAAAGCGAAAAACACTTTTTGCCAGCTCCGGCAAAAAGTACCGGAGGTAGGCCCAGAGACGATTTCAAGCTTAGTCGCTACGGTTGCTACTTAACAGCAATGAATGGTGACTCCCGAAAACCACAAATAGCAGCTGCACAAAGTTACTGTTGACTCCAATGGACGGGGTAAAGCCAGTATCCGCGCCACAGCAAGATTAGCAGATGTTGATGCAACTGGATTAGTCAGAAGTCTCAAAACAGCCGTAGACAATTCTCCATCCAAATTAGTCCAAAAGCTTATCAATAAAGGTTTTGAAGGTGTAGAGATTTTAATCACACCTGAGTCCATCGGCAGGCTTTATTTTTAGCTGCGGAAATCGAGTGCTGATTTCAACGCTAAATGTCAGAAATTTTTTGAACCCTTTTTTGGGGTTGAAAACTTGGGTTCCCTTGCTAGATTACGCCAGGACTTTCACTATCAAAAGTTTCCGGTGCCGTAGGACATGGCTCGAAAAGTTGGCTTCGGTTTCGCATCCCAATCATCTGGATATCGCTCACGTTGCATAGGCATAACAATTCAGCTTTCAAAAGTAGCCTCAACTCTAGTGCGTTCCCTGTGGAGCATAAATTCTTTAACCAAAACCTGAATTTCTTCATGCTCAAGCCCTAATTGAGACGAAGCAAATTGGTACAAAAAACTATCAGTTTGCGCTGCTTCTGATGCTTGCAATAAAGCGTTGGCATGATGCAATGCGGTGTGGAGTTCTAGTTGAATTTTCACATCATCCCATTCCAGAATTACTAATGGTTTTCTTGCCTTGTACCCAAATATGGCACTAATTCCTGGGGGAAAGGCAGAGCGACTTGACCGCATTATTTGTACAAATTGAGCAGCCATTCGCAAGTCTTTTTGAGCAGGTTGCTTAAACCCCTTACCTGTAGATAGTCCAGCCATTGTCGTGAAAATTGCAGCCTCTGTATCTGCATAAGCAATTGCCACAAGAATTGCGATCGCTCTTTGTTTGGCTGCTTCTGCACTCATGGTTACTGTATTTCCCTGGTAGCTCTGGACTACCATCGGTTGATGGCTGCCAAGGGAAACGGATGATTCTACAAGAATAGTGTTGTCGCTGTCGTCCATTAGTTGCCCTTCAATCATCAAATTTCAATAACGTTTCTTTGCATTTACAGTGACGCTCGTATTGGGCGTTTTGGTAGCCGTCCGCAAAACTCTTGTGGCTATCACAATCAACCGATGCGGGAAGATTTTCGTATCCTGCTTGCATCCCTAGTCCCTCAAACCAGCCGTTCATGTAAGCTTTATTGCCTATGTGCTGGGGGAAAATTTTGTCAACACAATCCCCAAATCCCTCGTGCCAGTCGTCGTAATGCAGGTTTCCTGCTTTATGGGGATTGATTTGGTAAGTTCCGTGCTCCATCACCTTCTCCCTGCTGGCACGACTCTAAGTCGATTTACAGCTTCTAGATTAATTTTGACGACTCGCTTGAGCGACCCCTCACGGCGGTCATCGATCCAGTGAAATCCTTCCTTCCACTCGCCCGATTCAATCCGCCGCAGAATGCTGGAACGGCTGTAGCCTTTGCCGAGTCTTTCGTGCGCCTCTTCAATAGTGGCTAGCTGTGATGGGTCGATGTTAGTCTGCCGATTTTTCACGAGAGTTCAACTCCTTTTGGGCTACACAAATCAAGTCTTCCAAGTCATCAGAAGTAAGTTTTTGTAAATCAATTGCCATCACCAAATCTACGGTGTGGATACGGGGCGCGATCGCATCCCAAATCCTGTTGATTTCCTTGTCCGGCAATTGATCGGACTTGTTGATCAAACTTTCAACATCCACAAATCCATTAATCAGCCCAGGACTAGCAAAGGGGCGGTCGTCTACGAGGGTGTCGGGTGAACCTTGGTCGTGTTCCACGTCTGGTAAACCATTGACGGGTATCCCCACTTCCTTTGCTTTTTGTTTGATTTCGTCATGAACGCTAGCTAGCGGGCTAGGTTGCTTATCTAGCCCGCTAGATACGGTTTCAACAGGCGCATCTGTTTTTTCCAGGTAGTCTGGGTGAACGTAAAGACTTGGCAACATTCGACCGTCTGCACCCAGACTTCCATCTGCGGGGATAACAAAAATCCCTTTGCGTTTATCAAAGGAGCGGATTTTCCCTGTTATTCCCTCTGCTACCCCAACAAGATTATCGGAATCGGGTTTGATAAGAACACAGTCACCTTGAGAGAACTGGGTAAATTTCTCCGACAACTCCCGTTCTTGAAGGATGTTGATAATCGTCCTGTAGCCGCTTTCTGTGAGCCGCAGATATTTTGCGATGACCCGCGTTGACCACTTCCCGTTCTTGCGCTCAATCTCCGTCAGGTTGGGGATTGAGCGCAACAGGGATTGCGATCGCACTTCATCCAACCCGGCCAGGGTATCTAGGAAAAGTTCGATACGCTTACGCTGATCTTTGGGACGCAACAGCAGCCCGTGGTAAGTGTTTGCTTGACAGCTGTAAAGAATTGCATCAACCAATTCCCCAGGCAGCAAATTGACGTAAATTTCCTTGCCAGACGCAACAGCAGCGCTCACCCGGTGGTGGCAGTCGCCGGCGTAAATTTTTCCATCTGCGGAGAGAAACGCCACTGGCAACGGCTCGCGCTCCCACTCCCACAGTCCTTGCTCCATCATTTCTGCGTAATTCTGAACAACGGAGATATTGACTTGATATATTTCATCAACATCCCGTGACTGAGTTCCGTTTTTGAGAGTTATCCAGTTAGGCTTAACCCATTGTTTTCCCGGCATCAATGAGGGAGAGGGAATGGAGATATTTGACTCGTCGGAGGGGGACAGATACTTGTTGGGGGATGACTGTTCGTCCGTAGACGAATCGGCTTTGAAGTCTTCCCCGTTGTTCGCGTTCTTCGACTCCGATAGGCACGCCGTCCATTCCGGAGGGAATCCGGAGATCGCAGCCATCATCTCGATGCTCAATGATTGGGAATCCAATATTAGCCCTAGCTTTCTGGCAGTGCGATCGCACTTGGTTGAGCCAGCAGGACGGGAAGTTTTCCCACTGGAGGCTGTTAAGGTAGGCAACGATAAAAAGCCGGGTGCGGTGCTGGCAAGCTCCAATTTCCTCTGCTTGTAGGAGGATCGGATCGTCCCAAGCGTAGCCTGCCATTCGCAGTCCCCCAAGGACTGCTCGCAAGCCGCGATAAAGGATTCCCTCTGGCTGTTCGATAATGACGAATTGAGGTAGCCCCTCAACAATGCAACGGAGTCCTTCGAGCCAGAGTCCTGACTGTTCGCCGTGAAGTCCGGTTCTGTCGCCTGCGTTACTGGTGTTGTCGCAGGGAAATCCGATTGTGTAGAGGTCGGCTGCTCCTGGTCGGGGGTGATATTTTCGGATGTCTCCGTGGTAGATGTTGTGATTGAAATTGTCTTTGAGGACTCTAATGGCGTCGTCGTCAATTTCGACGGATTCGACCCATTCAAATCCACCGATGAGGTCGGCTGCTCTTGGGAACCCGCCGATGCCTTCAAACAGACCGATTGTCCTAATTGGTTGCATTGATAAAAGTGTCCTTCTCGATGAACGTAATCAAGGCTGACCAGGCGATCTAGTGGCTGCCTGATTTTGTAAAGGGTGCTGTCGAATGCGATCGCGATCTCGCTAATTGTTTTCCTCTGTCCCGTTTTTAGGTATTCCAGAATTGCCAAGTCTTCTTTCTGTGGTTCTGAAAGTAATAATTCCAGTTGCTTGCCGCATACTGTGAAACCCTCCCGTAAGTCTTCAATCGTGCATTGCAGTTCATTCCCGTCGGCAAAGGCTATTGTGAAAACACCCTTGCTCTCAGAACTGATCAATCCGGTGCGTTCGCCGTCACTAACGTAGTAGCCAGCGCTAAAGTCTACCATCTGATAGCCGTCTTCATCGTTTTTGAAGACAAGCCCCTCTTGTTCTAGGTGCTTGAGGGCTGGAAGGTATTGGGACAGGGGCAAGTCTAGGGCGATCGCAATTTCTACGTCAAGTACGGGTACTTTGCGTGTCATCAAATATCCCAGGATGCGCTTCTCAACATCCGCCAGTTGGAAATGAGGGATTGGGGACTGGGGACTGGGGATTGGGGATTGGGAATTGGATTCGCCTTCGTGAGCTAGAAAATTCTCTGATACCCACTCAGGACGAGTCCAGATGACTTGATTCCTGTTACCAACAACGATAGGGACTTTACCCTTTTGCAAGGCGTTGCTGGGGCGGTTACTCCCAACTTTGCCCTTTTTACCTCGGTGGTCGCCTTTGATGATTTTGACCTCTGTTCCTGGTTTCATGGCGCACCTCCGTAAGCCGCGATCGCATCCCAACTCATGCCATAGGCATCACATAGTCTGAGCATTTTTCCCGTTTTGTAAATAATGAAAACTTCCTGTTGACCATCCGGCGTGGATAGCTTGGTCACGTTTTGAATCAAGCTATCCCTTTGCTCTCGCCCCCAAATTTTTGCAGCCGTATCCCACCAAGTCTGAGGATCAAACCTGGGTATCCAGTTGCGGGTGATGGCGGCGACTGCACTGGCTATAGGGTTTTTTAACCCATTTTTGGCTGCTTCTTCTTCTAGCGCTGTGATGTTTTTACACAGTCGCCCCTCTGCGTGCTTGTTTAGAAGTTGCCGAATTTGCCCGGTCAGCGGAACGTCGATGGCTCTAAGCCGAGTGAAAAACGGCGTGAGGTCGCGTTTTTGTTTTTTGGGTTTTTCTGCGTGTGGTTCCTCTTCTGGATATGCGGCGTATGGTTCTTCCGGTTCTGGCGCGGGTTCGAAGGTTATTCCCAGGGATGCGCTAAGGGCTGCTTGAATTTCTTCTTCACTCATTTCATCTTTTTCAGCCACACACTCGTTGGGTGGTGGATCAGAAGATGAAAGATCAAGTTCCTGTGGATCTGTATATAAGGAGGAGGGTTCAGTTCGACCATCGGAAAGTTCAACTTGAACCTGGGATGTTTCGGTTTGGCTTTGGGAAGTTTGATTTTGCAACAGCCTTTCTAGCACCTGGGGCTGGAAGCTGTAGTAGTAGGTGTGTATTTGCTTGTCCTTGGTGTGCCTATCCTGTAAAACTATCCCTAATTCATCAAGTAGCTTGGCAGCCTTAGAGACGGTTGCTTTGCCGTACAGCCCTCCAAGGTATGCGGTCAAATCGCTTATCTTGACCTTGAACCAATACCCTGGCTTCTCAAGAGAAGCCCAGTTTTTAAACATCCCCAATAAATCAGCAGCACAACGTCTGAGGTGAGTCGTGATACCATCGATATTCAGAAGTCCAAATAAACTCAAGTCTGTCTTGACAAAGGTGGTCACAATCTTTCCTCCCCTCTGTCAAAAGATATATTTTTGTGATTAAGGACTAGAAAAGGTTTTTGAGAATCAGTCATAATCTAAACCTCTTATTGGTTTGCTGCCCCGGCAAGGGCAGTTTTTTTTTGAGTTTTTCATCGCCTGATAACTGCTGTAATGTAAATAACCCGCTTGGGTGTGGGTACGTAACTTTACTTTATTTTAAAATTACCTATGTAATTTCTAGGTAAAATGCTAACATTTCATAGGTAATTTAAACACTTTTCTTGCTGATTCACGAAATATTTACGGGGGCGACAAGATTACATAGGTAAAATGGAGAGGAGATAGTGAATCAAAAACATGGCCAAGAGACTAACAGCCCATCGTGGTGTCAAGACCAAGCATCAAGAATACGGACAGAACAAAAAAGATGTGATGATTTCGATCACACCTCAAGCGGTCGAAAATCTGGATCGGCAAGCAACGGTACTGGGAGTCAGTCGCAGCGAACTAATAGAACGGCTAGCCAGGGGGGTGATTTCCCCACAGGAGGCGAAATTGTTGGGGGAACCTTTAGCCAGCTAATAGAAGATTGCAAGGCTCTGATAGCTGGCAATGATCGCATTATTGACTCTTTGCGGGAAACAAATGAATCGCTACAAGAAAAGATTGATTCTTACCAGCGAATTCTGGATCGGCTGCAACCACCCCAAGAAGGGTAATCAAGTTTGTAAATACTCTTTGCCGTTACGGTCGATTTCTAAATCTTCCAGTGCCATGAGTAGGCGAGACGCTTCACCGTCTGCTTTGGCGGCTTGGGATTCTAGGTAAGCCTCTATTTCGTCAAATAAAGCTACTGGAATTACCACGCCTGAAGCCCGCGCGAGCAGGTACTTGAGAAAATCCGATAACTCGTCGTTGGTGAGCAGTCCGACGCTGAATCTGCCATAGGTGACTCCGAGATATGATCGCACTTGCTCTTGTGACCAGCCTAATTGCTCTATGGCAGAGTCGATTGCTTTCATCAGTTGTGTGTAATTCATGCTTTTTTCCTAACGAGATCGGTAACTTTTTCGGGAATTGGTTCGGCCTTGGCAGTGCGCGGTTTGAAGGTGGCGAGGCGCTCGTAAGTTACGTTTCCCTCGGCATCTTTGCCAGTAGGACGGCTAAACCAGATGGCCGCGCCGTATTTGTTGGCTGGAGCGCGACGTATCCAAGTGTGCCCGCCCCAAAGCACGACGCCGGCACCGTATTGGTCTTTTTGTTCCACCACTGCTCCAATTGATTCCCAGTCAAAGTTAAGGAAAGCTTCAATTGGGTATTGGTAATCAGGGGCTTTGGGAGTGGCTGGTGCTATCCGTTCTAGGGCATCGGCGATGCGGAGTAGCACGGACATGAAAAGGGTGAATTGCTCATTGTCCATATTGCTTGCGCCATTGGTCAGCCCATATAAAATCTATGTTTGCTGTGGCTGCACACTGCTGGTCATCCGATCTATCTCCCACCATGAGGTAGGCAGAGTCTAAGCTCATGCCGGCTTTGAGGAATTCACGAATCGTCACCTCAATCATGCCGCATCCAGGCTTTCTGAAATTGGCAAATAATTCTCTGGTGAACTTCTGCACTTTTTTTCTGGTGACGATGTAAGCTGTCTGTCCGTCGTCGGGACAAAAGCAGATCCAGAACATCTCTCTTAAAATTTCTAGAGTATATTGTTGCTCTGCGATCGCATCCTCCAGGGTTTTGAATCCAGCAGCTACCCCACCTTGATTGGTGACGCCAATGATTGTCCAATGGTGCTGACGATAATATTTAATGGCTTTGTCTGCACCAGATATGATCCGCTGGTCTTTAGGATACTGGATAAACCTCTCGCCACTGGCGGGTTCACGGATTGTGCCGTCACAGTCGAGGAATAAAAGTTTCACGGTTGCTCCTTTGCCGGCGTAGCCTTAGCAATGGCAGCGTTCCCAGCGATGAAATCTAATAAACCAACTCTAGTGGTATCCATCAGGGTGGGGAGTTTATCGCCTGGATATCCCATTTTTTTGAGAATTCCCAAGACAATTGCAGATAGTTCCTCGTCTGATAAATGCTCGACTTCGCGTGCAGCTTCCTGGGCTGCTTGTTGATTAGCTAAATAAAGTTTAGGTTCTTCGCTCATGTCACACTCCTGTTTCGGTGAAGGATTCCATTCGGGCGATTTGCTCTCGTTTGGAAAGTTTCAATGTAGCGAACTCGTTTTTCAGTTGTTCGAGTTGAATTTCCAAGTGAGAACGTTTGAAGGAATTTTTAGCAAGGTAATTGTTAAATTCTTCATAATCCCCGCTTTGTCTGAGCATTTCAGCTTTTTTGGCTTTGCGTTGTTGCTCGTTTTTTAATTCTGGGTCAAAGGCGACCTGCATTTCAAATTGATTGCAGATACGGCTGATTTCTTGGGAAATTTCTCAATTTGATGGTTGAGATTGAGTATTTGATATTGGAGGTTTGCGATCGCACCCGGATACTCGTGTAGTTCCATTGTTTTCTTCAATAAACGACTCTAATCGTGCCCAAACTTCATTGGTATAATGAATTGCGTCTGCTAAGTCCACGGGGATTTTGTGGTGTACCTGATGCAACCAATCGGCTTTTTGGAGTTCCGCTAGGGCGGCGTAGGCTGTTTCTATCTGGGATAATGCTTGTTCTGGTGTCACGTCTGCTACTTCCTCGGTGTTGTGGTTCGGGTGGCACTGTTAGAGACAGCAGCAGTGCCAGAAGACATAATGAATTCATGTTTTTGCTCACAGCGAAAAATGCACTGATTAATTTGTGCCGACTCATCAGGGGAGTCGGCTTTTTTTATGCCCTCAGGGGCGGACGCTTATCGCGCACTCCCCGGTTGTATCCAGCCATGTAGGGACCGGCGTCATAGGCTGGGGAACGGTGGGCGATCGCATCTTGATATCCCCGATTGTTGAGTTCTTCGCGTAACTCCCAGTTGGTTAGATTTTCGTAGGCGTGGTGGGAAAAATTCGCGGTGTCAATATCTTCAGATTTTTCTAATGCTGCAACAGTGTGTTCTTTGGTACACTGATTAACTGTGTCCACAGCCTGGGATACAGCATCGACCATATCCTGCTTAGTGATCGCTTCTTCGATTACGGGAGCGATCTCTTTTTGTTGGTCTGCCAACTGCTCTTGGATGGCACGGTACAGGTCAGGAAAAATTGCGATCGCATCAGCCAGTTTCTTGACTTCGGCTACCAGTTGACCTTCAAAGAAGATGCCGTAGGTGCTTCTTGTAAGGGGTTGAACGAGTAAACCGTAGGTGTTGGAGGCTAGCGCTTGGACTTCGCGGAGGGTGTAGCGTTTTTTGGTTTCAGTTTGTGTCATGATTGAGGTACTTTTATTTAACTTGCACCGCCTTGACAGGGCGGTATTTTTTTAGGAAGGGGTGGTGTTGTCACCCACCACCCAAGAACGTTTAACCTAAAGAACTTTGGGAATTTTTCCCTTTGCTCTTCATGTATCTAATGTATGCGGAAATGCATATGATTGTCAAGATATAGAGCAAGCAATATTTGCTTTAGTACAAACAATGTTTGCTCTAAAGCCTAGATTGTACTATATTTAAGGGATTAGTAAGATGGAGGCATGAAAAAAGTGTATTGCCGCCTTGCTATCCTCATGGCTGAGAAAAACCCTCAGCTGTCCCAACGACAATTAGCTAGAGAGACTGGGTTAGATGTAACGACAGTCAATCGGCTTTTTACGAATCAATTCAATCGTGTTGACACAGGCACGATTGAGACTTTGTGCAGCTATTTTGATAAAGACGTAGGCGATTTACTCGAAATTAGGAAAATAGAGGATATTCCACAAAGGCGGTCTAAAAAACGAGGGCAGTCGGAGGAGCAAACAGCGGCAGAAGTGGCGTGACCCTTCCCCATGCCCCACTCCCTTTTTTGACTTAGAAAATTTCCCAGAGAGTGCGATCGCACTCTTGTTCATTCTTTCCCCGTGTCCCTGCCCCGTGCCCTCTTCACTGCGATCGCACTCCCTCATCTCCCCTCTGCTCCCTGCCTCTTAAGAAAGGGTGGTGTTGTCAGCCACCACCCAGAGACATTTAGCGTTTTACTTCCCACCTGTAACCGTGGTTGTTAAACAAGGCTTCGGGAAGTTTTCCCTTTCGCCTATGTTTTATTTATAACATTACAGGTTTCACATGACAAGTGAAACTTAAAATATTTCATGCAAAAATATAAATGTGCCACGAGACGACTGATAGACGGCACTTTGAGTACATTAGTAGAGAGATGATATATGTCTGAGGCTATGCAAGTAACTATTACAGTAGAGTTGCCCAATCTAGGGAGCCAAATTAAAAAAGCGAGAGAGGAGCGAGGGTTAAGCCCGACCTGGGTTGCTGCCCAAGCTGGTATGAGTACAGCGCATCTTTATCGTATAGAAGGCGAGGAAATCAAATCCTTGCCTAGAGAGACTCTACGCAATCTTTCACGGGCGATAGGAGTTGATTTCGAGTCCGCTTTGCAAGCAGTGGTGAGAACGGCTTTTTCGGGTGAGGTTGAACCAAAAACAGCATAACGACCAAAAAATACGACGATCGCATTTCACACTGCCAGATATTTAGAAGGCGGTTTTTAAAGTCCTTTTTTCATCTGGAAAATTTCCCAGAGAGTGTGATGCCTACGGCGGGCTGCGCCTACGCGCTTCTCAGTCCCCAGTCCCCGATACTGCGATCGCACTCCCTCATCCCTCTGCTCCTCTGCCCCCTGCCCTCCTGCCTCTTCACTGCGAGCGCACTCCCTCATCCCCCTGTTCCCTGTTCCCTGTTCCCTGTTAACGCGATCGCACTCCCCATACCCAATGCCCCATTCATCAATTACCTATGAAATATTGCCATTAATTAAATGCATTACACAGGTAATTAAGTAATGCGATTACGCCAACAATAACGCCCACGCTGTATTGCAACGTGGGCGTTATTGTTGGTAGCTGAAATGGCTACAGTGGCTCACCGCAAACCTGAATTCGCAGGATATCGGGGTCAACCCTCAATTCGGGTCTTAAGCTTGTGTCCTTTGAGATGAGCAGTACAACCTCGCCGTTCTCCACCACTGCTGGAGGCCTTCCCGCTTGTTTGTTGTACGCACCTAACTGCGAATACTCACCGCCATAAGTTCCATATTTGTTGAAGATGCTATTTGCTTGGTAGGGACTGCCATAATCACCGTATCGATTGCAAATAGATTCTTGGTTGTACTGGTCGCTGCTTACAAGTCCCAAGTAAGAGCCGTCACCACCCATGATTATCGTCTGAGCATTGGCAGCAACAGGTGTGAGGACGACAGCGAAAGCAAGGCAGAATGCAGGAAGCTTTTTCATGGAAGGGAGATATCAAGAGTTACTTCCAGTTTTCTGCACCATAGCCGAGATTGACCTCAGAACAAGTACCGCTGTAACTATAAAGACTTGCCAAAGATGGGGGAATAGCCTGAAGAATCCAACCTGGGGGGATGGGGTCGTAGTGCGGGTGTTCGCCTCTGACAAGCCACATATATTCACAAATAGACCGCCACAAAAAAACATCTTCGTAGGTTATACCGCGATTCCACTTATCGATGATTTTCCGGCAATAACTCATCCCATCCTCGACATCAAGGCAGGTTGCAGGTAACCGCCCGCTGCTGCGACGGCTGCCCTCGTTGTCATAGATGATGAATGCCCAGTACATATCATGCTCCCTCGCGCTACCACCACCGGCGTAGACGCAAATGTGGTAGTCATCATAAGGCTGGCAACAGCAAAATTTTTGGGCTTCGTCGAGATTTAATGGTGCTTCCATTTTTTAAATAATTTTCAAGAATTGCCCTATCAATTCACAAAAATCATAATCTGAATTATGCAAATGTTTGTAGTCAAAATCGCAGTAAGTTTTTAAAAACCCTATCTCTTTTTCGTCAGCATATAAATATAAATTTCCATAAATCAAACTAATCTCCAAGCTATGTTTTCCATAAGTGTAATTTTCCCTCATCTCCATTCCCTGAATAAAATCAAAATCCAAAACTTAATTCGCAATTCCCAAGCCTTAAACGAAGTCTGATGGTTGTTGATTCCCCCTACTTGTTTCCAGACGGAAGGGTGATGGACAGACCGTGTATCACGAGTTCTGCCGTAGCCGTTGTGGTGACAATCGACGCACACCGTTACTATGTCCCAACCAGGGATCTCAAAACCAGCAACCGAACGTTTTGGAGAATGCAACAAAAACATTCCTAAAATTCTGCGAAGAAGACTTCGCTTGTATTTTAAGTGGTGAACTATAGTCGCCCTGCCATGCAATGGATTGTTGGTACAGCGTGGTTGAATGCGACAAGCACAACGGGAAATTCTCCCCCAGTTAGAGGCATATTTAAATTTTGTAATGAGGCTCATTTTGTGTAGGTTTAAAATTTGCGGGTTTTGGCTGCACGTTAAGGGAAAGGCTTAAAAACACGACGATTAAAACAAAAATACCCACACATAAATCAAATAAATTTTTTTGCTGATTTTCGTCAGTCGTAAATCGTATTTGATATTTTCTCCGGGGCTTCATACTTTGATAACCATCCCTGTCGTAACCGCTTGTAAAACTGTGGCGTGTTTTTGTTCCGCCACATCCCCTGATACTTATATCGCCGCCAATTAAGAGCTAGATGCGCCTTTTGGTGACAAGCATTGCACAACCCAAACAGATCTACCCCAGCTTTGTAAGACCCGAAGTAACAAGCGTGATGGGTGCAAGTGGCGGCGCGATCGCACAACACACACTTACCTCCAGTAGTCCGCCGCACTTCCAAGGAAATTTCACTCCAGTTCTTTTGGTGCAATTCCTGAGAACGCTTATCGTACCTGTCATCCCACTTTGTACCTGAGTGACGTACCACCACCTGTTACCTCTCCAATTCCCATTGCTGCAAGTCTGCTAAACCACTGCCTCACCTCTTCTGCCGATGCGGTGGAAATTTTCCCACGGTTGCGATCGCGCTTCACATCCCTTGCCGCTATCCAGTCCCCTTTCTTGTGCTTGGCATACTGAGCCACGATTCGCAGTTCTTCTGGTAAAGACCGTAATGTTTCTTCCCAATCAGCTTGAGAAATTAAGCTTTCAATCGTTTCAACTTCGTCAGGTTCCCGCAATTCCACCTCACCATCAAAAGCAAAAGCATTGGGCGGTGGCATTTGAGCAATGAATGGCATTTCGTTTTGGATTGCCACTAAGCCAAAGTATTGTTCCTCTGGCTTGTCGATGCCCTGCAATTTACGCTGTCTCACCAATGCCAGTCGGGCGTAGATTTGTTGTCTGAGTTTGGTTTTGAGTTCCCGCGTAGTCTTGAGTTCGTCCAGTCCCTTGAGAGCCATCGCCGCCCCCAGGAAGAAACGAGAAGCATTCTCAGCGTCGGGACGCTGCAAGCCATAGTTACTGCAATTGGGATTTTGTCCAATTGCGATCGCAACGTTGCGGGTGCTTCTTCCCACCCAGAAAGCATTTTTCAATGGCTCAGAAAATTCTTTTCCGAACCGTTCGTGCAGCGCTGCGGCTTCGTCAATTACCCAAATAGTGGGAGTGCGTTCTGGCAACGGCAGATTGTAAGAAGGATCGGCGAATAATTCCTCGTCAATTTCCTCCGCGATCGCTTTGGCCTCATCTAGCCGTCGGTCAACTTCTTGCCCCATATCGGTCACCCCGATGATGGAGCTTTCCCAGCCGCGATAGTTTGGTTTGATTCGCTTTCCTGCAATGATCCATTCGGAGTCAGGGAATTTCGGGTCGATAATCACCAAATCAGGAGAAATCCCGTAAACATGGAGAAGCTCCTGGTTGGCACAGCAAATCAAGTTGCTGACCAATACAGATTTTCCCGCGCCCATACCACCATGAATCAGACAGCTGAACGAAACGCGAATCGCACGCCGGAACCAGTCAGCGTCATCGGGTTCAATGACGGCGGGCAATTCTTTGGGGTCATCAATGACATTGGCAAGCAACGATTCTTCAGTCTCGTACTTGGGAGCAAAGCGAAACTCCCAAATACACTCATCCTCGTCCCACTGAATAGCCGGCTCACCCAGTTTCACCAGTGATGCCACTTCCTTGGACAAACCCTCCAACTTCCTGGCATATCCAGGTTCAACGGCGATAGGCTCCAATTCCACCCACACCGAAACCTCTCGTACACCGGGGACTTTTTGAAAAGTCACTAATCGACAGTAAACTTGGTTTTGCTCCAGGGCGTCCAAGAGCATCTGAGCCACCCACGCCGCAAAGCCTTGCTTCGGGTCGGGACGGTTCGCCATTCGCATGATTTTTTGCTGCAAGCCAACGATAGTCCCTTCCCGCAGGCGAATCTCCGCCATGTACTGTTCTGCTTGTTGCTGAAGTAGTTCTTTATAGTGGTCTTCGGTTTGCTGCAAGATTTCCCGAAACTTCCCTTCAGCCTGCAATAAGTTCTGTTCCCACTGCGCCAACTCAGTGCTTTTGGCTTGGAGTTGCGATCGCAGTTCTACTAATACGCCAGCTTTTTCTTCTATCTCGACTAACCGGGATTGGGCAGATTTTTCAACCTCGACTAAAGCCGTCTGTCGCCAATTCTCCCGGTGAGCAGCTGCGATGAGATCGTTCTTTTTGGGTAAGCCAGGAAATTTTCCCAACGTCCAAATTGATAGGCCAAGTGCGATCGCTGTAGTGGGCAGTAAGACAGATGGCTCATACAACCCCACGAAAATTAAAGTGTGAGCAGCTGCTATCGGAACCACCCTACTCCATATCCCAGCACTGCGATCAGAATCACGCCTGTCTTGAGCCATACTTCGTTATTACTTGGATTGATCTCTCCATAATTTCTTTGCCACCAGTACCAGCCGTAGAGCGCGAGGCTGCCAGCAACCAACAGAAAAAACAGATGCGGTTTGAACATCAGAGTTAACCTTCCTGAGAGTACCGCACCTGAAAGCATTGCAGAGTATAGGGTCAACCAATACATTACAGTAATTGGATTATTTACGGAATCATTACGAGTTCGGGTTGTGGTGGCAATAAGCCGCTTATGTTTTGCATCAGATCGGGGAGCTTGACTTGCACTTCAATACCGTCGAGTTGATGCAGCACTCTTTGGTGGTTTAAATCCTGACGTTTGACTTGGTTGGAAGTCATCAGCTCTTCAAGTTCCATGCGGGACTTGACAAGATTTTCCCGCTTCTTCTCCAGTTCGATGTTTTGGCGTTCGATTTCGATGGGAATAGCCGCGATCGCAGTCCGAGCCTCATTGCGAGAAACACGATTCTCCGCGACGGCGACTTGGAACTTATTCCATGAGGTCGAAGCTTTGGTGAGAGCTGTGCCAGCTGCCACCTGTGCCTGACCCGCTTCAAATAGTTTTTGGTGAGCAACATGCTTTTTCTTGAGGGTTTCCTGCTGGGCTGCCAGCACTTCCCAAGCGTTGCCAATGTTTTTGTATCTGGCAATTTGCAGGTCTTTCTCCTGGCTGGTGATTCCCCCAGGCGAAACCGTCATTGCACGATTTTGTGGTTTAGCGGGGTTGGTGTAGTTGTCCCCCATAGTCAGGTTTACACCTATCACGGTGCTGGCGTTGTTTGGGTTTTCCATTTATTCATCCTCCTCATCGTGAATTAATGCTCCTACGAATGCGCTACCTAAGAAGCTGGATATTGCCACCAGCGAGCCTCCCATGCAACCGTTTTTTAAACCCTGCCAGTTATAAGCCCTAGTCACATTCAAATTGACTTCAGCGGCGATAATTTCCATGCCATGAAATCCAATTGCGGCTGACCCCAGCAAACCTACGCCCCAAAGAGACGTTATTGTAGCAGCGCGGAAGACGTTGCTGACGACTCCTCTTATTTGGGTGCTATGCATTCCATGATTCTGCTTCGTTCTTGGCTTATCGCTTCCTGTTGCCATATTGCTTTTTGGTTATCCATTGATTGATGTACTTTGAGTAAAACCCCACCACCCGCAGCCAAGACTAAGGCGACCATGCCTAATAAGAGCATGGCGACGAAATTGGAGGAAGTGGCGGTGGGAGGGTTGGGCTTGGGACTGGTGGCAAACACCGGTTGCCAACCAATCATGCTGGTGCCGTCTACTTCTGGATGTGGCTGTGGCCGTGGCTGTGGGTGCTGCATACCTAGCAAACAGAGGAAGATGTACCAGTTAATTCGCTCATTGAGGGGGGTAGTGCTAGCGGTTGGGCTGGTGTCAGCACCCGCCCTTCCAGTAAGGCTTGGTGCTGTGCCTCGAAAGGGGCTAGCATCCCCTCTGAGAATTGGGCGAATATTTCAGGTGTTAATTCGCCGTAATCTCCTTGGGCGAAATCTTGCATCAAAAGCATAACCGCCGTTGGCACAACAACCTTTTTCATGCCTTCTTTGAGGTTGACCGACATCGACATAAGTGTGTCGGACATCCCACCACCAACCGATTCCACTGACTGCGGGGGTACTTTTGGCTTGTCGTTGTTGTCGGCTGTTTTCTTTGCATTATTAACGGCTTGCCTTTCTTTGGCATTCATCCCACTTATCTCCTATTGAATAGATTGCTTCGATCCTTCCCCGTTCTTTGACTAGTTGCCTGAAAAGTTTTACGCACTCAAAAGCCTCACGAGATAAGCCTTTGCGCGTATATTTGATTAGCCCTAGCGCTGAGAGAACACCGCGATCGCGTCTTACTTGCGATGGGTGTACGTCCAGTAGTTCGGCTGATAACTTAATTGGCAACCAGTCCACTTGCGGGTCAATTTCAAGTTGTCTTTGAGTCACGACCTAAACACGACCTAAAATTGACTAACTTTGAACATTAAAAAACCCGCCCAACGGGGCGGGATGGTGATGGTATGGCATTTTCAGAATCGGCACGTTGTTTAAATATTCACTAACTCCGTGTATCTCCTTACTACCAGGGCGGCATCTACGTAATGCTTGCTTCCTTGCAAACTACCTGGCGGGTTTTTGTTGCTGGAGTCTATGTATTATCAAGTCGCAAGTCGGAAGTCGCAAGTCGCAAGTGGGGAACTAGGAGTTCCCTGTTTTCTCAAGCTGCTACTCGGACTCGTTCAGTTCGGAACTGTTCTACAGCAATCTGGTGTTTACATTTCGCGCCCCTCCAGTGGCAATCTCCACATTCACAGCGCTTGTGTGGGTCGTGATGACCGGGATGTACTGTGT
>VFQR01000865.1_pt1 | contig 29581 bp, 29 predicted proteins | sample 3512321 | NCBI WGS metagenome assembly VFQR01 (sample SAMN10412374, study PRJNA504923) | tailings metagenome | isolation source: Relicate 3 Philex TSF1 revegetated site | place: Philippines: Tuba, Benguet | collected 2017-08-29 | reverse complement strand
CCAGACCGGGCCTTCGCCCGTGCCCGACAGCACGAGCAGCGCGAAGGGCATGATCGCGAAACCGCCGAACTGCAACAGCGTGCCCGTCCACACGAAGGGCACGCGCCGCCAGCCCAGCAGCGAGCGATGCGTGTCGGAGCGGAAGCCGATGAGCATGCGGAAGGGCGCGAAGACCACGGGCAGCGCGAGCATGATGGCGACGAGGGCGGCGGGCACGCCGAGCTCGACGATCATCACGCGGTTCAGCGTGCCGACGAGCAGCACCAGCGCCATGCCGACGGAAACCTGGAAGAGCGAAAGCCGGAGCAGACGGCCGAGCGGAAGGTCCGGCGTCGCGGCATCGGCGAAGGGCAGCACGCGGGGTCCCCAGGCGATCCAGCCATGGACCATGCGACGCGTGAGCCTGCTCATGATGCAAAGCCCTCCCCAAGGCTTCGCTGGGCGTCCGTGGGGCGTCCCTGGCGACCCGACACGCCGGCGCCGAAGCGCCGGCGCGTCCTCCCCGAAAGGCCCCCCTGGACGCTCAGTTGCTCGGCGTGAAGCGGATCAGGACGACGCCGGCCTGTGCGGCCTCGGCGGGCAGCGTGACCTGGCTCGCGCCCTGCGGCACGACCAGTTCGCTGGTCCGCATCGGTGCCCTGGCCCCGCTGCCCTGCCAATAGGCGGCGAACCAGGTCGTGTTCAGCAGCAGCGCCAGGTGCACCGACAGCGCGGCGACGATGACGCCGATGAAGAACAGCGGCAGGCCGACGGTGGGCTTCACCACCAGCCACATCTTGGAGTTGATCATCTCCGCGCCTCCTATTTCAGCCAGGGCGTCAGGATGTAGGCCAGCACATGGGCCAGCACGGCGATCATGAAGAAGACGCGGGTGCCGTTGATGACGTAGTCATGCAGCTCCTCGGCCTGCTTCGCGGTCAGGCCGGTGGGCCAGACCTTCTCGGAATCGCTCGACATTCAGGGATCCTCCTTACGGGGAAAGGGGGCGCGTGCTGGACCCGCACGCGGGGCTCGCCGCCCGGGCCGCCGCCCGACACGGAAACTGTAACGAGACAACATCGTTATCGTGGCGGACCTGTCCGCCTGCCTCGATTGACGCCGTCCTGCCCGATCTTTGGAACGTCATGACAGCTTGACGCCCGGATATGTAAATCCACCTTTACATTCCGGAGTCCTGGCGTCAAGCGCGACGTGAAGCCGGCCTTACACCTCGAAAGGCAGCCCCACGTAATTCTCCGCCAGCGTCGTCATCGCCGCGCGGCTGGTGGAGACGTAATCGAGCTCCGCCACCTGCACGCGATGCTCGAACGGATCATCGCCGTCGAAGCGGTGCAGCATGGAGGTCATCCACCAGGAGAAGCGCTGGCCCTTCCAGATGCGACGCAGGCAGGTCTCGGCGTAGCGGTCGAGCAACGTGGTCTCGCCCTTCGCGTAGAAGCGCTCGAGCCCGCGGGCGAGCACGCGGATATCCGCAATGGCGAGGTTCATGCCCTTCGCCCCCGTGGGCGGGACGATGTGCGCGGCGTCGCCGGCCAGGAACAGCCGGCCGTGGCGCATCGTCTCGCAGACGAAGCTGCGCATCGGCGTGACACCCTTCTGGAAGATGTCCCCCTCCTCCAGCTCGGCGCCGATGCCAAGGCGGCGGTGCAGCTCCGCCCAGATCCGCGCGTCCGGCCAGAGCGCCACATCCTCCTCCGGCGTCACCTGGAGATAGAGGCGCGAGACGGTGTTGGAGCGCATGGTCGCGAGCGCGAAGCCGTCCTCGTGGCGGGCGTAGATCAGCTCCTCCGAGACGGGGCGCGAGCGGCTGAGGATGCCGAGCCAGGCGAAGGGATAGACGCGCTCATAGATGGCGAGGCCGGGGATGGCGGGGCGGCAGACGCCGTGGAAGCCGTCGCAGCCGCCGATGAAGTCGCACTCGATCGCGTGGTCCTCACCGCCGTGGCGGAAGGTGATGCGCGGATTGCCCGTCACGTCGTGGACGGCCGCATCCTCCACCTCGAACAGGATCGGCGGGCTGCCGCGATGCGTGCCGGCGGCGAGACGGGCGGCGATGAGATCCTTCACCACCTCCTGCTGGCCGTAGATGGTGACGACCCTGCCGGTCAGCTCCGTCAGCGGGATGCGGTGGCCGACGCCGTCGAAGCGCAGCTCGATGCCGTGATGCACCAGGCCCTCGCGGTGGAGGCGGTCGGCGACGCCAGCCTCCGCCAGCGTCTCGACGCTGCCCTGTTCGAGCAGCCCGGCGCGGACGCGCTGTTCCACGTAGTCGCGGGAGCGGCTCTCGATCACCACGCTGTCAATGCCCGCCAGGTGGAGCAGGTGGGAGAGCAGCAGGCCCGAGGGCCCGGCGCCGATGATGCCGACCTGGGTGCGGTGTGTCGTGGCGGTCATGCGCGCCTCCCTGTCCTCGCTTCCTAGATCATCGGCGCTGGCGGCTTGGCAAGCCATCCCGCCGGGCCGAGCATCGCGCCGCTCAGGGAGGCTGGTGGATGCGCAAGGTGGCGGTTGTGACGGGCGGGGCGCGGGGGATCGGGCGGGGCTGCGCGCATGCGCTCGCGGAGCGCGGCTGCGACCTGGTGCTGGTGGACCTCCTGGCGCCGGAGATGGACCGCACGAAGGGCGAGCTGGAGGGCATGGGCGCGAAGGTGCTGACCTTCGAGGCCGATGTCGCGGATCACGCGGCGGCGCACCGCATCGCCGCCGAGGTCGCGGCCGCCTGGGGCCGCTGCGACGTGCTGGTGAACAACGCGGGGAAGTCGAACCCCAAGACGATCCTGGACTGCTCGGAGGAGGAGTTCGACCGCACCATCGCGATCAACCTGAAATCCTGCTTCAACTACATCCAGGCCTTTGTGCCGCTGATGCGGCAGGGCGGCGGCGGGCGGATCGTCAGCATGTCCTCCCTGAACGCGCACACGGGCGGCGTGACCAGCGCCGTCAGCAAGTTCGCCTATGCGTCCGCGAAGGCCGGCATCCTCGGGATGACGCGGGCGCTGGCGAAAGAGCTGGGCCCGGAGATCGCGGTGAATGCGGTGTGTCCGGGGATCATCGAGACGGAGGTAGGGAACACGCTGACGCGGAGCCGCGGGGCGGAGCTCGCGAAGAAGATCGCCTTGCAGCGGGTGGGCAAGCCCGCCGACGTGGCGCGCGTGGTGGCCTTCCTCGCCTGCGAGCAGCCGAGCTTCATCACCGGCCAGCACATCGTGGTGGATGGGTTCCAGTGGGAGATTTGAACAAAACGACATGTAACAGGACTGTTCCCACTTCCAATCGTTCGCTTAGCCTCGTCTGGGCATCCATTCGGCGCGGGATGGGAACCTATGGCGGTTGTCGCGATCAACGACTGGCAGGTCGGGGACGCACCGGGCCTGATCGTGGGCGGAGACTTTGACCGGCTGGTCATCGGCCCGGATGGAGCGCTCGTACGCACGGGCGTCGCGGCCGGTGGGTTGGTCTCGATCCGCGGCAACTTCGCCGCCGCGCGGGTCGAGGGCCTCCTGGAGGGCAATCTGGGCCCCGCCGTTTCCTTCAGCAACATCACGGCGGACGCTGCGCTGCCGATCCTGAGTGTCGGCGCGCGCGGTGTGCTTCTGGGCAGCGCCGAGGGCGCCGTGCACATCTTCAACGCCACGGCCGCGCGCATCGTCAACGACGGCACCATCGAAGGACACCCGGGCAGCAACGGCATCACGGCGGAAGCCGGGCTTGTCCAGATCGTCAATCGCGGGGCGATCTCGGGGCGCGACGGCATCGGCCTGTTCGCTGCGAACGCGCGGATCCTGAACGAAGGCGGCAGCATCCATGGCAGTTCGTCCGGCATCTACGGCGCCGGCGCGGGACTTCTCGTCGAGAACAGCGGCACCGTCAGCGGCGCGCGTGTCGGCATCGCGCTGGATGGCGCGAATGGGCGGATCGCCAACAGTGGCACGATCCTCTCGCTCGACGATGTCTCCGCGTCCGGCAACGCGACCTTCGCCGCGGTCTTCCTCGCGGGCCCGGGCTCTGTCCTGACCAATTCCGGCACGATCCGCGCCACGGGCAACAACGCGGTGCTCATCGGGCCGACGGACAGCGGGACCGTGTCGAACACGGGGGTCGTCGAGAGCCGCGCCGACATGAACGCCCTGCTCGGCGGCGGCCTGGCCGACGCATTGACGAACGCAGGGGTGGTCCTCGGCGCCGTGCGGCTGGGCGGTGGCGCTGACCTCTATGACGGGCGCGATGGCACCGTGTCCGGCATCGTGGCCGGCGACGCCGGCGCCGACACGCTGCTCGGCGGCGCCGGAGCGGAGCGCCTGGATGGCGGCGCCGAGGCGGACCTGATCGAGGGCGACGGGGGCGAAGACAGTATTGCGGGCGGGCTTGGCGCCGATACGCTGGATGGCGGCGCCGGCTTCGACCTGCTGGACTACGCGGCGTCCACGCAAGGCGTCAGCATTGACCTCGCCTTCGGCGACGCCGCCGGCGGCGAGGCGGCGGGCGACGAGATCGCGGGCTTCGAGGCGGTGCGCGGCAGTTCCCGGGCCGATACCATCGCCGGCGACGACGCGGCCAACTGGCTTGCCGGCGGCATCAACAACGACATCCTCTCGGGCGGTGGGGGCAACGACACGCTGCTCGGCGAGGTCGGCGCCGATACGCTGACCGGCGGCGCCGGTGCCGATCTGCTCATCGGCAGCAACCTGCCCGATGTCTTCCGCTACCTGGCCGTCTCGGATTCCACGCCCGCCGCCGGCGGCCGCGACCGCATCCGCGACTTCCGCCAGGCTGACCTGGACCGCATCGATCTCTCGGCGATCGATGCCGCGACGGGCCAGGGCGGCAACCAGGCCTTCGCCTTCATCGGCGCCGCCGCCTTCTCGGGCGTGCAGGGCCAGTTGCGCGCGGTGGTCTCGGGCGCGGTGACGATCGTCGAGGCCGACACCGACGGCAACGCGGTGGCGGACCTCCGCATCGTGCTCAACGGAGCCATCACCTTGGGCGCCGCCGACTTCGTGCTGTAGTCGGGGTGGCACCGACGCGCGGATCTTCAATGCCGGCGCGCGCATCGGGGGTTCGTCGGACGGCAGCACGATGGCGAGGAGGCGGACATGACGACTTATCCGGTGAACAGCTGGATCACCGGCAACGGCCAGCTCTACGCGCTCGGCGACGGCGACCAGCTGATCGTCGGCCGCGATGGTGCGCTGCTGAACACCGGCACTTCCTTCGCTTCGGTCGTCTACGTCACCGGCAAAGCGAGCATCCTTGTGCAGGGGCTCGTTTCCGGCGGGAACGGGCGCGCGATCAACTTCGCGTCCGGGACGCAGGGCGTCCTCACCGTGGATGCGGGCGGCGTCGTCGCAGGCGGGGACTTTTGGAATGCGGTCTGGGCGAGCGCCAGCGGCTGCAACATCCTCAACGCCGGCAGCATCCTTTCCTATGGCGGAACCGCCGTCGCTGCAGATGGGGCGGACTTCACACTGCTCAACGAGGGCCGCATCTACACGAGCGGCGTGACCGCGCTCGCCATTGGCTCGACTGCGACAGGCGCACGCGTCGTCAACCTCGGAACGATCGAGGGTTCGGAGGCAGTAGCGATTTCCGCGGCGGCCACCCAGGTGACCAACGAGGGCACCATTCTCGGGCGCAACTACGGCGTGTTCATCGGCGGCACCGGGCTCGGCGCCACGATCACCAACACGGAAACCGGCGTCATCGAAGGCAAGGACGCCGTCTCGATCGCCGCCGCGGGCGCCGCCATCCACAACGCCGGCGAGATCATCGGCGCTTCGGCCGGGGTCTATGTCACCGGACTGGGGCTGCAACTCCAGAACCTCGGCGCGATCACCGGGCGCAAGTCAGGCATCAGCGTCACCGGCAACAACGCCTCCCTGTCGAACGCGGGGACCATCGCCTCGCTCGACGACGTCGCGGTGTCCGGCCAGCCCCTCTTCGCCGCGGCCTACCTCTCCGGCACGGGGGCCTCGATGACCAACACCGGCACGATCCGGGCGCTGAAGAACAACGCCGTGTATTTCGACAACGCCGCCGCGGGCCTCGTGCTGGCCAACACCGGCCTGATCGAGTCAGGCCCGATCTTCTTCGCCGTCGTCGGCGGCGGCGGGGCCGACGTGGTCGCCAATGCCGGCACGATGCGCGGCATCGTCAACCTCCGCGGCGGCGACGACTTCTACGATGGGCGAAGCGGCACGGTGCTCGGCCAGGCCTGGGGCGGGGATGGGCGGGATACGCTGCTCGGCGGCATGGGGGCGGAGCTGCTGCTGGGACAGGAGGGTGACGACAGCGTCGCAGGCGGTGGCGGTGCGGACGCGTTGTTCGGCGACAGCGGCCTCGACACCCTGCTCGGCGGGGTGGAGGACGATTCGCTGTTCGGGGGTGTCGGCGAGGATCTGTTGGACGGCGGGGACGGAGACGATGCGCTCCTCGGGGAGGCTGGCGGCGACAAGCTGCTGGGCGGCGAGGGCGCCGACAGCATGACCGGCGGGCTTGGCGCCGATACGCTGGATGGCGGCGCCGGCTTCGACCTGCTGGACTACGCGGCGTCCACGCAAGGCGTCAGCATTGACCTCGCCTTCGGCGACGCCGCCGGCGGCGAGGCGGCGGGCGACGAGATCGCGGGCTTCGAAGCCGTGCGCGGCAGTTCCCGCGCCGACACGCTCGCCGGCGACGACGCGGCCAACAGGCTGGCGGGCGGCATCAACAACGACATCCTAACGGGCGGCGCGGGCAACGACACGCTGCTCGGCGAGGTCGGCGCCGACACGCTGACCGGCGGCGCCGGCGCCGATCTTCTCATCGGCAGCAACCTGCCCGACGTCTTCCGCTACTTCGCCGTCTCGGACTCCACCCCAGCCGCCGGCGGCCGCGACCGCATCCGCGACTTCCGCCAGGTGGACCTCGATCGCATTGATCTCTCCGCCATAGACGCGCGGCCCGGCGAAGCCGGCAACCAGGCCTTCGCCTTCATCGGCGCAGCGGCCTTCGCCGGCGTGCAGGGCCAATTGCGCGCCGCAGTCTCGGGCGCGGTGACGATTGTCGAAGCCGACACCGACGGCAACGCAGTGGCCGACCTCCGCATCGTGCTCAACGGCGCCATCACGATGGCCGCCACGGACTTCGTACTGTAGCGCACGCCGCCGCCGCGCCGCGCGCCTCAACTCGCCCTTCGCAGCCCCGCGCCTTGCGGCCCAGGCAAGTCAATCTCGATCGCCAGCGTGGACATGTCCCCGCCGCGATCCAGCGAGACATTCACCTTCCCCGGGTCGATCGCGACATACTTCGCCACCACCGCGACGATCTCCATCTGCAGCTTCGGCAGGAAATCCTCGCGCGTGCGGCCGATGCGCTCATGCGCGAGGACGATCTGAAGCCGCTCCTTGGCCTGGGAGGCCGTGGCGGGTTCGGCCTTGCGGGCGCGGAAGAAATCGAGCCAGCTCATCACGCGGCCCTCCCCCCGAACAGCCTGGAGAACAGCCCCTTCTTCTGCGCCTCCAGGAAGCGGTGCTCCACCTTGTCGCCGAGGAATCGCGCGACCGCATCCTTGTAGGCCTGGCCGGCGACGCTCTCGGTGTCCATCACCACCGGCGTGCCGGTGTTGGACGCCTTCAGCACGCTCTCGCTCTCCGGGATCACGCCGAGCAGCGGGATCGCCAGGATCTCGCGGATGTCGTCGAGCTTCAGCATCTCGCCGCGCTCCACGCGGGCGGGATCGTAGCGGGTGACGAGGAGGTGCTCCTTCACCGGCTCCTTCTTGTCCTCCGCGCGCTTCGACTTGGATTGCAGCACCCCGAGGATGCGGTCGCTGTCGCGCACGCTCGACACTTCGGGGTTGGTCACCACGATCGCCTGGTCCGCGAAATACAGCGCGAGCAGCGCGCCCTTCTCGATGCCGGCGGGGCTGTCGCAGATGATGTAGTCGTTCTCCTTCGCCAGCTCCTCGATGATCTGACCGACGCCATCCTTGGTCAGCGCGTCCTTGTCGCGCGTCTGGCTGGCCGGCAGGATCGAGAGCGTGTCCACGCGCTTGTCGCGGATCAGCGCCTGGTTCAGCCGCGCCTCGCCCTGGATGACGTTCACGATGTCGAACACCACGCGGCGCTCGACTCCCATGATGAGGTCGAGGTTGCGCAGCCCGACATCGAAATCGATCACCACCACCTTCTTGCCGCGCTGCGCGAGGCCCGTGGAGAAGGCGGCCGAGCTGGTTGTCTTGCCGACCCCGCCCTTGCCCGATGTGACCACGATGACTTCGGCCATGGAGATCCCCCTGCCCTGAATGCCCTGGTGCTTCAGCCCAACGGGTCGAAGCGCATCTGCTCGCCGACCAGGCGGGCCATCACGGCCTTGCCGATCGGCGCATCACCGAGCCCCTCGCGCACCGCGTAGTAGCCGGCGATGGCGACCAGCTCGGGGTCGAACTGCGTGGCGAAGATGCGTGCCCGCGTCTCGGACTGGCCGCCGGCGATGGCGCGCCCGAGCAGCTTTCCGTAGACATGGATGTTGCCATCGGCGATCACCTCGGCGCCCGGGTTCACCGTGCCGATGACGACGAGGTCGCGGCCCTGCGCCCAGATGCGCTGGCCCGCCCGCACCGGTTGATCCACCAGCATGGTCGGCAGGGCGGGGGCGGGCGGCGGCGGCGGCGCGGGCGGCGGGGGTTCGGCGGCGGGAGCGGGGGCAGCCTCGGCGGGCGCGGCTGCCGGCAGCTCGTTCTCCTTGCCGGCCATGCGCAGCGGTGGCAGGCCAGCGCCCATGGCGGCGTTGCGCAGTTCCGGCGTTCCGCCGGTGGTGCCGACGGGGACGATCTCGATGGCGCGCAGCTCGCGCGTCAGCGTGGCGAAATCCACCTCCTCCGGCCGCGCGGTGAGGTCATCGAGCCCGATCACGATGGGCGCGAAGCGCAGGAAGCCGGGGGCGCGGCGGAACTGGTCGCCGATCGCGGGCACCACCGTCTCGATCCGATGGTCCAGCAGGCGGAGCACCAGCAGGTTGAAATTGGCGCCGCGCAGCCGGAAGGGCTCGAGGCGGGTGTTCGCTGGCCTGGGCGCGGCGGGCATCGCGGCGATGGGTCTCGGGCTGGAGGGCGGTTGCCGTGCATAGCAGCGAGGCCGGGAGCGGCGAAGCCTCGTTCGGCAGGCTCGCCCGATTCCAGGGCCTTGCACCCTGAACTTCGCGCGATCCCCGAGGTGCGAATCGGGCGCCCGGCCGCCCTCCCGCGGCGCCGCGGCTTGCGGCAGAGTGCGGCGCCGCCAAGCATGGAGCCGCCCGTGACCGTTCCTGTCCAACCTCCCCCGGGCCGCCCCGCATGAAGGCGCGGCCCTCCCGCGGGGACTACCGCTTCTTCCTCGAGATCCCGACGCGCTGGATGGACAACGACGTCTACCGGCACGTCAACAACGTCACCTACTATTCCTGGTTCGACACGGTCGTCGCGCGCTTCCTGCTGGGATCGGGCGCGATCAACCTGGTGGACAGCCCGGTGATCGGCGTCGTCGTGGAGACGCTCTGCCGCTACCACGCGCCGGTCGCCTTCCCGGAGACCGTGACGGCCGGGCTGCGCGTCGAAAGGCTGGGCAACACCTCGATCCGCTACGGCATCGCGATCTTCCGTGAGGGCGAGGACGTGGCGAGCGCCGATGGGCATTTCGTGCATGTCTATGTGGACCGCGCGACGCAGACGAAGCCGCAGGCGCTGCCGCCGCTGCTGCGGGAGGCGGCGGGGGCGCTGGTCGTGGATGGTGGCGCGCAGTAAAGGCGCGGGCGTTGCGCTGATCATGCCCCCACCCTCTCCCGCCTGCGGGGGAGGGCGATGATGAGGACCTCGATGCCCACCCTCTCCCGCCTCGCCATCCTCGACGACTACCAGGGCGTCGCCCTGTCCATGGGCCCGTGGTCGCGGCTGCCCGGCACGCTGGCGATCGAGGTCTTTCGGGACACGCTGAAGGACCGGGACGCGCTCGTCGCGCGGCTCGCGCCCTTCGATGCGATCCTCGCGATGCGCGAACGCACGCCCTTCCCCGCTTCGCTGCTGGAACGGCTGCCCAATCTCAAGCTCCTCGTCTCCACCGGCGCGCGCAACCGCGGCATTGACGTCGCGGCGGCGAAGGCGCGCGGCATCACCGTCGCCGGCACCCCCGGCGCCGGCGCGCCGACGGTGGACATCACCTGGGCGCTGATCCTCAACCTGCTGCGCGACGTGCCGGCGCAGGAAGCGAGCCTGCGCGCGGGGCGCTGGCAGACCTCGGTGGGGTCCTCGGCGGGCGGGCTCACGCTCGGAGTCGTCGGGCTGGGCGGGCTCGGCTCCAAGGTCGCGGGCGTCGGCAAGGCGCTCGGCATGAAGGTGATCGCCTGGAGCCAGAACCTGACGCCCGAGAAGGCCGCCGCCGCCGGCGCGGAGCATGTGACGAAGGAAGAGCTGTTCCGCCGCGCCGATGTCGTCACGCTGCATGTCGTGCTCTCGGAGCGCAGCCGCGGCATCGTCGGCGCGGCGGAGATCGCGGCGATGAAGCCCGGCGCGCTGCTGATCAACACCTCCCGCGGGCCGCTGATCGAGCAGGCGCCGCTGCTCGCCGCGCTGCATGAAGGCCGCATCCGCGCCGGCCTCGACGTGTTCGAGCACGAGCCGCTCGCGGCGGATGACCCGATCCTCGGCGCGCCGAACACGATGCTGACGCCGCATCTCGGCTATGTCTCGACCCAGGCCTACAAGGCGTATTTCGAGGGCGCGGTCGCCGCGATCGAGGGCTACCTCGCCGGCACGCCGATCATGGAACTGCCGGAATGAGCGCCCTGCCCGGCTTCTGGGCCGCCGCGACGCAGGCGGAGCGCGACCGCGCCTACAACAACGCCGAGGCGGTCGCCGACAGCGCCGCGCTGACGGAGGAGCGCAACGCAGCCGCCACCGCCTTCCGCGCGGCCCATCCCGGCCATCTCGACCTGCGTTTCGGCGACACCGAGCGCGAAGCCTGGGACCTCTTCCCCGGACGCGACGCGAACGCGCCCTGCCTGGTCTTCATCCATGGCGGCTACTGGCAGCGCAACCGGCGGCAGGACTTTTGTCACCTTGCCGAAGGCGCGCTGGCGATGGGCTGGAGCGCAGCGTTCTGCGGCTATGCCCTCGCGCCGGATGTCTCGCTGACGCGCATCGCCTACCAGGTGCATGCGGCGCTCGACTGGCTCTCGCTACACGGCGCGGCGCATGGCATCGCCGGGCCGATCGTCGCCTCGGGCTGGTCGGCTGGCGGGCATCTCACGGCGCTCGCGCTGGAACATCCGGCGGTCAGCGCGGGCCTCGCCATCTCGGGCATCTTCGAACTCGCGCCGATCCGCGACACCTATCTCAACGCCGCGCTGAAGCTGACCGACGAGGAGATCGCGGAACTCTCGCCGATGCGCCGGCCCGTGACGCACAAGCCGCTCGCCATCGCCTATGGCAGCGCCGAGCTGCCCGAGCTCCGCCGCCAGTCGCGCGACTTCCACGCGCTGCGCAGCGAGGCGCATGCTCCCGGGCCCCTCGTGCCGGTGCCCGGCGCCGACCATTTCCGGGTGCTTGAGGCGCTGCGCATCCCCGATGGCAGCCTGCTGCGGGTGGCGGCCACGCTGCTCGACTGAGCCCCGACCGAGCCGCTTGCGGCCCCGTATCCTTCGCCCTAAGTGCTGAATGAATGGCCGAAGGGGCGGCCAAAGGGTGGGAGGAACGGGATGATGGGTTCGAGGCGAGCCGCGCTCGGCGTGGGTCTGGGGCTTGCGATGCTCGGCGCGCCGCGGGTGCTGCGGGCGCAGGGCAGCTACCCGAATCGGCCCGTGGTCATCATCGCGCCCACAGGGCCGGGCGGCAGCCCCGACATCTTCGCCCGCGTCCTCGCGGAACCGCTGCAGCGCCGGCTCGGCCGCCCCTTCGCGGTGGAACTCCGCCCCGGCGCCGGCGGCATCGTCGGCACCCAGCACGTGATCCGCGCGCAGCCGGATGGCCACACGCTGCTCTTCGCCTCCTCCAGCCCGATGGTGGTGAGCCCGCATCTGCGCCGCCCGGCGCCCTACGAGACGCCGCGCGACCTGATCCCGATCGTGCAGACGCTGGCGGGCCCCTCGATCGTCGTCGTCGGCAAGGAGATCCAGGCCACCACGATCCAGGAGCTGGTGACGGAACTGCGCGCCAACCCGGGCAAGTACAATCTCGGCAGCCATGGCATCGGCGCCTTCAGCCATGTCTCGATGGAGATGTTCATGGCCGAGACGGGCACGCAGATGGTGCATGTGCCCTTCAACGGCGGCGCGCTGCTGGCGCAGGGCGTGATGCAGGGCCAGGTGCATGTCGCGCTGTTCGACGTGCTGAACGGCGCACCGTTGGTGCGCAACGGCTTCGGCCGCGCGCTGGCCCAGGTGGGCGAGCAGCGTTCCCCGATCTTCCCCGACGTGCCGCTCGTCTCGGAGACGGTGGCGCCGGCGGTGAATTCGGATTTCTGGCTCGGCCTCTTCGCGCCGGCCGGCACGCCGGACGAGATCGTGGCGACGCTGCACGCGACCTGCACCGAGATCATGGCCGAGCCCGCCAACCAGCGCCGCGTCTTCGAGGCCTCGATGCTCGCCCCGGCGCTGAGCCAGGCGCAGTTCCGCGCCAAGGTGGCGCGCGAATGGGAGGTCTGGGGCCGCGTGGTGCGCGAGCGCAACATCGGCGTCTGAGCCCGATCGCATGGCCCGCGTGCCGCTGCCGAGCCGCGCGGAGTTCCCCGAGGAGCTCCGCGCCGTCTATGACCGCATGCTGCAGGAGCGCGGCGACCCGGCGCCGCATGTGTTCCTGGCGCTGTGCAACATGCCGAACCTGCTGGAGCCGCTGCTCGACTTCACGCGGGAGATGCGGCGCGGCGCGGTGATGGACGCACGCTACCGCGAGCTCGGCGTCTGCATGACAGCGCGGGCGGCCAATTCCGCCTATGAGTTCAACAAGCACTGGAACGCGGCGATCCGCGCCGGCACGCCGCGCGCGCAGTTGGAAGCGATGGAGGCCTGCGAGAAGCCCGAGGACCTGCTCGCCTCCTCGTTGTTCGACGCGAAGGAACGCGCCGTGCTCGCCTACGCGATCGAGGCGACGATTCGGATCGAGGTGAGCGACGCGACCTGGGCCGCGCTCACCGAGGCGTTCCCCCTGCGGGAGGCGATGGACCTCGTGATGGCGGTCGCCTGGTACAACGCCGTCGCCCGCATCAACGGCCCGCTCCGCGTCGCGCTGGAGCCTTGGTTCAAGCGCGCCTGAACCACCCGAGGAACAAGATGGCCAGCATCCCACCCCCCGTCTTCTACCCGCCCTTCCAGATCACCCGCGTCAGCTACGCCGCCATCACCGTGAACGACCTGGAGCGGAGCCTGAAGTTCTACACCCGGGTCATGGGCCTGGTGGTGAGCCGCCGCGAGGGCAGGACAGCCTGGCTGCGCGGAATCGAGGAGGTCGGGCATCACAGCCTGATCCTTCGCGAGACCGCCGAGGCGCCCGTCTGCGAGCGCATCGGCTTCCGCGTGCTGACCGAGCAGGAACTCGACAAGGCGCATGCCTTCTTCCGCGAGCAGGGCCTGCACGCCGCCTGGGTGGAACGCCCCTTCCAGGACCGCACGCTGGAGGTGCGCGACCCCTTCGGCATGCCCGTCGAGTTCGTCGCGCGGATGACGCCGATGCCGCGGCGGACGATCGAGACGGACCACTTCCCCGGCTGCGCCGCGCTCCGCTTCGACCACCTCCAGGTGCACAGCGCGGACATTGCCGGCGCCTGTGACTTCTGGACCAAGCTCGGCTTCCGCACCTCCGACTACGTCGTCGGCGGGCCGGAAGACACGCTGATCGGCGTCTTCATGCACCGCAAGGACATCCCCTGGGACATCGTCTTCATGCCGGGGCCCGGCCCGCGGCTGCACCACTTCGCCTATTGCACGCCGAGCATCCAGGACATGCTGAAGGGCTGCGACGCCGCCGGCATCCATGGCTTCGGCCAGCTCGTCGAGCGGGGCCCCGGGCGGCACAACCAGGGCCATGTGCAGTACACCTACTTCCGCGACCCGGACGGGCATCGCTGCGAGATCATCCCGGAATCGCCGAAGCAGATGCTCGATCTCGAACTCGAACCGCAGCGCTGGGACGAGGCGAAGCGCAAGGCGACGATGGATTGGGGCTATCCGGCGCCGCAATGCTGGTATGACGACGCCAGCCCCTTCGCCGGCGTGGAGCCGAAGCCCGGCATGGTCGTGCCCGGCCGCATCAGCCTGGAGCAGTATCTGACCGCGCGCGCCAAACGGTAGCCATGCCGGCCATTGCCGCGATCCGCGCCTTCCCGATCCGCAGCGACCTGGTCGGCGGGCCGGCGCGGACGGCGGCGCGGCGGCCAAGCTGGAACGGCACCACCGAGGTCGCCGGCCCGATGGCGCGCCATGCGCGCTTCAAGGTGGATCGCACCAAGTGGCGGCCAACCTGGCCCGGCGTCGGCTGCCTCGTCACCGCCGATGACGGCAGCTGGGGCTTCGGGATCACGCGTTTCGCGGGGCCGGTGATCCCGACGATCGAAAGCCATCTCGCGCCGCTGCTGGTGGGCGAGGACGCCTTCGCCACCGAGAAGCTGTGGGACATGATGGCGCGCGCGGCCTCCACCTATTCCTCCGCCGGGCTTGCGTCCTACGCGATCAGCGCGGTGGATCTCGCGCTCTGGGACCTGAAGGGCAAGGCGCTGCGCCAGCCCGTCTATGCGCTGATCGGCGGACCGGCGCGCGCGGCGATCCCCTGCTACGCGACGGGCGGCGATACCGACTGGCACGTGGAGCTCGGCTTCCGGGCGACCAAGCTGCCGCTGCCGCATGGCCCGGCCGACGGTCTGCCGGGGCTGAACGCGAACGAGGACCTCGTCGCCCGCACCCGCGCCCTGATCGGGCGCGATGTGGAGCTGATGCTGGATTGCTGGATGGCGCTCGATGTCGAATACGCGGTGCGCCTCGCGGAGCGGCTGCGGCCCTATGATCTCCGCTGGATCGAGGATTGCCTGATCCCGGAGGATCTCGACGGCCAGGATGCGCTGCGCAGGCGACTGCCCTGGACAGGGCTTGCGACGGGCGAGCATTGGTACATGCCGCCGCCCTTCCTGCATGCCGTCGCGCGGCGCGCGGCGGACGTCCTGCAGCCCGATATCGCCTGGGCCGGCGGCCTCACCGCGCTGCTGCGCATCCACGCGATCGCGGATGCGGCGGGCATCGCGGTCATCCCGCATGCGGGCATGAACACGCCCTACGGCCAGCATTTCGGGCTCGCCATGCCCGGCGCCCCGATGGGCGAGCAGTTCATCGGCAGCGCGCCGGGCGTGCCGCTCGATGAGGTGAAGCTGTTCCCGGGCATGGCCGTGCCGAAGGACGGCGTGGTGGTGCCCTCCGACGCGCCGGGCTTCGGGCTCGGCGTGACGCTCGACGACATCGAGGGCATGAAGCCCTGAGGGAGCGATCCATGCAGCGCCGCCAACTCATCGCCGCGAGTCTCGCCCTGCCGGGCATCGCCCGCGCGCAGGCATTGGACGGGCCCGTGCGGATCGTCGTGCCGGCGCCGCCGGGCGCCTTCAACGATGGGCTCGCGCGGCTGCTGGCGGACCGCCTGCCGGCATCGCTCGGTCAGCCCGTCGTGGTGGACAACAAGCCCGGCGCCGGCGGCATGCTCGGCACGCGCGAGGTGGTGCAGGCGCGGCCGGACGGGCGGACCATCGGCATCGCCAACACAGCGACGATGGCGATCAACCCGCATCTCTTCGCCAATGCCGGCTACGACCCGCTGCGCGACCTCACGCCCGTGTGCGGCTGCGCGGAGATCGAGATCGTGCTGGTCGCGCCGGCGCGGAAGACCATCAACAGCCTGGCGGAGTTGGTTGCGGCGGCGAAGTCGCGCCCAGGGGCGCTGAACTACGCAAGCGCCGGCATCGGCGGCAGCACGCATCTGGCGTTCGAGCTGCTGAAGCTGCGTGCGGGGATAGACCTCGCGCATGTGCCCTATCGCGGCGCCGCGCCGGCCGCCACGGCGCTGCTGGCGGGCGAAGTGGATGTCGGCTTCGAGGGCATCCCGCTGCTGCTGCCGCATATCCAGGCCGGCACGCTGAGGCCGCTCGCGGTGTCGGGCGCCCGGCGGCACCCTGCGCTGCCCAACGTGCCGACCGTCGCGGAGGCCGGGATCGCCGGCTACGAGATGGTGATCTGGTTCGGCCTGGTCGCGCCGAACGGCGTGCCGGCACCAATTCGGGAGAGGCTGGAAACGGAGACGCTGCGCGCGCTGGGCGAAGGCGCGATGGCGCAGCGGATCACGCAGCAGGGCGCCACGGTGCGGCCGCGCGGCGCGGCGGACTTCGCGGCCTACATGCGCGCCGAGCACGCGAAGTTCGGCGAGGTCGTGCGGACGGCGCAGATCAAGGCGGAGTAGCCAGGAACCGCCGCGCGCCCTCCGCGAGCACCTGCACGCCGAGCGCCAGGTCCTCCTCCTTCGTGTCCTCGATCCAATGGTGGCTGATGCCGTTGATGGAGGGTACGAAGAGCATCGCGGACGGCATGACGCGCGCGATGTACTGCGCGTCATGGCCGGCGCCGGACGGCATGCGCTGCCAGGCGCCGGGCGCCAGCGCCTCGGCGGCATCCGCCAGCGCCTGCTGCATCGCGGCGTCGCAGAGCGCCGGCGTGGACAGGCTGACGGGTTCCAGCACGCAGGGGCATTTCTCGCGGCGGTTGCTTTCCTGCACCAGCGCGCGCAGGCGGTCCTCCATGCGCGCGATCACGCCTTCGTCCACGTCGCGCAGCTGGAACAGGACCTCGGCCTTGCCGGGGATGATGGAAGCCGCGCCCGGGTCGAGCGTGATGCGGCCGGTGGTCCAGGTGCTGCGAGGGCCGCGCACCAGCGGGAAGTGCTGGTCAATCGCGGCGAGCAGCCGCACGGCGGAAAGCCCGGCATCGCGCCGCTCCTCCATCGTGGTGCCGCCGGCATGGTCCTGCATGCCGGTGAAAGTGAGCTTCCACTGGCGGATCGCGACGATGCCCGTGACGACGCCGATGCGCAGACCCGCGCCTTCGAGCTGCGTGCCCTGCTCGATATGCATCTCCAGGAAGCCCTTGTGGCGGCCCGGCTCGAAGCGCCGGCGCGGCAGGCCTTCGAGGCCAGCTTCCTTCAGCGCCTGGCGGAGCGTCTTGCCGTGGTAGCGGTTGGCGAGGCGGTCGATCTCCGCCTCGTCGAGCGCGCCGATCCAGCTCCGGCTGCCGATGAAGCCGCCGTAATGGCCTTCCTCATCGGCCCAGGCGACGACATCCACCGGCAGCCCCGCGCGCGCCAGCGCGAGGCCGCCGACGACGCCGAGAGCGCCATCGAGCCAGCCGGCCTCGTTCTGCGTCTCGATATGGCTGCCGACGAGCAGATGCGGGCCGGGGCCCTTGTGCCGGCCATAGACATTGCCGATGCCGTCCATCTCCGGCTCCAGCCCGCATTCGGCCATGCGCGCCATCAGCCAGCGGCGCGATTCCATGTCCTCGGGCGTGTAGGTCGGGCGGTGCACGCCGGTCCTGAACGTCCCGATCTTCCGCAGGTCGTGCAGGTCGGCGAGGAAGCGGCCAGTGTCCACGGTCACGTCGTGAGCCCCCCATCCACCACCACGGTCTGCCCCGTCACCATTGCCGCGCCGGCCAGCAGGAAGACGATCACCTCGGCCAGATCCTCGGGCGTGCAGCGGCGCTTGAGCAGCGCGTTCTCGATGGAATTCGCGCGCTCCGTGTTGGTCCATTCGATCATCCAGGTGGAATCCACCGCGCCTGGCGCCACGGCGTTCACGCGCACCTCCGGCGCCAAGCCGCGGGCGAGGTTCTTGGTCAGGCTGATCACACCCGCCTTGGTCGCGCCATAGGCCATGGAGGAGCCGGCATGGTTGATCCCAGCGATGGATGCGATGGAGACGATCGCGCCCTTCGCCGCCTTCAGCGCCGGCGCGGCGGCCTTGGAGCAGCGGAACACGCCGAGCAGGTTGACCTGCAGCACGGTGTCCCAGAGGTCCTCCGTCAGCCGGTCCAGCTCGTGTGGCTTGATCGTGGTGCGCGTGCCGGGCGTGCCTGCGTTGTTCACCAGGTAGTCGAGCCGGCCGAGATCGGTGACCGCCTGCCCCACCATCCGCGCGCAATCCTCGGCATCCGCGACATTGCCGGGCGCCCGCACGATCCGCGCGCCGGTCATCGCGTGCAGCCGCTCGCAGGCTTCCGGGCCGCGCGGATCGTCGGCGAGGTAGTTGATGGCCACCGCCGCGCCGCCGCGCGCGAGCATGGTCGCGGTCGCGAAGCCGATGCCGGAAGCGCCGCCTGTCACCAGCGCCGCCTTCCCTTTCAGGTCGTAGCTGATCGTCATCGGAGATTCTCCTTTGCGCGTCCGATTCACGCCTTCGGTGCTCGGCCTGCGGCCTCCGCCCTCCGGCGATCGGATGCCTAGTCCTGCGCCCGCGTGGACCCCGCCATCGTGCCGATCTCGCGCAGCGCCTTCTTCAGCGCCACCAGCCGCCGGTCGCGCGCGGCCATCAGCTTCGCGGTGTCCTTGCCCCAATCGTAGTAGCCGGCGCCGGCCATCACGCCGGTGCGGCCCTCCGCGATGAGGCGGTCGAGCATCGGGCTGTTGTCGCGCGCCGGCGGCGGCTGGTAGGTGCCGTTCTTCATCGCGTTCTGCAGGATCGCGAGGCCCGTGAAGTCCGCCTTGGCCATGATGGCGACGATGGGAATGCGCAGCGCCAGGCCGTGCACGACGGCGGTATCGATGTCCTCGGCCGTGCAGACGCCCTCGTCCAGCAGCCGATAGACCTCGGCGGCGATCGCCTGCTGGATGCGGTTGGCGATGTAGCCGGGGATGAAGGTCTTCATCACCAGCGGCACCTTGCCCATCGCGGTGACGAGGTCGGCGGCCCATTGCGTGAGCCCGGGCTCGGTCTTCGGTCCCGCGACGATATCCACTAGGTCCACGAGATAGGGCGGCGTGTACCAGTGCATCACCAGCGCCTTCGCCTGGCGCGCCTCCGGGATCAGTGGGAACGGATCGAGGTAGGAGGTGTTGGAGGCGATCACCGCACCGGCCGGCGCCATGCTGTCCACCTCGGCATAGAGCGCGCGCTTCGCCTCGGGGTTCTCGATGATCGCCTCGACGATCAGCTCGGCGCCGTCCAGCGTCTCGCGCAGCGTGGCGCAGCGGGTGACGCGGTCATGCAGCCACTCGGCGGTGCAATGCGCCGGCGCCTCGCCCTGCGCGACGAGCGAGGCGAGCGCGGTCTCCATCAGGCCGCCGGCCTTGTCGAGCATGGCCATGGAATTGTCGGTGAGGCGGACCTCATGCCCACCGAGCGCATAGACCAGGGCCAGCGCATGCCCCATCGTGCCGGCGCCAAGAACCGCGACGCGGATTGCCATGGAGGTCCTCCCGAGGTGATCGGCGCGCAAACTGGCGCCTTGGGGGTATCAGGGCAAGCTCAGGAGCCCCGATAGGTCGCGTAGCTCCAGGGGGAGCAGAGCAGCGGCACGTGGTAATGCCCCTGCCCTGCCCGCAGCGTCACCGCGATCGGCACGACATCGAGAAAGCCCGCGCCGCCGAAATGCGCGCCGATGTGGAAGCGCAGCTCGTAGCGGCCAGGCACGAAGCTTTCGGGCGTCAGCAACGGCGCGTCCGTGCGGCCATCGGCGTTCGTCACGCGCTCCGTCACCTTCAGCGCCTTGCCATCCTCGATCCGGAACAGCTCCACCGTCACGCCCGCGGCTGGCAGGCCGCTCGCGGTGTCGAGCACATGCGTGGTCAGCGCCGAGGCCTTCATCGGGCGGGCGCTCCCGCGGCGATCCAGGCGAGCAGCTTCAGCCGCTCCTCTTCCGTCATCTCCGTGAGGTTGCCGGGCGGCATCGCCTCCGTCTCCAGCTGCGGGCGCATCGCGGCGGCCCAGCGGCGGAGCTGCGCCGGCGTTTCCATCATCACGCCCTTGGGCGCCGCCGCGATCCCCTCGAAGGTCGGGCGCGCCGCATGGCAGGTGGCGCAGCGGGAGGCGGCGATCTGCTGGACCTCCGCCATCGCCGGGACCTCGATGCCGGCCAGCGCGGCCTGCGGCGCGGGGCGCAGCGCCCAGATCAGGCCGCCCACCACCACCACCGCGATCCCCGGCAGCCACAGCGCGTTGCGGCCAAGCTGGCGCAGCACGAAATACTGCCGCACCGTGGCACCCGCGAGCGTGATCGCCAGCAGCACCACCCAGTTCCACTCGCTGCTCCAGGTCATCGGGTAGTGCGGGCTGATCATCAGGAACAGCACGGGCAGCGTGAGATAGGTGTTGTGCACGCTGCGCTGCTTGCCCCAGGCGCCGTATTTCGGGTCCGGCTCACGGGCGGCGCGCATCGCCTCGACCATCTTCCGCTGGCCCGGGATGATCACCATGGCGACATTCGCCACCATGATCGTGCCGGTCATCGCGCCGACCTGGAGGAAGGCGCCGCGGCCGCTGAACAGGTGGCAGGCGATCAGCGCCGAGATGACGAGCAGCCCCACCATCGCCGCCGAAAGCTTCCGCTCATCCTGCCCGAACTCGGATTTGCAGATCAGGTCGTAGATCACCCAGCCGCCCACCAGCAGCCCGGCGCTCAGCACGACCGCGAGCCAGGGCGGCATGTCGAGCACCGCCGGGTCCACCAGGTAGGTCCCGGCCTGGCCCCAATAGATCAGCATGAACAGCGAGAAGCCGCTGATCCAGGTCCAGTAGGCTTCCCATTTGAACCAGTGCAGCTTCTCCGGCAGTTCCGGCGGCGCCAGCGTGTATTTCTGCTTGTGGTAGAAGCCGCCGCCATGGATGGACCATTGCTCGCCCTTCAGCAGCGGGTTCGGCGTGCGTGGTGGATCAAGCTGGTTGTCGAGCCCGATGAAGTAGAAGCTGGTGCCGATCCAGGCGATGCCGGTGATCAGGTGCAGCCAGCGGATCAGCAGGTTGGCCCATTCGGCCAGGTAGGCGAGGTCCATCAGGCAGGGAATCCCGGTCGGCGCGCGAAGCGTTGCATGCAAGTCTCGCGCCGGGTCACCGGGGCGTCAACGAACCTCGTGCCAGGGCTCCTCGCGCGCCGCGCGGCGGAACACGATCATGCTGTCATGGAAGCTGACGCTTTCCGTCGTCCGGCAGATCTCGGACACCGGGGCGAGCGGCGCGCGGCTCCCGGGTGGCTCGCCCATGCGGTGGAAATCCGGAAAGCGGCCCGTCCAGGCCTGCAACTCCCGCACCACCGCAAAGGCCAGGTCGTAGATCGTGTTGCCCTGCGGATCGTCGCGGAACCGGGATTTTCGCGCCGGGATCGCCTTGCCGCCCGGCGCCGCCTCGCCCCAGAAGGCGGTGTGGGTGTCCTCGATCAGGTAGACTCCGGGCAGCCTCATCGCGGGGTAGAGCGTCCGGAAGCTCACGATCATCTGCCGCATCGTGTGGCCGCCATCATCCACCACGATGTCCGGCGGCCCGGTCTCCGCCAGGATGCGCGCGAGCACGGCGGGATCGGCCTGGTCGCCGATGAACACCTTCGTCCCCGGTGGCGCGTGGGCCTCCACCGCCGGGTCCACGTCGAGCCCGAAGATGCGGGCGCCCTCTCCGAAATACTCCTGCCACATCGCGAGCGACCCGCCGCGCTGCACGCCGATCTCCAGCATGGTCGGCGCCTTGCCGCGCCAGGGCGCGAAGGCCGTGTGATAGACATCGAAATAGTGATGCCATTTGTGGATCCGCGGCAGGCCCGGCCGGCCTTCCAGGAAGCGGCGATAGAGCGGGTTGTCGGGCGCGGTCTGCATGCACTCGCGTTATCGCGCCGGGCCCGCTTCCGCAACGGCGCCGGCGCGCATAGGTTCAGCCCATGACCGATCCTGATGTGCTGATCGCGGGCGCCGGGCCTTCCGGGCTGACCGCCGCGCTGTTCCTGGCGCGCGCTGGCGTGCGCGTGCGCGTGCTCGAACGCCACACCGAGCCCTTCGAGGATCCGCGCGCCGCGACGATCCACCCGCCGACGATGGAGATGTTCGCCGAAAGCGGCGTGGCCGCCGGCCTGCTCGCCGAGGGGATTCGGGCGCCGGTCTGGCAGATGCGCGGCCGGGCGGAGGGCGTGGTCGCGGAGTTCGACCTCGGCCTGCTCGCCGGCGACACGCCCTTCCCCTTCCGGCTGATGTGCGAGCAGCACAAGCTCTGCCGCATCCTGCTGCGCCATCTCGCAGGATACGCCCATGCCGAGGTGCTGTGGGGCGTCACGGTGGAGGCGCTGGCGCAGGACGAGGGCGGCGTCACCATCACCACCGGCAACGGCCAGACGCATCGCGCGCGCTACGCGATCGGTGCCGATGGCGGGCGCAGCGCCGTGCGCAAGGCCGCCGGCATCGGCTTCGAGGGCTTCCAATGGCCCGAGCGCTTCCTCGTCGTCACCACGCCCGAGGACATGGCGGCGAAGGGCTATGCGATGTCCTGCTACGTCTCGGACCCCGAGACCTGGTGCGCGCTGTTCAAGATACCGGCGAACGGGCCGCCGGGCCTCTGGCGCATCGTCTTCCCGACCGATCCGGCGACGCCCGAGGCCGAGCTGCTGGACTACGCCGCGGCGCGGGGGCGGGTGCGGGCCCTGATCCCGCAGCCCGGCGCCTTCGAGGTGGTGCACACCAATCTCTACGCCGTGCACCAGCGCGTCGCGACGCGCTTCCGGCAGGGCCGCGTGCTGCTGGCCGGCGATGCGGCGCATGTGAACAACCCGCTTGGCGGCATGGGCATGAACTTCGGCATCCATGACGCGGTGCTCGCAGCTGAGCGGCTGGCGGCGGTGCTGGATGGCGGCGCGGACGGGCTGCTCGACCGCTACGACCGGCAGCGGCGCCACGTGGCGGAGGCCTTCCTCCAGGCGATGACGATCGCCAACAAGAAGACGCTGGAGGAGAAGGACCCGGCGCTGCGCGCCGCCCGGCAGGATGAGCTGCGCGCCATCGCCGCCGACCCGGCCCGCGCGCGCGCCTACCTGCTGCGCACGAGCATGATCGAGGGCGTGCGCGCCGCGGCGGCGGTGCCTTAGCGGGCCGCGGTCTACAACCGCACCCCGGCGGCGCGCACCACCTCGCCCCAGAGCCGCGCATCGGCGCGCATCCGCGTCCCGAACGCCTCCGGTCCCTCGCCCAGCGGGTCGGCGCCGAGCGTCGCGAGCCGCGCCAGCGTCGCCGGCCGGCGCAGCCCCTCCGCGACGATGCCGTGCAGCCTGGTCGCCAGCGCCGGCGGCAGGCCCTTCGGGCCGATCAGCCCGTTCCAGGTCAGCGTCTCGAAATCCGGCACCACCTCGGCGATCGGCGCGACCTCCGGTGCCTGCGGGTTGCGCGTGCGCTGCGAGATGCCGTGGATGCGGATCGCCGGGTTCTGCCGGTGCGGCATGATCTCCGAGAGATTGGCGAAGGAGACCGGGACGTTGCCCGCAATCACGTCAAGCAGCGCCGGCGCGCCACCGCGATAGGGCACGTGCTCGGCCTGCACGCCGATGCGCTGCAGCAGCAGCGCCATGGAGAGATGCTGCAGGCTGCCGACGCCGCCCGAGGCGAAGGCGAATCGCCCGCTGCGCGCACGCATCCAGGCGACCAGCGCGGCTGTGTCCGCCGCCTCCACGCTGCGGTGGCTGATCAGCACGAAGGGGTTGGTCCCGAGATTCACGATCGGCTGCACATCGCCCACCGGATCGAAGCGCGGCGGCTGCGCGGCGGCGGCGGGGGCGATGGTGATCGTCGAGAGCGAGGCGACCATCAGCACATGCCCATCCGCCGGGGCCCGGACCAGCGCCTCCAGCGCGATCATCCCGCCCGCGCCGGTGCGGTTCTCGACCACGAAGGAGGCGCCGGGGATGCCCTCGGTCAGCAGTTCCGCGGTGAGGCGCGCCAGGCTGTCGGTGTTCCCGCCGGCCGCGAAGGGCACCAGGATGCGCACGGGCCGCTCGGGCCAGGCCTGGGCGCGGGCGGTCGCCGGCAGGGCGAGCGAAGCGGCGAGCAGGGCACGGCGTGGCAGCATGCGGAATCTCCCGGTTGTCCCGGACCGTCCTAGCAGATCGCATGCCAGGGACGCGATTCGACGCCGCCCGCCCGCCTCCCCTACAATCGGCCCGCGAGAACGAAGGAGAGACGCATGCGCAGCCGCCTGCCGGCCCTGGCCCTCACGGTCACGCTCACCATTGCCGGCGCCGGCGCGCTTGCCCAGGCGGAGGCGGAACGCCGCCTCGACGCGGCGATCGAGCGGCTGCGCTCCGCGCTCGGGCCGGGAACCCAGATCAGCATCGGCAGCCGGCGGATGGACCCGGTCACCGGCCAGGCGACGCTCGCCAATGTCGTGCTCAGCGAGGGACCGAACCGCATCACCATCCCGGAACTCACGCTCGCCGATCTCAGCGATGTGCGGATCGGCCGGGCCGAGGTGCACCGCGCGAGCTTCGAGGGCAAGGACGGCCTGCGCGGCGAGCTGTCCCGCGCGATGGTCTCCGGCCTCGCGCTGCCGGCGCCGGGCCAGCCCTTCACGCCGGACATCATCAATGTCCGCGCGCTGGAGATCGAGGCGCTGCGCATGGCGGATGCGGAGAAGAGCCTCGGCATCGAGCGCCTGACGGCCAGTGACGCCAGCCGCGCGGGCATCGCCGCGGCGCTGGTGCAGAACTTCACCTTCCGCGACAGCGGCGCGGCGGAGCAGCAGATGCGCGTCGGGCGGCTCGAGATCGCGGCGCTGACGCTGCCGATGAAGGGCGACGATTTCGACCCGGCGGCCTTCCGCGCGGAGCGCATCACCCTCGACCAAGCGGAGCTGCGCGACGGCTCGGCCAGCGTGCAGATGACGATCGGCCGGCTCGGCCTGCAGGATTGGCTGCCCGGCCGCACCATGACCCTGCAGATGACGGGGCTCGACCTGACGACGCCGGCCGGCGTGGGCCAGCTCGGCCTCCGCCTCGCCACGCTCGAAAGCACGGGGGTGGATGCGGTCGGCACGGTGGATGCGGTGCTCGCCGGCCGGCAGACGCCGGACCCGCTGCCCGGCCGCCCGCAGCGCGTCGTGCTCGGCGGGCTCACCGCGACGATGGATGGCCAGCCGGTCACCTCGCTGGCCAGCTTCTCGACCGAGGCGACGCTCGAGAACGGCGTCGTCTCGATGGCGGTGCTGCTGGACGGGCTGCGCGTGACGCCGCCGCGCGGCCAGGCGGATTGGCTGGACATGCTCGGCTATCGCGAGATCGCCGGCAGCAACGAGCTGCGTGCCTCCCAGCCCCGCGCCGGCGGGCGGCTGGAGGTCGAGCCCTGGCGGATCGCGCTGGAGCAGGCCGGCACGCTGACCCTCTCGCTCCGCGCCGAGGACATGCCGCCGACCCCGGCCGCGGGCGCGACGCTCGACCCGGACCAGGTGATGGCCGGGCTGATGCGCGCGCAGCTCGGCCAGATGACGCTGACCTATCGCGACCAGGGGCTGTTCGGCCGCGTCTTGGCGATGCAGGCGCGCCAGCAGCGCATCCCGGAGGCGAGGCTGCGCGAGCAATGGGCGCAGATGGCGCTCGCGATGCCGATTCCGGGCGCGGGGCCCGAGCGCCCGCCGCAGCGCGGCCGCGCCCAGCCCGCGCGCCCGCCGGCGCCGCAGGCCGCCGCTCCGGCGCCCGCCCAGGGCACCGGTGGCAAGGCGAAGATCGGCATGGGCCCGGCGCCCGCCGCGCCACAGGCCGCGGCACCGGCGCCGGCCGTCGGCGGCGATCCCTTCCCCGCCATGCGCCAGGCCATCGCCGCGTTCATCCGCCAGCCCGGCACGCTCGAGATCGCGCTACGCCCCGCCCAGCCGGTGCCCTTCGCGGAGCTTTCGGGCGCCGCCGGCGTGCCGCCGGGGCAGATGGCGCAGCGGCTCGGGCTCTCCGTCACCCATCGCTGACGCATGGCCGCGAGCGTGGGTACGAACGCCGTCGCGGCGGTGAGCGAGGCGCGGCAATGGGATCGGCTGATGCGGATGGCGCAGCTCGGCGCCATCCCCGGCGAGGGCGTGAACCGCGCCGCGCTGAGCGACCTCGATCACCAGGCGCGGCGGCTGCTGATCGGCTGGGGCACCGCGATCGGGCTCGCGCCGAGCGTGGACGCGCTCGGCAACCTCTTCCTCAGGCATGAGGGGACGGAGCCGGGCCTCGCGCCGGTGCTGACCGGCAGCCACATGGACAGCCAGCCGAATGGTGGCCGCTTCGACGGAATCTGGGGCGTCATCGCGGCGCTCGAAGCCGTGCAGGCCCTGCGCGAGGCCGGCGTGGCGACGCGCCGCCCGATCGAGATCGTGGCCTGGACCAACGAGGAAGGCGGCCGCTTCGCGCCGGGCTGCATGGGCAGCATGGCCTATGCCGGGCACAGCCCGCCCGACACCTGGGACGCCGTGACCGACAGCGAGGGCCTGCGCTTCGGCGCCGAGCTCGCGCGGCTGCTCGCGGCGGAGGCCGACATCCCCCGCCGCGGCCTCGGCGTCGTGGATGGCGCGGCGCCGCATGCCTATGTCGAATGCCATATCGAGCAGGGCCCGCTGCTGGAGGCGGGCGGGCAGGATATCGGCGTGGTCACGGGCATCCAGGGGAGCCGCTGGTTCCTGGTCGAGATCGCAGGCAGGTCCGACCACGCCGGCACCGCGCCGGTCCGGCTGCGGCGGGATGCCGTGCAGGACATGCTGGGCGCGATCACGGCGCTGAACGCGCTGATGGCGGATCCGGCGGATGTGCTGCGCTTCACCGTCGGGCGCATCGAGGTGAGCCCGAACACCTCGAACTCGGTCGCGGAGCGGGCGCGCTTCACCATCGACCTCCGCCACCCCGATGCCGCGGTGCTGACGGCGCGGGGCGATGCGATCGCGGCCACCGTGCAGGCCGCGCTGACGCGTTGCACGGCATCGGTAACCGAGCGTTTCCACGCCCTGCCCTCGCGCTTCGATCCGACCGTCGTGGAGGCGGTGGAGCGCGCCGCGACGGCGCAGGGCCTCGCGACGCTGCGCATGGCCTCGGGCGCCTTCCACGACGCGCAGTTCCTCTCGCGCATCTGCCCGAGCGGGATGATCTTCGTGCCCTCCCGCGGCGGCGTCTCGCACCACCCGAGCGAATACAGCAGCCCGGCCCAGCTCGCGGCGGGTGCCAGGGTGCTGGCGGCGACGCTGGCGGAACTGGCCGGGTAGGGCGCGCCGCTACACCGGGTCCCGCACCAGCGGGCAGGTGGAGCAATGGATGCCGCCACCGCCCAGCCCCACCCGGTCATAAGGCACCAGCCGCACGCTCACGCCCGCCTTGTCCAGCGCCTCCTGCGTGCGGGGCGAGACCCGGTCGCTCATCAGCACGCGGCCGGGTGCCACGGCCAGGCAGTTGATCGCCCAGGACGGGTCCTCGTGGTTCACGGCGATGAGCCTGATGCCCAGCCGCTTCAGCTCCTCCATGAAGACGAAGGGCAGCGTCGCGGGATTCACGATGGCGGTGTCGTGGTGGATCATCACGAAGGCGCCGTCGATGTGCAGCCGGTAGCCGGGGATCTGCACGCGGATCAGCCTGGCACCCTGCACGCGCAGCACCTCCTCCACCTGGCGCGCGCCTTCCTCGTTGACGCGGGAGGAGAGGCCGACCACGGCCAGGTCCGGCCGGATCCAGGCGAAGCTGCCGCCTTCCATCAGCCCGGCGCCGTGGATGGTGCGCAGGATCGGCATGCCGATCGCGGCCAGCGTCTCCATCACCGGCGCTTCCTCGCCGCGGCGGATCTTCGGGCCCATGCGGGTGACGATCGCGCCGCCCTGCACCGCGAAGCTGGAATCGCGCACATAGATGGATTTGTGCCGCCCCGGCGCGCAGCGCCTGAGATAGACGACCTGCACCCCCTCCTCGCGCAGCGCGGCGGCCAGCGCATCGTGCTGCGCCTGCTGTTCGGCGAGGCTCGGGCGTTCCTCGCCGCGCCAATAGGCGCCGGTCGCCGGATCCCCGTAGGCACCGAGCTCGGGGATCAGCGGCAGCGTCCCGACGACATGCATTTCCTCACCGGGACGGTGCATCAGCACCACACGAAGTCTCCCAATGTCGGAATTGCAACCCCAGTGACGGCCCCAGACCGCGGCGTTCTCGCCCGGATCCTCGAAGGCGGGCTCGGGGATGGAGGCGAAGCGTTCGATCAGCATGTTGTAACGGTGGTCGAATTCGCTCATCGCGCGCGACATTCGGATACCTCCGACGACGTTTTGTGGTTCACCCCGACATAGAGCCGCAACGTGGCACGGCCAGAAATTGCGCCAAGACGATGATGCGTGGAATTCGCTCCGCCGTTCCGGATGACCTCGACGCCCTGCAGGCCCTGCAATGGCGCAGCCTGCGGCTCGGCCTCGGGGCGGCGCCCTCGCCGGCGGTGGAGGCCTCGCTCTGGCGCCTGTCGGGCGTCGCGCCGCATCACCTTGCCGCCCGTGCCTGCCTGGTCGCGGAGGGGGAGGCGGGTCCGCTCGGCTTCATCGCCTGGCAGGCGGAGCCGCTGCATCGCGGCGGCCTGCCGCGCGAGCCGCTCCCCCCGCTGCCGGCCGCCTGCGGTCGCAGCGCGACGCTGCGCGCACTGCATGTGGAGGCCGAGGCGGGCCTGCAAGGCATCGGCCGCGCCCTGCTGCGGGAGGCGGAGCGGAAGCTCGCCGATCTCGGCGTCGAGACGACGGAGGCGCTGGTGCCGGTCGTCGCGGAGGCGTTCTTCCGCCGGCATGGCTATGTCGCGATCTCGGTGCATGCCACGCGGCTGCCGGGTGGCGATGTGCTGGAGTTGCGGCGCATGCTGCGTGCGCTGCCGGAGGGCCATGCCCTCAAGCCCCACGCCGCCGGCGCAATGCGAGGTCGGCCAGCAGCAAGACGAGGGTGAAGACGACGAGCAGCACCGCGACGGCGGCCATGGCGGGGTCGAGGTTCTCGTTGATCCCGTCCCAGATGCGGCGCGGCAGGGTGAAGACGTCGCGGCTCGCGATGAACAGCACGATCACGAGCTCGTCCCAGGAGTGGATGAAGGCGAAGATCGCGCCCGAGGCGATGCCCGGCGCGATGCGCGGAAGGATCACCCAGCGCAGCGTCTGCCCGAGCGAGGCGCCCATGCCGCGCGCGGCCTGTTCCAGCCTGGGGTCGAAGGCCGCCAGCGCGGTGGAGACGGTGATCACCACATAGGGAATCCCGGTGACGCCGTGCGCGAGCACGACGCCCATGAAGCTGTCCAGCAGGTCGAGCCTGGCGAAGTAGCGGTAGAGGCCGATCGCATAGACGATCGAGGGAATGATGATCGGCAGCAGCATCAGCGCACGGATCAGCTCCGTGGCGCGGCGCGAGATGCGCCAGCAGCCGATCGCGCAGAGCGTGCCGGCCACGACCGCGAGGATGGTGGACGCGAATGCGATGGCGGCGCTCTGCGCAATCGAGCCGAGCCATTCGGGCGAGCCCAGCACCGTGGCGTAGTGCCGCAGCGAGAGCGCCTCCTGCGGGAGGGAGAGGAAGCGCTGGTCGGTGAGCGAGACGGGGATGATGATGCCGATCGGCAGCACGAGATAGAGCG
>VFQR01000864.1_pt1 | contig 29633 bp, 35 predicted proteins | sample 3512321 | NCBI WGS metagenome assembly VFQR01 (sample SAMN10412374, study PRJNA504923) | tailings metagenome | isolation source: Relicate 3 Philex TSF1 revegetated site | place: Philippines: Tuba, Benguet | collected 2017-08-29 | reverse complement strand
TATCAAAATTTCCAAGGAAGAGCCAGAACGGTCATCAGCCCGCTGTCGTATCCTGGAGGAAGGCATGACCGACGCACCCGCCCACACGGATCACACGCTCATGCAGGGCGTGATCCCCTATCTCGCCATGGCCGGTCGCGCGGCCGAGGCGTGTGATTTCTACGCCCGCGCCTTCGCCGCCAGGGAGCTGGGCCGCATGCCGATGCCCGACGGCGCGCCCGGCCTCATCCACGCCCAGCTCGCCATCAATGGCGGCGCGCTGATGATGACCGACCATGGCATGATGGACCCTGGAGGACCGGCACCGTCCTACGGCTTCGGGCATCTTCAGCTCGTCGTCGCCGATGGCCGTGCCTGGTGGGATCGCGCGGTGGCGGCAGGCTGCACCGTGCTGGCCCCCTATGAGCGCCAGTTCTGGGGCGACGACTGGGGGCTGGTGGCCGATCCCTACGGGATCAAGTGGGCGATCCTCCAGACCGGTTCGCCGGCATGACGCCCAGGAACACCATCTGCCTCTGGTTCAACGGTGATGCCGAGGACGCCGCCCGCTTCTGCGCCGCCACCTTTCCCGACAGCGCGGTGACGGCGGGGCGGAGGCGGGCCGCGCCTTCGCGGCCATGATGACGATGCGGAAGATCGACGTCGCCGCGATCGAGGCAGCCCGGCGCGGCTGAAGGAAGACACGCGATGTATGTCGATGGGTTCGTCCTGGCGGTGCCGACCGCCAACAAGGAGTTCTACCGCCGCTACGCCGCGGACACGGCGGTGGTGTTCAGGGAGCACGGCGCGCTCTCGCTCGTGGAATGCTGGGGTGACGACGTGCCCGAGGGCAGGCTGAACTCCATGCGCACCGCCGTATTGCTAAAGCCAGACGAGACTGTGGTGTTCGCCTGGATCACCTGGCCCGACAAAGCCACGCGCGATGCGGGCCTGCAGAAGGTGTTCAACGACCCGCGCAGCGCGGAGCCCCGGAAGAATATGCCCTTCGACGGCGCCCGCATGATCTTCGGCGGCTTCGAGGTCATCGTGCAGGCGTGACGCGTCTGCACGCTGCGTTCACCACGGAGGGCAGGATGTCGGTTGCAGGCAGGACAGCCGTGATCTTCGGCGGCAGCGGCGCCGTGGGCGGCGCGGTCGCAGCGGTGCTGGCGCGGGAGGGTGCGAGCGTGTTCATCGGCGGCCGCGACGCCGAGCGCCTCCGCCGCACCGCGGACCGCATCCGCGAGGCGGGGCACACCGTCGAGACCTTCGCCGTCGACGTGCTGGACGAGTCGGGGACGGCGGCACAGGCCGCCGCAATCGCGGCGCGCACCGGCGGCATCGACATCGCGATGAACGCCACCGGCTTTGCGCATGACCAGGGCACGCGCATCGAGGAGCTCTCGCTCGCGGCGTTCATGGGGGCTGTCGATCGCTTCCTGCCCGCGCTGTTCGTAACGTCGAAGGCCGTCATCCCGCACATGGGCAAGGCTGTGCCGGGCGTGATCCTGACGATCACGCCACCGGCGGCGCAGTTGGCCATTCCGGGGCACCTGGCGCATATCGTGAGCTGCGCGGCGGAAGAGGCTTTCGCCCGCGTGTTGGCCAGCGAGCTCGGCCCGCGCAACATCCGGGTGGTCTGCCTGCGCTCGCACGCCATCGCCGATGCGGCCTCTGCCGGCTCCTACACGGCGGAGATCTTCCGCCCGAAGGCGAGCGCCGCCGGCCTCTCGGTGGAGGCATGGCTCGCGGGCGCCGCCGGCACCACGGTTCTCGGCCGCCTGCCGACGCTCGCGCAGGTCGCCGAAACGATCGCCTTCCTCGCCTCAGACCGCGCCGGCGCGATGACCGGGACGGTCGTCAACGCCACCGCCGGCTTCGTGCCGCAATGACCAGCGGCGCGGCGAGCGAGCCGCGGCACATGCCCCCACCATTACGGCGTTCGAACGCTCGCCTGACCGCGGCCTGGGTCTTGCGCGCGACATGCGCGTTCGCTGGGCGCTCGAGCAGGTGGGGCGGGCCTGCGACGTCGGGTTCATGTCGTTCGATGGTCTGAAGCAACCCGCGCATCGCGCGCTCCACCCGTTCGGACAGATCCCGACCTGGCAGGAGGGCGACCTCGTCCTGTTCGAATCGGGCGCGATCGTGCTGCACGTGGCCGATGGCCACCCAGGCCTGCTGCCGGATGACGCGCCGGGCAGGGCACGGGCGATCGCCTGGATGTTCGCCGCGCTCGACACGGTCGAGCCGCCGATCTGGGAGTTCGACACGGCCCAAGTGCTGGAGGGCGGCATGCCCTGGCAGGCCGCGCGCGAGCCGATGCTGAGGGACCGCGGGCGTCCATTCGCGCCGAACTGCGTCAGACCGCCCGGCTCACTGATCCATAGCGTCTGCGCCGGACCGCACGCATCATCCCGTCCGCGCTCCTCCACAATAACTGGTCCTGGGTGAAGAACGGCATTGGCTCAACTCCGTTCGTCAGGGCGAGATGCCCCAGAATGCCGGTCGCCGCCTGTCGCGTGGAACACCAGATCAAAGGCCTCGGGCGGCATGACCTCGGCGAAGTAGTGCGCTTCCGCTGCATGCCATTGCCGCTCCCACGGGCCTATCGTCCCCTCGCGCGCGATCAGTCTGGCCTCGCGTTCGGCATCCTGCGCGACGGCGAGGATGCGAAGGTCAATCAGATCGGCCAGTTCGGGGCGCGCTGCATACACGCCTTCCAGAATGACCACGGTGCGAGGTGTCAGCACCGTCGGCGCATCGACCAGCCGACCGTCGAAGGCGTCCCAGTCGAAGGCGCGCCAGTTTGCCGCGCGCCCGGCGCGCACCGTCGCCAGCACGTCGCGCTGGCGTGTCCAGTCGATGCAGTTCGCGGCAAGCACAGCCGGCTCGTCGTCGCGCAGGGCGGTGCCGCCGGCGTAGAAATCATCGCCGGCGATCAGCGCCGCATCGAGCCGCTCAGCCAGCGCAGCGGCCAGCGTGGACTTGCCCGTCCCGCTCCGCCCGTCGAGCGCGACGACGAACGGTCGCGACGATCCACGCGCCCACCGCGCGATGGTCTCCGCGAGCCTGTCGGCAACGGTCATTGTTGCACCGACACGCCGGCGGGCAGGTCGGGCGTCGCGGCGGCACAGTCCGATCCGGCAAGCGGGGTCACGTGGCGTACGATCACCTCGACGAAGGCGGCGGGCTGCTCGAAGGGTGGATTGTGCGCGCTCTCCTCGAACCGGAAGAGCCGGCGACACGGCGCCGACACGGCGCGGAACCAGGTCTCCGCCAGCGACGATGGCACCTGCCGGTCATGACGACCCTGGATCAGGAAGACCGGCACGTCGAGTTGGCGGATGTGCCACAGGCGAAGCTGGGAGAATTCCGGCCAGAGGCGTTCGAGGGACCAGCGGTTGCCGCGGCCGAACAGCCAGAGATCGTAGAGCCCCACCTCGCTCTGCTGGAGCGCACGCCAGATCAGCGCGCCGGTCGAGAGGTCAGGCGCGTGGAACGCCCCGCCCAACCGCTCGTTCCAGCGGCGTGACACGAGCATGGCGTCCACGTCGTGCGGCGGCGGCCCGATGGTGCGCAGCGCCGCGATCGCCGCGGCGTCACGACGACGCTCCGCCTCATCCAGCGCGGCCTGCCAGGACATGCGCTCGCCCGCTGGCATGTCCACCACCTGCGCGATGCCGACATAGGCCAGCACGTCGCCGGGATGCCGCGCGGCGTGCAGCAGCCCTGGCGCGGTGCCCCAGGAATGCGCGACGACGATGGCGCGCCCCGCGCCGAAGCGGGTGCGCATCGCGTCGATCAGCGCGTGCAGGTCAGCGACGAACTGCTCGATCCGCATCGTCTCACCAGGGATCGCCGGGTCGAACGACCGGCCAGTGCCGCGCTGTTCCCAGTAGACGACCAGGAAATGCTGCTCGAGCTCCGGCGCGAAGGCGCGGAACAGCGGGGATTCCGACGCGCCGGGGCCGCCATGCACCAGGACGAGCAGCGGGTTGCGCGTGTTCGTTCCCCGCAGCCAGATGCGCTGGCGCACGCCGTTGAGCATCAGGTCGGTCATTTCCGCGACGCTGCCGTCGCGCGGGCGCCCATCCGGCCCGCGAAAGGCGGGGGTGCTGGTGCAGGAGCCGAGCGCCAGCAGCAGGGCCAGCCCGGCGGCAGTCAAGGCGGGCCACAGCCAGCGGCGCATGGCGCTGCACACCTTCATCTATCCCGAAGCCGAGCGGCGCGTGGATGAGGTGCGGCGTGCTGCGCGCGACTGCCGCGCTTTGCTGGCGCCGCTCGAAGCGCACATGACCGGGCGCAAGTGGTTCCTTGGAACCGAGCCCAGCGCCGCCGACTTCGTCGCGGCCTGTACGCGGGATTGGGCCGACGAGGAGGGCCTCCCGGACACGGCGCCTGCCCTGAAGGCCTTCCGTGAGCGCATGGACGCCCGGGCAAGCGCCCCGCCGACGATTGCGGCGGAGTTCGCGGCGCTCCGGGCTGGCAACCTGCCCGGGCGGATGCGACGTGCCGCCTGCCGGCGTCGATGCGCGTCGATCGATCGACTCACGCGCGCAGCCTTGCCTGGACGGCGGCCAGCTTCTCCGGGTTGCGCACGACGTAGATCGCCGCGATGCGGCCGTCGCGGATCTCCAGCGCGGTGCTCTGCGGCAGGCCATCGGCCTCCAGCGTGACGTAGCCGGGCAGCGTATTGACCAGGCCGAGATGCAGCAGAGCGGTGATGCCCTCATCCCGCCGGCGCGCGAGGCCGACGAAGAAGCGCACGATCCTGTCGGCCCCCTCGATCGGGTTGAGCGCGGCCAGCCGGATACCGCCACCATCCGTATGCAGCACGGCGTCCTCCGCCAGCAGTTCGCGCAGGACCGTTTCGTCGCCCGTCTGGGTCGCGGTGAGGAAGGCGCGGGCTATCCGTTCGGCCTCGGCGCTGGTGACGCGGTGTCCGGGCGTGGCGTCGCCGAGCCGTGCCCGCGCACGGCTCGCGAGCTTGCGGCACGCCGCCTCAGCCCGACCCAGCAGCCCAGCAATCTCCGCGAAGGGTGTCTCGAACAGGTCGTGCAGGATGAACACGGCGCGCTCCGCTGGCGAAAGGCGCTGCAGCGCCAACAGGAACGCCACGGATAGATCCTGCGCGCGCTCATGCGCGGTCTGCTGCGGCGGATCCTCGGACTCCAGCACGGGCTCGGGCAACCAGGGGCCGACATAGATCTCCCGCCGATGCCGGGCCGACTTCAGGTGGTCGAGGCTCAGCCGGGCCGTCGCCTTGAGCAGCCAGGCACGCGGCACCGCGATGCTGCTCCGCTCGACGCCCTGCCAGCGCAGGAACACGTCCTGCGCGATGTCCTCCGCCGTCGCGAACGAGCCGGTCATGCGATAGGCGAGCCGGATCAACTCGGCACGCAGCGGAAGGTAGTGCTCGGCCGCATCGGGCTCGCCCTGCATGGTCAGGCGGCCGCCGTCGCGGCGGCCTGCGGCGGCACCGCGCGGAAGCCGATCGCGAGCCGGTTCCAGCCATTGATCGTGACGATCAGCATGGTGAGCTTCACGATCTCCTCATCGTTGAAGTGCGGCTTCAGCCCCTCATAGTCGGCGTCGGACGCATGGGTCGTGGCGACCAGCGTCAGCGCCTCGGTCCAGGCGAGGGCGGCGCGTTCCCGCGGCGTGTAGTGCGGCGCTTCCCGCCATGCGTCGAGCAGATAGAGCCGCGCCTCCGCCTCGCCCGCCTTGCGCGCGTCGCGTGTGTGCATGTCGATGCAATAGGCGCACCCGTTGATCTGGGAGGCGCGGGTCTCGACCAGCTTGATCAGGCTGTGCTCGAGCCCGCTGGAGGACACGGCCTTGTCGAGGTGCAGCATGGCCTTCATGAGTTGGGGAGCGGCGGCGAAATAGTCGAGGCGGGTCGTCATCGGGGACCGTCCTTGCTGGGGATTGTCGGCCATAGGACGAGGCAGGGGCGCCGGATGTGACCGGCCGCGCAGGATGCGGCGCCGATTCCCCGTCACATCGTTGGGACGATCCGCTCGATGGCCGTCTTCAGGGATGTCGTGCCGCGCCGATGTTCGTTCCCGGGCTGCTGCGTGACGAGGCCGTTGGCGATGCCTTCGTACATCCCGAGCAGGGCGGCCGCCACCTCGGCGGGCACGCCCTGCTCCGCAAGCAGGGCGGCGCGGCGTTCCGCCGGAACCAGGATCGGCGCCACGGGATGCCCGAGCACTGCGGCAAAGGCCGTCGCCACGTCGCCTGCGCTCCAGTCTTCCGGCCCACTCAGCTCTACGATCCGCTTGCCGGTCCATTCCTCGCGCAGCAGGCCTGCCGCCGCCCGCCCGACATCGATCGTGCTCACCATCGGGATGCGCTGTGCGGGATCGAGGAAGGTCGGGAGCGTGCGGTCCGCCTTGGCCGCCGGCGCCACGTCGCCCCAGGTCTCGACGAAGTACCCGGGCCGCAGGAAGGCCGTTGCCGGCGATGCCCCATCCAGCAGGGCTTCGAACCGGTTGAGCGTGGCGATCACGCCGGTGCCGGAAGCGTGCTGCGCCCCGACCGACGACAGGATGACGGCCTTGGGCAGGCGAGCGCGCCGCACCGCGGCGGCCAGAGCCGCGCCAAGCTCTCCGGTGCGCACGAAAGGATCGCCGTCCGCCGGCGGCGGGTTGAGAAGGAAGGCCCCGGATGCGCCCTTCAAGGCATGGGCCATGGCATCGGCATCCTCGATGCGTGCGACCGCCACTTCGGCGCCGAGAGCAGTCCATCTCTCACCGTGGCGAGCGTTGCGCAGGACGACGCGCACCGGCTCGCCAGACTCCAGCAGGGCGCGCGCCGTCTCGCCGCCGGCCCGCCCATTCGCGCCAAGAACGACATGCATGGTCGACACTCCATCCGTTGCGTGATGGCGCCTTGGGTAGCGGCGCCGCTTACATGCGTCCAATGCATGTGAAATATTGTCCGTATGCGCGAAGCGGATTTACGCCGGACCGACCTGAACCTGCTCGTGGCGCTGGACGCCCTGCTGGAGGAGCGAAACGTCACGCGCGCCGCGCAACGGCTGGGCATCAGCCAGCCGGCCGCGAGCCGTGCGCTGGGGCGGTTGCGCGCGCTGTTCTCGGACGCGCTGCTGGTCAATGGTCCCGGCGGCTACGTGCTCAGCGACCGCGCCGAGGAGGTCCGGCCCCAGCTGCGCACGATCCTGGGAAGCGTCAGCGAATTGCTCGACTCGCGCGCCTTCGATCCGAAGGCGGCGACGGGCCGCGTACGGCTTCTCATGCCCGATCTCCAGGCCGCCGCGCTGACACCCGGTCTGCTCGCCCTGCTCGACCGAGAGGCGCCGTCCCTCGACCTCGAGATTGTCGCGCCGGGCACGAACCCGATCGAGGCCTTGGAGCAAGGTGTCGCGGATGCGATGGTCGGGCTCATCGACGAAGCGCCGGCCGGCATCCGGCGCCGCCGCCTGTATGACGAATCCCTCGTCACGCTGCTGCGCGCGAACCACCCCGCGCTTGCAAGGAAGCTTACGCTCGATCGCTACCTGGCGCTCGACCACATCGTGGTGAGCGTCACCGGCGTCGGGGCCGCACCGGTCGACGAGGTGCTTGCGCGCATGGGGAGAACCCGACGGATCAAGCTGCGCGTGCCGAACTTCTTCGCGGCGGTCGAGATCGCCGCCCGCTCCGACCTCGTCATGACGCTGCCCGCGAGCCTGGCACGAGCGACCGCCGACATGCGGCGCTTCGTGTCGCTGCCGCCGCCCCTCGATCTCGGGCGCTATGCGATGAGCCTGGCCTGGCACGCGCGACAGCAGGACTCACCCAGGCACATCTGGCTGAGGCGCGCGATCGTCACGGCGGTGACACGCATGTCTTCCGGCGATGACCGCGTTGCGGGAAAGTAGCGCCGACAGCGTGACGCTCGCGTCACCCTGCCGGAGTAACGCCCGATCGTGCGGCGAGCCTGATGTGCGGCAGGTCGCGCGTCAGGGCGCGGAAGCCGACGCCGCAATACATGCTCCGCGCGGCGAACGACGCCGGTGCGCCGCGCGAGGCGGCGACCATGCGGATCGCGCCCGCTGCCCTCGCCAGATACATGCCGTGCAGCTGCAACGCGGTTCCCAGGCCGTGTCGCCGGAACGCCCGATGCGTGGCTTGAACTCCGCGGCGCGTATCGCATCGTCCATCCAGATGATCGCGCTCGCCACGAACGTTCCGTCCGGTGCCGCGATCAGCGCGCGCAGGTCAGCCCGATAGGGCCAGGTCCGGCGGACCCGATCGAACGCCATCCTGCGGCGCGTCACCCTGGCCTTCGAGGCGTTGCGGTCGAACAGGCCGCAGAAGGGTAGGCCCGGCGCCATGGCGCGCCGCGTGGGCGATGGTCATGCGCTTGGGATCGGCCGCGCTCTCAAGCGCTTCGGACTGGTCCCATTGCCGCCGGCGACACATAGCCTGGATCGTGCGCGAACGGCAGCTTCCCGCCGCCGCGCAACGCCTGCAGGACCGCCGCAAAGTCGGTGCCGCAGCGGAAGCCCATGGCGGTCTCGGCGGCGCTGGCATCGTACACGCGGCCGATGCTGCGCGGCAGCCGCCAGCCCCGTGCGGCGTAGAGCGCCGGCGCATCCGGGAAGTGATGGGCGACCACGGCCGCGGCATCCCGCTTCAGCGGCGCGGCCTCGGCGCGCGCGAAAGGCGTCGGCGCCGAGACGATGAACAGCCCGAACCCGAGGCGCGGCGCGTGGTCGAGCGCAGCCAGGTGCGCCAGCGCCGCGTCCTCTGCGGTCAGACGCCGGTGAAGGAACTCGTTCGCCTTCAGGTTCTCGCCTGTCAGCGACGCATCGGCGTCGTCCTCCTCCGGGAAGAACCGCGCGGTGCGCAGCACCACGCAGGCGAGGCCATGGCGGCGGTGGTGCGCGCGGCACAGGCTTTCCGCGGCAAGCTTGGTCGCGCCGTAGATGTTGCGTGGTTCCAGCGGGCCGGATCGTTCATCGAGCCAGATCGCCTCTGCTCCCCGCTCGGCGCGGATCGCCTCCGTGATCATCAGCGATGTCGTGGAGGTGAACACGAAGCGGCCAACACCCGCCGCGCTGGCCGCCTCCAGCAGGTTCAGCGTGCCGGTGACGTTGACGTCGATGAAGGCCTGGGCGGGATGGCGTTCGATATCCGGCTTGTGCAGGGCGGCGGCGTGGATCACGGCGTCGAACGCGCCTCGCGTGAGCACGCGCCGCACCAGCGCGCCGTCTGCCACGCTCCCGACAACCTGAGTCTCCGGCGCGGGCGCGCGATCGAGCCCGACGACGTCGTGCCCCGCGCCGCGGAGCATCGGCGCGAGGTGGCGGCCGAGCCAGCCAGCGGAACCGGTCAGCAGGACGCGCATCGCCCCGGTCCTCTTCGTCCCGGCGCGCAACACGCGGCGGTGGACATCATGCCACGAAATGATCGATGCCGACGAACCGTGGCGTGACGCTGGACATGACCCCGTTGCGAGACATCGGAAGGATGGCTTCGAGCCCCTCTCCGCCAGGGGGGGCGTCGATCTCAAGGGCGGTCATGGTGCAGTTCTCCATGACCTCCCGCATGTCGGGTTCCGACATGCGACCGTGATCCAGGATGGCATGCGGGTCGCGCTGCATCTGGCAGCTGCATGCCCGCATGTGCGCTTCGTCGATACGGACCCCAGCGAGCAGCTGCGGGCCGTGCTTCTCGCCGAACGCGGCGGCGTTGCGGATTCTGTCCTTCAATGCCGTCAGTCGGCCCGGGCGAATGTCGAACGTCGCGATCTGAATGATGCGTCCTGACATGGCTCGCCTTTCCGTGCTCAAGGGTCGCGTCGGACCAGCAGGGTCCGCGCCATCCATATCGCGGCCAGGCAGATCAAGGCCATCCACGCCGCGACGGAAGGCCAGCCGAAGGCCGCGGCCAGGCTGCCGGCGATGGCGGGCCCGACGAGGAGCCCAAGGTTGTTGCCCTGCATCGCCATGCCAACCGTCACGCCGACCAGTCCGGGGTCGATCGTCTGGTTCGGCGCCTCGTGAAACACGACCACGGGGACGAAGCCGCTGGCCAAGGACAGCACGATGCCCAGGCCGCACACCAGCGCCAGTCCCTGGCCGGCGGCGAAGATGCCGATGCCGCACGCGGCCATGACGGCGAAGCTCGCCACGACGATCCTGCCCGGGCGGACGCCGCGCGCCAGCAACTGCCCGCACAGGATGTTGCCGGCGCCGCTGGCGGCGATCGCGACGCCGACGATGACGTTGGACGCATCCGGTCCGATGCCGAACCGCTCCACCAGCAAAGCCGGCAGGAAGCTGAACACGGAGAAGAACGCGGCCGATAAGGCGGCGAACAGCGCGGCAAGCAGCCAAGGCCCCGGGGTCATGGCCGCTGTTCGAAGGTCCTGCAGGATGTCCCGACGGGCAGGCGAACCGCGCGGCAGGCCCATGGCGGCGGCGAAAGCCGCGGCATAGGCCAGCAGGATGCCGGCATTGAGCAGCCAGAAGCCGCGCCATTGCAGCAGGCCCAGCAGAGGCGAAGCCAGCATGATCACCGTCATCCCGACCGGCATGAACGTCGCCCACAGCGCCATGGCGCGGTCACGCCGCCGCAGCGGTGCCACCGCATGGATCAACGGTGGCGCGGCGACGATGACGCCGAGGAAGCCCAGCCCCTCCAGCACGCGCATTGCCAGGAGAATCTCAGCGGTCGGGGCGAACGCGCCGATCGTTGAGCCCACGCCCTGGGTCACAAGCCCGGCCGCGATCATGCGCTGCGCGCCAAACCGTTCCACGGCAAGCCCGATCGGTGCGCCGGCAAGCGCGCCGACCAGCGCGAAGGACGACATCAGCAGCGCCGCGACGGCGATTCCAAGCCCGAGGTCGGACTGGATGCCGGCCAGCGCCATCGGTGCCTTGCCGACCTGGAAGGCCGAGACGACGCCGGCGCCGACGACCAGCCAGACGGCAGGCCAAAGCCGCTCGGCCCTTTGCCCGCGATGCGTGACGGCTTCCACGCGCATGGCCATTCTCAGGCCCGCGCTTCGGCTGCGACCCGCCGCCCGCGTGCCAGCGCCATCGCTATCCGCGCGACGTGTCCGCCCTGGTAGCGCGCGCCATCGAGTTCGTTCGCGCTGGGCTGGCGATAGCCGCCATCCTTGTCGTCCGCCAGGGTCGTGGCGCCATAGGGCGAGCCGCCGGTGATCTCGTCCATCCGCATCTGGCCCTTGAAGCTGTAGGGCAGCCCGACGACGACCATGCCGAGATGCAGCAGGACGGTGTGCGTGGATTGAATGGTGGTTTCCTGCCCACCATGCTGGCTGCCGGTGGACGTGAAGACGCTGCCGATCTTTCCAACGAGCCTGTCCTCGAACCAGAGCCCGCCGGCCTGGTCGAGGAAGTTCTTCATCTGCGACGCCATGGTGCCGAAGCGCGTCGGCGTGCCGATGATGATGGCGTCGTAGCCCGGCAGTTCCGCGACCGTCGCGATCGGCGCCGGCTGTCCGAGCCGGTAGCCCGATCTGCGAGCGACATCCTCGGGCACCAGTTCCGGGACACGCCTGACGGCGACGTCGGCGCCCGCATCGCGCGCACCCTCCGCCACGGCGTTGGCCATCGCTTCGACGTGTCCGTAGGACGAATAGTACAGCACCAGAATCTTCGACATCGCACCCTCGTTCACGTGCCGTGCGTGCCATGGCAGCGGCCGACGGCGTTGACCTGCGCGAGAGATGGCGTCGCGGCCTGATCAATGTAATCGCCATTCCATCGATGGGTTTGATCGATGGAGGAGATCATGCTGGACGGCCTGACCTTGGATCAGCTGCGCACTTTCACCGCCATCGTCGATGCCGGAAGCTTTCGCGCCGGCGCCGGGCGCCTCAACCGCGCCCAATCGGCGGTCAGCCACGCCATCCAGAACCTGGAGGCGCAGCTGGGCCTCGCGCTGTTCGATCGGTCCGGCCATCGACCGGTCCTGACGCGTGAGGGCCAGGCCCTCCTCACGGACGCCCGGGCGATCCTGCTGAAGGTTGACGCCATGCGCGCCAGGGCTCGCGGTCTCGGCCATGGCGTCGAACTGGCCTTCTCCGTGGTCGTCGACACCCTGTTTCCTCCGGGCGTCATCGGCGCCGCGCTGATGGCGCTGCAAGCGCAGTTTCCATCAGTGAGTATCCGTGTCGAATCCCAACCCCTTGGCGGACCGCTGGCAGCGTTGCGAGAGGGCCGTTGCACCGTCGGCATCGTGGCAGGCGAGGATTTCCGGGATCCGCATATCGCGTTCCACTCGCTCGACCACCTAGCCATCGTGGCGGTGATCGCATCCGACCATCCGCTGGCCATCCATGCCGAGGCGCATGGAACTGTGGCGGCCATCGACCTGGCGGATCACCTGCAGATCGTCCTTGCGGACCCTACGCCACTCTCTGAAGGCCGCGATTTTCACGTCCTGTCGCCCGGCACGTGCAGGGTCAATACGCAGGAAGCCAAGCAGGCGCTGATCTGTGCCGGGCTGGGATGGGGCTCGCTGCCGCTCTGGTCCGTCGAACGCGATCTGGCCGATCGTCGTCTCGTTCGGTTGCCGGTGGCCGGTCTTGGCAACAACGGTACGGCGTTGGTGCAGAGCTACCTCGCCCATCGAGTCGACCAACCGCTCGGGCCGGCCGCACGGGCTTTCGAGGCGGCGGTGATGGACGCGTTCCGTCGTAGTGAGGCGACGCTGGAACCTAGCCTGAAACCGCGCTTTCGATGAACTCCGTTGCCGTGATGACGCCGTCCTCGTGCGGATCGGGCACTAAGGCGGTCTCCGTCTGGCTGCGCGCGCATCACTCGCGCTCTGGCATGACGGATTGCTCGCGGCGTCGCCGACACCGATCGACGCTGCTCGCATCATGGACGCGCTCCACCTGCTCTGGCGCACCGACGGCGCAATGTTGCAAGGCGGGGCCGGTTGGCAGGACGGCGCTGGCTGTCAGACGGCGCGACGGCCAACCAGGACCGTCGCGCCGCCGCTGCGGCCGATCGCGCTAGGCAGCATACCGATCGAGCAGCGTGCCCAGCTTCACGTGGCCCAGGAAAGCGTCGGAGCCTTCCGCAGGCTCGCCGCGTTCGATCGCATCGGCGAAGCGCACGGATGGCAGAGCTTCGATGCGCTGACGCAGCGCGGCCAGGCGCGGATACGCACAGCCGTCCAGCGCCGCGTGGAACTCCGCCCAGCGCGCCACGCCGATCAGCACGAAGTCGGCCAGGCTCGGCCGGTCGCCGACCAGGAACGGCGTGTCGCCGATCATCGCCTCCAGACGGTCATGCCGCTCGATGACGTCCTTCCGGCCATGGGCGCGCAGGATCTCCTGCAAGGGCGGATCGGGGGGCTCCATCTCAAGTGCCGCCCACAGCGGGCTGAACGCGGCGGTGAAGCCGGTGTTCACGAAGGCGATCAGCTGGTGCATGCGCTCCTGCTCGCGCGTGCCCGGCGCGAAGCTGATGCGCCGCGCCGGGTCGCGCGCTTCCAGCCAGGCGGCGATCGCCATGGTCTCGGTCAGCACGCGCCCTTCGTCGGTGATCAGCACCGGCGTCTCGCGCCGGTCGTTCAGCCGTGCATAGGCGGGGGCGCGCATCTCGCCCAGCATGTCCACGCGGGTCAGGCGGTATGGGTCGCCGCGCTGTTCCAGCGCGGCGACGAGCCCCATCGAGCTTCCCAGCGGGAAGCCATAGGCAAGGATCGGTTCCATGGTCATGTCCGTCAGCGTTGCGAGGTATGCTGCGCAGCGACGGTGATATCGGCCGACGGCAGGCCCATGTGAATTACGAACATTCCTGTAACCGAGGTGCCGCGTGAAGAACGTCGTCTCCGACTGCCCGATCGAGGACGTGATGCGCGTGCTGAGCGGCAGGTGGCCGACGCTGCTTCTGTACTGGCTCAAGGACGGCCCCAGACGCTTCAATGAGCTGCGACGCGATAACCCGACCGTGTCGCACCGCATCCTGTCGCTGGAGCTGCGCAAGCTCGAAGCCGCCGGAATCGTTCGCCGCACCGCCCACCCCGGCTATCCGCTGCGCGTCGACTACGACCTCACGGAAGCGGGCCGGCGACTCGTGCCGCTGATCGACGCCCTGGCTGCATGGTGGGAGGAACACCGCGCGACGACCCCGCCTGCCGCGACGGAGGACGAAGTGCGGGCGAGCTGATCGGCAGGCTTGCCCGTTCAGCTCTCCTTCGCCGGCGGCAGGTTTGCCACCAGCTTCGCCAGCAATGCCGTCAGCGTCTTCTGCTCCTTCGCCGACAACGCCGCACCGAGCAGCCGCACCTCATTCTCGACATGGGCGGTGAGCGCCTTGTCGATCAGCGCGCGCCCCTTTGGCGTGAGTACGACCAGCTTGCCCCGCCGGTCGTTCGGATCCGGCCGGCGCTCCACGAGACCTTCTGCCTCCAGCCGGTCGATGCGGTTGGTCATGGCGCCGGAGGAGATCATCGTCGTCTCGTAGAGCGTCGTTGGTGAGAGCGCGAAGGGTGACCCGGACCGCCGCAGCGCAGCGAGCACGGCGAATTCGCCGCGCTGCAGGCCGAAGCGCGCGAAGAGCGGCTCAAGGTGATCGCGGATGACGAGAGCCGCGGCGTCGTTCAGCCGCCCGAGCAAGGCGTCCCAGCGCGGATCGAGATCGGGGCGCTCTTGGCGCCACTGCTCGCGGGCGGCGCCCACGCGGTCCATCAGCACGCTTGATGCTCCTCATTATATATCTTGACGTCATATATCTTGACGTCAAGCGATCTGGCCCTTAGATTGAAGCGCATGGTCGAATGAAGATTCGGCTTCTGGCAAGCGTCTGACATCGTGATGCGCCGAGCTTGGTCGCCGGCGCTTGGGTGTCATGCAGGAGACATCGCGCGTGACATCCACCCCTGCCTTTGCTCGCGCCGGCTGGGCCTCCGCAGAGGACGGCACGCGCCTCTTCGTCAGCGACCGAGGTGCTGGGCCTGCCATCTTGATGCTGTCCGCCTGGACGCTGCGCTCCGATGTCTGGGGTTTCCACCAGGCCGCCCTGGCCGAAGCGGGATACCGGGTGGTGGCCCCCGACCGGCGGGGGCACGGGCGTTCCGACGAGCCCGGCCGTGGCTACGATCTCGACACGCTTGCCGATGACGTCGCGGCGATCATCGCGGCGCTCGATCTGCACGACGTCACGCTGGTGGCGCATTCGATGGGCGCGGCGGAGGCCGTGCGGTGGCTCAGCCGGCATGGGCAGGCTCGGGTCGCGCGGCTGCTCCTCATCGCGCCCGTCACGCCATGCCTCACTGCGGCGGACGACAACACAGCCGGCGTGCCCGCCGCGGTCTTCGACGGCATGCGCGCGGCGATCGCCGCCGACTTCCCGCAATGGCTCTCCGACAACGAGGCGACGTTCTTCACCGCCGCGACATCGCAAGGCATGCGTGACTGGATTCGCGGCATGATGCTTTCGGTGGCGTTGCCGACGGTGCTTGCCTGCCAACGCGCCTTCACGGCCGCCGATCTGCGCGAGGAGTGCCGCGCCATCGCCTGCCCGACGCTCATCGTGCAGGGCGACAAGGATGCCAGCGCGCCGCTGGCGATCACCGGGCGCGCCACGGCCGCCTTGATCCCGGGCAGCAGGCTGCAGATCGTGGAAGGTGCCCCACACGCGCTGCCGATCACGCACGCCGCCACCCTGCTCGACATCATGCGGCGCGTCGCCGCTTCTGCCCGGTCCCGCTGATCGGGTGCGCCGCTGCATGGATCGTACCCGTCGTTCCGTTGTGGCCGCCGCTGCGGCGGCAGCCACCGCCCCACTGCCGGCGGCGGCGGCCTACACGGGCCGCGTGCGGCCCGGTGACGCCGCGTGGCCCTCGCCCGAGGACTGGGCGGCGCTCGGCTTGCGGGTCGGCGGCACGCTGATCCGGCCGGTCTCACCCTTCGCGCCCGAGGCGGGACACGCTGCCGCGGCCGAGGCGGATCAGCAGCTCCGCAATCCGTTCTTCCTGGGCGAACACCCTGCGCTGACGCAGTGCTCCGGCTGGGCTGAGGCATGGACCGCCACGCCGAGCGCCTATACCGTCGTGGCGCGACACGCCGCGGATGTCGCGGCAACGGTGGATTTCGCGCGCGCGCATCGGCTGCGGCTCGTCGTGCGCGGCGGCGGACACAGCTATCACGGCCAGTCAAGCGCGCCGGACTCGCTGATGGTGTGGACGCGCCGGATGCGCGAGGCGACGCTGCACGAGGCGTTCGTGCCGTACGGCTGCGAGGGACGCGTCGCGGAGACCGCCGCCGTTTCGCTCGGCGCCGGCGCATTATGGCTGGATGCCTATCGCGCGGTGACGACCGAGGGCGGCCGCTACGTCCAGGGCGGCGGCTGCACCACGGTCGGCGTCGCGGGCCTGCTGCTCGGCGGCGGCTTCGGCAGCTTCTCCAAGCGCTATGGCATCGCCGCGGCGAGCCTGCTGGAAGCCGAGATCGTGACCGGCGACGGCGCGGTGCGCATCGCCAATGCCTGCTCGCATCCCGACCTGTTCTGGGCGCTGAAGGGCGGCGGCGCGGGCTTCGGCATCGTCACGCGCGTGACGCTTGCCACGCACGCCTTGCCGGAGACATTCGGCGGTGCCTTCCTGAAGGTCCGTGCCGAATCCCATGCCGCGTACCGCCGCCTGATCGCGCGCTTCCTCGACTTCTACGCGGAGGATCTTCTCAACCCCCATTGGGGCGAGATCGTGCGGGTCCGGCGTGACGACACGCTCGACGTCGCGATGGTGTTCCAAGGGCTTTCGGCCGAGGACGTCACGCGGCTGTGGCGTCCCTTCCTCGGCTGGATCGCCGCCGCGCCGGAGCATTTCATGGTCATTGAGCCGTTCCGCGCGCTCGCCCTGCCGGCGCGACGGATGTGGGACGTGGCCTGGCTGCGGGCCAACGCACCCGGCGTGACGGTGGCTGACGCACGGCCCGGCGCGCCCGCGGGCAACTTCGTGTGGGCGGGCGACGCCGCGCAGGCCGGGCAGTTCATCCATGGCTACGACTCCGCCTGGCTGCCGGTCGGGCTGCTGGCGCATGGGCAAATCGCCCGCCTCGCCGACGCGCTGTTCGAGGCCTCGCGCCACGCCGCGGTGGCGCTGCACTTCAACAAGGGCCTCGCTGGCGCCGCCCCCGAGGCCCTTGCGGGTGCCCGCGAGACCGCGATCCATCCCGCAGCACGCGACGCCTTCGCGCTGGTGATCAGCGGCGCCGAGGGACCGCCGCGCTTCCCTGGCCAGCCAGCGCCGCCGCTGAACAACGCGGCGGCGAGGCGCGATGCAGAACGGGTCGGCGCCGCGATCGCGCGCCTGCGGCAGCTTTCCCCGAATGCGGGATCCTATGTGTGGGAGAGCGACTACTTCGCCCGCGACTGGCAGCAGGCCTTCTGGGGCGCGAGCTATCCGCGCCTGCTCGCGGTGAAGCGGCGCTACGACCCGGAGGGGCTGTTCGTCGCGCACCACAGCGTTGGGTCGGAGGAGCGATGAGCTGCGCCTCAGCCCGCTTCGTTCAACGCCAACAGCGGAGACCTGCGACATGATGCACCTGTACTTTGACGAAACGCTTTGCCCGCGCCTTGCCTGCGCCGTTGCGCGCCACCTTGCGCTACCGGTCACGTATGTGCGGGTGACGCTCGCGAAGGGCGAGCACAAGGAGCCTGGCTACCTCGCGCGCAATCCCAACGGCCTCGTCCCAGCGCTGGAGGATGGCGGCCGCGTGATCTGGGAGACGACCGCGATCACCACGCATCTGGCGCTGCGCGCCGGCTCCGCACTGTGGCCAAGCGAGCCGGAACGCCAGGTCGAGGTGCTGCGCTGGTTCAGCTGGGCCGCTGATCACTTCAACCGCGCCGGCGGCACGCTGTATTTCGAGCACCTGATCAAGCAGCGCTTCGGCCTCGGCGCGCCCGATCCCGAGTCGATTGCCGCGGCGCAGGCGGATTTCCGCCGCCACGCCAAGATTCTGGAAGCGCATCTCGATGGCCGGACCTGGCTGCTTGGCGAGGCGCCGACGCTGGCCGACCTGCATGTCGCGGCCGTCCTGCCCTACGCGGCCGAGGCGCACATCCCGCTGCGCGAATTCCCGCGCGTCGCGCGCTGGCACGACCAACTCGACGCGTGGCCCGCTTGGCGCACGCCGTTCCCCGAGACCGCGCTGGCCGCCTGAGACCACGACCCCGCATCATCAAGGAGCACAATCATGCGCAGGATCATCGCTTCCGCCTTCATGACGCTGGATGGCGTCGTGCAGGCCCCGGGCGGGCCGGAGGAAGACACGTCCGGCGGCTTCACCCATGGCGGCTGGACCGTGCCCTACTGGGACGACGTGATGGGCAAGGCGATGGATGCGGCCACCGCCGCGCCCTACGACCTGCTGCTCGGCCGACGCACCTACGAAATCTTCGCCGCGCACTGGCCGCACTCCGATGAGGAGCCGATGGCGAGCAAGCTGAACGGGGCGGTGAAGCACGTCGCCTCCCGCACCCTCACACGTCTCGACTGGCATAACTCGCGGCTGATCAAGGGCGATGTTGCGGAAGCCGTGGCGTCGCTGAAGCGGCAGGACGGTCCAGACCTGTCCGTGTTCGGCAGCGGCGACCTGATGCAGACGCTGCTGGCGGCCGGGCTCGTGGACGAGTTCCTGCTGTGGACCTTCCCGCTCGTGCTCGGCACCGGCAAGCGGCTGTTCGCGGGCGGCACGGTGCCGGCGGCGCTGGACCTCACCGCCTCGCAGGTGTCCACGACGGGCGTGATGATCGGCACCTACAGGCTCGCCGGGCCGGTGCGCACCGGCTCCTTCGCGCTGGCGCAGCCGACGGAAGCCGAAGTCGCGCGGCGGGCGGCGATGTCGGGTGACGCGTGAAGTGAAAGGACGAACCATGCCGAAGAACACGATTTGCGTCTGGTATGACAAGGACGCCGAGGAAGCAGCCCGGTTCTATGCCAGGACCTTTCCCGACAGCGCGGTGACCGCCGTGCACCGCGCACCCAGCGACTATCCCGCCGGCAAGGAAGGCGACGTGCTGACCGTGGAGTTCACGGTAGCGGGCGTGGCCTGCATCGGCCTGAATGGCGGTCCGAACATCAGGCACAGCGAAGCCTTCTCCTTCCAGATCGCCACGGACGATCAGGCCGAAACCGACCGCTACTGGAACGCCATCGTCGGCCATGGCGGCCAGGAGAGCGTCTGCGGCTGGTGCAAGGACCGCTGGGGGGTGAACTGGCAGATCACGCCGCGTGTGCTGACCGAGGCGATGGCGGCCGGCGGAGCCGAGGCCAAGCGCGCCTTCGAGGTGATGATGACGATGCGGAAGATCGACGTCGCCGCGATCGAGGCGGCGCGGCGCGGCTGACCGACGCGCGGTCTCATTGCGGAGCACACGACATGACTCGTGACCTGTCCCTGACGCGGCGAAAGCTCGGCTTGGGCGCCGCCGCGTCGTTCGGCGCGGCGCCGGCGGCGGCGTCCGGCTTCGGCAACCTTGCAGACCGGCTGGACGCGCGCGTCGCCACCGGTGACCCGCCCGGGCTTGTCGCGCTGATTGCACGCGGGGAGGCGGTGTGGACGCATGCCTCGGGCCTGCGCGATGTCGCGGCGGGCGCGCCGATGGCACGCGACACGGTGTTCGCCATCGCCTCGGCCGGCAAGCCGCTGACGGCCGTCTCCGCCCTGCAACTTGTCGAGGACGGCGTGCTGGGGCTCGATTCGCCGGTGGATCGCTGGCTGCCGGAGCTGCGCGACCGCAGCGTGCTGCGCGACTTGGCCGCGCCGCTGGACGACACGGTCCCCGCCCGGCGCGCGATCACGCTGCGCGACCTGCTGACCTGCCGGATGGGCCTTGGCGCCGTCTTCGCCGATCCCGCCGGCGCGCCGGTGCTGAGCCGCATGGCCGAGCTTGAACTTGCGCCCGGCCCACGATTGTTCGGCCACGGTGCGGACGAATTCATGCGCCGCATCGGCACGTTGCCGCTGGTCCACCAGCCGGGCGAGCGCTGGCTTTACCACTCCGGCCTCGACGTCGCCGGCGTGCTGGTGGCGCGCGCCAGCGGCATGTCGCTCGAAGCCTTCCAGCGCGAGCGGATCTTCGCCCCGCTCGGCATGGCCGATACAGGCTTCAGCGCGCCGGCCGCGCGGCTCGCCACGGTCTACCGCCGCGAAGGCGCGCGGCTGGTCGTGCACAACCCGGCCTCCGGCACGAGCTTCGCCGAGCCGCCGCCCTTCCAGGCCGGTGGTGGCGGGCAGGTCGCCACGGTGGACGACCTTCTCGCCTTCGGACGCATGCTGCTGGGGGGCGGCGCCTGGCGCGGGCGACGCGTCCTCTCCGAGGCATCGGTGCGGGAGATGCTGACCGACCAGGTCACGCCTGAGCAGAAGGCCGCCTCGCCCTTCTTTCCGGGCTTCTGGGAGGCGCATGGCTGGGGCCTGGGCATCGGCCTGGTGAAGCCGGCGCCGACGCACGCGCCCGGCAGCCGCGCGCGCTTCGGCTGGTGGGGCGGCTTCGGCACGACCTTCTTCGCCGATGCGGGCCTCGATACCGTGGCGCTGCTGTTCACCGGGCGCATCATGGCCGCCCCGGACGATGCGGCGCTCGGCGCCGAGGTCTTGCGGCACGCCTTCGGCGACCGGGTGTGATGGCGGGCACGGAGCCGTTGGTGCATGCCGGTGCGGCGGGATCGGCGGCTCCTCTGCTGCATGTCGGCACGATTCTCAGGACGGCGCGCGAGGCGCGGGGGATCTCGCAACTCGACCTGGCGCTCACCATCGGCGTGTCGCAGCGGCATGTCAGCTTCGTCGAGACCGGCCGCTCGCGCCCGAGCCGATCGCTGATCGAGACCTGGGCGCGGGAGACGCAGGCCCCGCCTTCGCTCCGCAATGCGGCCCTGCACGGCGCCGGCTACGCGCCGCGACAATCGCCACGCGGCCCTCAACCGGCACCGGCAGCGCTGCAGCGGATGCTCGCCGCCCACGAACCTTGCGCCGGCCTGGTCTTCGATGCCGACTGGATCTGCCGCTTCACCAACCAGGGTGCGTCCTGGTTGATTCGGCAGCTCCTGCCGGATTTCGTCGCGCATGTCGCGGCTTCCGACGGGCGCTTCGATATGATCGAGGCGCTGACGCATCCCGACGGCCTTCTCTCGCGCATGGTCGATCCGTGGCTTGGCGGCGGCGCGTTGCTCGACCAGTTGCGCAGTGAGGCGTGGGCGCGTCCCCCGCTCGGCCCCCGCATCGAGCGGTTCGAGCGGTCAATGATCGAACGATTCGGCCCGCGGGCAGAATCGAATAGCCACGCACCCGGCGAGCCTTGCCGTGACCTCCGGTTCGAGACGGATCACGGACCGATGGGCTTCGTCACCTTCGAGAGCATCTTCGCGCTGCCGCAGGATGTCACGCTTGCGTCCCTCCGGGTCGAGCTGTGGTTCCCTGCGGATGAGCGCACGCGCCAGATCATGCACGAACGACCGGGCAGTATGTCAGCCGGAGTCGGCCATCCTTCGACGGCCGCGCAGGCTGGCGCCGAGGAGCAGCACGGAGGCCAGAAGAACCAGCGGAAAGCCTGAGGGCTGCATTAGCGCGGTTCCCGCCGCAGACCAGATGACGAGCAGCACGGATGGAGCCGCCGGCACCCTCAATCCGCTGCGGTCGATCCAAAGGATGATCAGGCCCAGCACCAAAACTGGCATTCCTGCGCTGCCGATCGTTGACCAGAACGCCTGCTCGGCCTGCAGCAGTGCCGCATCGCGCGCGGCGGGCGGTCGCAGCGTGTGGTCGGCGGTCCAGAGTGCGCCGGACAGCACGGCGGCGGCTTGCGGCCAGGCCTCGCGGCCGAACAGCGCCATGTGCAACAGCCCGATCAGCACGAAGCCTGCGCCGGCCACCCGTTGCATCGCGATGGTTCCTTCGGCAGCGGCCAGCCTCAAGCGATCACGTAGCGGTCCCAGAAGCCCGCGGCAGGTTCGCTCTGCTGCACGACATCGACGAGCACGCCGGCCGGGTCGCGCGTCATGAAGCGGCGCTGGCCCCAGGCTTCGTCGGTCAGGGGATGGACGATCGGGGCGCCGGCGGACGATAGCCGGTCAAACGCCGCCGCCGCGTCGGCCACCTCGATCGTCACGATCATGCCACGCCCGTCGAAGCTCTCCGGCCCGGGGGGATTTGAGGGATGATCCGGGTGCATGAAGGCAAGCGTCGCGCCTCGGCTTTCGCCATCCGGCTTGCCGGTGAGAAAGACGAACCAACTCGCTTCGAAGGCAACATCGAAGCCGAAATGGGTCGCATAGAAATCACGTGCGTCGAACAGCGCGCGGGTGGTGATCAGGGGATAGAGGTCGCGGACCCGCATCGCCTTTCCCGTCAAGGTGCTGGACTCGTCATCGGTCATCGCCATTGAGCGCCTCTTTCGGTGCAACGATCCAATGACGACGGGTTGCCAGCCGCCGGCGGTCGAGTCGATGACATGGAAGGTAATCGCGCCGATCGGGCGAGCATCCTGCCTTCAACGTGGCCCAGGATCCGTATCGGATGAGAACGAGCCCGCGTCACGGTCGGCCGCCCCGGCGCAGCGTAACGGTCGCGGCGATGCCGTTCAGGATCAGCGCAAGGCCGAACGCGAAGGCCTTGTCGAAGTCCCACCACGGAGCTGCCCCGCCTGTCGCCGACCCCCGCCGCATGCGCGGCGGCTCGAGCGTCCGTATCGGTCCGCGGGCTTGGTAGTCGGCCTGGCTGAGTGTGAAGCCGACCAGCAGGAAGTAGGTGCGCAGGCCGTCGGCCTCGTCCAGGCCCGCCTTGCCCAGGGCGGCCAGTGCGACATGCATCGGTGCGAACACGCTCGCCGGTGCCACGCCATCGAGCTTCAGCAATGCGGGCAGGCCCGGATGACGCAGGCAAAGGTTGCGCAGCGTATGGAAGCAATGCCGGATCTGGTCGCGCCAATCCGCATGCCCACCATCGAACGCGGCCCCGGCAATTACATGATCCGCAACGGCGCGCAGCAGATCGCGCTTGCCATCCACGTGATTGTAGAGCGCCATCGGCGTCACGCCGAGCCGTTCCGCCAGCGCGCGCATCGTGATGGCTTCGGCGCCCTCCCGGTCGATCACCGCCAGCGCAGCCTCGATCAGCCTCGCCCGCGACAGGTCGCGCCGTTGCGCCGCGCGCGCCGGCGGTGGAGCACGCGGTGGGCCGGCCGGCCTCAATGCAGCATGGCCAGCGTCAGGCACAGCAGGGCAACAGCGAAGGCGAGCGCACGTGCGACGTGCGACCATTCCCAGACGTTCCTGAGACGACGCCAGTCGCCCTCCTCACCCGCCCGCGCGGCGAAGAACCTCGCCGACGCGCCGGACAGTTGCGCCCCCTTCAGCCAGACTGCGTTGACCGGGTGGATCATGATCCAATAGATCGCGTGGCCGACTGCCAGGAAAAGCACGCATAGTGCCACCCACCGGAAGCTCCCGGAGCCGATCGGCATCACCGCAAGCACGAGCGGCACCAGCAGGAGTGACCCGGCCTCCGCGATCAGGCCGCCCATCGTGAAACCGGGGTAGTAGATCGCCTGGACTGTCCGGTACTCATCCTCGCTCAGGCGAAGCTTGCCCGGAAGCTCCAGCGCGTGCGCCAGCGCCAGCCCTGCCGTCGCCGCCACGAGAAGATGCGCGATCACCAGCATCATGTCCGCCATCTCGTTGACCTCCTTGCTGTGGATCGTTTGATATACACCGTATATTTCGTGTCATGCGCAATGTCTGACGGCGCATAGCGTCTCAAAGCTCCGTGTGCATGTCGCGGAAGAGTCGTGGCGTTATGCCCAAGCGTCGCTCGAACACTTCCGTCAGTCTGGCGGACGGAGAGAGACCGACCTGCGTTGCCAGCGACTTCCCAGCGACTTCAGGGACAGAGAGCGCGTCAGCATCGACGGTGACGCTTGGAAAAGCCGCGGCCAATGGCTTACTGGCATCCCCGTGGGTCGAGACCCGATGGCCATCGAGCAGCCCGAGCGCCGCCAGCAGGAAGCCGCCGGTGCAGACCGAACCAAAACGCTCGGCGCTGGCGGCCGAGTTGGGCTTGACGCACGAGGCGACCTACCGCGCCCTTGCTCGGCTGGAATGCGACGGGCGGCGGCGGCGCGAAGGCGGCGACGCGGTCCGCTTGGTGCCGGGGCCGCTGGCGACATGAGTGACCCGCGCCCAGGCTCCGTCGGGCGAGATCGGCGGCGTCTCTGGCGGCCTCGGTTCGTTGCTGCGGATCATGCTGTCGCGATCGCTCCTCGGCTTTGCCCATCCGAGGGTATCCGACACGACGCCGTCGGACAGCCGGAGGGCCGCGCGCCAATGCGACGCGAGGCGGGTCGCCGCGTGAGCGATCTTGGTGCCGCACGGTGCGCGCCGGACTTGCCGCGCTTGGCACATGGAGCGACGACGCAGTGACCGCCGCGCGATAACGCGCCGGCATCATCTGTATAGCGAGCCGGCAATTCAGTTCGCATCCGGCATCGGTCAGCCTTCAGGTCGGCGGGACACCGCCCGAACCCGAAGGAGCAGCAGCCCATGTCCGACTCCACACCGAACCGCCGCCACCTGATGCTCGCGACGCTCGGCGTCAGCGCGGCGAGCGTGCTGGCGGCCGCCGCCCAGGCCGCGGAATGCCCGGCCGACCGCAGCATCGAGAACAGCAACCTCAACGGACCGACCCAGGGCAAGGGCGTCGCGGACGCCGTGCTCACCGCGATCGACCTCGGCAACGAGAAGGTGCGGCTGCGCGGCTACCAGCTCCGCCTGCGCCGGCTGGTCGTGCAGCCGGGCGGCGAGGTGCCGGTGCACAGCCATGAGAACCGCCCCGCGCTGATCTACATCGCCGAGGGCGAGATGACGGAGTTCAAGAACATCTGCGCCGTGCCGATCGTCCACAGGGCCGGCGAGGCGACGCCCGAGGATCATCGCGTGGTCCATTGGTGGCGCAACACCGGCCGCGTGCCGGCGGTGATCCTCTCGGCCGACGTGTTCGGCGCCAACGAGGATGCGCATGTGATGTGAGCCGCCCGCCCGCCCGCCGTCGAGGCGGGCGGGCAAGGCGCGCTCGCCTCCTCCCGCCCGAGCAGGAAGGCTTCCGACGATGACCGACGAGACCCGGCCCGGCGCCTGGGAGGCGCTGATGGTGGCGGCCCAGGCCGGCGATGGCCGCGCCTATGACCGGCTGCTCCGCCTGGCGCTGCCCATGCTGCGCGGCATCGCGCGGCGGCGGATCGCCAACCCCGCCGATGCCGAGGACGCGGTGCAGGAGACACTCGTCACCCTGCACGGCCTGCGCCATGCCTATGATCCGGCGCGGCCGATCAGGCCCTGGCTCGCCGCGCTCTGCGAGCGGCGCTGCGTGGACCATCTGCGCCGCGCGGGCCGGCGGCCGGCGACGATCCCGTGGTGCGAGGCGGCGGCGAGCCAGCTGCCGCGCGGCGCCACCGACGCCGCCTTCGCGCATCTGGAGGCGATCGAGCTGCATGAAGCGGTCGCCAGGCTGCCGGCGGCGCAGCGCGTCGCGGTGCAGCTCGGCGCGCTCGGACAGCTCCCGCTCGCGGAGGTCAGCGCGCGCACCGGGCGGTCGCGCACCGCGCTCAAGGTCGCCACCCACCGCGCCGTGCGGACCCTGCGGCTGCACCTTGCCGTTGCGTGAGGGCGGCGGCGGATGCCGCGCCTGGACCACCCTCGATGCCGGCCAGGCATCGTGACCATGCGGACCGGGCATGGCCAGCCAGGCCCTGCCCGTGCCACCATCCCCGCGATCCCCTGCGAGGTCGCCATGCGGCCGCACCCACACGATGACTGAGCCGCCGCCCGCCAGCATGGCCGAGGCGGTGGCGCGCGCCCGCGCGCTCGACGCACCGCTCGCGGAGCGCCTCGCGCTGATCCGCGACGCCTATCGCCGACTGCATGGCGCGACGGCCGAGGCCGGAGATCGGCTGGTCGCGCGCCTTGCCGCGGCCTCCGCGGGCAGCACCGCGCCACGGCCGGGCGAGGCGATGCCGCCCTTCCTGCTGCCGGACGAGACGGGGCGGCTGGTCGCGCTCGGCGATCTGCTGCGCGAAGGCCCGCTCGCGGTCGTGTTCCTGCGCGGCCATTGGTGCCCCTATTGCGGCGTCTCCGCCACCGCGCTGCATGAGGCGGAGGCGGCCGTCGCGGCCACGGGCGGGCGCATCGTCGCCATCACGCCGGAGCGGCGCGGCCATGCGGCGGGGCTCAAGGCAGCCTCGGGCGCGGGCTTCCCGATCCTGACCGATCTCGACAACGGCTATGCGCTCTCGCTCGGGCTCGCGATCTGGGTCGGCGCGGAGATGCAGGCGCGGATGGAGGAGCATGGCCGCCATCTGCCGGCGTATCACGGCAACGACGCCTGGATGCTGCCGCTGCCGGCCTGCTTCGTCCTCTCGCGCGACGGCCTCATCGTCGCGCGCCATGTGGATCCGGACTACCGGACGCGGATGGATGTGGCGGCGCTGCTCGCCGCGCTGCGCGAGGCCTCTACCATTCGGCCGAGCGCACCAGGCTGAGGAAGGAGGCGGCCGGCACCGAGCGCCGCCGCCCCGCCACGGCATGCACCGAGACGGTGCGGCGCAGGCCGGACTCGCTGAGCTTCACGCGGCGCACATGCGGCGCCTGCGGCGCGCTGGCGGGCAGGATGCCGAGGCCGAGATTCGCCTGCAGCAGCGTGATCAGGTCGTGATGGGTGACGACGCGGTGGCCCGGCGCCTCGGCCGGCTCCGGCATGTCGAGCGCGCGCAGCACCGCCTCGCGCGATTCGCACCCGGCCTGGAGCAGCAGCTTCTGCCCCGCCAGCCGCTCCGGCGTGATCTCATTGGCCATCGCCAGCTCGTGGGATTCGTGCACCGCGACCTCGAACCCCTCGGAGAAGAGCGGCCAGGAATCGAGGCGGTCCCACGCATCCGGCAGCGGCCCGGCGATGCCGATCTCGGCCGAGCCGTCCTTCAGCCAGCCGAGCACCTCCGCGCCGCTGCCGCGCAGCAGGGTGAGCTGCACGCCGGCATGGGCGCGGAACAGCTCGGCGATCGGCGCCATGAAGAGTTCGAGATTGGTGCTGTGCGAGATCGCGACGGGCAGCGGCGCGGCATCGCGCGAGGTGACGGAACGCGCCAGCTCCCGCGCGGAGAGCGCCGTCTCGTAGCAGCGCTGCAGCAGCGGCAGCATGCGCTTGCCGAGCTCGGTGAGGTGGGAGTTGTGGCGCTCGCGGCGCAGCAGCTCCCCGCCCAGTTCGGCCTCCAGCGCCTGGATGGCGCGGGTGAGCGCGGGCTGGGTGACGTTGCACTCCTCCGCCGCGCGCGTGAAGTTCAGGCTGCGCGCCAGCGAGAGGAAGTAGCGGATCTGGTGCATTTCCATGGTCGCGCCGCTCCCCGCGGTCTCGAGCCAACCCGGACGGCGGGAGCCTACCCCGATCGGCCGAGGCGGGGCGAGGGGGCGGACGCGTCGCGCAGCAGCCGCGCGGCGAGGATCGCCGCGCCCATCGCCAGGAAGCCGGCCCAGGCATAGGGAAAGAGCAGCGGCATGCCGAGGAGGATCAGCCCGTCATTGCTGCCCGGCACCAGCAGCCCGCCCCAGGCCATCAGGAAGCCGCCCGCCGCGCAGCGCGCGAGCTGCGGCCCGGCGGGCGCCGTGGCGCGGAGCCGCCCGGCCGCCCAGCCACCCGCGACCGCGCCGGCGAGCAGCGCGACGAACAGCGCGAGGCGGTGCGGCAGCGCCATCGCCCTGCCCTGCGCCAGCTCGGCCAGCGCATCCGTGTAGCTCCAGGCGCCGGCGAGCAGCAGCAGGATCACGAAGGTGATCCCGATCGAGGCGGTCGCCGCATGCGCCGACCAGCTCCGGGCGAGCCCGCGCAGCCGCCAGAGCGCCAGCACGGCGACCGGCAGGGCGAGCCAAGCCGGCGCCGCCAGCACCGGGGAGGCCACGTCGCCCGGCGCCGGGCTCATCGCGGGAAACACCGCGCAGCCGAGCCCGAAGCCGAGCGGCGTCGCAAGGAAGGCCCATTCCCCGCTGCCGAGCCGCGCGATCGCGCCGAAGACGCAGGCGCCGTTGACGAAGGCGCCGAGTCCGAGCAGCAACCCGCCCGCGAGCGTCCAGGGCGTCAGCGCGAAGCCCTGCGGCATCGCGCCAGGCAGCCCGAGCGCCTGCGCCAGCAGGAGGCCGCCGGCGACCCAGGCCGCCGCCTCGGCCATCGCCAGCAGCCGCCAGGCCGAGCGCTTCTCGACGACCTCGTTCACCGCGAGCACGGTGCAGGTCGCGCCGCGCTGGATCGCGAAGCCCATCAGCGCCGCCGCCAGCAGCGCGACGGCGAGCGCGATCCCGGCCGGCATCACGCCATCTCCCGCTCGCGCGGCGCGGGCTCGGCCTCGGCGCTGCGGGTGAAGCGGAAATGCGTGATGTCGGCCGGGAAGAGCATCCCCCAGCTCCATTCCACGAAGATGCGGAAGCGCCGCCCGAAGGTCGGCATCTGCCCGAGATAGTAGGCGCGCCACAGCAGCCAGGCCGGCAGCCCCGCGAGGCGCAGCCCGAACACCTCCGCGACGCCGCGCTGATGCCCCACCGTCGCCATCGCGCCGCGCGGGCGGTAGGCGAAGTCGCGCGGGGCGCTCCCGCCGATCGCAGCGAGGAGATTGTCGGCGAGGCAGCGCGCCTGCCGCACCGCGAATTGCGCGGTGGGCGGGCAGACGCTGCCATCCCGCGCATTCACCACGAGCGCGCAATCGCCGAGCGCCCAGAGATGCTCGGCGCCCGCCACGCGCATCGCGCCATCCACGCGGATGCGGCCGCGTTCCAACGCGAGGCCCGATTGCTCCACGAGCGGGTTCGGCCGCGTGCCGATGGTGGCGATCACCGCGTCGGACTCCAGCATGCCGCCATCGCGGAGCGTGACGCCCTCCGCGCCGATCCGCGCCGCGCCGGCCGAGAGCCGGATCGCGACGCCGCCACGCGCGAGCATCCGCCGCGCCGCTTCCCCAAGCGAGGCCGGAAGCTCCGGCAGCAGGCGCGGCATGTCGTGGATCAGCGTGACCTGCGTCTCGTCCTGGCCGACGCCCGGATAGTAGCGCCGCACCGAGCGCAGCACGTCGGCCAGCGCGCCGGCGACCTCGACGCCCGAGAAGCCGCCGCCGATCACCACGAAATGGCCGAGCCGGCGGCGCCGCGCGGGATCGGCCTCCAGCTCGATCCGCGCCAGGCGGCGCAGCACGATGTTGCGGATGTGCAGCGCGTCGCCGATCGTCTTGAGCGGGAAGGCGTGCTCCGCCATGCCGGGGATCAGGTCGAGCCGCGCGCGGCTGCCGAGGGCGAGCACGAGATGGTCGAAGCCGATGCGCTGCGCGCCGGCCAGCGTCTCGCACTCCAGCGCGCGCCCGGCGGGATCGAGCCGCGTCGCGCGCCCCATCACGAAGCGCAAGCCCATGCCGACGCGGATCACCTGGCGGAGCGGGGCGACGACATGCTCAGGGAACACCGAGGCGCCGACCACCTCGGCGAGCATCGGATTGTAGGTGGTGTAGCTCTCCTCGCTGACGAGGATCGCTTCCCACCCGGCGGGCAGGCGGCCGGCGAGGCGGCGCGCCAGCGTCGCGCCGGCGAAGCCGCCGCCGAGGATCACGATGCGGCGCATCGCCTCATCCTTCGCTG
>VFQR01000861.1_pt1 | contig 29767 bp, 27 predicted proteins | sample 3512321 | NCBI WGS metagenome assembly VFQR01 (sample SAMN10412374, study PRJNA504923) | tailings metagenome | isolation source: Relicate 3 Philex TSF1 revegetated site | place: Philippines: Tuba, Benguet | collected 2017-08-29 | reverse complement strand
CAAGGTGCGCCTGACCGGTGAGGTCGACAAGGACTTCAACAGCCGCGAGATCGACGTCGATCGGGTCGAACTGATCAACTGATCGAAGTGTCCGTATGCCCGCCGCGCCTGATGCGTGGCGGGCTTTTCCGTGTCCGTTAGAGAATCTTCGCCATGCGTCGCCTGCTTACCTTCAACCCCTGGCTGTATCTGTTGTGCTTCGTGCTGCTGGTCGGCGCCGTTCTCGGCCAGCAATACCGAGTGTTCGAGCGGGTCTGGTTTTCCGTGCAGGAGTGGCGGCATGGCGCGCAGTGGCGCGAGCAGTCGCTGTGGCTGAGCGACTACCGCGTGGTGATCGAGGCCAAGCCGATTGCCGATATCAGCGACGTCTCGGCGCTGACCTACGATCCGGACCGGCGCAGCCTGTTCAGCGTTACCAACAAGCCGGCCAAGGTCATCGAGCTGAGCCTGGAAGGCGATCTCAAGCGCACCATCGACCTCGAGGGTTTCGGCGATCCCGAGGCCATCGAATACGTGGCGCCCGGTACCTACGTGATCGCCGACGAGCGCGAGCAGCGTCTGGTCAAGGTACGTATCGACGACGCCACCCGCGTGCTCGATGCGGCCGACTTCCAGCAGCTCTCGCTGGGTATCGGGCGCAACGGCAACAAGGGCTTCGAGGGACTGGCCTTCGATGCCGCCAACCAGCGCCTGCTGGTGGCCAAGGAGCGCGACCCGGTGCGCATCTTCGAGGTCCTGGGTTTCCCCCATGTGGATGAAAGCAAGCCGCTGGCGCTGCAGGTCAACACCGACCCCAAGCGTGATGCGCGGCTGTTCGTGCGCGATCTGTCGAGCCTGGACTTCGATGCCGCCACCGGCCACCTGCTGGCGCTGTCGGACGAGTCGCGGCTGGTGATCGAGCTGAACGCCGAGGGCAAGCCGATCAGCACGCTGTCATTGCTGCGCGGCCAGCACGGCCTCAAGCGCGGCGTACCGCAGGCCGAGGGTGTGGCGACGGACGATGAAGGCACCCTCTACCTGATCAGCGAGCCGAACCTGTTCTATGTCTTTCGCAAGGCGCAGTAGGCGCGGCTGCTAGCAGGCCGTTGAAAAACGTAGGTAGTTTTCCGCGGCCTGCTAGTGCGAGTGGCTCTTGCCGACATGGGTATGGCCATCGTCCGGTAACGGCTGCACGCCGCCGCTGGCATTGAGCTGGCGCAGAATCGCGCAGGCCTGCGCCTCTTGCGTGCCGTTGCAGCGGTCGCGCAGTTCCAGCAACTGGTCGCGCAGTGCCTGCAGGCTGTTGATCCGCGCCTGCACATGTTCGATGTGCTCGTCCACCAGGTCGTTGATGTCGGCGCAGCTTTCCCTGGGCAGATCGCGCAGGGCGAGCAGGCGCTGGATTTCCTCCAGGGTCATGTCCAGGGTGCGGCAGTTGCGGATGAATACCAGCCGTTCCAGATGCTCCGGGCCGTACAGGCGGTAGTTGCCCTCGCTGCGCGCGGGCGCCGGCAGCAGGCCCTCGCGCTCGTAGTAGCGCACGGTCTCCACCTGGCAGCCGGCCTTTTTCGCCAGTTCACCGATTTTCATGCGATGTCCTCCCCAGTGCTTGACCCTATAGTGACTACAGGGTGTGTACTCGGCAACAGTGATCTGAAGGAGGATTTCCATGAGCCGTTGCTGCGACCATTCGCACGAACCCGTTGCCGGGGGCGGGCAGCCCGTCGGGCATGAGCACCACGCTGCTCCCCAGCTGCACTCTGACGAGGCGCTTGGCGGTGCGTTCACTACGCGCATCCATATCGAGCAGATGGATTGCCCCACGGAAGAGCGCCTGATTCGCGACGCCCTGGGTCGCCTGCCCGGTGTCGCGGGTTTGCAGTTCAACCTGCTGCAGCGCATGCTCACCGTCAGCCATGACGAAGGGGCGTTGGCCCAGGTGGTGCCTGCCATTCGGGCGTTGGGCTTTACCCCGCGGGTGGAGGATGAAGGCGCCGCTCGACAGACGGTCGCCGCGCCTGCGAAAAAGCCCTGGTGGCCGCTGGCGCTGGCCGGCGTGCTGGCCACGGCTTCGGAGCTGGTGCACTTCATGGTGCTCGGTCCCGACTGGCTGGTAGCCGTGCTGGCGCTCGCCGCCATCGGCCTGTGCGGGCTGACCACCTACAAGAAGGGCTGGATCGCCCTGAAGAACCGCAACCTCAACATCAATGCGCTGATGAGCATCGCCGTCACCGGCGCGGTGCTGATCGGCCAGTGGCCGGAAGCGGCGATGGTGATGGTGCTGTTCACCCTGGCCGAGCTGATCGAGGCGCGTTCGCTGCAGCGTGCGCGCAACGCCATTGCCAGCCTGATGGACCTGGCGCCGCCGCGCGCCACGCGGCGCCATGCCGATGGCAGCTGGCAGGAGGTGGACGTGCAGGCGGTGGCGGTCGGCGATGTGCTGCGGGTGCGGCCGGGCGAACGCATCGGCCTGGATGGCGAGGTGATCGCCGGAGCCTCGACGGTCGACCAGGCGCCGATCACCGGCGAGAGCCTGCCGCTGGACAAGGGCGTCGGCGATACGCTGTTCGCCGGCACCATCAACCAGGCGGGGTCGCTGGAGTACCGGGTGACGGCGGCGGCGCGCGACACCACCCTGGCGCGCATCATCCATGCGGTAGAGGAGGCGCAGGGCTCGCGCGCGCCGACCCAGCGCTTCGTCGATCGCTTCTCGCGCATCTATACCCCCACGGTGTTCGCCTTCGCCCTGGCGGTCGCCGTGCTGCCGCCGCTGCTGGCGGGCGGCGGCTGGCTCGACTGGATCTACCGCGCGCTGGTGCTGCTGGTGGTGGCCTGCCCCTGCGCGCTGGTGATCTCCACGCCGGTGACCATCGTCAGCGGCCTGGCCGCGGCGGCGCGCAAGGGCATCCTGATCAAGGGCGGCGTGTACCTGGAAAGCGGTCGACACCTGGCGCTGCTGGCGCTGGACAAGACCGGCACCCTGACCCATGGCAAACCGGTGCAGACCGACTGCCTGAGCCTGGGCGATGGCGATGCGCAGCAGTTCGCGCTGTGGGCTGCCAGCCTGGCGGCGCGTTCCGATCACCCGGTCTCCCAGGCGCTGGCCCGTACCCTGAAGGGCCAGGCGCTGGCCGAAGTGGAGGCGTTCGAGGCGTTGCCGGGGCGCGGCACCCGCGGCCGTATCGACGGGCGCCTGCTGCACCTGGGCAATCACCGCCTGGTCGAGGACCTCGGGCTGTGCTCGCCGGCACTGGAACAGCGCCTTGAGGCACTGGAGCGTCAGGGCAAGAGCGTGGTGCTGCTGTGCGACGAGCAGCGTGCGCTGATGCTCTTCGCCGTGGCCGACACGCTGCGTCAGACCAGTCGCGAGGCGGTGCAGCAGTTGCACGCGCTGGGCGTGCGTACCTGCATGCTCAGCGGCGACAACGCCCATACCGTGGCGGCCATCGCCGAGCAGGTCGGCATCGACGAGGCGCGCGGCGACCTGCTGCCGGCGGACAAGCTGGCCTGGGTCGAGGCGAGCCAGGCGCGCGGCAGGGTGGTCGGCATGGTCGGCGATGGCATCAACGACGCGCCGGCGCTGGCCAGGGCGCAGATCGGCTTCGCCATGGGCGCGGCCGGCACCGATACGGCCATCGAGACGGCGGATGTCGCGCTGATGGACGACGACCTGCGCAAGATTCCCGCCTTCGTCCGCCTGTCCCGCCAGACCCATGCCATTCTCGTGCAGAACATCGTGCTGGCGCTGGGCATCAAGGCGATCTTCCTGGCCCTGACCCTGATTGGCGAGGCGACCATGTGGATGGCCGTGTTCGCCGACATGGGCGTGAGCCTGCTGGTGGTGTTCAACGGCCTGCGCCTGCTGCGCAAGTGAAGGAGTCGAGCATGCGAATGGAGCTGCGCAAAGCCATCGACCAGGCCTTTGCTCAGGCGCTGCTGGAGCTACGGGCCCAGCGCGCCAGCGAGGCGCTGGTCTGGCTGGAGCGAGCGCATATCCTGACCCAGCGCCACCCGCTGCTGCATGCCCGCTCGCACTGGCTGATGCTGCGTGCCGGCTGGCAGTCGGGTGACAGGCGCGAGGTGCTGGGGCAGATGCCGCGTATTCTGGCGGCGCTGCTGTTCTCGCGGATCTGGGTGCCGCTCGGCAATATCGGGCGGGCGCGAGTCAGCGCCTTGCGGCCGATGCCGATCAGCGAGGAGCTGCGCCGCCTGCTGGAGTAAGGTGTCGCGGGCCGCCTAGGCCGTGCGCACCACAGCTTGCACTAGCTCTGGTGCGCACGGCGTACCCTACGAAGCGGTTCAACTACGTAGCCCCGGATGCAATCCGGGAAAGCCCAGTGCGCCTGCCCCGGATTTCATCCGGGCTACGATTGACGCGAGCGTTGGCGTTTCAGCGCTTGAGCGTTTTCACGCCTTCGGCGGTGCCGAGCAGCAGCAGGTCGGCCGGGCGCGCGGCAAACAGACCGTTGGTGACCACGCCGACGATGGCGTTGATGTCCGCCTCCAGCTTCACCGGGTCGGTGATCGACAGGTTGTGCACGTCGAGGATGACGTTGCCGTTGTCGGTCAGCACGCCCTCGCGGTACACCGGGTCGCCGCCCAGCTTCACCAGCTCGCGGGCCACGTGGCTGCGGGCCATGGGGATCACTTCCACCGGCAGCGGGAAGGCGCCGAGCACCGGCACCAGCTTGCTGGCATCGGCGATGCAGATGAAGGTCTTGGCCACGGCGGCGACGATCTTCTCGCGGGTCAGCGCGGCGCCGCCGCCCTTGATCAGGTGCAGGCGCTCGTCGCTCTCGTCGGCGCCATCGACATAGAACTCCAGTTCGCTGACGCTGTTGAGGTCGTAGACCGGGATGCCGTGGCCCTTGAGGCGTGCGGCGGTGGCTTCGGAGCTGGCCACGGCGCCGTCGAAGTCCATCTTGTGCCTGGCCAGCGCGTCGATGAAGAAGTTGGCGGTGGAACCGGTGCCGACGCCGACGATGCTCTTGCTGTCGAGGCGCGGGAGAATGTGGTCGACGGCGGCCTGGGCCACCGCCTGCTTGAGCTGATCCTGGGTCATGGAGTTCTGCCGGACGGGAAAAGCGCAATTATAGCCATCCACCCCCGCTTCCCGCAGCGCCTGTCATCCGCCCCATAGCGCGGCTGCCGCCAGCAGCAGGCCGACGCCATCCGGCGCCGCTGCCGACGGCTCGCCGGCCCAGGCTGGTGCGGGCGTGAGCAGGCTGGCCTGGGTCGGGGCGGGCAGGCCGAGGCGCTGGCGAATGGTGGCCTCGGTCAGTTCGGAGCCATCGTCGAAGCGGATCCTTTCGACCACGAAGGCCTTGTCCAGCAGGTAGTTGACGATGACGATGCGTTGCTCGGTATCCAGCTCGATGGACAGCGAGCCGCCCTGCGCGCCATACAGGCGCACCTGGTCGGCGGTCACCGGGCCGCGGATCTGCAGGGTGTCGATGTTGCCGGGGGTGGTGTCGTAGTCGTAGATGCGGTGGTTGCTGAAATCCCAGCTGTAGTCGACCTGGTAGTAGTCGTTGCCAGGCCCGCCGTAGAGCTGGTTCCACTGATTGTCGCCGAAGAACATCGGCTTGACGGTGCCGCCGTTGAGCACGTCGCTGTGCCGGCTGCCGATCATCAGGTCGTTGCCGCCGCGGCCGAGCATGTAGGTCGGCTGGTCACCGGCCACCAGCCTGTCGGCCCATTGCTTGCCGGTCAGGCGGATGCGCTCGCCGGTGTAGCTGGGCGGATCGTCCGCGGTGCGGCCGGGTGGGGCCAGCGGGTCGATGTGGAAGCTGCGCAGAATATCCTTGTCGGTGACCTGTACGGCGCCGAAGCGAAAGCGTTCGATGCGAAACGCGGGGTCGAGGAAGAAGTTGCGTATGGTCACCACTGCCGGGGTGCTGTACAGACCGATCAGCAAATCGTCCTGATAGCGCTCGAACGGGCCGAACTCTTCCAGGCTCTCGTTGATGATCAGGGTGTCGATGTTGCCGGGCGTGGGGTCGAAGTCGAGGATCACGTCCCGGCCGTCGGCGTTGATGTCGTAGGTGTAGTAGTCGTCGCCGAGCCCGCCATACAGGCGGTTGATGCCACTGCCGCCGAGCAGCGAGTCGCTGCCGGGGCCGTCGATCAGCACGTCGTTGCCGGCGCCGCCGACCAGGCGGCTGGGCTGGGGATGGGCGACCAGCAGGTCGTCGGCTGGGGTGCCTTGCACGAGCAGGCGGGAAATACCTATGGGCATGGGGAAGTCCTCTGGTTGACGGTGCACTGCTCGGCTCATGAAAGCAGACTGGCGAAGTGGCTGGAGATTCCGCTCCGCTGGTCGGGTGCCCGGGTGCGCGCGCATGGGGTAGACTCGGCAGCTCCCTTTCAAGCCCGAACGCCTGCGAAATCGCCATGCTCGAACAGTACGTGAAGAAGATCCTCACCTCGCGCGTCTACGACGTCGCGGTGGAAACCCCGCTGCAACCCGCCCGCCAGCTCAGTGAGCGGCTGGGCAGCCAGATTCTGCTCAAGCGCGAGGATCTGCAGCCGGTGTACTCGTTCAAGATTCGTGGCGCCTACAACAAGCTGGCGCAACTGCCCGCCGAAGAGCTGGCGCGGGGCGTGGTCACCGCCTCGGCCGGCAACCACGCCCAGGGTCTGGCACTGGCGGCCAAGCACCTGGGGGTGAAGGCGACCATCGTCATGCCGCGTACCACGCCGGAGCTGAAGGTGCAGGGCGTACGTTCGCGTGGCGGCAAGGTGGTGCTGCATGGCGATGCCTTCCCCGAGGCGCTGGCGCATTCGCTGAAACTGGTGGAGGAGAAGGGCTACACCTATATCCACCCCTACGACGATCCGCTGGTGATCGCCGGGCAGGGCACCGTGGCCATGGAGGTGCTGCGTCAGCACCAGGGGCATATCGACGCCATCTTCGTGCCGGTCGGTGGCGGCGGCCTGATCGCCGGCATCGCCGCCTACGTCAAGTACCTGCGCCCGGAAATCAAGGTGATCGGCGTCGAGCCGGACGACTCCAACTGCCTGCAGGCCGCCATGGCCGCCGGTGAGCGTGTGGTGCTGCCGAGCGTCGGGCTGTTCGCCGACGGCGTGGCGGTGGCGCAGATCGGCCAGCACACCTTCGATATCTGCAAGCAGCATGTCGACGAGGTGATCACCGTCAGCACCGATGAAATCTGCGCGGCGATCAAGGACATCTACGACGACACCCGCTCGATCACCGAGCCTGCCGGCGCGCTGGCGGTGGCCGGGATCAAGAAGTACGTCGAGCGCCAGGGCGCCAATGGCGAAGTGCTGGTGGGCATCGATTCGGGCGCCAACGTCAACTTCGACCGCCTGCGCCATGTTGCCGAGCGCGCCGAACTGGGCGAGAAGCGCGAGGCGATCATCGCCGTGACCATCCCCGAGCAGCCGGGCAGCTTCAAGGCCTTCTGCGAAGCGGTGGGCAAACGCCAGATCACCGAGTTCAACTATCGCTACCACACCGACCGCGAGGCGCACATCTTCGTCGGCGTGCAGACCCACCCGGAGAACGACCCGCGCCAGGCGCTGGTCGAGGGCCTGCGCGCGCAGGGCTTCCCGGTGCTGGACCTAACCGACAACGAGCTGGCCAAGCTGCATATCCGCCATATGGTCGGTGGCCATGCGGCGCAGGTCAGCGACGAGATGGTGCTGCGCTTCGAGTTTCCCGAGCGCCCCGGCGCGCTGTTCAACTTCCTGCAGAAGCTCGGCGGGCGCTGGAACATCTCGATGTTCCACTACCGCAACCACGGCGCCGCCGATGGCCGCGTACTGGCCGCGCTGCAGGTGCCGGAAGGCGAGCGCCATCTGGTGCCGGCGGCGCTGGACGCCATCGGTTACCCCTACTGGGACGAGAGCGACAACCCGGCCTACCGCCTGTTTCTCGGCTGAGCACTGCCTTCGAAGCTGTAACCCGCCAAAGCGCGCTGGCGGGTTACAGCCGCCCTACGCAATTGCCTGATAACAATGGAAGCCCCTGATGGAACACTACCTGCTGGTTCGCATTCTCCACAGCGCCCCGGGCGTGTTGCTGCTGCTTGGCCTGATCGCTCACGGCGTCATGCTGTTCAAGGCACAGCGCAACCCTGATGCCGCGGTGCTGGCGCGCAAGCTGCGCGTGACCCTGCTGTTCAGCTTCCCGGCATTCGCCCTGCTGGCGCTGAGCCTGCCGGTGACCGGCTACTGGCTGGTGGATACCGCCGGCTGGCCGCTGGGGCAGACCTGGCTGCTGCTGGGCAGCATTCTCTATGCGCTGATGATGCTGCTCGGTTTGCTTCTGGCCGGCCGCCTGGCGGCCTGGCGCGCGCTGGGCGATGCGCCGGCACCGACGTCGCTCAAGCGTCTGTGCCTGATCTATGCGGGGCTGATTCTGCTGCTGTTGATCGCCATCATGGCGCTGATGGGCGCCAAGCCGGTCTAAAGCAGCCGCAGAGCGGCTTCTGATGACCCTCTCCCGCTGGGAGAGGGTGCCCGAAGGGCGGGAGAGGGCTTGTGGCTCGATGACTCTCGATTGCCCAGCCCTGTAGGTGTCGCGGGGCCGCCGAGGCGTGCGCACCGGCTGCTGATGCCGGAACCTGCGGTGCGCGCGGCGCACCCTACGGCGTTGTGCGGCGTGCGCTCAGCGCAGCGATATCACCGGCCAGCCGCGTTCGAGGGCGGTGGCGCGCAGTACGTCGTCCGGGTCGACCGCTACCGGGTTGGCCACGGCTTCGAGCAGGGGCAGGTCGTTGCGCGAGTCGCTATAGAAGTAGGCACCGTCCAGGTTGTACCCCGTCTCGGCCAGCCACTGGTTCAGGCGCGTCACCTTGCCGCCCTGGTAGCACGGCGTGCCGGTGATCTGCCCGGTATAACGGCCGTCCTGCATGCCGCATTCGGTGGCGATCAGGGTCTCCACACCCAGGCGCTCGGCGATGGGCGCGGTGATGAAGCGGTTGGTGGCGGTGATGATCACCAGCTTGTCGCCCGCGGCGCGGTGTTCGGCCAGCAGCGCCTCGCCCCTGGCCAGGATGATCGGCTCGATCACCTCGGCCATGAACTCGCGGTGCCACTGCGCCAGTTGCGCCATCTCACTGCGGCCCAGGATCGCCTGGCTGAAATTCTGATAGGCCACCACGTCCAGCTTGCCGGCACAGTAGTCGGCATAGAAGGCGTCGTTGCGCGCCAGGTACTCGGCCGCGTCGACCAGGCCGCGCTGGCAGACGAATTCGCCCCAGCTGTGATCGCTGTCGCCAGCCAGCAGGGTGTTGTCGAGATCGAAAAGGGCCAAGCGCACGGTTCTCTACCTGTTCTTTGCATGTTCGGGGCGCGCCAGAATAGCCGCTTTGGCCGGGCTTTCCCACTGCCCCCAAACCCGCGTTGCTGCTGTTGTCGGCTTTGTGGAACAATGCCGGAACTTGCGTGTACGAGGTTGTTTGCCGTGATCGATTCTGATGGTTTCCGCCCGAATGTCGGCATCATCCTGACCAATGATGTCGGCCAGGTGCTCTGGGCCAGGCGTATCAATCAGGATGCCTGGCAATTTCCCCAAGGTGGCATCAACGATCGTGAGTCGCCGGAAGAGGCGCTTTACCGTGAACTGAACGAAGAGGTCGGGCTCGAAGAGCAGGATGTGAAGATCCTCGCCTGCACCCGCGGCTGGTTGCGTTATCGTCTGCCGCAGCGCCTGGTGCGCACCCACAGCCAGCCGCTGTGCATCGGCCAGAAGCAGAAGTGGTTCCTGCTGCGCCTGACCGGCGCCGAGGACCGCGTGCGCATGGACCTGACCGGCAAGCCGGAGTTCGATGGCTGGCGCTGGGTCAGCTACTGGTACCCGCTGGGCCAGGTGGTCACATTCAAGCGTGAGGTCTATCGCCGAGCGCTCAAGGAACTTGCCCCGCGCCTGATAGTGCGCGACTGATACGGACCCCAATCGAGCATGCTCAATACGCTGCGCAAGATCGTCCAGGAAGTGAACGCCGCCAAGGATCTCAAGGCGGCGCTGTCGATCATCGTGCAGCGTGTCAAGGAAGCCATGGGCAGCCAGGTGTGTTCGGTCTATCTGCTCGACCCCGAGACCAACCGCTTCGTGCTGATGGCCACCGAGGGTCTGAACAAGCGCTCCATCGGCAAGGTCAGCATGGCCCCCAGCGAAGGTCTGGTCGGCCTGGTCGGCACCCGCGAGGAGCCGCTGAACCTGGAAAATGCCGCCGATCACCCGCGCTATCGCTACTTTGCCGAGACCGGCGAGGAGCGCTACGCCTCCTTCCTCGGCGCACCGATCATCCACCACCGCCGCGTGATGGGCGTACTGGTGGTGCAGCAGAAGGAGCGCCGCCAGTTCGACGAGGGCGAAGAAGCCTTCCTGGTCACCATGAGCGCGCAGCTCGCCGGGGTTATCGCCCACGCCGAGGCCACCGGTTCGATTCGCGGTCTGGGGCGCCAGGGCAAGGGTGTGCAGGAGGCCAAGTTCGTCGGCGTGCCGGGTGCGCCGGGGGCGGCCGTAGGCACTGCGGTGGTGGTGCTGCCCCCGGCGGATCTGAACGTGGTACCGGATCGCAGCGTCGATGACATCGACGCCGAGCTGGAGCTGTTCGACAAGGCGCTGGGCTGGGTGCGTGAGGACATGCAGGAGCTGTCCGAGAAACTCGCCACGCAGTTGCGCAAGGAAGAACGCGCGCTGTTCGACGTCTATCTGATGATGCTCGACGATGCCGCCCTGGGTAACGAGGTGCGCAAGGTCATTCGCACCGGGCAGTGGGCGCAGGGCGCCCTGCGTCAGGTGGTGCTGGATCACGTGGCGCGCTTCGAGCTGATGGACGATGCCTACCTGCGCGAGCGTGCCAGCGACGTGCGCGACCTCGGCCGACGCCTGCTTGCCTACCTGCAGGAAGAACGCAAGACCTCGCTGGTCTACCCGGACAACACCATCCTGGTCAGCGAGGAGCTGTCGCCGGCGATGCTCGGCGAGGTCCCCGAAGGCAAGCTGGTCGGCCTGATCTCGGTCACTGGCTCGGGCAACTCCCACGTGGCGATCTTCGCCCGCGCCATGGGCATTCCCACGGTCATGGGCGTGGTCGACCTGCCGTATTCGAAGATCGACGGCATCAAGCTGATCGTCGATGGCTACCATGGCGAAGTCTTCACCAACCCCAGTGAACTGCTGAGCAAGCAGTACGCCGACGTGGTCGAGGAGGAGCGTCAGCTCACCGAAGGGCTCGATGCCCTGCGCGCGCTGCCCTGCGAGACGCTCGACGGCCAGCGCATGCCGCTGTGGGTCAACACCGGCCTGCTCGCCGACGTTGCCCGCGCCCAGCAGCGCGGTGCCGAGGGCGTCGGCCTGTACCGCACCGAAGTGCCGTTCATGATCAACGAGCGCTTCCCCAGCGAGAAGGAGCAGCTCGCCACCTACCGCGAGCAGTTGCAGGCCTTCCACCCGCTGCCGGTGACCATGCGTACCCTGGACATCGGCGGCGACAAGGCGCTGTCCTACTTCCCGATCAAGGAAGAGAACCCCTTCCTCGGCTGGCGCGGCATCCGCGTTACCCTCGACCACCCGGAAATCTTCCTGGTGCAGACCCGCGCCATGCTCAAGGCCAGCGAAGGGCTGAACAACCTGCGTATCCTGCTGCCGATGATTTCCGGCACCCAGGAGCTGGAAGAGGCGCTGCACCTGATCCACCGCGCCTGGGGTGAGGTACGCGACGAGGGCACCGACGTGCCGCTGCCGCCCATCGGCCTGATGATCGAGATTCCGGCAGCGGTCTACCAGACCCGCGAGCTAGCGCGCCAGGTGGACTTCCTCTCGGTCGGCTCCAACGACCTGACCCAGTACCTGCTGGCGGTCGACCGCAACAACCCGCGGGTGGCCGACCTCTACGACTTCCTCCATCCGGCGGTGCTGCAGGCACTGCAGAAGGTGGTCAATGACGCGCATCTCGAGGGCAAGCCGGTGAGCATCTGCGGCGAGATGGCCGGCGATCCGGCGGCGGCCGTGCTGCTGCTGGCCATGGGCTTCGATTCGCTGTCGATGAATGCCACCAACCTGCCCAAGGTGAAATGGCTGCTGCGCCAGATCACCCAGAGCAAGGCCAAGGAGTTGCTCGGCCAGGTGATGACCATGGACAACCCGCACCTGATCTACAGCACCCTGCACCTGGCGCTGCGCAACCTCGGCTTGGGCCGGGTGATCAACCCCGCCTCGAATATCCAGGCCTGAAAAAGCAGCCGCAGGGCTGAACAGATCGTAGGGTGCGCCGTGCGCACCAGCGGCCCTTCTGCCCACGCCCGCTCGCACTGCCCCGTCCGGGGCAGGCATCATCCGCACCTATCTGCGCACGGCAACCTCGCCTAGTGGCTCGCCATGTGGCCCGAAACTGCGCTCGACCATTTCCCAATTGCCGTCGGCGCCGAGCAGCAGCGCGGAGCTGGCGCGCGTGCCGTAGTTGGCGCTGGCGATGAAGCTGGTGGCCAGCAGGCGTTCCACCGCCGGGCCGACGCCGGTGTCGGGCAACAGGTGTTCGGCGGGCTGCGTGGTATCCGCCAGCAGGGCCAGCAGACGTTCGCTGTGCGGTGCGTCCAGGCAGTTCTCCAGCGCGGCCTTGGCCCGTTGTAGCTTGGGCCAGGGGCTGTCCAGCCTGGCGTTGGACAGGCCGTAGAGGCCTTCCGCCAGGGGGCGCGGCTGGTCTTCCTGGCTGTTGTAGTACCAGAGCTGTCGGCTATCGCCGAGCAGCAGGTTGAAACCGGCGTAATCCGCGGCTTTGCTCGCCACTCGCTGCAGGTAGGCCTGGGGCTCCAGCGTGCCACGCAGGAAGTCGACCGGCAGCTCGCCACGCGAACGCCGTCCGGGCGGCTGGCTGGGGTCGCGGATATTGGTCAGCGCGGCGAAGCGCCCGTCCGCGGTTACTCCCAGCCAGGTGCCGCCTGCCTGCAGGTCACGCCCGGCGAACAGGCCGGGGGCGTCCTCCCATTCGCGCAGGGGCCAGGCTGGGCGGCTATAGAATTCGTCACGATTGGCGGCCAGCAGCAGCGGCTGCGGATGACCGGGGCGCCAGGCAAGAACGATCAGGCACATGGGGCGATCCTGGTGTGAGTGTCGCCTAGCAGGCTAGCACGAGCGATAAGCTGGTGTTCTAGCTATCAGATGCACATTCATTCTCAGTATCGCCATCGCTTCGCAAGCCGCAGGGGGCGCAATCGCCTGTCCCCGACGCCCGGAGCCTGCCGTTGCCCAGGCAATTCCGTTACCATGCCGCTTTGTTTTTGGGGGTGTCGATGGAACTGCTGCTCTACCTGGTGCTGGGTGCGGCCGCCGGTGTGCTGGCTGGCCTGTTCGGCGTGGGTGGCGGGTTGATCATCGTGCCGGTACTGGTGCTGAGCTTCACTTCGCAGGGCATGGCGACGGAGGTTCTCACCCACCTGGCGGTAGGCACCTCGCTGGCGACCATCGTCTTCACTTCGATCAATTCGCTGCTCGAGCATCATCGCAAGGGGGCGGTGCGCTGGCCGCTGTTTCGCTGGCTGAGCCTGGGCATCCTGCTCGGTGCTGCGCTGGGGGCACTGACCGCGGCGCTGATTCAGGGGCCGCTGCTGCAGAAGATCATCGGCACCTTCGCCATCGTCATCGCCGTGCAGCTGGCGCTCGACCTGAAACCCAGGGCCCGTGGCGATGTCCCAGGCAAGCCCACGCTGGCGGTGGCAGGCGGGGTGATCGGCTGGGCCTCGGCGATCTTCGGCATTGGCGGTGGTTCGTTGACCGTGCCCTTTCTGGTCTGGCGCAGCGTACCGATGCAGCAGGCGGTGGCCACGTCGGCAGCCTGTGGTTTGCCGATCGCCATCGCCGGCGCGCTGAGTTTCATGTTTACCGGCTGGGGGAATCCGAATCTGCCGCAGTGGAGCGTCGGCTTCATCTATCTCCCGGCATTGCTCGGGATTGCGTTGACCAGCATGTTCTTTGCCCGTTTCGGCGCGCGTCTGGCTCATCGCCTGTCGCCGCGTCTGCTCAAGCGTCTGTTCGCCCTGCTGTTGTTCAGTGTGGGCCTGAGTTTTCTGATCTAAGGAGTTCCTGATGCTGCCTTATCCGCAGATCGACCCGGTGGCCATTGCCCTCGGCCCCCTGAAAATCCACTGGTACGGCCTGATGTACCTGGTGGGTATTGGAGGTGCCTGGTGGCTGGCTTCGCGCCGGCTGGAGCGTTTCGATGCCAGCTGGAGCAAGGAAAAGCTGTCCGATCTGGTGTTCTGGGTGGCCATGGGGGTGATTCTCGGAGGGCGCCTGGGTTACGTGTTCTTCTATGACTTTGCCGCCTATGTCGCCGAGCCGGCGAAGATCCTGCGAGTCTGGGAAGGCGGCATGTCCTTCCACGGCGGGCTGATCGGGGTGATGCTGGCGACCTGGTGGTTCGGCAAGCGCAACGGCAAGAGCTTCTTCGAACTGATGGACTTCATCGCCCCGTTGGTACCCATCGGCCTGGGCGCCGGACGCATCGGCAACTTCATCAACGCCGAGCTGTGGGGCAAGGCCACCGATGTGCCCTGGGCAATGGTCTTCCCCACCGATCCGGAGCAACTGGCGCGCCATCCGTCGCAGCTGTACCAGTTCGCCCTGGAGGGCGTGGCGCTGTTCACCATCCTCTGGTTCTATTCGCGCAAACCGCGGCCGACCATGGCCGTGTCCGGCATGTTCGCCGCCTGCTACGGCGTGTTCCGCTTCATCGTCGAGTTCGTCCGCGTGCCGGATGCCCAGCTGGGCTACCTGGCCTGGGGCTGGCTGACCATGGGGCAGATCCTCTGCCTGCCGATGATTCTCGGCGGCATCGGCCTGATCGCCTACGCCTACAAGCGCCACCCCGTACAAGGAGCCGCCTGATGAAACAGTACCTCGACCTGATGCGCCACGTGCGCGAGCACGGCACCTTCAAGGAAGACCGCACCGGTACCGGCACATACAGCGTGTTCGGCTACCAGATGCGCTTCGACCTGGCCGATGGCTTCCCCATCGTCACCACCAAGAAGTGCCACCTGCGCTCGATCATCCACGAGCTGCTGTGGTTCCTGCAGGGCGACACCAACATCAAGTACCTCAAGGACAACGGCGTCAGCATCTGGGACGAGTGGGCCGACGAGAACGGCGACCTCGGCCCGGTCTACGGCTACCAGTGGCGCAGCTGGCCGGCGCCCAATGGCGAGTCCATTGACCAGATCGCCAAGCTGATCGAGATGATCAGGATGAACCCCGACTCGCGCCGCCTGATCGTTTCCGCCTGGAACCCCGCCCTGGTCGATCAGATGGCCCTGCCGCCGTGCCATGCGCTGTTCCAGTTCTACGTGGCCGACGGCAAGCTCTCCTGCCAGCTGTATCAGCGTTCGGCGGACATCTTTCTTGGCGTGCCCTTCAACATCGCCAGCTATGCGCTGCTGACATTGATGGTTGCGCAGGTGTGCGACCTGCAGCCGGGCGAGTTCATCTGGACCGGCGGCGACTGCCACCTGTACGCCAACCATATCGAACAGGCCGACCTGCAACTGACCCGCCAGCCGCTGCCGCTGCCGACCATGAAGCTCAACCCCGAGGTGAAGGATCTGCTGGCCTTCAGGTTCGAGGACTTCGAACTGGTCGGCTACGAGGCGCACCCGCATATCAAGGCGCCGGTGGCCGTCTGAGATGGAAGTGGGTGGGCTCTGGTGGGCTAAAGCCCACCCTACCGGCCAGGATGTAGGGTGGGCTTCAGCCCACCGATCCACCATGCCGCCTGCCCCTTCACCGACACCCAACAGGCAAAGGATTGCCCATGCCCCATTACCGCCGCGAACGGATTGCCGGTGCAACCTACTTCTTCACGGTCACTCTCGCTGACCGTCGTTCCCGCATACTGGTGGAAGAAATCGCGCTACTGCGCCGGATCTATGGCGAGGCCAACAAGCGCATGCCGTTCAGGACCGTCGCCATCTGCGTCCTGCCCGACCGCCTGCATGCCGTATGGGAGTTGCCTGAGGATGACCGCGACTATTCCCTACGTTGGGCATTGATCAAAAGTCAGTTTTCGCGTGCGCTACCCGCCATGGCTAGCGTCAGCGCCAGCAAATCCAGAAAGCGTGAGAAGGGCGTCTGGCAGAGACGCTTCTGGGAGCACCGCATTAGAGATGAGGATGATCTCGCGAGGCACGTCGATTACATCCATTTCAACCCGGTCAAGCATGGGCTGGTGAGCCAGGTTGGTGACTGGCCTTATTCGAGCTTCCACCGTTATGTCGCGCGTGGGCTGCTACCGAAAGATTGGGGTGGGCGGGATGATGGTGATGGGGAGTTTGGGGAGTAGCGGGGCGCCGATCTGGTGGGCTGAAGCCCACCCTACGCGGGGCTTCGATACATGTCGTAGGGTGGGCTTCAGCCCACCAACTGCATGGCGATTTCGCTGCACAAACGCTCTACCTGCTCGGCGCGGTCGGCCTCTTCCAGGCGTGCGCCGGGGTTGAGCGACGACCATTCGGGATGGGCGCGTGCCACGTTCAACGGGGCGGGCAGCTTGCCCTGGCGCCACAGGGTTTCCTGCGGGGCGTGGAGGGTGATGGCGTCCATGGCGGCGTGGCCGCGTTTATCCAGTGCCGCCAGCAGTTGCTGCTGACGCAGGGCAAGCAGGCGCAGCACGGCGTCGTCGACGGTCAGTTCGCGCTGGCCCTTGAGTTTTCCCTTCAGTCGTTCCCCGTAATTGCGCAGTGTCTGCGCGCTGCCGCCGATCACCGCGCCCAATGCGGCAGCCGCACCGAGGGTGATGCCGCCGACCAGCAGGTCGACGCCTACGCCGGTGGCGGCGCCCGCGGCCATGCCGCCGCCGACCTTGATGCCCAGTTGCTTGAGGGTTTCCGGGTTGAACAGATCGTCGCCCCAGCGACCGTCCAGCAGCGGCAGGTCGGCCGCCTTGGCATCGCTGCTGCGGAAGGCGTACAGGCGCAGCAGGGCCCCGACGCAGCGTTGTTCGCGCTGGCGAATGGCTGCACGCAGCTCGTTCACCGCGGCCTGCTCCAGCAACGGCTGAGCGGCGACGCTGCGGCGGCAGGCGGCGCAGTCGATCAGCAGCTCGGCGATCAGGCGCTGACCGGCCTGACGCCGCGTGCGGCGCTGCGCTTCGTGATCCTCGATCAGGCGCTGCAACTGCGGGCGCGAGCGCTCCAGCAGCAGGGCGAGGCTTTCGTAGAGGCGCCGTTCGCCATCCTCCGGCGGCGCCACGCTGTCGAACGCCACCAGCGCGTGCAGGCCGAGACGCGCCAGGGCCTCGCGCCACTCGCCTTCGCGCTGGCTGGCGCTGGCGACGAAGTTGAGCACCGGCAGTAGCGGGCGGCCGCACATGGTCAGCACCGCCAGTTCGTCGCGGTACTTGGCCAGCACCGGCTCGCGCACGTCGATCACGTACAGGCCGGCGTCGGAGGCCAGCAACTGGCGCAGCACCTTGGCTTCCTGCTCGTAGCGCTGGCGCGCCTCGCTGCCTTCGAGGAAGCGGGCCAGACGCGCCGGGCCATCCAGCCGCTCGCCGGGACGGTCGAGGCGCTCCAGGTAGTCGAGCAGGGCGATGGCGTCCTCCAGGCCGGGGGTGTCGTACAGCTCCAGCAGCGCCTGGCCGTCCACCGACAGTCGCGCACCCTCGACATGGCGCGTGGTGCTGGCGCGCGGCGAGACTTCGCCGAATTCCACATCGCGGGTCAGGGTGCGCAGCAGCGAGGTCTTGCCGACGTTGGTATGGCCGACCAGGGCGAGTTTCAGTGGCTGGTTCATGGTGTAGACCCTGGCACGGTTTCCCCGGATTGCATCCGGGCTACGCGCTGACGCTGCCCGCTCCCGCCTGCGCGAAAGGGGGTGGGGAAGAGAAGGTGGTGATCAGTCATGCCCGCTCTCCAGCCAGTTCAGCGGCGCGGTGTCGCCATGGGGCAGTCCCAGCGTGCCGAGGGCCTGGTGCCAGTCCGCCAGGCGGGCGCTGTCCAGGCATTCGCCGGGCGCTGGCGGCAGCAACCAGATGCGTGTGGCAGAAGACGAGCGTGCCAGTTCGCCGAGCAGCGCCAGCGTGCCGCGATCCGGCGAGCGGCGTGGATCGCAGACGATGGCCAGGCGCTGGGGCGGGAAACGGGTCAGCTGTTCGAGCAACTGGCGGCGCTGTTCGCGGCTGTCGATCACCCCGGCATCGGTCACGCCCTTCGGTAGCGGCAGCGGTGGCCAGGGGCGGCGCTCGTCCAGTTCCAGGCCGAGCAGGAGGGCGCCGCTGCCAGGTTGTGTGCTGGCGCCACCTTGCGGCAGGTGCAGGGCGGCTGGCGCCAGGTCGCAGACGCCGAGGCGTTCGCTGTCCGGTTGCAGGCGCTGGCGCAGCAGGCTGTAGCCCGGCAGGTCGAGATCCAGACGCAGCCTGCGCGTGCCCGACTGCCAGCGCCACAGGCACAGCAGCGCCAGCAGCAGGCGTGGCAGCAGGCCGTAGACCAGCACCACGCCGACCAGCCAGCCGGCCCAGCTCTGCCGGGCGGCTTCACTGGCGATGGCGGCATCGCCGCTGGCGCGAATGACCTCGATATCCGGCAGGCTGAAACCGAGCAGCGCGGGCAGGGCGCCGATGCTCTGGGTCAGGGCGATGAAGGTGTCGCCAGCGAGGATGGTGGTCTCCCAGACGAAGCCGTAGCGGCGGGTGGCGAGCAATAGCAACAGGGTGGTCAGCGCGGCGAGCATGGCCAGGGTCCACAGACCGTTGACCAGCAGGCCCAGGCCCCAGCGGGTCAGGCGCTGGCGTTGCAGCATCAGCAGCAGGGCCGGGGCCAGTTGCGCGGCGCTGGCGTCGCGCGCCAGCTTCTCGCTGAGCCATAGCCACAGACGACCGAGTGCGCCAGGGGGGGCGCGGGTCAGCAGCAGGCCGAGCAGCCAGCCCATCAGCATCAGCAGGTTGAGCCCGAGCAGGCTGCCCAGGGCCCAGAACACATTGACCGGCTGATGCCCGTCGCCCAGCGCCGCCAGGGCCAGGCCGGCGCCGCTGAGCAGGGCCAGCAGGGCGAGCAGCAGGCCGGCCAGGCGGGCGCCCTGCAGCCAGTGCAGCAGCGCCTGCCACTGACCATCACGGCGGGCCAGAAACAGGGCGCGATGCTGGATGCGCTCGGCCAGATCGCCGTCCTCGACGCGGGCCAGGCGATTGGCCTCGGCGTCTTCGAGCGGGCCGGCGTGTTCCTCGCGCAAGCGAATGGTCTCGCTGAGCCAGAGGCGTTGCAGGGGCGTAGGGGAGGAGGCGTCAGTCACGCGGCGTCTCGTCGTGCGGATCAGGGGTTGAGGATAACCCCTGATCCGTCACGGCGCGACTCAGCGCTGCTGGCGCAGGCGTACGGCGATGTCCGGCTGGTCGATGAACAGGCCGTCGATGCCGGTGGCGAGGAAGGCGCGCAACTCGGCCTCGATATCGCCGCGCTCGGCCGGCTCGCTGCCGTTGCGCAGGCTGGTGGGCAGGAAGGCGTTCTCGGCGCGGAAGGTGTAGGGATGGACCTTGAGCTTGGCCGCATGAGCGTCACGCACCAGGCTGGTGGGCGTGGTCAGATTGCCGGCGGCATCGCGCGGGATGACCATGCCTTTCTCCGGGCCGATGCCGCTGGCGTAGCGGGCGATGGCCTTCAGGCCCTTGGGCGTGATCATCTGCGTGTAGCTCAGGCCGGTGCCGAGCACCTGCTGGTCATAGGGCTGGCCCTCGGTCCACAGCAGTTGCACCAGGCGCACCTGGGTCAGACGGCTGAGGGTCTTGAGGTTCTCCACCTCGAAGGACTGGATGTACACCGGCGCCTTGGCGCTGTTGTAACCGTTGCGCTTGAGTACCTTGACCAGCGGCTGCTCCATGGCCAGGCCGATCTGCTGGAAGTGGGTCGGGTGCTTGGTTTCCGGATACAGGCCGATGACCCGCTGCTGGCTGAGCTGCAGGCTCTTAACCAGGTCGATGATCTCCTGCAGGGTGGGAATCTCGAACTGGCCGTCGAAACGGGTGTTGGCCGGACGTACCTGCGGGATGCGCTCGATGGCGCGCAGGGTCTTGAGTTCGGCCAGGCTGAAGTCCTCGCTGAACCAGCCTTCCAGGCTGACGCCATCCACCGTCTGGGTGCGCTTGCGGCTGGCGAACTCCGGACGCTGCGCCACGTCGGTAGTCAGCCCCAGCTCGTTGTCATGACGGGCCACCAGCTGGCCGTCGCGGGTCATCACCAGGTCCGGCTCGACGTAATCCGCGCCCTGCAGGATGGCCAGGGCGTAGGCGGCCAGGGTGTGTTCCGGGACGTAACCGCTGGCGCCGCGGTGGGCGATGACCAGCGGCTTGGCGTCGCCATGAGGCTTGCCCTTGTGCGCCAGGGGCTGCTGCTGCGCCCAGTCGATGGCGGCCTGCACGCTGTCGGGCTTGGCTGGCGCGGCGAGGCCGAGGGTCGGTAGCAACAGGCCAGCGCAGAGCAGCCAGCTGCGAAGCGGTTTGGTCAACATGGTGGTACCTCCTTGCACAGGGGATGGAAACCCAAGCCTGCACCGGCAAGGGTGACGATTCTGCTACAGAGGTCCAAGCCTAGACGGTTCTGTGCGCCATTCGGCAAAGCCAAAGGTGGGCTGCGGGTACGCGGGGCGCTCTGCTATGCTCGCGGCCATGAAAACCACACTGCCTCTTTCCCTCATCGCTGCGCTCGCGCACAACCGCGTGATCGGCCGCGACAACCAACTGCCCTGGCATCTGCCGGCGGACCTCAGGCATTTCAAGGCCCTGACTCTGGGCAAGCCGATCATCATGGGGCGCAAGACCTGGGATTCGCTCGGTCGGCCTTTGCCGGGCCGGCTCAATATCGTGGTCAGCCGCCAGCCGGGCCTGACCCTGGAGGGCGCCGAGGTGTTCGCCAGCCTGGAAGCGGCCATCGAGCGCGCCGATGCCTGGGCGCGTGAAGAGGACGCCGAAGAACTGATGCTGATCGGCGGCGCGCAGCTCTATGAGCTGGGCCTGGCCCAGGCCGATCGCCTGTATCTGACGCGCGTAGGCCTCGACCCCGAAGGTGACGCCTTCTTTCCTGAAATCGACAAGGCCTTGTGGCACATGACCTCCAGCGTCGAGCATCCAGCCTCTGCCGAGACGCCCTTCTACGCCTTCGAGGTGTGGGAACGGCGCGGCGCATAAGCATAACGACCGTTCCGGCCGTCTCTGCCGCCTGATCCCACCAGCGCGCAAGACGGCCATTGCCTTGCCTCTGCCGTAATTCGAATGTTGCTGCAGGTATTTTCGATGACCGATCAATCACCCGTCGACGAGCGCCCGGGCGCCGTCGCTGCACTCTTCGTGCGCCACCCGCTGTGGGAGGATGCGCTGGCCTTGCTGTTCGGCACCGCCCTGGTGGCCCTGGGCATCGCCTTCTATGCCCATGCCGGGCTGCTGACCGGCGGCACCGTCGGCATTGCCTTTCTGGCCAACTATCAGGCCGGCTGGTCGTTCGGGCTGGTGTTCTGCCTGGTCAACCTGCCGTTCTACCTGCTCGGTATCTGGCGCATGGGCTGGGCGTTCACCTTGCGCACGGGCTGCGCGGTGCTGCTGGTTTCGCTGCTGGCGGAACTGACGCCGCAGTGGGTCGCCTTCGCCCATCTCAACGCCCTCTATGCCGCATTGTTCGGTGGGGCTGCGATGGGCCTGGGGTTGCTCATGTTGTTCCGCCATCGCGCCAGCCTGGGCGGGGTGAACATTCTCGCCCTGTACATGCAGGAGCGCTTCGGCTTTCGTGCCGGCGCGGTGCAAATGGCCATCGACGCGAGCATCGTCTTGGCTGCCATCTTCGTGGTGTCGCCAGACAAGGTGCTGCTCTCGGTGCTGGGGGCGCTGATGCTCAATCTGGTGCTGGCGATCAATCACCGGGCCGATCGTTACGTCGGCGTCAGTTGATCCCAGCAGCGAACGTGGAGCAGCCTCGCTGGAGGCAGCCCCTCGCTGTGTTCGAGCCTCAGATCACTTCGGTGAACTGGATGATTTCTACCCAGTAGCCGTCCGGGTCCTTGATGAAGGCGATGTCGCGCATGCGACCGTCGGTCAGGCGCTTCTGGAAGGGCACACCGAGGTCTTCGAAACGCTGGCAGGCCGCCTTGATGTCCGGCACCGACACGCACAAGTGGCCGAAGCCGCGCGGGTCGCTGTTGCCGCTGTGGTAGGAAAACTCCGGGTCTTTCTCGGTGCCGTAGTTATAGGTCAGCTCCAGCACACCGGGGATGGACTTGCGCCACTGATGGCGCGCGGCCGGATCGGCCGGGATCTGCGACTTGTCATTGATCAAGGCGAGGAAGTACAGGCTGAATTCGGCGTCGGGGAAGTCCTTCTTCTCCAGCAGGGTGAAGCCCAGCACGCGGGTGTAGAAGTCCAGGGATTTCTGCAGATCCTTCACGCGGATCATGGTGTGGTTGTAGACGAAGTCGGCGGTGGCGACGTCGGGCTTGGCGGTCACGCCGGGAATGGCGTTGAGCTCGTCGAGGGTCATGGGGATCTCCATCAGGCGGGAATGGGGTGGGCGCTGAAAGGCCGTATCTGCCTAGATGGCTTCGCCCATGGCGTTTTTCAAGGGCAGCTTTGTGGATGGGACTCTTTCATCTGCCTTGCTGGCGTGGGTTCTTGATTGGTGGGCTGAAGCCCACCCTACTCGATCGGGCATGGCTGTAGGGTGGGCTTCAGCCCACCAATTCCAGCTTCCGCATCAGACCTGCAGTGGGATCAGCTCGGCCCGTACCCGGCCATCCTCGATATGCAGGATGCCCACGCCAATGGGCAGCTTGAAGCGTCGCGGGCCGGCGCTACCGGGGTTGAGGTAGAGGACGCCGTTGCGCTCTTCATGCAGCGGCTTGTGCGAATGCCCAGCGATTACCACGTCTATGCCTTCAGCCATGGGATCGATGGCCAATTGCTTGAGATCGTGCAGTACATAAAGGCTGACCGCGTCGAAGCGCAGGACCAATTGCTCAGGAATGGCGTCGGCCCAGGCCTGGTCATCGTTGTTGCCACGCACCACCGACAGCGGTGCGATGCGCTGCAGCTCCGCAAGGATATGCGGCCCGCCGATATCGCCGGCATGGACCAGGTGGTCGACGCCCTGTAATGCCGCCAGCGCTTCGGGGCGTAGCAGGTTGTGGGTGTCGGCGATCAGGCCGATGCGCATGGAACTCTCCTTCAGCGAGCGAGAGACCAGCTTGCGGCCGAACACACGCCAATGCAAAACCCGAGTGCATGAAAAAGCCCGGCACTATGGCCGTAATGCTGTTCACTTAAGGTGCTCGCGCTTGGCTCCCCTCTCCCATTTATGGGGGAGGGGTTGGGTGAGAGGGCCGAAAACACAGCAGAACTGCTATTTCCCCCTCTCCGAACGCGGCCCGCCCTAACCCTCTCCCCGGAGGGGCGAGGGGACTGATCGCGTTCGACCGCTTCTTATGTGAACAGCATTACGGCACTGTGGCCGGGCTTTCGTATGCAGCAGCGATCAGCCGCCGAGCATCGCCTTGTCACGCACCGCGCCCTTGTCGGCGCTGGTGGCGAGCAATGCGTAGGCTTTCAGGGCAGTGGTCACCTTGCGCGCGCGCGGCTGCGCCGGCTTCCAGCCCTTCTTGTCCTGCTCGGCGCGGCGGGCGGCCAGTTCTTCATCGCTGACCAGCAGGTTGATGCTGCGGTTGGGAATGTCGATGAGGATCTTGTCGCCGTCGTTGACCAGGCCGATGGCGCCGCCCGATGCGGCTTCCGGCGAGGCGTGGCCGATGGACAGGCCCGAAGTGCCGCCGGAGAAGCGGCCGTCGGTGAGCAGGGCGCAGGCCTTGCCCAGGCCCTTGGACTTCAGGTAGCTGGTCGGATACAGCATTTCCTGCATGCCCGGGCCGCCCTTCGGGCCTTCGTAGCGGATGATGACGATGTCGCCAGCCTTCACCTCATCACTGAGGATGCCCTTGACCGCGCTGTCCTGGCTCTCGAACACCTTGGCGGTGCCTTCGAACACGTGGATGGACTCGTCGACGCCGGCGGTCTTCACCACGCAGCCATCGAGGGCAATGTTGCCGTACAGCACCGCCAGGCCGCCCTCTTGGGAATAGGCGTGCTCGACGCTACGAATACAACCAGTCTCGCGGTCGTCGTCCAGGCTTGGCCAGCGGGTGCTCTGGCTAAACGCGGTCTGGGTCGGAATGCCGGCAGGGCCAGCCTTGAAGAAGTGGTGAACCGCTTCGTCCTGAGTCTGGGTGATGTCCCACTGGGCGATTGCATCGCGCATGCTAGGGCTGTGCACGGTGGCTACGTCGGTGTGCAGCAGGCCGCCACGGGCCAGCTCGCCGAGGATGGAGAAGATGCCACCGGCGCGGTGCACATCTTCCATGTGGTACTTCTGGATGTTCGGCGCCACCTTGCACAGCTGCGGCACCTTGCGCGACAGGCGATCGATGTCGCGCAGGTCGAAGGCCAGCTCGGCTTCCTGGGCCGCGGCCAGCAGGTGCAGGATGGTGTTGGTCGAGCCGCCCATGGCGATGTCGAGCGTCATGGCGTTCTCGAACGCCTTGAAGTTGGCGATGTTGCGCGGCAGCACCGACTCGTCGTTCTCGCCGTAGTAGCGCTGGCACAGCTCGACCACCAGGCGCCCGGCACGCAGGAACAACTGCTCGCGGTCGGCGTGGGTGGCCAGGGTCGAGCCGTTGCCCGGCAGGGAAAGCCCTAAGGCTTCGGTCAGGCAGTTCATCGAGTTGGCGGTGAACATGCCGGAGCAACTGCCGCAGGTCGGGCAGGCGCTGCGCTCGTATTCGGCGACCTTTTCGTCACTGGCCGAGGAGTCGGCAGCGATGACCATGGCGTCGACCAGGTCCAGGCCGTGGTTGGCCAGCTTGGTCTTGCCGGCTTCCATCGGGCCGCCGGAGACGAACACCACCGGGATGTTCAGGCGCAGGGCAGCCATCAGCATGCCGGGGGTGATCTTGTCGCAGTTGCTGATGCAGACGATGGCGTCGGCGCAATGGGCATTGACCATGTACTCGACGGAGTCGGCGATGATCTCGCGGCTCGGCAGCGAATAGAGCATGCCGTCGTGGCCCATGGCGATGCCGTCGTCCACGGCGATGGTGTTGAATTCCTTGGCCACGCCGCCGTGCTTCTCGATCTCGCGGGCAACCAGCTGACCCAGGTCCTTCAGGTGCACGTGGCCGGGCACGAACTGGGTGAAGGAGTTGGCGATGGCGATGATCGGTTTCTTGAAGTCTTCATCCTTCATCCCGGTGGCGCGCCACAGGGCACGGGCGCCGGCCATGTTGCGGCCGTGGGTGGAGGTTTTCGAGCGGTAATCGGGCATGACACGGTTCCTGCGGCTGATCAGGTGATGTTCGTATGGTGAGCGTCGACTGGACCGGATGCAAACGGAAGGTGGCCGCGCGTTCGGTGGGGCCGCAGGACGCCGCGGGGTGGCCGCGCGTCTGGCCCGTGCTCAGGGCCCGCCAGGGGATGGGTGGCGAGGAATGCCCTGATTCTACGCCCGCCACCGGCACAGCGCCAAGGCGCGGCTGATTGTCGGTGCAGGTGGCCGTCATTCCTTGGTGCGATGCCATTCATCCGGTTGCACCCTTCGGGGGATTGCCGGTTTGACCGGTCGGTCAGCTAGGCTGCGCGAGGGTGTGCTCTGCTCCATCGGCGCCCGCACTCGCCAGCGCAAGGATGTGTGCTGCGCCGCTCTGCCGATGTGGTGGTTCGCAGGGCGATGGCGACTCGTACAACAACAATGGAACGAGGAAGCTTCGATGTTCGACTTGAAATTCGGTGGCCTGGCGGCCGCCTGCCTGCTGGTCTGCTCCACCGCCCTGGCCGCTCCCCTGCCGGACACGCCGGGAGCGCCATTTCCGGCCGTAGCCAATTTCGACCGCAGTGGCCCGTACGCCACCAGTAGCCAGAGCGAGGGGCCGAGCTGTCGCATCTACCGGCCCAGCAACCTGGGGCAGGGCGGCGTGCGTCATCCGGTTATTCTCTGGGGCAATGGCACCGGCACCGGGCCAAGCACCTACGCCGGGTTGCTGTCGCACTGGGCCAGCCACGGCTTCGTGGTGGCGGCAGCGGAAACCTCCAATGCCGGCACCGGCCGGGAAATGCTGGCCTGCCTGGACTATCTGGTGCGGGAGAACAACAACCCCTACGGCACCTACGCCGGCAAGCTCAATACCGGGCGCGTCGGTACCTCCGGGCATTCCCAGGGCGGCGGCGGTTCGATCATGGCCGGGCAGGACACCCGGGTGCGCACCACGGCGCCAATCCAGCCCTACACCATCGGTCTGGGGCACGACAGCGCCTCGCAGCGCCGCCAGCAGGGGCCGATGTTCCTGATGTCCGGCGGCGGCGACACCATCGCCATTCCCTACCTCAACGCCCAGCCGGTCTACCTGCGCGCCAACGTGCCGGTGTTCTGGGGTGAGCGGCGTTACGTCAGCCACTTCGAGCCGGTCGGCGACGGCGGTGCCTACCGCGGCCCCAGCACGGCCTGGTTCCGCCTCCAGCTGATGGATGACCAGAGCGCGCGCGGCACCTTCTACGGCGCGCTGTGCAGCCTGTGCAGCAGCCTGCTGTGGTCGGTGGACCGTCGCGGTTTCTAGCGGCGCGTGATGCTCCGCCCTGCGGGGCGGGGCATCAGGTCGGAAGCTCGATGCCGCGCAGGCGTTCGGCGCGACGGCGCAGCAGTTCGAGGGTCACCAGCAGGGCGATGGACACCAGGATCAGCAGGGTGGCGATGGCCAGGATGCTCGGGTTGATCTGCTCGCGCAGGCCCGAGAACATCTGCCGCGGAATGGTGCGCTGCTGCGGGCCGGCCATGAACAGGATCACCACCACCTCGTCGAACGAGGTGATGAAGGCGAACAGCGCGCCGCTGATCACCCCGGGGCGGATCAGCGGCATGATGATGTCGAAGAACACCCGCAGCGGTGTGGCGCCCAGGTTCAGGGCGGCGCGCGCCAGGCTGTAGTCGAAGCCGGTGAGCGTCGCGGTGACGGTGATGATCACGAAGGGCGTGCCGAGCGCGGCGTGGGCGAGGATCACCCCCAGGTAGCTGCCGGCCAGGCCGAGGTTGGAGTAGAAGAAGAACATGCCGGCGGCGGTGATGATCAGCGGCACGATCATCGGCGATAGCAGCAGGGCGGTGATGAAGCGGCGATAGGGCATGTCGTCGCGCGCCAGGCCCACCGCGGCGCAGGTGCCGAGCACCGTGGCCAGGATGGTGGCGAAGATGCCGATGACGAAGCTGTTCTTGATCGCCAGGATCCATTTCGGATCGTTGAGGATCTCCCGATACCAGCGCAGCGAGTAGGCCTCCGGGTCCAGCGTTAGCATGCCTTCGGTGAAACTGAAGAACGGCTCGGCATTGAACGACAGCGGCACGATCACCAGGATCGGCAGGATCAGAAACAGCAGCACCAGCCAGGAACTGACCTTGAGCAGCCAGTTGCCGAGGTGGTGCCAGAAACCATAGTAGGCGGGGATTTTCATGGCGCCGTGCCCGGGTCGAGGTGACGGCCGCTGCCGCCTGTAGCCCGGACGCAGTCCGGGAACCAAGAGGTCACGAGTTTCCCGGATTGCATCCGGGCTACGCCGTGTTGCTGCGATGCTGATACGGCCATGTTCATCCCAACTTGATATTGCTGGCGCCGACGAAGCGGTCGTAGACCCAGTACAGCAGCAGGATCAGCCCCAGCAGCAGCGAGCCCAGCGCGGCGGCCAGCTCCCAGTTGTTCGAGCGCTGCATGTGGAAGGCGATGATGTTGCTGATCATCTGCCCGTCCGTGCCGCCCACCAGCGCCGGGGTGATGTAGTAGCCCACGGAGATGATGAACACCAGCAGCGCCCCGGCGCTGAGGCCGGGCAGGGTCATGGGGAAGTAGATGCGGGCGAAGGCCGGGATCGGCTTGTCGCCCAGGCTCAGGGCGGCGCGCATGTAGCTGGGGTCGATGCCGCGCATCACGCTGTACAGCGGCAGGATCATGAACGGCAGCAGGATGTGGGTCATCGCCACCACGGTGGCGAACGAGGTGTAGAGCATCTCGAAGGGCTGGCTGATCAGGCCGATACCCATGAGCGTGGAATTGATCACCCCGTTGGTCTGCAGCAGGGCGATCCACGAGGTGGTGCGCACCAGCAGGGATGTCCAGAACGGCAGCAGTACCAGCACCAGCAGCAGGTTGGCGCGATTCGACGGCAGCCCGGCCAGGTAGTAGGCCAGTGGGTAGCCGAGCAGGGCGCAGAGCAGGGTGATGACCAGCGCCATGTTCAGGGTTTTGGAGTACAGCTGCAGATAGATCTGCGTGTCCTGGCGCACCTGGATGCCTTCATCGGGATGCAGCTCCAGGTCCAGGGCGGTCAGGTAGTAGTCGTAGGTGTAGACCTTGCCGGCACGTTCGATGGCGTACCACAGCTCGGGGCGGCTCCAGTTGCGGTGGCTCTCGAGCAGGGTTTCGACGCCCTGGCTCGACAACGCTTCGGCATCCATCCGGCCGATGCGCCGCGCTGTGGATTTGACCACGCTGGACATGCCGGTGAAGGCGCGGTTGAACTCCTCGGACAGCTTGCCGGACAGGCGCTGCTTGTCGAGGGCGTGCAGTTCGCTGACGAACACGCTCAGCGTGCGTTCGTCGGGCAACTGCCTGTGATCGTCCCAGCGCTCCAGTTCGGCCAGGGTCAGGGGAATCAGCTCGGCCACCGTCGGGTGATACACGCTGCGCCACAGCATGCTGCCGATGGGAGCGACGAAGGTGACGAGGATGAACAGCAGCAGCGGCGCCACGAACAGGAAGGCGGTGAGGCGCTTCTTGCGGCGGGCGCTGGCGGCTTGGCCGGCTTCGCTGGTGGTGAGCGATGACAAGGTGTTACTCCGTAAAGCAGGGCGTAGAGCGAGTGCCTAAATAGCTCCCTCTCCCGTTTACGGGAGAGGGCTGGGGAGAGGGTGGCAGACTCTCCCTCTCCCCCAACCCCTCTCCCACAAGTGGGAGAGGGGAGCCGATGGCCTTTACTTCAACAGCCACTCGTTGAACTTCTCGCCCAGCGATTCGCCGTAGTCGGCCCAGAACTCCGAGCCGGCCTGGATGCCTTTGTCCAGGTGGGCGGTGGGCAGGTGTGGCGCCGCGCTCTGGTCGGCCAGCGGCATGGACGATTTGCGGGTCGGGCCGTAGGCCACGTCCGGCATGCCGGCCAGCGGCTTGGAGCCGGTGGCGTACTTGATGAACTCCATCGCCAGGTCCTTCTTCTTCGAGCCCTTGACGATGGCCCAGGCGTCGAGGTCGTAGACGTGGCCGTCCCAGACGATCTCGAAGGGTTTCTTCTCCTGCACGATGGCGTCGTAGAAGCGGCCGTTGGCCGACTGCACCAGCACGGCGCCGCCGTCATTGAGCAGCTGTGGCGCCTGCGACCAGGAGTCGAACCAGACGATGTCCTTCTTGATGCTGTCCAGCTTGTCGAAGGCGCGCTGCTGGCCTTCCGGGGTGGCGAGCACCTCGTAGACTTCGGCGGGCGCGACGCCATCGGCCATCAGCGCCCATTCCATGTTCACCTGCGGGCGCTTGCGCATGGCGCGCTTGCCGGGAATCTTGGCGGTGTCGAAGAAGTCGCCAATGCTGCTGGCCTTGGTACCGCCGATGGTGTTCTGGTTGTAGGCGAACACCACCGACCAGACGATATTGCCCACCGCGCACTCGCTGGCCAGGGCTTCGGGGATGAAGTCCTGCGCGGCCGGGGTGCCGTCGATGCCGGGCGGCAGGGCGCTGTGGTCGAGGCTTTCCAGCAGGCCTTCGGAGCAGGCA
>VFQR01000860.1_pt1 | contig 29768 bp, 31 predicted proteins | sample 3512321 | NCBI WGS metagenome assembly VFQR01 (sample SAMN10412374, study PRJNA504923) | tailings metagenome | isolation source: Relicate 3 Philex TSF1 revegetated site | place: Philippines: Tuba, Benguet | collected 2017-08-29 | reverse complement strand
GCAGGTACGCAACCTCTTCGGGCGTGGATATGCGGCCCAGAATCACGTTCCGGTGCGGGAATCTGCCAAAACGCGCGATCGCATCGCGATGGATCTCCGCATACTTAATGTTTTCTTGCCGGCCGCTCGCAAGCATCAGGGCAACGCAGCGCTCCTGGTCGGCGAGCAATTCCGAATGCATGTACGGCATGTAGAAGAAGGTGTGCAGTTCGGGATCGACGGCCTTGTCGCGTCCCGCGGCGATGGCGCGGTCCGCGACCTGCTTTGCCATCTCGTCGGATGCGAAGGCCCGGGGCGTCCCGCGAAATATGTTGCGCGGGAACTGGTCGAGCAGGATCACCAGCGCAAAGGCCCCATAAACCGAGCGCTCCCAATGCGCGAGCTCGCCGCGCATTCCTGCTTCATAGGTCTCCAGAAAGCGGGACCGGATCTGTTCGTCGAAGGCCGGATCGGCCTTGAACCACTTCTCCGGTCCGGCATCTTTCCAGAACAGTACGATTTCTTCCGGACGCGCGACGGTCATCTACAGCCTGAATGTCCTTGCCTGGATTTTCTCATACAGCGCGCCGTCGAGCGGAATGTAGGCGCCCTGTTGCGGATCGTTGAAGAAGACATCGTCCTTCACCATCGCAGGATCGAACCCTTCCTTCACGAGATCGACCTTGCGCTGCTTGAAGGTGCCGGTGACGTCGAGTTCGCGCTTCAGGCGAATGAAGAGCGGCCGCGCATAGTCGGGCAGTGACTTCGCTACATGGGCGCGCAACGCGGCGAGATCGAGGCGCCCCTCGGCGACGATCGCGATCATGCCGGCCTTGCCGTCATAACCCTTGATCGGCACGCCGTAGACCGTCGCCTCCTGCACGCCGGGAAACACCGTGAATGCTTCCGCGACCTCGTTCGTGGAAACGTTCTCGCCCTTCCAGCGGAACGTATCGCCGATGCGGTCGATGAAATAGAAGTAGCCCTTGTCGTCCTGCCGCAGCAGGTCGCCGGTCCTGAACCAGGCGTCGCCCTTCTCGAAAACGTCGTAGAGAATCTTTTTCTTGGTCGCTTCCGGGTCGGCGTAGCCCTCGAAGCGGCTCGTGGGTTTGCTCGGATCGTTCAGAATCTGTCCGATCGCCTCGCCCACTTCGCCGGGCTCGCAGACGATGCAGAAACCCTGCTTGTCGCGCACCGGCTGCTCGGCCTCGACGTCGAACTTCACGATACGGGTCGGGAAACGGTGTGCGAGATATTTCGGCAAGCGCCCGACTGCGCCGGGCGTGCCGTCGAAATTGAAGCTCGCCACATTGCCTTCGGTCGCGGCATAGAACTCGAGCACGCGTGGAATCTTGAAACGCTCCTGAAACACCGGCCAGACGTCGGGCCGCATGCCGTTGCCGCAGCAGACGCGGATCGAGTGCTTTTTCTCGTTCTCGTTCGGCGGCGCGGTCACGAGGTAGCGGCACAGTTCGCCGATGTAGATGAAGGCCGTGCACTTCCACTTGACGCAATCGTCCCAGAATTCGCGCGCCGAGAATTTTTCGCGGATGATCACGGTGCCGCCACCGATCAGCGTGGCGCCGGTCGCCACCATGCCGCCGTTCGAATGATACATCGGCAGGCAGTCGTACATGCGATCGGAAGGCTTGGTGCCGATCGCACCTGCGAAACCGTTGGCGGCAAGCATCAGCCGGTAGTGATTGATGTTCGCGGCTTTGGGCAAACCTGTGGTGCCGCTCGTATAGATGAAGAGCGCGCGGTCGTTGATGTCGAGGTCGGGCCGGTCCGCGGCCGGAATCGAGGCCTTGTCCATCGCGGCGACCGCCGGCTCGATGCGATCGTACTCGTTCGATTCGCCATGCACCCAGATTTTCGGTTGCACCGTGAGCTGCGATTTTGCGCCGTTGAACGAGTTCAAGAGACGCGAATCCACGATCACATGCTTCGGCGAAACGATCGAAATCGAGTGCGCAAGCGGCGTGCCGGTGAGATTGGTGTTGAGCAGCGCAACCACCCCGCCTGCGCGCAGGATGCCGAGCCAGATCACGACATATTCGGGCCGGTTCAACATGAGCAGACAGACGACGTCACCCTTGCCGACGCCGTTCGCTTTCGCCCAGCGCGCATACTGGTTCGCCCGCGCGTCGAGTTCCCGATACGTGAAGCGCTCGCGATCCGATATCAGCGCTTCCTTGTCTCCGTATTTTTTCGCGAGGTCTTCTACGACCCAGGGGAAAATCCGTTTCGGATTCTTCGCAATCGGCGTCGTCATGCGGAGCGTCGAGAGCGCGCCGCGCAGATACTTGAATTCCTGAATGAGACCCATGCTTCTCCCCTTGCGGCCGCGCACTTCCCGGCGCGTTCCGTCGCGTCAGCTTCCGACAGGTAGACGGAAGTGGGCAAGTGCGAAGAAGAAAGCTAGCGGTTCAGCGACAGCGGGTTCTCGGTTAGCGCCGCCTTGTCGGGCATATCGACCTGCGGAACGCCCAGAAAAGCGTCGAACATCTTGCGAACCATCTCCGGCGCAAGATCCTTCGTGATGCAGACCATGCGGCTTCTGCGATCGGCGTCGGGCCAGGCGTCCAGCCGCGCAGGCGGATGCATCAGGTGCTGCACCACGTGAAACACGACGGGCCGGGAAGGATCGTCGGCAAGCTTCACGATTCCCTTCATGCGCAGAATCTTGTCGCCGTGCGCGGAACGAAGGAGATCGAGAAACATCTCGAGCGTGTTGAACGGGATCGGCTGTTCCGTCGCGATGCTGAACGCCTTGATCGAAGCATCGTGGCGCGAGGCCTGATCGTGGCCATGGGAATGTCCATGAGAATGGCCATGCCCATGATGATGACCGCGATCATGACCATGGTGATGCCCATGATCATGGTCGTGGCCATGGTGTTCATGATGACGATGATGCGCGTCTTCTTCCGCCGCGATCACCGCTTCCTCGCGCAGCCAGCGCGCGACATCCGGAATCTTGCTCTCGGGATTGTAGAGACCGGCGTCGATCAGTTCTTTCGCCCGCACCTCGCCCTCGAGCACGATGGCCGCGGGATTGAGCTTCTTCAGCCGAGCCCGCAGTGCCGGGAGTTGCGCCTTGCCTTCCGGCAGGTCGGTCTTCGTGATCACGATGCGGTCGGCCATCGCCGCCTGCTTCACCGCCTCTTCGTGCGCGTCCAGCGTCTTCATGCCGTTCACGGCATCGACCAGCGTAATGACGCCGTCGAGGCGGTAGCGCAGCGTGAGGTACGGCTGCGTCATCAGAATGTGGATCACGGATGCCGGATCGGCGATCCCGGTGGTTTCGATCACCACGCGGTTGAACGGCTTGCAGCGGCCGTTGTCGCGGGCGCGAAGAAGATTCTCGAGCGAGTTCACGAGATCGCCGCGCACGGAACAGCACAGGCACCCGCTGGACAGCAGGATCACGCCGTCTTCGACGATTTCGTAGAGGTTGTGATCGATGCCGATGTCGCCGACCTCGTTCACGAGGACCGCGGTGTCGCTGCGCGCCTGGTCTTTCAGCAGCCGGTTGAGCAGCGTCGTCTTGCCGGCACCGAGAAAGCCGGTGAAGATGTTCAGCGGAATGGGCTCGATGGGTCCCGCCGTTTTGCCCGCAGGGCGATCGCTCACGAGTGTTCGTCCGGACGCCGGCTCGGCATGGGAGCGACCTTCGGAAGCCGCACGGCCTTGGCGTTCGCCGCCGGCGCATTCGGGAGGATTTCCATACGCCCGTTGACGAGCCCGACCGCGATCGGACGGCCGCGTTCGTCCTTCGCCGGACCCGTGTGCACCCGGATCGGCCGCATCGAAGGCGGCAGTTCGGTCATGAGCGCGGCACGATTGATCCGGCGGTTCGGGTCTTCGGAATCGTCGTCGTCGATCTCATCGCCGGAATCCGACATCGCAACGCGGCGGTTGCGCGCCTTCCCGCACATCTGGTCCCACATATTGACGGGGTCCTGCGCGAGATTGGCGATCGCGGTCACGTTCTTCGTGCCGCCGAGAAGAATATCGAGCGCAGAAGTCACCTGGAAGCCGCGCTCGAACAGCATGGCTGCCTGCTCCGCACGCGCCAGCGCGTTGGGCGAACCGAGCACGACCGCGATCAGGCGCTTGTTGCCGCGATGCGCGGAAGCCACGAGATTGAAGCCCGAGGCGCAGATGAAACCGGTCTTCATGCCGTCCGCGCCGGGATAGCGGTCGATCAGGCGATTGTAGTTCCGGAGCGTGTGCTTGCCGAGAACGAGCGTCGGAATACGGAAATAGAGTTCGTACTCCGGAAAATTCCGGATCAGCGCCTGCGCAAGAATGGCCATGTCGCGCGCCGTGGTCACCTGCTCTTCGTCCGGCAGGCCGTGCGGATTGCGGAAACGCGTACCGGTCATGCCGAGCGCCTGCGCGCTCGCGTTCATCTCCGCGACGAACGCATCCTGCGAACCCGAGATGCCCTCGGCGATCACGACCGCCATATCGTTCGCGGACTTCACCATCAGAAGCTTGATCGCATTGTCGAGCGTCACGGTCTGCCCGACCGGGAAGCCGACCTTGGACGGCGGCGTGGAGGCGGCGAACTGCGAAATCTTCAGGAGCGAAAACGGATGAAACTTGCCGTCGCGAATGGCGCGGAAGGCGACATAGGTGGTCATCAACTTGGTGACGGAGGCGGGGTGCCAGGGCCTGCCGGCCTCCTGTTCCGCGATCACCTTTCCGGTGTCGGCCTCGATCAGGACATAGGGCCCCGCCGCCGCCGGGATAGCGAGCGCGGACACCGCAAAAAGCCCGAAAATGAACGGCCGGAAGCCGAAGCCCTTGAACATCGAAAATATTTCTCTGGTCGAATGCCCCGCGGGCGGTTCCGGAAAGCCCGCAGGCGCGACTTGCTAGCTTCTTCCTAGCCCGATTGAAGTGTCAGGCAAAGTATTCACTGCACTGCCGCGACGTGCCTATAGTTCGAAAAAGCACGAAATGTGGCCCCGGAGTTCCCATGACCGCCTGCATCGTCGGCATTGCCCACACGCCCTTTGGAAAACTCGATGCCGAGAGCGTCGAAAGCCTCATCGTCAAGGTCGCGGGCGAAGCCCTCGCGGATGCCGGTATCGAGGCCAAAGACGTCGATGAAGTCGTGCTCGGGCACTACAACGGCGGCTTCACCCCGCAGAATTTCACGGCCTCGCTGGTGCTGCAGGCCGATCCGGCACTGCGCTTCAAGCAGGCGACCCGGGTGGAAAACGCCTGCGCGACGGGTTCGGCGGCCGTCCATCAGGGCATCAAGTCGATCAAGGCCGGTACCGCACGCGTCGTGCTCGTGGTCGGCGTCGAACAGATGACGAAGGTTTCCGGCGCGGAAGTCGGAAAGATCCTGCTTGGCGCATCCTACCTTCCGGAAGACGGCGACACGCCGATGGGGTTTGCCGGCGTATTCGGCAAGATTGCCGGAAATTACTTCCAGCGCTTCGGCGACCAGTCGGATGCACTGGCGATGATCGCCGCCAAGAACCACAAAAACGGCGTCGTCAATCCGTTCGCGCAGATGCGCAAGGACTTCGGCTTCGAATTCTGCCGTGTTGAAAGCGAAAAGAATCCGTTCGTCGCAGGCCCGCTGAAGCGCACCGACTGCTCGCTCGTCTCCGACGGTGCCGCCGCGATCGTGCTCACGGATTCCGAAACCGCAATCAAGCTCGGCAAGCCCGCGATCGCCTTCCGCGCGACCGCGCATGTGCAGGATTTCCTGCCGATGTCGAAGCGCGACATCATTCTGTTCGAAGGCTGCGCCGAAGCGTGGAAACGCGCGCTCGGAGAAGCCGGCCTCGGCATCTACGACCTTTCCTTTGTCGAAACCCACGACTGCTTCACGGTCGCCGAACTGATCGAATACGAAGCGATGGGCCTCGCGAAGCCCGGTCAGGGTGCGCGCGTGATTGCAGAGGGCATCACGCAGAAGACCGGGAAGCTTCCGGTCAATCCTTCCGGTGGCCTGAAAGCGAAAGGCCATCCGATCGGCGCGACCGGCGTCTCGATGCACGCGATGACGGCAATGCAGCTGCGCGGCGAAGCGAACGAAATGCAGATCAAGGACGCGGCCCTCGGCGGCATCTTCAACATGGGCGGCGCCGCGGTTGCGAATTACGTCTCGATTCTGGAGCGGCTGCGCTGAGCTACGCAAGCCTTAGCCGCTGATCGGAATCTGCGGCTTCTGCTCTTCCTTGACCATGAATTGCGCACGCGCGAGTTGCGCGAAGCGGCCGTTCTTCGCGACCAGTTCGTCGAAGGTGCCGCTTTCGACGATCCTGCCCTCGTGAAACACGAGGATCCGGTCGGCGTTACGGATCGTCGCAAGCCTGTGCGCGATCACGAAGGTCGTGCGGCCCTTCATGACCTCTTCCAGCGCCTTCTGCACGAGCACCTCGGTGCCGGCATCGAGCGCGCTCGTCGCTTCGTCGAGCACCAGAATCGGCGGATCTTTCAGAAGCGCACGCGCGATCGCGAGCCGCTGGCGTTCGCCGCCAGATAGCGAACGGCCGCGCTCGCCGACATTCGACTTCAGTCCTTCCGGCAAGCGCGCGATGAACTCCTTCGCCTGCGCACGGGCAAGCGCGTCCTCGATCTCCTGCTCGGTGGCCTCGGGCCGGCCGACCTTGAGATTTTCCTCGATCGAGCGGTCGAACAGGAGAGCTTCCTGAAACACGACGCCGATATTCCTGCGAAGCGACACCAGCTTGTAGTCGCGGATATCGACGCCGTCGATTTTCACCACGCCTTTCTGCGGATCGAAGGCGCGATGCATGATCGCAAGTGCCGTGGATTTTCCTGCGCCCGTCGCACCGACGAGCGCGATGGTCTCGCCGGCGTCGGCATGCAGCGAAATGTCGTCCACAGCCGCGCGCTTGCCGTCGTACGAAAGCGAGACATGCTCGAAGTCGACCACGCCGCGCGGCCGCGGCATCTCGATCGCATTCGGCCGGTCGGAGACCGAAGGCGCGGAATCGAGCACTTCGAAAAATTCCTCGAGCCGCGGCGCGTCGGTAACGAGCCGGTTCGCGAAGCTCGCCGACTGCTCGAGCTTGCCGATGAAAAGCGCGGAAACGTTCACGAAGGTGACGATTTCGCCGATGGTGGTGAGGTTCTGCGTATAGAGCCACACGCCGAGCAGGAAGATCGAAAGCACCGTGATCGTGGTGGCCGCACGGGTCGCAACCGTGACCACCGCCCACCACGCAAGCACCGGCAGTTGCTTCTCGAGCAACTTCTCGACCACGCTGCGCATGCTCGAGACTTCCGCCTCCGTGCGCGCATAGCTCTGGATCAGCGCGACGTTGCCGAGGGCGTCGGCGGCGCGTGCCGACAGATCGGTGTGGAACCCCTCGACCTTCTGCTGCAGCGTGATCGTGCGGTTGATGACGTAGCTCGTCAGGATCGCAAACACGATCACGAGCACGACGAGCAGCAGGCCGAGCCGCCAGTTCAGCACCAGCGCGATCGGCAACAGCACGACCAGCGAGACCATCGCCACGCATTGCTCGCGGAAGAACGTGAGCCAGGTGCCCCAGAGCGCATCGGCACCCTGCAGCATCACCTTCATCAGCCGGCCGGAATGCGTCCCGCCATGATAGGCAAGCGGCAACTGCAGGACGTGCTCGAAATAGCCGGTGACGATCCCGAGCCGGCGTTTATGCGCGAGCCGGTCGGCATGGAGCGCGATCAGCACGCCTGCCCCGATCGTGAAAAGCCCGAAGCCCACCCACGCCCCCAAGAGCGGCCCGAGCGTCGCAAGCGACGGCATCTCGTTTTTCGACTGGCTGGTGATCAGGCTGTCGATGATCCGCCCGAACAGGATCGGTTCGGCGAAGGCCGCGACCGCAAGCAGGATGTTGGCGACCGCAAGCACGACGCCGAGTCTGGCCTCGGGGCCGAGCAAGCCGAGCACGCGGGTATAGAGGCGGATGAATCTCATCATGGCGCGAAACGGAGCGCTCTCTGCGGGTCGTTGACGGTCTGATTATGGCGGGCGGGAATGATTCTGACCAATGGTCCCATATCGCCGGATCGGCGGAGAGTGAACCCGCGGCGATTCACTTCTTTTTCGGGAGCGGCTTCCTTGCCGGGGGCTCCGGCTTTGGCGGGGCCGGCAGGTACTGTGCGTCGAAGATCTCTTCCGGCTTCAGCTTGCTCTTGAAGGTGTAGAATTTCGCGATCTGCCCGAAGGAAGCGGCCAGCCGCACCGGATCGGCGCCCCCGACGGTTTCGGCCTTGGGATCGATCTTCTTGAAGTTCTGCGCGATCACGATCTTGAGCCGCTCGAGTTCGACTTCCTTGCGCGCACCCTGCATCCGCTTCAGGATCGGCTCGAGGGAAGCCGCGGGATTCTGCATCGTATCGCGCAAGCCCCTGGCATAGGCCCGCAGAAAAGCGCGGATCGCTTCGGGGCGCTCGGCCTGGAATTTCGCGCTGGCGAGGATCGCGCTGCCGTAGAGCTGGACGCCGTAGTCGGCCATCAGGAGCACGACGATGTCGTCGGCCTGCACGCCGCGGTCGGCGAGATCGAGGGCGGAGAACGACTGCCCGAGCAGCGCATCGACCTCGCCCGAGACCAGCATCGGTATGCGCACCTGCAAGCCCACGTTGAGCAGCGTCACCTTCTGGGTATCGATGGCATTGAGCTGCGCGAACAGCGGCCACAGCTGCGACGCCGGGTCGGCGGCGGGTGCCGCGAGTTTCCGGGTCTCGGTATCCTTGACGAACTGAACACCGCGGCTCTTGCGGCCGATCAGTGCGTAAGCCGGCTTGTCGTGCACGATGAATACCGCCTTGATGCCGGTCGGCATGTTCTGGTCGCGGTAGCGGATCAGCGCGTTGAGATCGCCGATGCTCATGTCGTGCGTCGGCGTTTCCGCGCCGTTTGCAAGCGCGAGCCGCGTGATCGCTTCCAGCGGGGAAACGGCCGGCTCGACGATCACTTCGAGGCCTTCGTCCTTGAAGTATCCCTTGTCGATCGCGACGAAGAGCGGCGCCATGGTGCCGTCGATCGCGCGGTCGAGGCTGAAACGGACGCGCATTTCCTCTTGCGCAGACACGGAAGGGGCGGCGAGCAGCGCAAGCGCGACGGCGAGGAAGGCGAATAGCCGGCTCCCCGCGCAGGACAGGCGCGCAACTGCTCTCCGTTTTTTCATCCAGTCTCCTTGACGCCTCCTTCTAGGAGCGCGCCGCAGCGGATGTATGGCGCGGGTTGGCCCGGATCGTGTTCCGGCTTCCCGCGTTGTTCTCGCCGCGGCACGAAGCAAATCCCAAGCGGTCACGAAGAGCAAGTGTCTCCTGCAATCAAACCGGCTCGTCTTGCATCAACGCGCGTTCGCCCGTTCCGTTTCAGTCTCCGGAACGCAACGCCGGACCGCTTGCCTTTACTTCGTCACGCGTCCTGCCTAGACAGTTCGCCGAATGTTGCGCCGTCTCTACAATTGGGTTCTCGCGCTTTCCGCGCGCCCGTCCGCGCCCTATGCGCTGGCGGGCGTTTCGTTTGCCGAAAGTTCGTTCTTCCCGATCCCGCCGGACGCGATGCTGGTGCCGATGTGCCTGGCCCGCCCGGGCAAGGCCTTCTTCTACGCAACGATCTGCACGATCGCCTCGGTGCTCGGCGGCCTCGTGGGCTACGCAATCGGCTACCTGCTCTACGAATCGGTCGGAAGCTGGCTCATCCAGCTCTACGGCTACGGCAAGCAGTCCGACGCCTTCCGGCAGGCCTATGCCGAGTGGGGTCACTGGGTCATTCTGGTGAAGGGCGTGACGCCGATCCCGTACAAGCTCGTGACGATCACCGCCGGCTTCGCCGAATACAACCTGTTCTGGTTCACCGTGCTTTCGCTGATCACGCGCGGCGCACGGTTCTATCTCGTCGCCGGCCTGCTCTATTGGCTCGGCCCGTCCGCCAAGGATTTCATCGAGAAGCGGCTTGAGCTCGTCTTCACTGCGTTCCTGATCCTGTTCATACTCGGCATCGTCGCAGCCATTTACGTGGCGTAATTCATGACGGGCTATCTTTTCGTCCTGATCGTCGGCGTGTTCGCCGGGGCGGTCAGCGGGGTCGTGGGCACCGGCTCCTCGATCATTTTGCTGCCAGTGCTCGTCTTCACCTTCGGCCCGCTGCAGGCGGTGCCGATCATGGCGGTCGCTTCCGTCATGGTGAACTTCGCCCGCGCGGCCGCATGGTGGCGCGAGATCGACTGGCGTGCGCTCGCAGCCTATGCGCTGCCCGCCGTTCCGGCCGCAGCACTCGGTGCGCGCACGCTGATCACGTTGCCGCCCGCACTCATCGACACGCTGCTCGGCGCGTTCTTTCTCGGCATGATCCCGGGCCGCAGGTTTCTCGACCGGCGCGGCTGGCGCGCAAACGGGTGGCAACTCGCACTCGCCGGCGCCCTGATCGGCTTTCTCACCGGCATCGTGCTCTCGACCGGCCCCTTGAGCGTGCCGGTCTTTGCCGCCGCCGGGCTTTTCAAAGGCGCGCTGCTCGCGACCGAGGCCGCGGCATCCCTCTTCATTTACATCACCAAGGTCTCGACCTTTCACACCTTCGGCGCGCTCTCCGAGGAAAACCTGTTAAAGGGCGCGATCGTCGGCGCATCGCTGATGGCCGGTACCTTCGCCGGCAAAAGCCTCGTGATGCGGATGAGCACCAAGACCTTCGGAAAACTGCTGGATACGATGCTCTTCTGCTCGGGCCTCGCGCTCCTGTGGGCGGCGTGGCGGGCATGAAGCGAAGTGGTGCCCCTAGCCGGAATCGAACCAGCACGGTGTTGCCACCACCTGATTTTGAGACGGGCGACGTAGGGGCGCGTGACATCTACGCAAGGTCCGAAAGGACGTACTTCCAAGCACTTGCGCGACACCATCGGTGGCGTGTGGGGGCCCGAGGGGGCCGTCCACACGGTACTTGTCACGGTGTTTTTCGCGCATGTCAAAGGTCATCAACTTCACCCAGGCGGGCGTCTCTGCCCTGCCCCTCGGCTCCGGAATCTGGAGGGACGATCAGGTCAAGGGCCTGCTCGTGATCTGCCACAGCGCCACCCGGACCTACGCCGCGCAGGGCGACGTGCGCAGGCACGGTCGCCTCGTCCGGACCGTGCGCCTCAAGATCGACCGATGCGACCGCATGGGACTTCGCGAGGCGCGGCGGCGCGCCAAGGAGATCATGTCCAAGATCCAGTCGGGCGTGGACCCGACGGCCGGGCCGGAATCCACAGGCATCACGCTCTCGGAGATGCTCGAGCGCTACATCCAGGACCGCGACCTCGCGGAGCGCACGGTCGAGAACTACCGCTACCACCTGACGACCTATCTCCACCGATGGAAGAACAGGGCCGTCGCGGACATATCCCGCGAGGAAGTGATCGCACTCAACGACGACCTGCGGAAGAAGTCAGGGCTAACGACCTCCGCCCACGTCATGAGGACGCTCCGCGCGCTCATCAACGAGGCGATGCGCATAGACGAGTCCATAACCAAGAACCCGGTCGATGCCATCCGCATCCCGCCCCCGCGGCGGCGCGAGGTGCGCGAGATCGACCTCGTCACGTGGTGGCAGCGCGTCAACGAGCTGTCCCCGGTCCGCCGCGACCTGCACGTCCTGATGATGTTCACCGGCCTCCGCAGAAGGTCCGCGTGTTCTATGCAGCGCTCGGGTGTGATGCTCGACAAGGGCATCGCGCGCATCGGCCACATGAAGTCGCGGCGCCCGTTCCTGCTGCCGCTCTCGGACTTCCTGACCGACCTGCTGCGGACGCGGATGGCCGACGACGAGCCCCTGCAATCTGACTGGCTCTGGCCGAGTCCGCACTCCACCACGGGCCACGCCGTCGAGCTCAGGGCCGAAGGGCTGCCAGGCCCGCACGAGTACCGGCACCTCTACCGCACATTCTCGATCGCCGCAGGCGTCCCATACCTGGAAAGCGCGATGCTGCTCGACCACAAGCTGCCCGGCGCGTCCTTTCAGTACATACACGCGGAGCATCTTGCGAAGCACCTTCGCGGTTTCCAGCAACAGGTCACAGACTATTTGGTGGCCGAGGCGCGGATAGAACGTGTCGCTGCGTCTAGCAGCATTCTCATCGCCGAGACGCGCTCGCTTCCCGCCGCCGAATAAGGGACGGGTGAACGTCCTGAACGCTGCGCTTACCTCATAACAGCGCCGGGAAGGTCTTGGCGCGCAACAGGAAGAGTTACATGGCCAAGAAGACTGAAGTGTCGGATGAAGAGAAGTTGATAGACCGATTTTTCTTCGGACTGGAGTGCGGCCACAACCGCTACGGCGGTGTTGTGTTTAACGCTCTCGACTACCTGGACCTCATAGAAACTTTGAAGGGGCAATCAGGCGCCATCTTCGGTGACAAGATCGTGTTTGATGACGCTCGCTTTCTAGATAGTCACCTGTATTCCGCAAAGAAGCGTTGAGTTGTTCTACGAAGCGTAGCGGGCGGGCAGTGATTGCCCGCCTCTTTCTTTGCCGATGCAGGAATTAGAGACGGGCGACCCAGGCGGCGAAATGTCCTCATTGGTCCGTCGCGGTGAAGTGAGCCGCGGCAACAGAGGACGAGACAAAATGATCTCGCAACATTCGATCGTCACGCTCGACGAACTTCAGGACCTTACCGGCCTCTCAATCTCCGAAATCGCAGACAGCAACCTCCCCGCCATGAATCGACGCGGCAGCCGTGAAGGCTTCCTGGCTTCTGATTTGAAGTTTTGGTGGTTTGACTTCGTTCTGACCACCAAGCTCGGCGCAGATTTTCGGAAGCACCTGCCAGACATTAACTGGGCTACTGCGGCAGAGCACTTCTTGCGCAAGGTCGCTCGCGCACGTCGTCGCGTGAACAAGCTGAATCGCAGTGAGCAGCACTAAGCATCAGGAACAGGCGGCGGACGAAATCGCCCGCCGCCAAGACGGCCCTTGGCTCAATACCCAGGGCGCGGCTAGGCACACCGGCCTCGCCGCCGGAACGCTCAAGCGGTGGAGGAACAAGCGAGAGGGCCCGCGATTCCACGTCATCAATCGCCGACTAGTCCGCTATCACGTTGACGACCTCGACGAATTCGTCCGCCGCGACGCAAAGCACTGAAGCAAGAAGGCCGACGCAAAAAAGCGCCGGCCTTTCTTCTATTGAGACGCTGCCGTGTTTGCGGTTGGCCAGCAGTAGCCCGAGTGATCGACCGGAAGATCGCAGCCATCGGGCTTCGTATGCGGCCTGGTGCGCCCGCACCTTCCGCAATGAAAGAGCTTGGGCGGGGATTGCCTGCGCCACGGTCCGGATCTTTTATTTTCTTTATTGTCTTTTGATTTCATTGTTTCCTTTACCGAGCGACATGCTCGCAAAGGTATGTAGCGTCCGAGATCAGCCAAAATGTCCGTTCGCCGATTTTTTTCTGCCGTCCTGGACCGGCTTTTCCCGATCCGCGTCGAGGCTAGATGCGAGGCCGACGAGCTCATGGAAGCACTAGGCGACGGCGCTTATTCGGAGGCTCGTCGCTTAGCCCGTGAGGCCGAGCAGAACGGCGATGTGCGGCGCGCCAAGATTCTCTGGCGCGCGAGACATGAGATCGGGACGCGTACCGATCCCCTCTACGGGATGGACACGGCCACGCGCTACCTAGAAGCGAAACCGTTGCCGCCTCGCAGGCCACCTAACGAAACGCTGCACTGACCAAGGATTTATACGTCGAGGCGAGCCACGACCTCGACCGTTTCGTCGATTCCATTGCGCTGCCGCCTGACGGCTTCGACGGCCTGTTCGTCGCTCCGGGAAGGCACGAGGTAGTGCCCCACAGTCGGCGTATCGAACCCGGCTTGCCGAAACGAAAACCGCACCACTCTTTGCTTCATCATTGCACGAGCTCCATTCGTTGACCTGATTGAAGTGGGGCCTGGCGGAAACGGCGCAAGTCCGGTCGCGCCTACAACCGGGGATTCCCCCTTGCCGTCGCGGAAATCCCCATTTCCACACCCTGCGACACTTGATCCACAACCCAGAATCGCATACTTGCGAACGGATCATGAACGCGGCCCAAATCTGGGCGCGCGAGGAGAAGACGTGGATGCGAATTGGCGATCGAGTGCAAATTTCCCCGCAGGCCTTACAGGTCAAGGCCATTTTCCCGGACCGACCGGGCGACGACGTCGTCGAAGAAATCCTGGAATTCATCCGAGCAGGCAACCCGCCTCACGAGTGGCGGGGTCACACGCACACCAAGCCGCCCCAAGGCGCGCCGATCATGTATATCGGCGGCTTCGATCTGGATCGCGATCGAGCAGCACCTTGCCCGTGTTGCAGCTCGGGCACCGCGAAGTATTTCAAGGGCGGAAAGATCGCCTACTTCCCTGATGAACACGTCGTCCGGATGATCGGTCCAGACTGCTTCGCCACGCTCAACCCCGAGGGGCATGAGGAGGCGATGGAGAAGTATTTGGCCGAGAAACAACGCAAGCGGGAGATCGATTACATCCTGGCTAACATCTGCATCGCGCCAGAACTCGAGCGCGTACTCGAAGAAACTCTTCCGCTTGCAGAGGCGGTCGATACCGTTCGCAATACGGTGAGCGACGGTCGTCTCGACGAAATTCTCGGTGTCGAACTGCTTCCGCACATGGGTGCGGGCGTTTTGTCCGTAACGACCGAACGCCAGGAAACGTATGTTGACTCTTACGGCGAGACGGGGACGCGCACCGCGCAGCACAAAGAGGAATACGCGCGCATCGCCGGCCCGGTGATGGTCCGCAAGAACGCAAGCCGCTTCGTGAACCAGCTGAAGCATGTGCTTGAAGCTGTTCGCAAGATTCCCGCACCTGATCCCAATCGCATCCGCGAGTCGATCGAGGCGATGGACGAGACTTCACGAACGCAAGTCGCGCGGTTGCTCGGCAATTCTGTCGGCACTTCGCGCTCGATCTGGAAGGGCCTCGATGATGCTCGCGGATTCTTCTCGCCGGGCAACATTGCCACGATCAACGGCTGGGGTCGTCATCCGGACTCGCCCGTCCAAATTGAAATCCGCCGCGAAGGACGTGACGTGACAATCTCCCGACCGGGCTACAACGGTCGTCTCATCCGGTTGCCCGAAGCATTCGACAAGGTGCTCGACGAACTGCCGAAGATGGAAACTAAGCCTTGATTTTCGCGGGGCGCTTCGGCGCCCCGCGTTTCGCTCTCAGAAACCTACCGATGCGCGCGCTTAGTTTTTCCGGGCGCCGTGTTTCACATTCCCAAACCGTCATGACTCCCCAGCCCGCGCGGCGAAGTCGCCGAATGTTTTGCTTGTCACGCTGAACATTTCTAGCGAGCTTTACGCTCCAGTAGCTTCGATTTGACTTCGGTGTTCGCTCGCTGCCGCACGTAGAGTGCTGATGCCAAAAGCACCCGTGGACGAAGATCACCTTCTTCCGAGGACGAAAGACCAGATCGGGTTTGCCAGGTAGATCGGCGGAGTGCAGCCCGTAACGGTATCCCATTCCGTGCACAAGCGTCCTCACGAACAACTCAGGCTTCATGCCCGTGCTCTTGATCCGCCGCATATTCTCGGAACGGCGTGCCTTATCAATTTTATCGACCATATTGGACTCGCCTCTCGCGGCCCCCGATTCTAAGCTCCGCAGAATCGGGAAGATTTCATGGCGAAGATTCCAACACTCATTGCGATCCATCACCAGATAATAAAAGTTTTGAAGGCGAACCCGGATGGGTTGGATATTTACGAGATCAGAAGCCAGCTTCCAAAGGAAGTCGGCGTACAGCAGCACTTAGACAAGCGCGTTCGCGACCTAAGGTATTTTTACGACGTGCCTCTGGAGTCTCGTAATAAGCGCTCGGTGTATGTCTTCAAGGGTCCGCTCGCCATCCCGGCAGTCGATGGCGGACGCATTGACAAGAAGCTCCGCGCTCAAGTTCTCCACCGTGCGCATGGCCGATGTCAGATGTGCGGGAAAACAGTCGCCGAAGATAAAATTAAGCTAGAGGCCGACCACAAAATACCGAGGACGTGGGGCGGCGCAACTACGGACGAAAACTTATGGGCGCTGTGTCAACTCTGCAATGGCGGAAAGCGAGACTTCTTCGCCACTATCGACGACGCGGAAATGAGGATCATTCTCGCGAAAGAGAGCGTCTACGAGCGGCTCGCCGAAACGTTACGGCTGCATCTCGGGAAACCCACTCCGTCTTGGCTTCTAGAGTTCGTCGCGAACGCTGAAGACTGGCAGGAGGATTGGCACAAGCGATTAAGAGAGCTTCGCTATCCCGGCATCGATCTCAAGATAAAAGCCACGCGAAGTAAAGCACCGTCCGGGCGTCACATCTCCGCTTACCAACTCGATAAGTGGATTCCAATCCCTTCAGATCACAAGAAGATCATTAAGGATCACGAGAAGCGCACACGCGCTGCGCGGAAGGCCGCGAAGTTAGCGTATTAGGCGACGACCCGCAGGCTTCTACGGGCAGTCAGCGCCGCCTTCAATTTCAACGCTACTGCGTGCGCCACTGGCGCCGGGAAAGCATTTCCGACCTGACGATAAGAAGCGGTCTTGCGTCCGTGAAACTGCCAGAGGTCCGGAAAGCCTTGGAGCCGAGCAACCATCCTTACGGTCAGCTTGGGCTTCAAACGGATGGAGTCATTGGGACCAGGAGCGAGGTCAGCAACACCCATTCCATCAACACTTAGCGTTGACCAAGCTTGCTTTGCGCGAGTGGGGCCTAGATCGGGACCACCGTGCTTCTTCGAGCCGCCGACGATCGTCGGCGCGATTTCGTCAGCGCGTTTTTTCCACTCGCGTGCGCCTCGCCACCCGCGAACGCTCATCAAATCATAAAGCAGCTCGCCTACGGACGGTGGATTGTGTGAAGCCACTTGCGGCCAATCGAACTTGTCCGAGATTTCGTTTTGCACAGCGACAATCACAACGCGTGGCCGAAGCTGCGAAACTCCAAAATCTGCGGCGTTCAACAGCCGCCAGTCCGCTGTGTAACCGAGCTTTTTAAGTTGGCCCCTCAGCTGCTCGCGATAATCCTCAAACACCGCGCCAAGAAATCCACGGACGTTCTCGATCATGATCGCGCGAGGCCGCATCTCGTCGATAATACGAAGGGCCGCGGGGAACAGGTTGCGCTCGTCTTTGCTGCCGAGTTGCTTTCCTGCGACTGAGAACGGCGGACAAGGAAGCCCGCCTGCGAAAAGATCGGCGCCCACATACGGCGTTCCATCGAATCCGTTTAGGTCCTGCTCGACAACATTCCACTTTGGGCGATTGAGCCGCAGTGTCTGACAACAGTCGCGGTCGTTCTCGACAAGAGCGCTATGCTTAAAACCGGCGACTTCGAGTCCGAGCGCCTGACCACCGGCGCCAGCACAGACTTCCACGGAATGCAGGGCCACGGGCCATTTCCTTACGCGAATCACTTTGGCTGTGGCGATCCTATCGCGCAGCCGGAATCGCGGGAACGCATGTAGAACGTCATCCCGTCCGAATTTCGACCACGACAGAATCTGTTGCGGTCGGCCTTGTCGGATAGCGCGCAGAGCCCCACATCAAAAGATAGATGCCGGCCGTCGGACACAGCCAGGGACACTATAAACCTCGGGCCCGAGAGGAATTAGTAGGCGCGACGCGCCGAACCTGAATCCGGACAACCCACCTGTGGCACCCGTAGGCCCCCGGCGCGTCGGCATCTCACCTCACCGCGATCTTGGACGCCGTTCAGGAAGTGTGTAGTTGCGGAAGCGCGCGTAACGCAGATCAGCAATCTTTGTCGCGTACCAACGCAGCGCACCGTTCGTGACCTGAGATTCAGGAAATCGTTCACGCAGCCGCATTTCGATCTCCGCGTAAGGCAACCCGACCGTGCGAAACTCCGCGGAAGATGCAGCGGCCTTGTACTTGTTCGTCGGCCCGATTGGCACGCTGCGCTTCTCGACATAATCGATCTTGCACAGCAACTTCGCAGCGGCGGCGCCAAGTGAACCAGGGTGCGTCTTGGTACGAAGGCCGACGACCCTAGCTCGCAGGTCGTCGGACGTTCCGTCCCATCGATCTAGCTTTTGTATCTTCGCGGCGCGCGCTAGCTCGTTGTGCCGCTTAATCAGTCTCTCTACTGCAACGTTCATCGTCCCACTCCGTTTGAAAGAGTGACGATGCGCCGCCAGCGATAGCAGATAACCCAGCGTTTATTACGCCGCTTCGTCGTTTGCCTTCTCGGCATCCTTCTTCGTCGCGAACGGGCCGTCTACAGCGCGGTGATTGTCATCGATCCAGTACCATCCCGGGCCGTCAACTCCTTTGCCCTCAAACAATTCGAGCTCTTCTTCAGCGATGTAGTGCAGTGTTGGTTTCGACATTCTGTAAGTCCTGTGGAGGGGGCGGCGTGTATGATCCTCTCAAGGCGGGATGTCGAGATGTATTGAACCCGCGTCCCCGAAACGGCCTTCTCTTTTCGCGTTCTTTCGACGTGAATTACTCGACGACCCGGCCTTTGCCGCAATTCGCTTTTCAGCAGCGCGTATCGCGGAAGCCGGAGTGAAACGCACAATATGCAGCTGCCGAAGGCGCGGGGCTTCGCATCCCCCTCATTGCGTGATCGTCCGGGGGGAACCGAGTTAGGCGGGGGCCCGGGCAGAATGCTTGCGGTTCTTGCTGCGGTGGCGCGTGATCGTATTTTGGCGCGCGATCGTGACACCCTACGAGTCCGCACCGAAATACGCTGTGCGGCCTCCTCTGGCCGCCGTGCCGAGGAAAGCAAGAGGCTCTCCGCGCACTGTCGCCTAAGCGTTGAGCGTGTTGAGCATCCACGGTCCATGCTCAACGCACGCAACGCCTTGATCCGTATGCCTTGTTGACGACGTTGAGCATGTTGAGCATCGGCCTATATGACCCCGGAATAAAACCACGTGTGCAGTTGCTTCGGCCGACTGCTGCACCGTCCGATTTTCCTAGGCTTTTATATCCATGCTCAACATCATCAACATCATCAACAAACCAACCGGATCAAGCGCTTAGGAAAATGCGGCATGCTCAACGAAGCTCAACGATGCTCAACATTCTCCGGGGCTTGATAGCCCGCACCGGTCTGCCCGCCGATACGGACGCCGCGTGAATACTTCCACTTCAGACCGTCCACCATCACGGCGCGCATGCGCTGCGCGAGAGCGCGGGTCTGCCGGTGCCGCTCAACGCCAATCGCATCGAAGAGTTCTGCTGTAAGCACCTTGTCCGCCGGTCGCGGCTTGTCCTCGTCGTCATCGGCCCCGGGAACATAATTCGCCTCGTCTTCGGAGCGCTCCTTCAAGAAGTCGCGTATCTCGTCGATCCACGGATCGAGCGCGGTCTGTTCTGCCTGACGTTCGGCGGCGACCGACCAAAGAGCGCGCGGCAGCGTGTCGAGCACCCCATCCGATTCCATCCGCGCCGCCTCGGCCCAGAGCTGGTCGCGATCGCGAGAGATGGGAGCTACCTCGATCTCGCGCGTCAGCGTAAGCGGCCAGAAGCGCCTATTTCCGGTGCCGTCCTTCAGATAGCCGCTCTCGTTGGCCGTGCCGATGAAGACGCATCGGCGCGGAACGTCGCGCACGGCGCGATCGTATGGATCGCGCATGCGATCCACGGCACGCGAGCAGAACGCCTTCAACGTGTTCACGTCGGCATTGCGGACAGCGTTGATCTCCGCGAACTCCTGGACCCAAATTCCACGCAGGAGCATTGCAGCGTCCTTGCTTCCGAGATCGCCAAGGTCCGCGTCGGAGAACCAAGAGTCGCCGAATAGCGCGCGGACCGCAGTGCTCTTGTTCCAACCCTGCGGCCCGGAAAGCACGGGCATGGTGTCGAACTTGTGCCCCGGACTTCGCATCCGACGCACCGCGCCGACCATGAAGCACGTTGAGACGGCACGCACGTAGTCATCATGACCACAGTTGAAATAATCGCCGAACAGATTCTGCACGCGCGGGACGCCGTCCCATTCAAGCGAGTCCAGGTAGTCGATGACCGGGTTGAACTTGTTGCCAAGCGCGATCGTCATCACGGCGTCGAAGATGTTCTCCTTCGAAGGCTGGAACGCATTCTTCTTGAAGCGCTCCATAATCATGAGACGCACCAGCCGCAGGATGTGATCGTCGAAGGCGCGTCCGAACGAAGGGTGCCACGGCAACGGCTCGCCCTTGAATACGGTTACCTGCTTCAGTTCGTCCCAAGCAGGTTCAAGCGCGCTGACCTGCACGCTCGCAATCGCGTTCAACAATGTGTCCTTCGCCAAGGACTTGTTGCCCGTCACCGCCAGTCCGCGCGGCTTAGCGTCTTCCTGCGGAATCTCGAACTTTGCGTCGTCGAAGTCGTCTTCCGGCGGCGTGCGCGGGATCGACTCCTCGTGACCCGCCTCTACCAAGAACTTGTAGAGCGTGCCGACCGTGATCCCCTTGCTCGCGGTCATCGGCGAAATTAGGATCGCGTGCGCTCCAATCCAAAAACTCTTCGCGCGCTTCACCGCCGGAGGCGTGGTGGCAGGCCATCGCGAGGTTCAGCCACTTGTCGTGATCGCGAAAGCTTTCCGGGTCCAGGAGGTCGAGCATCTTACCGACTTCTTCTGCCGTGTGCTCGCCGCCGCCATGCGTTTCGACGCGCTCCGGCTTCGCGATCAGCTCGATCAATTCGTTCGGCGCAAGAGGCGCGTCCGCAAACCCAGGCGACAACTCGTCGTGAAGGTACGGCTTGCGCGCGTCTGGATGGATTGATCCAGGCGCGACCACCTGGCGGCCCTGCGACTTGAACTCGACGCCAGGATAGTTCGCGAGACCGTTGCGCACAGTCACGGTCGCGTTCTTGGCGAGATAATAATGTGAACCACCGCTGCCTGTGATGACGTGCGGCCACTCGGAAGTATCAAGGCCGAGATCGAAGCAAAGGTCCTCGAAGCCTTGATCGCCTCCGTTTCGCGGGTCCACATCGATGACGAGCTGATCCGCGCGCAGTCGCACGCCGACGTTGCCTCCGGTCTTGGCGGAGCGCGCCGCAACGCGCTCCGGATTATACTTACGGTTGGTCCAGTCCTTGTTGAGGGGCTCCTTGCTCACGCCGTTGAGCGGGATCAGGTCGAACCCCGCGTCAATCAGCGGCGCGAGCGCCGCGCGCTTCGGGTCAGTTGCCTTGGGCATCGTAAATCTCCTTCCTGAGTTCGCGCATTCGCTGTGACAGCGCGATGCTGCGTAGCCGGTCCCAGTGCCTCGGCGAGACGCGGTCGCGGAGATCGGAGATACGGTCGAAGGCCTGCTCGGTCGCCCGTCTCAAATTGGCGGGCACCTCAACGAGCTCGTTGAAAAGCGCGACGCGGCAGGCGAAGCGCCGTGCGCGCTCGTCGGGCAAGGGCACGTCCGACGCGCGCGAGTAGGTCAGCCCCGCTACGTGCCTATGCTCCGCCGTGTCCGCGTAGGGCGGGCCGATCAGTCCCTCCTCCAGTTCGCGAAGGTCATCGACCCTGCCCGGTATCAGCCAGAAGCAGGTCGAGTCGGACGATGGCGTATCGCTGTCTGTCGTCGCGGCATCATCTCGGTTCTTCATCGTTCGTCTCCTCTTGGGGCCCGGCGCAGATCGTGACTGCGTCGGGCCTCGTTGCTTTCGGCGTCAGCGCGTAGATGCGCGCTTCGGCGGGTTGTTGAAGCGGCGGTAGATCGCCTCGGATTCCAGCCCCTTCGGCCGGCGCTCCGCGTCCTTCAGCGACGCGCGAACCTCGGCGACGGTCGGCTTCTTCGCCGCGTTGGACTTCAGCCAGTTGCGCACCCAGCCGAGCGAGCGCTCGGCGTCGATGAACTCCTGCGCGAACTCGGCCCAGCCGGCCTCGTCGCAGACGCGATGGATTTCCTGTTCGACGTTTTCCTTCGACATTGTGATTGCTCCGTTGAGTTGTGACGCTGTCTGGATTTGGCTGGCGGCCCGTCGAACGCAGGAGCACGACGGACCGCCGCGGCCGGCGGTTTGTGCAGTGTCGGAGGCGTGCCCGCCGGCTAGCTTCAGTTCTTCGGCGCGGGCATTGTCTTCGACAGGCCGAGCACGGCGCGCGGGTCAGCGCCGCGGCGGCGCGTGATCTCAACGCCCTCATCCGCGGCCTGACGGATGAGCGCCTCCTCCTCGTGTTCGAGTTCGAGCCGCTCGTCGGCGAGCCGCATGAGCTCGAACTTCCGGTCGTCGTCGCTCATCGCGCCGTGGTTGAACTCCGCCTCGGCGTCGATCTCTCGCTCGATCGCGGCGACGAGCGCGTCCTGGTGCATCCACGCGATGACCGGCAGGGCCTTCGCGAGCTGCGGGATGTATCCCTCGACGTTGAAGCCGTGCAGCGGCTGGTTCGGCCACTTCGGATCGGCGCCGCGCTTGAGCAGTTGGGACACGTCGGGCCGCCCCTCGGCGGCGAGCTTCTGGACGTGGGCGCGCGCGATCTCCTTCGCCCTCTGCGCCGGGATCGGCGCGGCCTTCGTCTCGCGCGCCGTGGCGTCGAGGTCCCTGATCTGTCCGCGCAGGCGCTCGACGGCGTCCACCAGGGACTCGGACTTGCCAGCCTTCGCCTTACTCGGCTCGGCGAGCACGAGCTCCGCGCCGCGCGGAAGCTCCTCGAGGTAGCGCGTGACGGCGTTCGCTATTCCCGCCGTCGCGTTCCACTCGTCGGAGATTCGCTTGTACTGGAAGCGGGCGCGCTCCAGCTTCTCGGCGGTGAGCTGGACCCGCTTCTCGGCGGCCTCGCTGCGCGTCGTGTCGCGCACGCGCGTCACGTCGCCCGTGTCGGGGTCGCGGCGCTCGACCGTGCGATTGTTGCGGGCTTCGTACTCGCGCATCTCGACGAGCTCGCGCTCGGCGGCTTGATGCGCCTCCTTCGCCTCGTTCGTACGCTTCGATGCGCCCTGCAGCTTGTCGTATGCCGCGTCGCGCAGGTGTTCGATGTGGTCGAGATGCTCGGCGACCGCGGGCGCGGCGGCGAGCATCGCTTCGACCGGGTCTCCGGTCAGTACGTTCTGGTGGCTCACGATGGTGGCTCCGTCCAAGGTTGATCTTGGACGCAACGTGGCGCGGAACTTCCTAGGCGTAGATAGTCACTTATTAAGTCCTTGATACGTTAAGCCTTGGGCAGCTTGCGGCGCTCGCAGAAGTCGGCGAGCAGTCGGAAGCCATCGGCCGGAATATCGTCTCGATCGATCGTGATGAGATGAATCAAGCGCGTCACGGCGTCGTAGAATACTTCAACCTTGCTTGGCGACGTCGCTCTCCGCGACCGATAGATGCCAGAGCGCGCATCGAAAATCGCCTTATCATCCTTTTCTAATGCTCTGGCGTTGTACGCTTGTCGCGCAGCCTCAAAAACTGCTTGCGCGGTCACGTCAGGAACTTCGTCGGATTCACTGTCGCGCACCTTCGCGTGCTCGTCCCAGAACTCGGGCGTGACGATGAACATCTGCTTCTTCGGCGGGGAATGATTGTCTCTACGCGCGGCGGTTTCTTCCTTCGTTTCCTTCGGACCACGCTCGATCCTCACGAGCAGGCCTCGCATCTTCGCAAGATTCCAGAACGGAATGAGGTGCTCTTCCTGGGGTCTGTCTAGATTGTTCGCCAGAGTCCAGAGAAGGGCGAGGCGATCATCCGGCGTCAGATCGATCCTCTGTGACTTCAACGCTGGGTCCACCCACATCTTTCGCGCCTCGCGAAGCGGACGCCTACGACCGTGATAAGCGTCGCGGAGCATTTCCGGCTGGATACCAATTCCAATGAGACTGGCCTTCTCCGCGACTTCATTGAGATCAGCATCCGGCGGTTCGCCAACAAAGTCATACGACTTGAGCTTGCGGACGGCAGCGTGGAATTGCAGGTCGCGAGTGAGTCGCTTGTCATAGATCGCGCGACGGGGCCTGCCGCGGCTGGCCCACGCGATCTTGCGTTCACCGGAGAGCAGCTCGCGTAGCGCGGTGCCGAGAATGTCGAGTGCTCTCGCCCGAAGGCCATCGTCGGCACTCAGAAGATGTGAGACCAGTCCGACGAGTTCGCCACGCTCGCGCACGGCAGTCTCGATCTCTGACCAGTTCGATGGTTCGACAACAGCTTCTTCGCGTGCACTCTTCATCTGTCTTGTCCTGACTGCCCGGTCGCCGCTTCAACGGCGCCGGGCTTTTTCTTTCCCGGCTCGGGCTGCGACGAATACTGACAGGAGTGCAAGACGCCCGAACCTATCATTCGAGCGCATCGTTAACGCTCGCGGCCGAATCGCGCGCGCTCGCGATCCCGCCGCGATCGGAAATTGATCCGGCGCCGAAAACGGTACTTATGCGGTACTTGGGAAATAGCTCCAGATGGAGCGTTTAGGCTTTGCCTTGGTTTGCAAAGAGTTAGTTGGTGCCCCTAGCCGGAATCGAACCAGCACGGTGTTGCCACCACCTGATTTTGAGTCAGGCGCGTCTACCAGTTCCGCCATAGGGGCACGGGGAACGGCGGCAGTTATAACGGTGATGTGAGCCACTGCAAGCCGCCTTGGAATCGACACGGGACAGCGGCTTCGTTACTCCACACGCCCATGATCGACACGTTCGCAAAACCCGCCAACGCCGCCTTTGCCGCCGCCGCGATCATGTTCGCGGCCCTCTGCGGTGCCTGGTACTTTCAATACGTGCTGCACTACGACCCCTGCCCGCTCTGCTACCAGCAGCGCATCCCTTATTATTTCGCGATCCCGCTCGGGCTCCTGCTCGCAGCCTTCGCACTGCGCGGCGGAAGCCGGACCATCGTCCGCTACGGGCTCTATCTGCTCGCGTTGATTCTCGTGGTGAGCGTCGGGCTCGGCGTGTTTCACGCCGGCGTCGAATGGAAGCTCTGGCAGGGTCCGACCACCTGTTCGGCCGGTGCGCCGTCCGCGGCACCCGTCGGCAACATTCTCGAGGCCCTGAAAAAACCGGTACGCGCCGTGCCCTGCGACGAAGCGGCGTGGCGGCTCTTCGGCATTTCGCTCGCGGGGTACAACGCGCTGATTTCGGCGCTTGCCGCGCTGATCGCGTTCCGGGGCGCCCGCCGCGCGTAAACTACGCTTCGAGTTCGGCGTCCCAGTAGAGATAGTCGAGCCAGCTCTGGTGCAGATAGTTCGGCGGGAACAGCCTGCCGTTCTTGTGCAGGTCGTTCACGCTCGGCTGGAACGGCATCTGGTGAGGCCACATCTTCGCTTCGGCCGGCATCTGTCCGCCTTTGCGCAAATTGCAGCACGAGCAGGCGGTGACGACGTTTTCCCAGGTGGTCTGCCCGCCATGCGCCCGCGGGACCAGATGATCGAAGGTGAGTTCTTCCTTGGTGCCGCAATACTGGCAGGAGAAACGGTCGCGCAGGAATACGTTGAAGCGGGTGAAAGCCGGATGGCGCGACGGCCGTACAAACGTTTTTAGGGAAACGACGCTCGGAAGGCGAAACTCTGCCGTGGGACTTCGCACCGCCTTGTCGTACAGCGCGACCGTGTTCACGCGATCGAGAAACACGGCTTTGATCGTGTCCTGCCACGACCAGATCGACAGCGGATAATAACTCAGAGGCCGGAAGTCCGCGTTCAACACCAGCGCGGGCCACGAACCTGCAGATAAGGATCCGGGCGATATTCCGGCAGATACAGCAGCGTGCAAGCGCGACTCCTTTTCGAAGTCCCCGCGGTCGCACTCCGCTTCCAACGACCGATATATTACCGGTACCGTGTCGGCTTTGTGAAGCGGGCGAAAGTCAGCGTCCCCCGAAGGCTTTTTGCAGGAAGGTCCCGCCGAGCCGGAGCCCGTCGCCGTCGATGCCGTGGCCGATTCCCTGCGACAAATGCCACTCGACCGGAACGCCCATGCCGCCCAGACCCTGCGCCGACAGGAACAGGGCTTGCGCCGGAATGACCTCGTCCTGATCGCCGTGCACGAGCAGGACCGGGGGCTTCACGGTGATTTCTTCGGCGGCCTTGGCCGCCGTCTCCTGATTCGTGGGCGTCACCAGCACGCCCGAAAAGCCGACGATGCCGGCGAGCGCCGGACGGCGCAGCCCGGTATGCAGCGCCATCATGGTGCCCTGGCTGAAACCCACGAGTGCAAGCGCTGAAGGCGGCAGATTGTTTTTTGCCAGTTCGGCGTCGAGAAATTCATCGAGGATCGGACGGGCCTTGGTCACCCCGCGCCAGCGCTCGTCGGGATCGCGAAACGTGAGCCCGAACCACTGCCGGCCCGTGGGATATCCCGGCACGGGCTCGGGAGCATTCGGCGAAACGAAAGCGGCATCGGGCAGAAGGGTCTGCCACTCGCGGCCGAGCGAGATGAGATCGTTCCCGTCGGCACCGTAGCCATGCAGGAAGACAACGAGCTGTTTCGCCGTGCCGGAGCGCGGCGCGATGCGGGGGCCGTCGATCATTGCGATTAATCTCCTTGCTCGACAGGCACGCCGTCGCGCTTCTTCATCGCCGCATAATAGGCCCAGAGCAGACGCGCCGCCACCGAGCGGTAGGGTTTCCAGATACGAGCGATCGTTTCGAGTTGCTTTGCGTCGGGCCGTTTGCGCTTTCGCAACATGATGCGCGCGGCCTCCTGCAGCGCGAGGTCGCCCGAGGCAAAGGCGTCGGCATGACCGACGCAGAACATCAGATAGATATCCGCAGTCCAAGGGCCGATGCCTTTGACCTTCACGAGTTCGGCATGCGCCGCTTCGGCTGGCATGTGCGCCAGCGCATCGATGTTGAGATGTTCGTCGCGTACCGCGCGGGCGATGTGCCGGAACGTCCTGATCTTCGGCATGGAAAGCCCGACGCGCTGCAATTGCGGCGTCCGCGCTTTCAGGATTGCCTGATGATCGAGCGGCGAGAATTTCGCCTCCAGCCTGCCCCAGATCGCCGCCGCCGAGGCTACCGACAACTGCTGCCCGCAGATAATGCGCGCGAGACCGGGAAATCCGCCGTCGCGCCGCCGCATCGGAGGATGACCGGCAACCTGAAGCACCTCGACAAAGCGCGGGTCGAGGACCAGCAGCTTTTCCAGCGCTTCTTTCAGATGTTGTTCGGTATCGATACGAGCGGGCATTTCGGCACAAAACCATCTACAAGACGCTCCGGATTGCAACCCGATTCCGCGCAAGTCTGATGTCCAAGCCCGTTTTCCGCTTCGCACCCTCGCCGACCGGGCATCTACATCTCGGCCATGCGCTTTCGGCGCTCACGAACGACGAAGCGGCGAAAACCGCAGGCGGGCGCTTTCTTCTGCGTATCGAGGACATCGATCCCACGCGCTGCAAACCGGAATTCGAGCAATCGATCTACGAAGACCTCGCCTGGCTAGGCCTGGAATGGGAAGCGCCGGTGCGGCGGCAGTCGCAGCACTTCGAGGAGTATGCGGCGGCCCTCGGCCGGCTCGAAAGCGAGGGTCTGCTTTATGCGTCCTATGAAACCCGCGCCGACCTCGCGCGGCTGATCGCAAGCCGCGATCCGGATGGCGGTCCGCGCTATTCGCGCGAGGACGGGCTGTCGCTGGAGGAAGCCAAAGAGCGCGAAGCGCGGGGCGAACCCTACGCGCTACGCCTCGACATGCAGGAAGCGCTGTCGCGGATTGCCGCGCCGATTTTCTGGGACGAGAACGGCGACACGATCGAAGCCGAGCCCGCACGCTGGGGCGATGTCGTGCTCGGGCGAAAAGAAACGCCTGCGAGCTACCATCTTGCCGCCGTGCTGGACGATGCGCTCCAGGGTGTCACCCACATCGTGCGCGGCAAAGATTTGTACGAGGCGACCGCGGTACATCGCGTGCTGCAGGAATTGCTCGGGCTGCCTGCGCCGAACTACTTCCATCACCGCTTGCTGCTCGACGAGCATGGCAAGAAACTTTCCAAGCGCGACAAATCGACGACGCTGCGCGACCTGCGCGCAAGCGGATGGGACGTTGGCGGCGTGCGAAAAGCCGTCGGGCTTTAGCCGATGCCGAGCACGAAGAGCCAGAACGACAAGGTAAAAAGCGAAAGCGCCGTCGAAAGCGTGACCGCGCCTGCCACCGTCGCAACCCCGGTCTTGTAGCGCGCGGCCAGGAGATACGAATTGATGCCGACCGCCATCGACGCGAAGATCACGGCGACGCCGTGCCAGACCGGCGTCAGCAGGAAGACGTGTTTGGCCAGCAGGTAGACCGCAAGCGGAAGCAGCAGCAGCTTCGCGACAACGATGAAGAACGAAAGCTTCAGGTCGCCGAACACGCCGTATTTGCGCAGTGCCATTCCCATCGCAAACAACGCACACGGCACGGCAGCAAGCGCGATCATGTCGACGAAGGTCTTCGGCGCTCCGCCAAGCTGAACGCCAGCAATGCGTCCAAGCGAACCCGCCGTGAACGCGATCAGCAGCGGATTGGTAACGAGGTTATTGACGAGCTTGAAGATCGCTTCGCGCGTGATGCCGGCTTCCGCGCTTTCGATCATGACGGTTGCGGCGAGCATCATGAGCGGCAGGTGCACGGCGATCAGCAGAAAGAGTGGCACCGCACCCGCTTCTCCATAGGCGGTCAGCACCAACGGAATGCCCATGAGCACGATGTTCGATTGCGCCGATGAGAACCCCATGATCACGGCTTCACGTCCGGGCCGGCCGTAAACCTTCCAGACCACGAGTTGCGCGAACGACCAGACGATCGCGACACCGATGAAATAGGAGAGCCAGTAGCCCCAGGGCGATCCTTCGGGGAGTTGCGCGCCGAGCAGCGTCTTCACGATCATGATCGGGATCGCGACCACGAAGACGAAATCGTTCAGGCCCTCGCCCGCCTTTTCCGAAAGCAGCTTCGACCAGACCGAGAAATAGCCGAGCGCAATCACGCCAAAGACCGGCAGGACGATTTCTGCGATGCGTGCGATCTGGGACAAGTTTATTGGGCGCGGACGAGACGCCCGTCCTGAAACAGGTAACGCTGGCTGCATGGCTCGGCGCCGGAACGGTCGCAGGCACTGCCATGCAGATCGAAGTGGATACCGGGGCGACCGCGGATCGCCGTCGCGCGCCAGCCGTGAATGTTGTCCTCCCAGACCAGCGTGTGCCCCGCTCCATGCGAAACGAAAATCAGGGTCAGACAACCGCCCGTGCCGCAGAAGAACGTGCCGTTATCGCAATCGAGATCGCCGGCATCGAGCACCCAATCGAGAATGCCGTCGCCGTTGAGGTCGACGGAAGTCAGCGGCTGCGCGCCGGCGCGCGGGCCGCCGCCGGCATTGCGGCATTCGCGGGTGAGGCCGTCCACCGAAGTCTGCACGATGGCCGGAACCGGCTGCGCCTTTACGGCCGTCACGGGCTGAACCCAGCCCAGAAAAAGCGCGAGAAGCGCAAAGACAGATTTCGCGGCGGAAAATTTCATGCAGCCTTGCTGGCGTTCGCGTCCACGACCCGCACGATATCGGAAAGAATCCGGTTCATCTCGTAATTTTTCGGTGTGTAGACGGCGGCGACACCGCACTGCTTGAGCGTGTTCTCGTCTTCCGGAGGAATGATGCCGCCGACGATCACGGGCACTTCGAGCCCTTCCGAGCGCATGCGGTTCATCACGTCGCGCACGAGCGGCACATGGGAGCCGGAAAGAATCGAAAGGCCCACGACGTGCACGCCCTCTTCGAGGGCGGCGTTCACGATCTCGGCAGGCGTCAGGCGGATGCCTTCGTAGACGACTTCCATGCCGGCATCGCGCGCACGAACCGCGATCTGTTCGGCCCCGTTGGAGTGACCGTCGAGGCCCGGCTTACCGACCAGGAACTTGAGCCGCCGGCC
>VFQR01000859.1_pt1 | contig 29771 bp, 22 predicted proteins | sample 3512321 | NCBI WGS metagenome assembly VFQR01 (sample SAMN10412374, study PRJNA504923) | tailings metagenome | isolation source: Relicate 3 Philex TSF1 revegetated site | place: Philippines: Tuba, Benguet | collected 2017-08-29 | reverse complement strand
TAAGTCAAGTTTTGATTTTTAACTAATAATTTGGCATAACATGTCCTGAAGAACCTAAAATTTCTTGTGGGGTGGGCTTCTAGCCCGCCCCGGACGGGCGAGACGCCCATCCCACAAGAGTCAAGCTAATGCACTATTTTAGCCTTGACACGCTAGTAGGGTGCGTTAGGCTAAAGCCGTAACGCACCAACATATAGGTGAATCCCGAATATTAGCTAAGATTAATTCGTAATTAACAGCTTTTGTAGTTGTCTTTTCAAACAATCAGTGTTTTGCCATATCCCCTATGAAATCTATTGAAGTTTTTATTTCTTATCACGAAAAAGATGAAGAACTGCGCCAAGAATTAGAGAAGCATCTAGGAACTTTGCTGCGGGAAAAAGTTATTACAAGTTGGCATCAGCGCGAAATTATCGCTGGGGAAGAATTTCAAGATGAAATTAACCAACATCTCAAACGGGCTGGGCTAATTTTACTGCTGATGAGTCCAGATTTTATTGCTTCAGATTATCACTGGACAGTTGAAGTTACACGAGCGCTAGAACAAAATGCAGCAGGTAAAGCTCGTGCAATTCCGGTATTGCTGCGCTATGCAGATTGGGAAAATCCTCCTATTGATAAATTGTCACCCCTGCCTAGCAATCGCAAACCGATAAAAGGCTGGACTGACCAAGATGAAGCATTCTTAGAAGTTGTTAAGGGAATTCGCAAAGAGGTGGCGCAATTAGTTGCTAACTCGAATTACTCACCGCCCAAAGAAAGTTCCGCTAACCAAGAGCTAGAAAAGCGCCAAGATCGAGTTACAAACTTGATAAACGAAGCAAATCGTTTGTTTCAAGAGCGAAAGTTCGAGGAAGCAGCCTTCAAATACAAAGCAGCCCTCCGTCTCGATCCCAACTCTGTACTCGCTCAGAATATCCTGGTGTTTGTTCTGTACAAACTAGGCAAGCTAGAAGAAGCGATCGCGATCTACCAAAAATCCATGCACCTCAACCCAAACTTCGCAACTGCTCATTATAACTTAGGGAAGGTGCTGTTCAATAAGCTAGAAGAAGCGATCGCCACCTACCAAACCACGATCGCCGGTCGCCATTCCTATAAGATCCAACGAGCGATCGACGCTTATCAACAAGCCCTCCACCTCGAAGAACAAGCGTTCACTGAGATGAACCTGGCGTCAAGGTTGTTTACTGAAGTAGAACTACAACAAGCTTTCGCTGCGTTCCAACAAGCCTTCTACCTCGAAGAAAAAGCGATTGACGCTTACAAACAAGCCGTCTACCTTGAAGAGGATATCCCTCGTGTTCACCAGAAGTTAAGACTTTTCAATGAAGACAAACTAAAAAAAGCGATCGCCGAATACCAAAAAGCTTTGTACCTGATCGCTCTCAATAACCTGGGGAATGCCCTATTCAGTCAAGGTAACCTAGAAGAAGCCATCGCCGTCTACTAAAAAGCTTTGCAAATCGACCCAAACTTTGCAATCGGTCACAATAACCTGGGGAATGCCCTATTCAGTCAAGGGAAGTTGGAACAAGCCATCGCCGCCTACCCAAAAGCTCTGGAAATCGATCCAAAGGATGCAATAGCTCACAATAACTTGGGGTTAGGGCTGTACAATCAAGGGAAGTTGGAACAAGCCATCGCCGCATACCACCAAGCCTTGCGGGTGAACCCAGATTCTGCAAAAACTCATAATAATTTGGCCAATGCGCTTTACGATCAAGGAAAGCTAGAAGAAGCGATCGCCGAATACCACCAAGCCTTACACCTCGATCCCAGCTTTGCCTACGCTCACAATAACCTGGGGAATGCCCTATTCAATCAAGGGAAGTTGGAGTTAGCGATCGCATCCTACAAAGAAGCTTTGCGCCTGAACCCAGACTCTGCAAAAGCTCATAATAACCTGGGGAATGCACTGTTGTATCAAGGCAAAATAGAAGAAGCGATCGCCGAATACCGAAAAGCTCTGCAACTCAACCCAAACTTGGCAATAGCTAACAATAACCTGGGGATAGCCCTGTTTGTTCAAGGGAAACTGAACCAAGGCATTGCAAAACTGGGAGTGGGGATTTGGAAAGAGTTATTTAATAAGTAAACTATTAGCGATCGCCAAATTACAGCAAATTTCCACAAGCATGAAGTACACTGTCTAACTCTGGTATAGGACTAGTATTTATCTTCGGGTGGTGCGTTAGCCTACGGCATAACACACCCTACAAGACTACTGAGATATTTTCACCAAATCAAATATGATTCCTATAGTCTTTGTTTGGGCTTTGATTCATCTTGCCAGATCATAAACAACAAGTTAGCTCCGTAGTTTAAGGAAATTGGGCAAAAGCGTTTGTAGTCATGTTTGAAAAACAGGTTTGCCATACCCGCTATGAAGTCTATCGAAGTTTTTATTTCATTTCACCGGAAAGATGAGGAGTTATGCAAAGAGTTACAGAATCATCTAGTGCCTTTGCAGCGGAGAGAAATTATTACCAGTTGGCAGTCTCATGAAATTATTGCTGGGCAAGAAACCAAAGGTGAAATTGATAAACATCTCAACCGGGCTGAGTTGATTTTGCTACTAGTTAGCTCTGATTTCATTGCTTCAGATGAACTTTGGACTGGTCAAGTCAAACAAGCTCTCAAGCAGAATGAATCGGGGAAAGCTCATGTGATTCCAGTGTTGCTGCGGGCTGCAAATTGGAAAAATCCTCCAATTGATGGACTATCGGCACTGCCTAGTAATGGCATACCCATAAAAAAGTGGACTGACAAAGATGAGGCATTTGTGGATGTTGTTCAAGGAATTGAAGAGGCAGTGCGATAAATTGCTAACTCAGATTCCGCATCGCCGAAACAAACAGCACCAGAACTAGAAGATCATCGGTATCAATTTACAAATCTCATTAAAGAAGCGGATCGTTTGTACGAAGATCAAAAGTTTGAGGAAGCTGCTCTTAAGTACAAAGCAGCCCTGAATCTTGACTCGAACTCTGTGTATGCTCAAAATGCAATGGGCAACGTATTGTCTACTCAAGGCAAGTTAGAAGAAGCAACTGCCGCTTACCGCCAAGCTCTCAGCATCAATCCAAATAATGCAGTCGTTAACTATAACTTAGGCAAGACACTGAAAACTCAAGGTAAGTTAGAAGAAGCGATCGCGGCTTACCAAAAAGCTCTGGAAATCGACTCAAACGATGCCGATTTTCACAATGCACTGGGAAGTGCGCTATACGCTCAAGGCAAGCTAGAACAAGCAAGCAGCGCCTACCAACAAGCTCTGAAACTTGAATCAAGCAATGCAATTACTTACTATTGGCTAGGGAATACGCTGTACGATCAACGCAAGCTAGAAGAAGCAAGCAGCGCCTACCAACAAGCCCTACAACTCGACTCCACAAATGCAGATTTTCATAATGCCCTGGGGAATACACTATACGCTCAAGGCAAATGGGAACAAGCAAGCAGCGCCTACCGCCAAGTCCTACAACTTGACTCCAACTATTCAAACACTCATCATCGACTGGGGAATGCGCTCTACAGTCAAAGCAAATGGGAAGAAGCAAGCGCCGCATACCGCCAAGCCCTCTACGTTAACCCAAACAATGCAATTACTCACTATTGCCTGGGGTTAGCCCTCTCTGGTCAAGAAAAGTGGGAAGAAGCGATCGCCGCATACCGTCAAGCTATATACCTCAATCCCAACGATGCAGATTTTTACAATCGACTCGGTTTAGCACTGTACAATCAAGACAAACTCTCTGAAGCAATTGCTAAGTATCGCCAAGCGATCGAATGTAACCCGAACCTTTCAGAAGCTCACAATAACTTAGGGCTTGCTTTGAAGAAACAAGACAAGGTGGAGGAAGCAATTTTTGAGTATCGTCAAGCTCTCAGCCTCAACCCAAACAATGCAAACGCTCTCCATAACCTGGGGTTAGCACTGTACGCTCAAGACAAGTTAGAAGAAGCGATCGCCCAATTGGAAATAGCTGTTGGCATAGATCCCACTAGCACTCTTATTAGTAAGAACCTAGAGTTTGTTACTAATAAAAAAAAGAATAAAGACGATGCAATAGACCAAAATAACCTGGGGTTTGCACTGTACAATCAAGACAAACTCGACGAAGCAATTGTTAAATACCGCTACGCTCTCAGTCTCGACCCAAACCTTTCAGAAACTCACAATAACTTAGGGCTTGCTTTGAAGAAACAAGGCAAGTTAGAGGAAGCAATTTTTGAGTATCGTCAAGCTCTCAGCCTCAACCCAAACAATGCAAACGCTCACAATAACCTGGGGTTATCACTCTACGCTCAAGAAAAGTTCGAGGAAGCGATCGCCCAATTGGAAATAGCTGTTCGCCTCGATTCCAGTAGCACCCTGTTTCGTGACAACTTAGAGTTTGTCAGAAATCAGAAAAAGCATAAAGACCAGGCAATAGAACTAAATAACCAGGGCTACGCACTCTACAATCAAAGCAAGGTGGAAGAAGCAATTTTGAAGTATCGCCAAGCCCTAAATCTTTACCCAAACCTTTCAAACTCTCACAACAACCTGGGGAGTGCTTTAGAAAAACAAGGCAAGGTAAACGAAGCAATTTTCGAGTATCGCCAAGCTATTAACTGTAATCCAAACAATGCAAATGCTCACAATAACCTGGGGTTAGCATTGTACAAACAAGACAAGCTAGACGAAGCGATCGCCCAATTGGAAATAGCTGTTCGCCTCGATTCCAGTACCACCCTGTTTCGTGACAATTTAGAGTTTGTTAGAAATAAGAAAAAGGGTTTTTGGGGAGCTTTATTTGGTTAGTAGAATATTCTCGGTCTGATTCATCTCAACGATGTGCGAGCTTCTCCTTCGGTTAAAGTCATTGTTCCAGAGATTGGAGTCAGGCTCGTAAACGGTAATAATTTTGATTAATGGGCCAGAGGGATAGCTACACTGAACGAACATCTCTGCTGCTTTCCTAGTTATCGAGGCGCTGATCGGCACTACCATTGAAACTAAAGTCTCTAAGAAAATTATGTTAGATGAAGTGAATCTTGAACAACGTTTAGTGACTCTTGAACAAACAGTTGCGGATCTCAAACGTAGAGTCATTGACGCGCCTACCTCTAGTAATTGGCTGGAAAAGGTTATTGGCTCAATCTCTGACGAACCAGCATTTTTGGAAGCTTTAGAATATGGGCGATCATTGCGACACGCATTTAAGCAGCAATCATGAAACACCTTGAAGGTAAAGTCACATTAGTCACAGGTGCAACGCGGGGAATTGGTCGGGGAATTGCCATTGGCCTCGGTGAAGCAGGTGCAACTGTCTACATTACGGGTCGCAGTTTAAACAATTCCTATGCTAATGATGATATTTCCGGGACTCTAACTGAAACGCAATTAGCCGTTGAGCAAGCCGGTGGTATATGCATTCCCGTCCAAGTAGACCACAGCGATGATGAGCAGGTGCGTTTGCTCTTTCAACGCATCCAAGATGAGCAAAATGGACAACTCGATTTACTGGTAAATAATGTTTACTCAGGAGTCAGGGCGATAAGAGAGGCTTATGGGCGTCCTTTTTGGGATTGTGAACCAAGTGTTTGGGATGCTTGTAACAATGTTGGGCTTCGTAGCCACTATGTTGCAAGTATTTTTGCTGCCAGAATGATGACTAGGCGCAAGTCTGGAGTAATTTGCACCATTTCTTCTTGGGGTAGCATGTCCTATCTATTTAATACAGCATATGGTGTTGGGAAAACAGCCTGCGATCGCCTCGCTGCTGATATGGCTGTTGAACTCAAGCCCCATAACGTCGCTTCGGTTTCAATTTGGCCGGGTATTGTTGGGACTGAGCATATTTCCCAGATGGCATCTGAAATGAGCCAAACAAATGCTACTGACCCAAGAAACTCGGTTTTCAGTGACCGTTATAACTGGGAAACTCCGTTATTTACCGGACGAGCGATCGCTAAACTCGCTGGCGATGCAAATATCATGCGTCGTACAGGACGCTTGCAAATTGTTGCTGAACTCGCTAGCCAATATGGAATTGTAGATGAAAATGACCATCAGCCTGCATCTTTACGCTCTCTGCGTTTTGTGCTGCCGGCTGCATTGCCCCTACTGAGAAATTACTCAAGGCTCATACCCGATATTAAAGTGCCGTGGTCACTGTTGCTACTGAATGCCCTGAGTTCGCCTAAAGTTTAAAGGCTAGGGGTAGGGGGCATTGGGTATGAGTTAAAAAACTCGGTTTATCCACCTTTGAACTCCGTTAACGAGTATTTGAACTGGATTAATGCAACTTTTATAGAATCGTCAGTTGGGTTTCGTTCCTCAACCCAATCTACACACTTCCCTTCCCATGCCCAATGCCCCATGCCCAATGCCCAAAATAAACTATCCCCAGATATGTAAAACTTTGTATCCTGGGTTTAATAGGTGTTAAATACTTCTTTTAAAACTGGTGCAAGAAGATTTTAGGTTAATTGTTGATTTAGTTTCAGTTTTGGCGGTTGCAGCCTGTGGCGGACTGTTAGCGGCACTTTTGCGACAACCAGTGCTGCTGGGGTATCTGATTGGTGGGATGATTGTCGGTCCTGCTGGTTTGGGAGTGATTAAAGAAGTTATTCAAGTGGAGACTCTGGCACAGTTCGGGGTAGCGTTTTTATTATTCGCTTTGGGTGTAGAATTTTCTTTTGCCGAACTCAAGAAAGTAAAAGCGATTGCTCTGGGTGGAGGTGGACTCCAGATTACTTTGACGATTTTGGTCACCGTTGCGGTATGCGGGTTAAGCGGTGCTTGGGGAACGTTACCTGCTAAGGGGATGTTTTTGGGTTGTATTCTCTCCTTGTCTTCCACAGCGGTTGTCCTCAAGTCGTTGATGGAGCGCAATGAAACAGAAACGCCCCACGGACAAGTGATGTTGGGTATTTTGGTTGTGCAGGATTTGGCGCTGGGATTGATGTTGGCAGTCTTACCAGCCCTCAACCAACCCGCAGAAACTATTGGCATCGCCGTCCTCACAGCACTGGCGTCCATTGCTTTATTTGCCGCCGGCGCAATAGCAGCGGGGATTTGGCTAATACCGCCTTTGTTGCGACTGTTAGCCAGGACTGAAAGCAAAGAGCTATTTTTGTTGGGCGTTGTAGCTTTATGTTTGGGCATTGCCTTGCTGACAGAGCATTTGGGGCTGTCCATTGAAATGGGGGCGTTTGTCGCCGGGTTGATGATTTCTGAGGTGGAGTATGCCGACCAAACCCTGACTTACGTGGAACCATTGCGAGATATCTTTGCGAGTTTGTTTTTCGCTGCCATTGGGATGTTAATTGACCCGGTGTTTTTGTGGAAAAACCTGGAATTGATTTTAGGGCTGGTGGCAATAGTTTTTGTTGGTAAGTTTCTGATTATCACCCCCCTAGTGAAATTGTTTCGCTATCCTTTGAAAACAGCTTTAATCGCAGGTTTGGGACTAGCGCAAATTGGGGAATTTTCTTTTGTTCTCGCCAGTGAAGGGCAAGCCTTAGGGTTGGTGTCCCGACAGATATATTTGCTGATTTTGGGAACCACAGCAGTCACCCTCATCGTGACCCCATTTGTCCTGCGATTAGTACCATTTTTGTTTAATTTTGCCGAATCCATGCCGTGGTTGAAACCATATTTAGCAGAAGACCAGCCACGGGATATATCAGAAGATTTGCCTTCAACAAATCATGTGGTGGTTTGCGGCTATGGACGAGTGGGTAAAAATTTAGTGAAGTTGTTGCAGCAACATGACCTATCTGTGGTAGTGATTGACCAATCAGAAAGTAGGATTCAACAGTTGCGTGAAGCTGGTGTATCTTATGTTTATGGCAATTGTGTGAGTTTACATGTTCTGGAAACTGCCGGAGTGAATCATGCCAAAGGAATGGCGATCGCACTTCCTGACCCCATGAGTACTCGTCTGTGCTTGAAACGTGCTTTGGAATTGCGCCCAGAATTAGATTTAGTTGTCCGCGCTACCCACAATCGAGACATTGAAGTGCTGTATCAATTGGGAGCTAGAGAAGTAGTGCAACCAGAGTTTGAAGCCAGTTTAGAAATGGTGACTTATTTATTAACTGGTTTAGGCTTTTCCCAAGCTGTTGTCCAGCGGGAAATGCAGCAAATCCGCAACGATCATTATTTAGAGTTGCGACCAGAACGTTCTGCTACTGAAGTTGCTCAGGATTTGCGCCAAGCAACTCAGGATTTAAATCAACGCTGGTATCCTCTACCATCTAACTCGCCTTTAGTTGGCATGAGTTTAGAAGAAGCAGATATGCGCTATTTAACAGGAGCCAGTTTGATGGCAATTCGCCGCGCTAACGGCGATGAAATCGATTATCCCACTAATCAAACTCGTTTAGAAGATGGCGATCGCTTGCTAGTGGTGGGAGCAGATGAAGAACTGGCAGCTTTAGCAGAATTCGCCAAGGGACAAGCAGCTATTCCCGGAGAAAATAGTGCTTGTCAGTGGTTGACAGTGAATACTGAGTCGCCAATTCTGGCTAAAACTCTTGCAGATTTAGGTATTACCAAACAATATGGGGTACAAGTACAAGCAATTCGGCGTGATGGTAAATTTATCCGCTACCCTGATGGCAACATGGATTTACGAGTCGGTGACCAAGTATTGTTGTGCGGTAATTTGACTGGTCTGAGTCAATTGGAACAGTTATTTGGTGTCACAAATTCACTACCCCTTTCTGTCCCGGTGGTGAAAGCTAGTGAGGTAGAAGCACTCAAAGATTTTTTGCCTGCGGATACTATGACCGAATGAGTGAGATTATTTATCAAAGAGTGCGATCGCCAGCAATACTTGTAAATTTATGCTTAGGTCGATAGCGATCGCAGGGCAACAAACTGTAAAATCCAATTGAAAAATATGCTACATCCCACCAGCTAATGGAGGAAGGGAGAGATGAGCGATCGCACCCTTAGACCCAAGAAAGCAACCGCATCAAATTTTTCCAATCCATCGCTTGTTTCACCAACAACTCCGACCCTGGCGAATCCAACACGAGGCTTTGGTTTACCTACAAATAACGTAGTTCAAACGGCAACTGAGGTATCAACAGAACTACAAGAATTACAGTCTGCTGATGCACAAGTTAGTGATCCCTTTGGATACTGCTATAGTGGCGACAATCGTGGCTTTAGTAATGCTATTCATGCATCTTACCGTACCCATCAAGAGATAGAATTTGATACCTCAACTGGTAGAGCAACAATTAACTATAAAGATACAGGAACATCTCATGACCTAGAGTGCAGAACAGCTAGAGTACTCAACAGTGCTAAGGCACCTACAAGTGAACTGACAAATGGTAGCGTGATTCGTAGCGGTAGTAACTATAGAATAAATTTCCAAGCTGATGCCAAAAACCCGTTAGCTTGGTATGCTTGTAATATTAACCTCGATTTAACATTAAGCATTAATCCAGCTGCGCGTACCTGTTCTATAGAAGGCACACATGACGGATTCCCCGCATACGAAGTGTACGTTACTGCAAATGGTGGGTCTGGTACAACCCTCTATACTTATGATCCAATATCTGCAGGTAAAGGACCGGGAGCTTTATGTGGAGGAAGTCAACAAACGGCAAGCGGAACTGTTAGCTTTTGAGTATGACTGCTGTTTGTAGTTAGCTTACACGTAAAAGCAGAAGGCAGATGTATTAAGAGTTGGTTATAAACTCAAATATTGTGACGCTTCTCTGTTGTAACGTGCGTTCCTTCAGGCAACTCCTAATTTTCAACCAGACTTCCTGATGGGAACGTACCATCTCAATTCGTTACTGCGATCGCTTCTCTTGTAGCAACAAATATCTTGATTGTCCAGCGATCGCATTTGACTGTAGTTTATCCAGGAGCGATCGCACACCATCTTTATTAATTAGTAGCTGATAATCCTTTGAAATATATTAAGAGTTGTGTTATCAACACTTCTGAGTTAGAGGATAAAGCAATTGAGTAACCTAGATAAAGTTTTAGATGCGGCAATGACTCTTCCTTTAGAGCAGCAAGAAATCCTGGTACAAATTCTCAAAAAGCGAATTATTGAAAGTCGGCGTGATGAAATTGTCTCAGATGCAGCAGCTTCCATCGCTGAATTCCAAGCAGGTAGGCTCAAAGTCCAAACTGCTGCCGAAACAATTCAAGAATTAAGGGAATATCTCAACAACCCAAGTGCTGCTGATGTCTAGATTAGTTGTCAGTAGGAAGTTTAAAAGAGTTTTTCAAAAATTTGTTCGTCGTAATCCTGACTTACAAACCAGAATAGAAGAAACTATTACCGCTATGGAGAATGATATATTTGCTGCTAACTTGGGTACTCACAAGCTAGATGGCAAGCTATCAGGTTTACTCTCCTGTTCTTGTGGATATGATTGCCGCATAGTATTCTCACTGCAAACAGATGATGAGAGTGGAGAACAAGTTGTTCTTTTGCTTACCGTTGGTACTCATGATGATGTTTATTAGTTCAATACAACCATAGAAGCCCACTAATCCAAAATTGCGATCGCGCTGACAGACACGGATTTACAGGTAAATATTTAAAATATTTGAGAAAAGCCGATAACTTTAGCCAAAGAAGCAGGGAGCAATTAATTGCTAGGATGTGAAATTGTTAATCGTGCCAGCATTCCTAATTCAAGTTTAAATGAGCGATCGCACACCTGAAATGCCAAACCTCCCCAATCGTTGGCAAGAAACTCAAGTGCGATCGTCTATACTGTAGGGTGGGCATTTCCCAAAAAAGTGCGATCGCTAGCAATACTTGTCAATTTATACTTAAGTCCATAGCGATCGCAGCCTAACAAACTATAAAATTAAGCTGAAAAATATGCTACATCTCAGCTATTAATGCAGGAAGGGAGAGATGAGCAATCGCCTGAGCTTGTAGCAACTATCTTGATTGTCAAGCGATCGCATTTGACTGTAGTTTATCGAAGAGCGATCGCACACCTGAAGAATTTCCTAAATTTTTGGTTTCAACGAGAGGTGCGATCGCTCATAAATAATGTCTTATATAATGTAATCATCATCCTATCGAGTTAGGAGAAATTTTCATGCTAACTACTGATGCAAATAAAGCATTATATGAACAAGATTTTTATTTATGGATACAAACCACTGTTAAACTCTTGCAAGAAAGAAATCTAGAACAATTGGATATTGATAATTTGATTGAAGAAATCGACAGCATGGGTCGGAGTGAAAAGAAAGAATTAAAAACTCGATTAGTAGTATTAATTGAACATTTGTTAAAACTACAATTTTGGATGACAGAAAAAGATTATAATGCCAGAGGTTGGCGTAATACCGTTGTTGAGCAACGAAGACAAATCTTATATACTCTTGCCGATAGCCCTAGTTTGAAATTGATTTTCAATGATATATTTGTAGACTGTTATACAGATGCTAGAAAGGATACCATTAGAAAATATCAACTCTCCTCTGAACTATTTCCCGAACAGCCGCCCTTTTCTCTAGAACAGGTTCTAAATGCAGATTTCATACCCTAAATTATAGTATTAATGCCATGCCTAATGCGGGTGTAACCATGCCATTTATTTAATATCAAACTGCTCTAAGTCTATGGCGATCGCATTTCACTCTAGTTTATCCAGGAGGGATCGCACACCATCTTTATTAATTAGTAGGTGATAATCCTTTGAGATATATTAAGAGTTGTGTGATGGCGATTCTCATTTGAATGAGGTACATGGGTAGGGTAGCACAGCTGTGCTACCCTACGAAGATCTCTTTTTTTTCTGTACCTCACCCATGTGGAAACCGCTATATCAACACAAATAGTTGAGGATAAAGCAATCTAGATGGCAAGCTATCAAGTTTACCGAATTCGGTAAATCTAAAATCAAAAATTCGTTGACTCTTAAGTTTTTGGTTTAATATAAGCGATCGCTTGTTTCCAAACAGTGGTTTGCTCGCTGTTTTCATCTACAATGCATACACAATGAGGGTCTTGCCATAAAACTCTCCCTGTGAGTACATCCCCAGTCAGCAACTTGAACTCTGCTGGTGTTGTTTGTTTAATCAGGATTTGAACTTGTCTAATACTAGGCAAAGAGGTGTCAAATTCAGTAATCATAGTCATTAGTCATTGGATATTGGGCATTTGGCATTGGTTATTCATAAATGACAAATGACCAATGACAAAACACAAATATAATTTATTGATTTTGGAAATGGCAATCGAATTTACTAAGTATCATGGTCTAGGCAACGACTTTATTCTGATTGACAATCGCTCATCTTCTTTGCCTGTAGTGACTCCAGAGCAAGCCATTCAGTTGTGCGATCGCCATTTTGGTATTGGTGCTGATGGTGTCATTTTTGCCTTACCTGGAGAAAACAGCACTGATTACACCATGCGGATTTTCAACTCCGACGGTTCGGAACCGGAAATGTGTGGTAACGGCATTCGCTGTTTAGCTGGCTTTTTGGCAGACTTAGAGGGTGAATCCCGCAATCAAGACTCATATCGCATTCATACCCTGGCTGGTGTGATTACACCCCAAATTCTACCTAATGGTCAAGTGAAGGTGGATATGGGTTCACCCTGGTTACTGGCTGCTGAAATTCCTACTACCCTTACACCTGCCCAAGAAAAAGTCATTAATCAGCCCTTAGAAGTGGCAGGGCAAACTTGGGAAGTCACCTGCGTAAGTATGGGAAATCCTCATTGCATTACTTTCGTGGAAGATGTCGCCGCAATTGAACTAGAAAGCATAGGGCCAAAATTTGAGCATCACTCAGTTTTTCCCCAACGCACAAATACCGAATTTATTCAAGTAGTGCGCCGCGATTATCTGAAAATGCGCGTGTGGGAACGGGGTGCAGGGATTACTTTGGCTTGCGGTACTGGTGCTTGTGCTTCTTTGGTGGCTGGTGTGTTAACTGGAAAATGCGATCGCACTGCCACTGTAGAATTACCAGGCGGGTTGTTACAAATTGAATGGTCAGAAATTGACCAACGTGTTTACATGACAGGCCCAGCCAAGAAGGTATTCATGGGTAAACTGTAACCGACTTACTATTGGCATTACTTAGGTAGTAGTGCCATAGAAGTCTGGCAGCGATCGCTCGCCACGGTCGCCAGTGCTGTGTCATTGCTTCTAATTCTGCTGGTGTTGGACGTGTCGCCAATCCTTTGAGTTTTTGTAAAGCGATGGCCAATGCTAAATCGCCTTTGGGAAAGACATCAGGACGTTGCAGCGCCATGAGTAAATAAATATCAACTGTCCAATCTCCAATACCTTTGAGACGCTTTAACTCAGTTCTGATAGCAGTTTCGTCCATTCTTGAGAGTTGACTGAGGTCAAGCTGACCAGTGGCGATCGCATTTGCCAAGCCACGAGAGTATAAAATCTTTTGGCGACTGAATCCAATTTGTCTTAATTGAACATCATCCAATGTCAGAAAATTTTCTGGCGTCAGCGTTACAACAACCCCACACAAACGTGTAAATACAGCCTTGGCAGCTGCTAAGGAAACTTGTTGTTCTAGAATGATGCAGACAAGTGTTGCAAAACCCGGTTCTCTTGACCATATCGGTGGAGACCCCAGTGTTTCTAAAATTTGAGCCAAATCCCTGTCAAGGTCGGCAAGCACCATTAAACCACGGGTAAAATTTTCTTGGGTCAGCGATTCTACTTTGGGTATTTGAGTCATGTTTGGAAAAAAGGAATGGGGAGGTGGGGAATAATTTTTAACTCCTAAGTCCGTACTCTCTATTAGTTTTAAAACCCAGTTTAGTTACGAAAGTATTGTTTAACTGGGTTAACACCCATTCAGAATTGAAGATAGTGCGGTAGATCGGATTTTTAATTTTTAGATAGCCGTTGTGCTTTTCGACTAATCCTGATAGTAAAAGCTCTGTTTGTTCTGGGCTATTTTCAAGAAAACAGGCAGGAGTATAAGGCGTTGTCCTCTGTTGTTGTGCTTCTTCTACTTGCAATATTTGGTGATAAAGACTTAGTAACCGTCCTGCTTGCTGTTGGTTGAAAAAAAGTAGGCGATCGCGAATGGTGCGGAGGTGTTGTGGTTCATCTTGTGATTCCCAGTTTTGGATAATGTGCGATCGCACCAATTTTTCTACCCAACATGCTTCAGTTTTTGGAGATAAATCAATCTTAGCGGCTGATGTTTTTAAAGCAGTTTGCATAACTAAATAACAGAGCTTTTGAGTTAAAAAAGGTTGTCCCCCACTCCAATAAATAATTTCTTGCAAGACAATTTCTGGTTGGCTGATTACTCTCTTTAATCCTTCTAGTAATGGTTTAGCTTCTTCTAATTGAAAGTCTAATAATTCGATCGCTGTACCAATATTAAAAGGTGTTTGGTGTTTTTCTGTAATTAAGCCTGATGGACTGGCTACTCCAAATAATACAAATCCCAGGCGTTGGAAATTTGGATTGTATGCCTGTTGTTCGTAACAATAATGAATCCAGGCAAAAAAATCGTTAACAGGAAAATTCAAATTCAGCAAACTATCAATCTCATCAATGAAGATAAAAACGCCTTCAGCTTTACCCTCTGTTTGACAATCACTCTTGACATTTGGTAATAACACTTCTTCAACGAACTGGTATAATTTCTGCACAGGACAAAGACTTGCTTGCATGTTCCACCACTGGTTAAATTTAACCCGTTCTGCCAAATTTAAGCTGTATAACAAGCTAATAATGATGCTTTTATACCATTGTGCTAGTGTAATACCCTCACTTACCAATTGCGTCACATCTAAATAAACACATTTATAGCCTTCTGCCTTCAGGCGATGACTAGTTCGCTGTAATAACGACGATTTACCCATTTGACGAGAACTGAAGACGTAGCAAAAATTACCAGTTCTCAAGTTTGTATAAAGTTTGTTGTCTGCCTGACGCACGATGTACGTGGGATCGTTGCTGTGGAGGCTACCGCCAACTTGGTATCTCATTTTCGGAGAACCCAGATTAGAAAATTTAACGGTACTGGGGAGCTGGTACTCGGGATTGGGCATTGGAGATTCGGATATTTGGTAATAGGTAAGTAGGTAGCGAGAAAAATCTTGCTTGTTTCCCAGTCTCTATTCACTTATTTAATAATTTAGCTTCGCTCCAAAATCATTAAATAATTATAAATTAGTTTTGTCGGTGCGTTATTACTTCAGCGTAACGCACCACCAGAGATTTCTGGTGCGTTAGGACTAACGTCCTAACGCACCCTACCAGATTAAAGTCAATAAAATATGTGACTTTTAGCCAGAAAGTTGATTATTTGTCAACCCAAGTTTGTTCGTCACCAATCTGTCATTGCTATTTGAATTTAGCAAAAATATTTGTCTATTTTGTCTTGACATTTAACCACATTGGTAATGGGATAGTCGCCTAATTATGCCTTAACTGTCTTAACTGTCTTAACTGTCTTAACTGTCTTTTTGACTATTTTTTTTACTGTCTTAATTGGCATTGCCTTTTATTGACAATGATGAGAAGATACAAACTTGGCAACAGAAAAGACATTTATCTGTATCCCAATTGCAGGAATCCGATTTGATTTAGGAACAAACAATCTAGCTATTAGGGTAATAAACAAGAGGTAGTTAATCTTTACCTATTGTCAGGATGACTATTGTCTATTGCCTACTTTAAAACTAAGTTCACAAATCAAATAGGAGTGTTATAATTTCAATTTTTTTCTTTTGTTAGGAGTAAAATTCATGACTTCATTAAACCATAGAACAACTCAAACATTAACACAAGGCAAAGGTATTGAATTGTCTGGAACTTCCGTTCAAACGCAATGTTTTTCTATTCAAAAAACTCTCAGAGATGGAGGTAGAATCCGATTCAAAGTTCGTTATTCTGCTGAACTAAAAGATTTCTGTATGCTGGAAATTGTTTTGATAAAAGCGCAGACTGAAACACAGGTTGCTAGCATGATGATTCCCAACAGTGGCTCGACAGCTAAAGTTCAAGAACAGGAGCAAGAATTTAGTATTTGGGAGCCAGGAGATTATTACTTATTTTTCAAGATGTCTTGTAAAAGTGGAAAATTTTTCATTGAAGAATATCAACTTTATTGGTTAATTAGTTAATTTTTTATGCGATAAATCACTAAATTATTACCCATAGATTAACCATAGGATTGAGTTAGTCTAACAAAACTGAATATGACGGCGATCGCTTTGCTAAAAAGTCAATCTGAAATTGATTATTTGATAATCAAATGGCTGTAATTAGCAATCAGCGATCGCTCTTTGATTTAGAGGATTTTAGATTTTGGATTGAAAAGATGCATTTGCTCTGGTTGTTTTAATCAGAGGTTTTTTAACTAGTTTTTCTAGTTTAATTACTTTGAGTAGAGTTTCCCAGTCTTCAGCCAGTTGTGAATCATTTAAATTGGTCAGACGAAGTTCGGCTAAGGTTGTCAAAGCATCGTACCAAATGCCATTTTTTGCGTAGATTGCTGCTTGCTCACGTGGAGAAGCTTGTTTAATTTGTTGGCGTAATGGTACATCTAAATTTATACGCTGCACCCAACCTTCCACATAATTTAATGTTGTTGGTTGCTGGGAATCACAGACAACTCTAACGTTAAAAAACCAGTGATAATGTTTGTTAGTTTCTAGAATAGTCTGTTGATTTGGCAATTGCACTCGCACAATTCCAGGAACTGGAGGTACTGTGATATTTTGACGATAAATTGTTGTATCGTTATCAGTTTGTAAAACGAAATCAATGGTTTTAATAGTAGATTTTTCATAAGGAATATAAAACCAAAAGCTAGGCTGTTCCGTACTAGTTAATCCCCACACCTGTGTAATTGTAAATATTTCATTTGTGCCTTGTTTCAATTGCTGTTCATAGCTGGGTACGAGAGCAGTTAAAGGTACATCAGGTTGGGTACACTGTCCTCGTGAAGCTCCTTCTCCTCGGTTCCCTGGTACGCCGCGATCGGCTGGCGGGGGAGGTGGATTAAAACGAATTGAGCCTGATTTTTCTGCTAGTGCTAGGGAGATATTAAGGTAACTCATCAAAATGATAAATGTACTAATTAAAGTTAAGCGGCTAAAAAATTGTTTCATTTGTTATGTCTCACAACAATTATCAAAACAGTAATATTGGCATCAGTCGTCAGAATTCAGTTGGGTATTTACTCCCTCCCCTTAGTAAGGGAAGAGTTGGGGTGGGGTTTTGAGGATTCATGCAAGAGGTCTATTGAAGTCCAACTGGTGGATAGCGCAGCGGGGCGTAGCCCATTCTGAATTCTGAATTCTGTATTCTTCTTCAATCATCTCTGTTTTTATTAATCACAAAAATCTGTGCAGATTTCGGTAAATTTAGATAATTCTTCATAGAATAAGTGGTGAGAATAATAGTAACCACGAAGCCGATCGCGGTGGGAATAAGTGGTATCCAAATACTCCACTGAATTAAAAATATCAGGCATATTCCGTAGAGAGTGGCAATTGCAAGTCCAGTTACAATACTCAAATAAAACAACCGTTGGATGTAATAAGCTAGCAAAGCAGCTGTTAATGACCACGACAAAATCCAGATAATTTCTGGCCAAACATGCCAAGTTGATAATAGCGATCGCTCATCAAGAACTGCACTCAACAATTGACTAATCATTTGCCCTTGCAACATCACACCTGGAATTTTTTCAATGGCACCTTCACTTGTAATATAAGGTGTGGATGAATAATCTTGAAAACTTTGGGCTGTTGTACCAATCAAAACAATTCTATTTTTGATTGTGTTAGCGTTAACCTTTCCTGTTAGTATTTCTGTTAATGTTACCTGGGGTACAAATTTTGGTTGCGAACCATGAGAACGGTAATTCAATAAAATTTGGTGTCCGGAAGCATCAATCCCTTGGTATCCACCTGTGTGTGCTGTTAGTGGTTTAAAAGTAGTTTTGCCCAATTTCCAAGCACCATTGCTCGTAAATTTGAGAGAGATATTATTCGCAGCTAAATAACGCAATGCTAATTGGACGCTGAAACTGTATGAAGCTTTGCAAGGCGAAGAAGGTGGTGGCGTTAATGCTAATAAATGACGACGGACAACGTTATCAGGATCGAGAACCAAATCACTAAAACCCAAGCGTTCTAGGGATATTTCTGGAGGAGGTTTAATGCCGGGATGTTCAGATTGAGGATCGCTAACTCGGCAGACTGAAATTAAATGTTTGGTATTATACAGATATTTTTGCAATTCTGGTAAGTCTGATTTAGCAGAGCGATCGCGGTAAATATCTAATCCAATTGCTTGCGGTTGATAGGTTTCTAATTTTTTCAACAACTTCAACAGCGATTCATCTGAGAGAGAACCTTGAGGTTTTTCTGGAGACTGTGATTGTACATCTTCTTCAGTAATTGTCACAACTAACAACCGAGACTCAGGCTTTTCATCTGGGCGTAGTCGCTGCAACCGATCGAATGCTTGTAACTCCAATGTTTGCAGCATTCCCAGATATCGCACGCTGACAACTAAACCACTAGTGATTAGACTCATACAGATGAGCAAAAGAAGATGAAGTTTTGAGCGCTTGGCTTTGTTTGTCGAGTTTTGGGATGAGGGAGATGAGGGAGGAATAACTAATGCCCCATGCCCCATGCCCAATGCCCCATGCCCCATGCCCAATTCATGCCAAGTGGGTGGTATCTCTGCCAAATTTTGGTAAATCACGGGTAGCCAACTGGCACAGGGAAATTTTTTGTCTAATCCTTGCAGTCTTTCTCTGGCAATACGGACTGCCAGATAAAGAGATTGGCCTTGAGAATATGCTTGTAAGAAATGTTTGAGAAATGTTTGCGCTACGCGGTCTGGAACGGGTTCGCGCATTACAATCAACTGGGGAATCTGCAATGAAGCAAATTCTCTTGCCAATCCTAAGCCATCGCAGGAGTTAAAGATTGCTAACTTTAAACCGCGTTCCACGGCTTGCCTTAAAGCATACTTTAACTGACTAATTGTCAAAGTCTCTGTTTGGTTAATATAAATTTGACCTGTTTCTCCTGTACTTTGACTGGAACTATGTCCTGCAAAAAAAAGAATATCCCAATTTTGTTGCCATAAATTATCTGTTAAATCTTCACAAGATGGCTCTACAAGAAAGTGAATTTTTGTATTAGGTAGTTGTTCTAATAGTAGACGGTCTGTAGCTATATCGACTCCTTGACTATCACCTAATAAGGCTAAGATGTTGACTTTTGTGGTCGATTCTGGCAGAAAAGTTACCTTTTCATAGCTAGGAGCGCCTAAAGCGATTTCTGCATTTGGATAACGTTCTATTAATTCCCAAAGATGCCACGGCAGCTTTTGAAGTTGATAATCTTCAGTTTGCAAAATTACTCGAATTTGGTCATATTTCTGAAGTTTTTCGAGCCACTTCTCGCGGATAGAGCGAAAGGTTTCTGATTGCAGCCATTGATTCAGGCGATCGCGTAATTTTTGGGCTGCTTGTAAACACTCTTGCTCAGTTGAAATTGTTTGCTGGAGTTTTGGTAGTCCTTTGGGACGACCGGAAAAATCTAGGTGACGATAAATTGCTTGCCAACAATTAAAATTTAGCGGTAATTCTGTCTCTGGCGGCAGTTCACCGATAACTTCAGTTTCAGGGCGACTATCTTCTTCTCCAATTTGGAGAGTCACTGGAAACCCAGCCTCAAAGCTGCCTTTGCCAAATTTCAAAACTACCAATTTAGTCATTAGTTATTAGTCATTGGTGATTTTTCATTTGTCATTTGTCATTTGTCCAATAACTTATGACGCTCTTAATCATAAAATATGTAACTTGGATGCACATTAGATATCATCTCCAATTATTATATTTATGCAACAAACATAATTTTTTCTGAAGAATCTCACACAGGCATAACGTACTCTACTATAAAGCAACAGGGTTCAGTTCAGAAGGAAAATGTCAGTACAAGAAAGTAGTTTAAATTTATGAACTATTTTTATCGGCGTTACTGAATCAAGGGATGATTCTTGTGGGGTGGGCATCCTGCCCGCCCAGAAATACAAAGGACGGGCAAGATGCCCATCCCACAAAACTAGTAAAATCATCCCACAATTATGCAACGCCAACTATTTTTATCAAATCAAAAATTTTATGTATTCAAGACAACATATTATTGAAATTTTTTCGACATTTGTGCTATTCAAAGGTGATACTTTTGACCGTTGGGTTACTGATAACAAGCTGCGGCGAAGTATGGACAATTGTTTAAAGCAATCTTCTCTTCAAGAGTCTGAAACCTTTTGGGCTATTTACTGGCATCGCATTTGGCAAATGCAGGCAAGTCCGATCGCTGTTGCTCATATTACAGCTTATTTGCAGGAAGTCTGCTACTGGGTTGCGAGAAAAATGAAGATGAATGTACTAAGTCAACATTCGATCGCTGACTTTTTCCAAACAGCGATCGCTCGCATTGACAAAGTTCTTAGAGGCTTTAACCCCCAATTAAGTTCAAATTTGAAAATTTATGCTGAGTTTACTTTTAGTAATTTAATCAAAGATTTGTTACGTCAGCAGCAAGAAATTGATATTTGTAGTGATTGGGGATTGCTGCACAAAGTTAGCCAAAAGCGATTAGTGGAATCTCTGAAACAGGGAGGATATCCATCGCCAATGATTGGGCGTTATGTTCTGGCCTGGAATTGTTTCTTGCAACTTTACACACCTGATGGTGGTGCAACTGCTCACAAACTGATGAAACCAGATAATGCCAAATTACAGGCGATCGCCCAGCTTTACAATACTGAACGCCTGAGTCAGCTGAGTTCTGCTAGTCCAGCCTGCACTCCAGAAAGTCTGGAATCTTGGCTAATTGCAACAGCTAAAGCCGTGCGTTTCTATGAATATCCCGCCTCTGTTTCCCTGGATATCCCCCCACCAGGACAAGAAACCGGTGAATTGCTCGATCGCGTCACCAACAATTTTCAAGAATCGGTATTAAATGAAATAATTATTCAAGAAGAAACAGAAAACATCGCATTACGAACTACGGAAATTAACCGAATTTTAAGCGATGCATTGGCAAAATTAGATACCACAGCCCAAGCACTTTTGCAAACCTACTACAAGCAAGGATTGACCCAGCAAGATATTGCTCAACAGCTAGGAGTCAAACAATATACAGTCTCTCGCCAATTAACAAAAATCAAAAAGACTTTACTAATGGAATTAGCCCAGTGGAGTCAAACAACACTGCATATTTCCGTGACATCTGACGTAATCGACAGTATGACCAATTCTTTAGAAGAATGGTTAATTGCTTACTATCGCCCTCTTATTCTCTCGTCGCCAGTGGAGTCTTGACAATGACTTATGATGTACCTGCAATTCCAGAACAGTTGACCTTAGAAATTTCCCTATCATCTCAAACACAGGAATTACCAACTTTTTCTACATCAGGGGCAGGTTGGCGAGCCTATCTGAACCAAATATGCCTAGATGCATTTCTGGCTTGGTTGAGAGACGAGCAATTTCCCAGGGCGAGAGTTTGGACTCAAATAGCCGCATTACCTAGCTTTTGGGAATTTGTGAATGGAAGTGCGATCGCTTGTGAGGGGCTAAGATTAGTATTAATTCCCACAACGGCAATTGACATAGCAGAGTTGCGCGTACCACAGGAATGGGTGGATATTCCCAATTGGGTTGCTGATTATTACATCGGAATACAAGTTAATCCTCATGGTGGCTGGGTGAGTGTTTGGGGGTATACAACTCATCGGCAATTGAAAACCAAAGGAGTATATGATGAGGGCGATCGCACTTATTCTTTAGATGAAAATGACTTAATCAAAAACATTAATGGTTTGTGGATTACTCGTCAACTTTGTCCAGAAGAAATTTTACGTGCCCCAGTGAGTCCTTTACCAGAGTTACCTTTAGCACAGGCAGAAAACTTACTAGAACGGCTGGGTAATTCTGAAGTAGTTTTTCCGCGTTTAGCCATTCCCTTTGAACTTTGGGGAGCATTATTAGCACATGGCGGCTGGCGTCAGCAATTGTACGAACGCCGCCAAGGATTATCACAACAGTGGTCAATTCAACAATGGTTGCAAACAGGAGTATCAAATTTAGCCCAACAGCTTGGTTGGGGAATCACTGGATTGCAATTAGCTCCTCGTGGCGTGCGGAGTCGAGAAAACGCAGAATCGAACGTATGTTTATCACGGGAATTGGCCATCGCCAATTATACCTACCAGTTGCGCGTATTTGCTAGAGGTAATTTAACAGAGAACGTCTGGCGCTTTGAGTTGCGAAATGCCAATCCAGATGCAACCATTCCCATTGGGTTTAAACTTAGATTATTAACTGAAGATTTGCAACCTTTTATTAATAATGAAGATACAGCAACAGAAGGCAGCGATCGACTTTATGTCGATGTAGAACTGGAGCCAGGAGAGGGTTTGGTATGGGAAATTGAACCAACACCAGATGGCTATGAGCGAGAAATTTTAAGGTTTTGAACAAAAAATGTTAGTGGCGTGACAAGCCTAAAATAAAATCCAATACAGTTCAATTAAGCATTTCGGCGTTGCATAATTGTGGGATGATTTTACTAGTTTTGTGGGATGGGCATCTTGCCCGTTCCTTGTATTTCCTGGCGGGCAGGATGCCCACCCCACAAGAATCATCCCTTGATTCAGCAATGACAATATCGCTGTTGCTTAAGTCCTATAGCATTACAAAATTTATTCTCATATAGGAATCATATTTGATTTGGTGAAAAATCTAAGTATTTGTAGGGTGGTTAGGCGTAAGCCGTAACGCACCAAAGCCTTAATAATTGTGCGTTACGCTGTCGCTAACGCACCCTACTAGCGTGTCAAGCCTTAAATGTTGTAATAAAATTTCTTGTGGGGTGGGCTTCTAGCCCGCCCCGGACGGGCGAGACGCCCATCCCACAAGAGCTAAATTTTATGCACTATTTTAGCCTTGACATGCTACTACGTATCTTTTCAAAAATCAAATAGTAGTCCTATATCAAGTTCGGATAATCACTTATTATTAAAATTTCTCCGCGTCAGAACCTCAGAGCGTCCCCCGAAGTTCAGAGCGCCGGAAGCCGGCGCTCCGACTTCTCTTTGCGTCAGTCCTAATGATAAGTCTTCACCCGAACATGATATGAATTGTGACTCCTGAATTCTCATTTCCATCGGTACTTGAGCCACAAAATGAACATCACCTCGTTCATCTACAACCCATCCCTGAGCCTCAACAATTGGTTTTTGATTTTCAGCTAAAGTTGGTTTTGGTTGTCTATCTTCTTCATTTCCTATCTGTTCATCTAGCGTTACCCATTGGGTAACAACTGCTCTTTGACGCAATGGTTCGCTGGGACTTAAAGGTAATCCTTGGCGTCCTGTGACTACAAAACTATTGCTTTGCCCGCGTCTGGGAGTACAGCTTTGAGCAATTAGCTGTGAAGCATCGACCAAATTTATCGGGAGTTCCACTAATCCCTGGTTGGGATTAACATCGGGTATGTTGAGTTCTATAACGCCAGCAACGCCTAATTGTGAACTAGCAGTTATGTCACTTAAAGAAGTGGGAATTTGACGAGGCTGAATACCAAAGATATCAACAGCTTTAATATCTATCCTGCCACCTTTACCTGTGTAAGCATTGGCAGTGATATCACTATTTTCCAAAGGAACAGCGACAATGAAACCGTCTTGACTATTGATGGTGATATTACCACCGTCCCCAGGTTGTTCTTCCCTGCCGGCAGTAGTAGAAATTTCACTTTCACGGCGTAACAACAATAAATCTTTAACGCTTAAATTTAAGTTGCCGCCATTACCAGAGTTAGTCTGTGCGATGATTTTGCCGTTATTTAGCTGCACAAAATTAGCGGTGATGCTCAGGTTTCCAGCCTCACCTGCTTGGCTGCTAACAGTCGCTTGTGCCCCATCAGAAATCAGTAACTGTGGTGTGGTAATTGTCAAGTTCCCAGCTTTTCCCGTCCCTACAGTGCCAGCAGCTAAGTTACTGGGACGACCATCATTGGAGCGACCAATTATTTGTACGGAGTCGGAAGCATTTACTTTTAAACTTCCGCCGTCTCCTGTGCTACCAGTGGCAGATGAAATAGTTGCTCCCGCAGAGACACGCAACACACCAGTCGTAATCGTCAAGTCTCCTGCTTTTCCGGCACTCTCAGTTCGAGTCACCAAGGCGCTGGGAATCTGCTCATTAGTAAATGAGCGTCCAATCAATTCTACTTGTGAAGCTTTGATTATTAAATTTCCGCCTTTGCCTGTACCAAGGGTACGACTAGTAACCTGTGCGCCACCTTGGACAGTTAATTTTCCTGTTTCAATTATTAAATCCCCAGCATTTCCCGTAGTTCCAGGGTTACTCTGAGTTGCTAAATTACCAGAGCCACTCAACTCAACTACATCGGTAACTTTAACAATTAAATCTCCCGCCTCTCCCGCACTTTCAGTACCAGTTGCTATTTGTCCGCCGTTCTTGACAATTAATCGTTTAGTATTAACTGTCAAATTTCCACCATTGCCAGTTGCTAATTGTCCATTTTCAGAAACATTAGTAGTGATGGCGCTGGGAAATAAACTATTATTCACAGAGTTAAAAATTTCCACAAACTCCAAGGCATTGACAGTTATATTGCCTCCAGAACCACTACTAAATGTTCGACTTGATAATGTTGATTGATCCCGAATAATTAATCGGTTAACATTGATATTTACATCGCCAGCAGATGCTGATGTATAAGTATTTGCTGTCACAATCGACCTTTGGATATCTACTTGTGAAGCATTCAGAGAAATTGCGCCCTTTTGACTTTGTGCTGGAATATTATTGTCTTCTTCAATAGCAATATCTACAAAACTTCTAGAAATTTGGATATTCTGAAAATTGCTAGCGTTTTGATAATTTAAAATCCAGCCTTGGTTTGTTTGGCTGACATTGACCTGATTAATTCCACTGACACTACCTAATTCAATTCGCCCCCCTGGAGCATTGAGAAAAGCACCCTCTAGGATGACATTACCACCTACAAGAGCTAAAGTTTTACCTGGAGAAACTCTCAGTCCCAGCCCCTGAATGCTGCTTAAAAAACCACCAATTCCCTGAAACTGAATATCTCCAACATTCTCACCAAATTGCAAGCCTATGGGAGTATTTATAGTTAATAAGGCTGTGGTTTGTGGAGTAGTTGTACTAAATTCAAAGTTATCAGCAAATTTCAGACTATTAGCTGTAGTTGCCAAAAAAGAACCACCAATATCTAACTGTGTATTCTGTCCAAAAATAATGCCATTAGGATTAATCAAAAATAAATTCGCTGTACTATTAGTACGTATTAATCCGTTAATATTAGAAATTGAGCCACCTGTGACTCGACTGATGATATTTTGAATGTCTGTAGCATTATTAAAGAAAGCTGTACCGCCAGTAGGAACGGAAAACTCTTGAAAACTGTGAAAAAGATTACCTCCTGCTTGAGTTCCTCCCTCAATAATTCTGATGTTCCCTTCTGTTATGACATTAGAATTATTTGGAAGAGTAGTATCTGGAGTAATTTGGGCAAGTGAATAATTTGACCAAAAAACTGTCAAACTACTTATAGTAATTCCTAATGTTTGTAGCCAATGCCAATAGATTTGTTGCATAACTATTTTTGTCTCATGCATGAGCAAACAAAAAGGTAAGGCACTTCCAGTTAAAAAAATATCCCGTCGTTGGGGCGCATAGCTATGCGCCCCTACAAATGTACAACTAATTTGGCATAGTTTATTTTTTGGAAGTCCCTAAATAAAGAGTTTATTTCTGAATTCTGAATTCTGAATTATTCTTCAACGAACAGATTTTAAACTTTCAGCTTTATCCACTAAGAAATCAGTGAAGATACTCATAACTGTACGCTGACGCAATTTAATATTACCATTAATGGACATTCCTGATTGCAATGGAATTTGACGTTGGTTAATCAGCAAATTCTGTCCATTGAGGCGTACCTTCGCTGAAAAACGCCAAAAATTATAAACTTGGTCTGGAGGTAGAGCGTCAGAACCAATTTCAATTAACTCACCTTTAATATCACCATACTCTTGGAAAGGAAAGGAATCAATTCTCACGTCTACTTGTTGTCCTGCTTGCACAAAGCCAATGTCACGGTTGGTGATGAAAACTTTAGCAACTAAATTATCGCTAGGAACAAGTTTGAGAATTGGTTCGCTGGAGTTGACAACAAACCCTGCTGTTTGAGCTTTGAGTTCAAACACTGTTCCATCTACGGGAGCAACAATTTTTTGATATTTCAGGGTTTGTTGCGCTTGAGTTAACTTGCTGTCAATTTCACCAATTTGACTATTGATTTCATAAATTCGTTTTTGATTTTCTATAATTACTTTAGTTAATTGACTGTCAATTTCAGCAATTCTTTTGTCGTTGTCTGTAATTTTAGAGAGTAAGTCTTCTTGAGATAATGCCGCAGTATTCCGCAATTTCTCATTTGCTTGCACCACAGCTAACTTTAATCGCTGTTTTTCTTGAGTTAGCCGCGTTACCTCTGCTTGTTTAACATTTACTTCTTGCTGCTGTTTGAGGATTTGCATTCTGGGGTATGCACCGGCTTTATCTAAAGTTTTGAGATTTTGATAAATTTGGCGATTAATTGCCAGCACATCTTGGGCACTGCTTAATTGTGCTTGAGTTTGGAGTAATTGCTGTTGTGTTTGTTGGGTTTCTAATTTAGCTGTTGCCAAGCGTGATTCTAATTCTTGCTGGCGATTTTCTAAGCGTAACTGTTGCTCTAAGGTCAGATTTTTTCCAATATTAGTGCCGTTTAATTGTGCGCGATACAACTGATTTTCGGCAAAAACAGCAGCGCGATTTTTAGTTAATGAAGCTAGTTCTGGCTGAATTTTTAAAATAGCAATTTGCTGTAACACTTGCTGTTGTGAAACTTGTCCTTGTAGCTGACGCCGATAGAAATCATTTTCTAGTTCTAAAAACTGTTTTGATTGCAACTGAGCAGTGCGACTTTGTTTCAAGGAAGTAAATTCTGCCTCAGAAGTTGTTTGTTCTAAGTTAATCAGTATTTCACCTTTTTTAACTCGCTGACCATCTTTAACTAGAATCTCTTTCACAACGCCGTTAACTGGAGCTTGAATTTCTTTAACTGCACCTTGCGGTTCTAGTTTACCAGTAGCATGAACTGATTCTTCAATTTTGAATACTGATGCCCAAACTACTGTAAAAGCGCTAACTCCGATAATAGTCCAAGCGATCGCTCTTGACCAAGTAGGCGTTTGTTGTAAAAGAACTGGTTGGTCGAATTTGTGGGGAATGTTCATAATTAAATGGGGCATGGGGCATTGGACAGTCAACAGTCATCAGTCAACTGTTGTTGATACAGGCAGTAGTAGTAACCTTTACACGCCATTAATTGTTCGTGAGTGCCTTGTTCGACGACAATGCCTCTGTCCATCATCAGGATGATATCGGCGTTGCGAATTGTACTGAGGCGATGGGTGATGAAAAAGACTGTTTTTCCTTGGAAAGCTGTTGCTAGGTTGCGGCACACTTGGGCTTCGGCGTTGTAGTCTAAGGCACTAGTGGCTTCATCAAGGATGAGTAGTTGGGGATTTTGGAGGACGGTACGAGCGATCGCAATTCTTTGGCGTTGTCCACCAGATAGTGCTGAACCTCTTTCGCCCACAAGGGTATTATAACCGCTGGGCAAGTCCATAATAAAGTCGTGGGCAAATGCTACTTGAGCAGCTGCAATAATTTCTTCGTCGCTGGCTTCAGGGCTTCCCAAAGCAATGTTTTCTCGGACTGTACCATCAAATAATAAGGTATCTTGTAACACCATGCCAATTTGACGGCGTAAAGAATACAGTTCAACTTTGCTGATGTCATAGCCATCAATTAAGATCTTGCCTGATTTGGGTTCGTAAAGTCGAGGTAGCAATTTTAGCAGTGTGCTTTTACCAGAACCGCTTTGGCCAACAATGCCAATAAAAGAACCAGGGGAAAAATCTAAGTTAATATTGGATAGTTGCAATGGGCTGTGTTCGCGGAAGCTAAAGCAAAGATTTTCATAACGGACGTTACCTTGAATGCTGGGCATGAGGATATTGTGTGCCTCTGTTTCTGTTTCTTGAGGAGTGTCTAAAATATCAGCAAGGCGTTGCAGAGATAAAGCTGTTTCTTGGAAGTTTTGCCACAGTTGCATTAAGCGTAACAAGGGGCTAGTTACGTAACCTGCAAGGATGCGAAAAGCAATGAGTTGTCCGAGAGTCAGTTGTTGGTTGAGGACGAGATAAGCGCCTACCCACAGCACTAACATGCTAGAAAACTTGTTGAGGAAACTGCTGACAGAACTGGCGGTAGTTTGCACAGAAACTGTTTTAAAACCGGCGCTGATATAACGAGCATAACGCTCTTGCCATTGCCAACGCGATCGCATTTCTAAATTTTGCGCCTTGACTGTTTGCATTCCTCCCATGACTTCGACTAAGTAAGATTGAGTCTGGGCATTGCGTTCGGCTTTCTCTTGTAATTGTCGCCGCATGAGGGGTGATACTACCAAGTTCAGCAACCCAAACAACGGTACTGTTACTAATGCTACTAAAGTCAGAATTGGGCTATAAAATGCCATGACCACAATGTAGACTACAGAAAACACCGCATCCATCACTACAGTTAAGGCTGTACCAGTTAAAAAAGAGCGAATATTTTCTAATTCATGAATGCGTGTTGCCAATTCCCCCACAGGATGACGTTCAAAATAAGATAATGGTAAACGCAACAAATGACTAATCACCTCTGAACCAAGAGACAAATCAATGCGATTTGTTGTATCCACAAACAAATGTGTGCGGACATTAGTAAGTATGGCTTCAACTACCGCTACTACTAACAAAAATATGCCAAAAACTTCTAAAGTACCAGGACTATTGCCGACTAACACTTTATCAATAATTACTTGGGTAACTAAAGGATTTACTAACCCAAAAATCTGAATGACAATCGAAGCCAACAGCACTTCAATTAGTACTTTGCGATGGCGTTTGATGGCTGGTACAAACCAATTCAAACTAAACCGCGCCTTGGGAGTATTTTTAGTAGTTTGTAATAGCAGTACTTCTCCTTCTTCGCCCCAATTTTCCTGAAACTCTCGCAGTTTGTAGCGCAACAATCCCATTTCCGGAACAGCAATGAGTAACTCTTGGTTGCTATTTTGATAAACAATTGCAAAACTACCTTGCCAACTAATCATTAATGGTAGTTGCAAACGACCGACAGCAACAGCAGGAACTTTCACCATCTGCGTTGTCAATCCCATTAATTCAGCGGCGGCTGCACAAAATTGCAGAGATATACTACCTTTTTGTTCTTGCTGCTTTGTTAAAACTCGCCGCAATACATCCCGGCGCATGGGGATGTGAAAGTATTTGCTTAACATTTCAAAGCAAGCTAAAGAACCATCTACAGCACCTCTACCCCGGATATAAGGATACTTTTTTGGTTTAGCTTGGGTGTTTGATTCTTCTGTAATGATAATTTCAGAAGCGTAGGGAATATCTGCGGGTAAAATTGTTGTGAGTGTAGGTTCTTCTCCTAATAAAGATTTGGGTAAACCTACTAAACGCATACTTGCCTGAGATTTCAGTTTGGGGTTTAAATCATCTAACTCTAAACGAGTGCCCACAGGGAATTTCTCATCAAAATTACTGCTAAC
>VFQR01000858.1_pt1 | contig 29896 bp, 18 predicted proteins | sample 3512321 | NCBI WGS metagenome assembly VFQR01 (sample SAMN10412374, study PRJNA504923) | tailings metagenome | isolation source: Relicate 3 Philex TSF1 revegetated site | place: Philippines: Tuba, Benguet | collected 2017-08-29 | reverse complement strand
CCCTTTCCCCTTTCCCCTTTCCCCTTTCCCCTTTCCCCCTTCCCCTTTCCCCTTTCCCCTTTAACCTTTCCCCTTTCCCCTTTCCCCTTGCTTCCTCATCCTCGATCACGGCTGATATCGCAGGCTAAAATAAAAGCCATCATCTTGAATGTTATTACCGCGATCGCTCAAATTGATAAATGGAAATCCATAATCGAGTCGTAAACTTAAATTATTGATGCCAAAGGCTTCATTCCACAATAATCCTAAACCTGCGCCAATGAGAAAAGTTTGATTCGGTAACTGATTGGGATTATTAGATTTATTCCAAACTGCTCCCATGTCAACAAATGGTGCTACTTGAATGGTGGATAATCCTGATTCGTTGCGCTGCACTGTGATTCTATCTTCAATGGCTACCCGAAATCCATTATCCCCTGAGCGCACATTTTGACGATATCCTCTGACTGATTGTCCGCCGCCAATGACGAATTGTTCAGAAGGTAAGAGACTGTCTGGTGTTAGCTGTAAGTCTGCTTGGATGAGCAATAATTGGTCGTTGGTGAGTCGCTGGACGCGCTGTACTTGAAATAGCCAACTGAAAAAGCGACCATCTGGGATGGGGTCATTGTTGATTGTGGCATCTAAGATATCAATGCCAAAATTAAATTGCGATCGCAAGAACCAAGCACCTTGGGGTTCGCGTTTGATATATTCTTGACCAAATTTAATAACGCTGGTGCGGCTGACTCCATTGACATCGGGGCCGATACCAAAGGGGGTTGCAAGGTTATCTAAGAGAAAAGTTTGACCATTTTGATAGCTAAATCCTAAAGACAGGGCAAATTCTTGTCTTGGCGATCGCATCAATGGTTGGCGATAATTAATTTCATAAATATCCTGGTTTGCCCGAATACCCAACAGATCGAATGGCGCTTGAGTAATTTCATTACGACTAAATGCAGCTCTAATTCGTACCTTCCCATCCATTGCATTCACGGGAAGTTGATACCTCAAATCATAAATATCCGAACCACCAGTGAAGGAGTGAAAATAATACCCGGCTAACTCATCTCCCATTCCAGTTAAATTACGATGGCGCAGTTCAACACCCAATCTTTCTGCACCAATACTAGGAGGGGAATAGTTATCTATACCCAAACTACCACCCAAAGGATTTGCCTCTTCAACTCTCACCAGTAGAACACTTTGACCCACTTTACCCGTGGGACGCAGACGTGCTTCCACATTTGATAATAAAGGATCGAGTCGCAATAGCTTTAGTTGGTCTTCCAGTTTATTAATACTCAAAGGAATACCAGCACCTAATTCGATGCGACTACGAATATAAGACTTGTTTAATCGCCGCGTTCCTTGGATGTCAATTTCTGCCAAACGTCCTTCAATGACGCGAATAACCACAACTCCATCGGCGGTACTAGGTTGCTGAGTCTCTGGAATTGCTCTGGAATTGAGATAGCCTTTATTTAGATAAAGCTGGGTAACCGCGTCTGCTGCTTGTCGAATTTCTTCTAAAGTCAAGTCTCGTTCTTCAAAGGGCTTAACAGCTGCATTCAAGTCATTTTCACTAAAAACAGTGCTATCGATAACTTGAATTTTGCGGACTCGAATGCGTTGTGGTGCTGACGATGGTTCAGTTATAGGAGATGGTGCTGTTTCCTGGACAATTTCTAATTCTGGGTAAGAGTCTCCCACAGACCCCGCGCCACCCGCTATGGATGGAACAAACAAGTCAAATCCTGTTTCCTCCTGGCTTTTGGCTTCTACCTCCTGCTTTATTTGTTCAGAGTTTGGTGTCAAGTTATTAGCCGTAGCTCTGAGTTCATTGGTAGTTAAAATCCACACCACAGGCAGAATTAACAAGCCACACTTGAAACTGAAACTGTAGATTGCTACCTTGTCTACCTTGTCCCCCTTGTCTCCATCTCCAGATGCCCAATGCCCCATGCCCCATGCCCCATGCCCACATAATTTGAATATCATATTTTTGATATGGGAATTTAAGAAAATTTGTAACTAAAAAATAATAAACAGTAATGATTACCTAAGTGAAAGTCCTGAGCATTATATTCTGGTAATTAGGTAGAAAATTTAGATTAGTGCCATGTCACCACTGATTTCCGTTGTCATCGTTAATTACAATCGGGAAGCTTACCTTCAAGAAGCGATCGCCAGCGTCTTGGCTCAGACATGGCAAGACTTTGAGCTAATCATTTGGGATGATGGTTCTAGTGATGGATCGATGGCGATCGCTAAAAAATACGCTCAAGAAGATGGGCGAGTGCGGGTAATCGCCGCACACCACCAAGGTGTTGCCGCAGCTTGTAAGACCGCAATTCACCAAAGTACTGGTAGTTACATCGGTATACTTGATAGTGACGATCTCCTCGCCCCTACCGCCCTGGCTGAAACCGCCGCAGTCCTCAATGACCACCCCAAAACAGGATTTGTTTATACTGATTACTTAAATATTAATGCGGAGGGTAAAGTTCTCGGTTACGGTCATCGCTGTCATATCCCCTACTCCAAAGAAAATCTGTTGGTAAACTTCATGACTTTCCACTTCCGCTTGATGCGGCGTTGTGTTTACGAAGAAGTGGGAGGTATCAATGCATCCTTTAGTATTAGTGCTTATGATTACGATTTGTGTTTAAGGCTTGCGGAAGTTGCCCAGGTGCGGCGAGTTCAACAGCCTTTATACTTCTACCGAATTCATTCTCAAAGCATCTCTGTGATGAGAAGAACAGAACAAATGTTCTGGTCAAAACAAGCGATCGCTCAAGCACTTTGGCGACGGGGATTGGCAAATAAGTTACAAATCGATGTGGAATTTTCCACAGGTAGGTTTATTCTGCGGCGCAAAAAATCTTTACTATCTACTATCGCCGCTTCAGTACTGGTTTTTGCTCCACTTTTAAGCCTCATCAATCCCAAATTAGCCCAAGCACAGCAAATTGTTCCTGCTGCGGATGGTACGAACACAATTGTCACTCCCAACGGCAACCAACTTAATATCACCGGGGGTACAACTTCTGCTGATGGCGCTAACCTCTTCCACAGCTTTCAACAATTTGGAATTTCACCAGAACAAATCGCCAACTTTCAAGCCAGTCCAGCCCTACAAAATATCCTTGGGCGAATCACAGGCGGTAATCCTTCCATCATCAATGGCTTAATTCAAGTAACTGGTGGTAGCCCGAATCTGTTCTTGATGAATCCAGCCGGATTTATTTTTGGAGCCAACGCCAGCTTAAATGTACCTGGTGCTTTCACGGTGACAACAGCCAATGGCATTGGTTTTGGCAGCAGTTGGTTTAATGCCAGTGGTGTTAATGATTACAATACTTTAGTGGGAAACCCCAATGGATTTGCTTTTAGTACTAGCCAACCAGGGGCCATTATCAATGCCGGGAATTTGGCAGTGGGTACGGGGCAAAATTTGAATTTATTAGGTGGTACAGTAGTCAACACCGGGCAAATTTCAGCACCAGGAGGACAAATTACCGTTACATCCGTACCTGGTCAAAATTGGGTGCGCCTCAGTCAGCCAGGAAATATACTGAGTCTGGAAATTCAACCCCTCACTAGTAGTAACCAGCCCAATAGCTGGACAATTCCCATTGCATCTTTACCAGAATTACTGACCATTGGTAATACCAACACTGGGTTAACTGCTAATCCTGATGGCACGGTGCAACTAACAACCTCTAACGTCAAAATTCCTGCAACTCCAGGAACAACCATTGTTTCTGGCACAGTGGATGTATCCAGTCAAACAGGCGGTACAGTAACCGCTTTGGGTACAAAAGTGGGGGTAATTGATGCCAATATCAACGCCTCTGGAGTCAATGGCGGCGGTACTGTGTTAATTGGTGGAGATTACCAAGGTAAAGGAAGTTTACCCAATGCACAGCAGACTTATGTTAACTCCAACTCCATAATTAATGCCGATGGTAAAGTCAATGGCAATGGTGGACGGGTAATTGTTTGGGGTGACAATACAACCCAATATTTTGGTAACATTTCGGCACGTGGAGGAGCAAATTCTGGTAATGGTGGTTTTGTCGAGGTATCGGGGAAAAATTTCTTGACCTTCAATGGTGTGGTAGATACTTCAGCCGCCAATGGTAGCTTTGGGACATTATTACTAGACCCCAGCACACTGACTATTATCGATGGCGGAGCAGGTAGTTTTGATGGCACAGCGGGGAATATTGCCTTTGGCGATCCAGATATTGGGGCTAATACAATTTCATGGGGTGCGATCGCAGCTTCAGGTGCAAACATCAACCTCGAAGCCACAGGCAATATTACCATTAATGACATCACCGGAGAGACGCTTGGAGTCACAGCCGATGGTGTCGCTACATTAAACTTGGGTACTGGCGGTAGCTTCACACTCTCCTCACAAACTGGTTCTGTAAACTTCGTGGATCCAACTAACACAATTGAAACCACCGGAGGAGCAATAAATATATCTGGTGCTAGTTTGTCACTAGGAAATTTAGATACCAGTAATGGTGGTGGAACTGCTGGCAACGTGAATTTGTCTGCCATTAATGGCATCACAGTAGGTAACATTATTAGCACTGGTGAAGGCTACTCTGGGGGTAATGTCAACTTGTCTGCGGGTGGTGACATTATCGCCAACACCATTAATTCTAGTTCCACTGGTGCAGGTGGAGCGGGTACGGCTGGCAATGTAGTAGCAACAACCACAAATGGCAGTATTACTACAGGCGCAATTAATTCCTCTATAACCAAAACAGGGGGCGGTAATTTTGTGGGCACAGCTGGTGCGGTTACCTTGACTGCCACAGATGATATTACCGTTAATGGGGGTATTAATGCCTCTGCAAATGCCTCCGGAGTAGATGGTGAAGTAAGTACTACAGGTGGTGCAGTCAGCTTAAGCGCCACAAATAATATTACGGTGAATGACGCTATTAATACTTCAGCGATCGCTGGCGGATTTGATACAGAAATTGCCACAGGTGGCGACGTTACCCTACAAACTAACACTACTGCTGGCAGCACAATTCGTTTTACTAGCATCAACACACAGACTGTATCGTCACCTGAAAGTACTCTCACTAGTGGCAATGTGCAAGTGTTGAGCAACGGACTAGTTCAAGGCACAGGCGCAGGTACTACCATCGCCACAGCTCGACTTTTCTTAGATCCTTTCAGTGAAGCAGGAAGTGTTAGCGTTGCCGGAGGTACTGTTAGAATTCAGCATGATGGAGGCCCCGATAATGTGCCATTTATCGTTGGTGATGCCACAAGTACCAATGGCACAGCCGGAATAATTGATACTGGAGGGGGTTTAACCATCAATGCAGGAAACTTTCCCGTCTTACCAACTGGTGGAGATGCTGCCGGCACGCCAGCTAGTATTACCATTACATCGGTGAATACCCCGCCGACCCTGACAACAAACACACTTCTATCATCTAATGCCCAAGTCAATGAAAGCCTAAGCTTCACATTCACAGCCAGCCCTGGCGATGTCAATTTAGATAACACCACTGTTTTTATTGATGCCATCCAAGCAGGAACCTTGAGACGAGGCGAAACAATTTTAGCTGCGGGAGACACATTAACTATAGGTGAAACATTAAATTACACGCCACCGACCGATAGCACAGGGCTAATCAATGCATTCACTCTCAGAGCCAGCGATGTTGTTTCATCCTCAGAACCCGTACAGGTAGCAATCAACGTCAATACACCCGAAATTCCTCCCGAAATTCCCCCCGAAATTCCTCCAGAAATTCCTCCTGAGAATCCTAATATTCCCCCTTGCTCATTCCAGTGCAATCCACCAAACCCAGATAATCCAAATCCAGGCAATCCTCAGATTGGTGACCCTGTGATTAATACCGATCCTACTCCCGAAGATAACTTCACAGATGATTTTGGCAGTTATTTAGGCATACCCAATCCCAAAATTAAAACATTGGATGATGCCAAAGAAATTGCTCGCAAAATAGAAGAAGCCACTGGTGTAAAACCTGCATTTATTTATATCAGTTTTGTGCCTGTGGAAATTATTCCAGAGAGAACCAAACAGCTAAATAATCTACTAGAACAGGATAGCGATGAATTAGAAATAGTGGTAGTTACTGGAAAAGGTGACCCCATTCGCAAACGTATTCCAGAAACCACCAGAGCCAAAGTTTTACAAGTAGCTCAAGAATTTCGCGACCAAATTGTTAGTCCCCAAAATCGTCGCCGCACTGCTTATTTGCGTTCGGCTCAACAACTTTATCGTTGGATAATTGCACCACTAGAAGCAGATTTACAAGCTAGAGAAATTAACAATTTAGTCTTTTTACCAGACATTGGTTTGCGTTCAACACCAATGGCAGCACTCAACGATGGTAAACAATTCCTGGTAGAAAAATACAGTATTGGTTTGATGCCGAGTCTCAGCTTAACCAACACACTATATACAGATATTAGAAAATCTCAAATTTTAGCCTTGGGTGTTTCTGAAAGTACTCAAGGGCAAAATCCTTTACCAGCTGTTCCCGTGGAAATTTCAACATTGGTATCCAAACTCTGGCAAGGTAAATTGTTGTTGGACAAACAAGCTACTTTAGAAAATCTCAAAAGTGTCCGGCGTCAGCAACCTTTTGGGATTATTCACATGGCTACCCATGCCGATTTTGTGGCTGGCGGCTTAAGCAAGTCCTACATTCAACTATGGGACGACAAGTTACGCTTGAATCAATTACGCCAGCTGCGGTTAAACGAACCTCAAGTAGAAATGATGGTGTTGAGTGCTTGTAGGACAGCTTTGGGCGATAAAGAATCAGAACTTGGGTTTGCGGGTTTAGCAGTATTAGCAGGTGTGAAAACCAGCGTTGCGAGTCTTTGGTCAGTTAACGATTCCGCTACAGCAGGAATGATGACCAAATTTTATGAGAACTTAAAGACTTCTCCAATCAAAGCAGAAGCTTTAAGACAAGCTCAAATAGCTATGGCCAAAGGGCAGATTTACTTAAAGGATGGTGAAATTCAAGGTTTGGGAGTGGTGGGAAATTTGCCTTTGCCGGCTGCAAGTGTTGATGAAGTTGATGAATCATTTATGCATCCTTATTACTGGGCTGGATTCACAATGGTGGGTAATCCTTGGTAAAAAGAATTCAGAATTCAGAAGTCAGAATTCAGGATTAAGTAGAACGACTTGAAAAAACCAAACTATGTTAAGTAATGTAAAAGAATAAAATTCAGTTCGTAGTGAGGACTTTAGTCCTTTTTTGAAAACTAAAGTTCTCACTATAAACCTTTAATTATTTATCCTGTTCTACTTATCTTTGTAATTTATAAACTTGTTTCGATCGCAATGCCAATCTTCATACAGAATTGGTATTACTACAAACCTATCAGAACTAATGGGACACACCAGTAGTGGTGCGGCAAGGCTAAAATGTTGTATTAGATTTTTGTGAAAAGTCACATAAATCAATGTTTTTTGCTTTATTCTCAATGTAATATTTTAGGCTTGTCATACCACTACTTTTACTCTTAACTGAACCGTATTGCCCTATGGGATAGGTGCAATCTTACCTCACAGCCCCCAATCGACTACTAATAAACGTGGATCAAACTCCCGCAATAAACGCACAAGTTCTTTTAAGTCTTCAAGAGAAGTTGGACAAACACAACCTGCACTACCAGGATTTTTTCCCTCCTGAATCCAATTCCAATCAACATGAAATCCAAAGTCGCCACGGTCATCTGATTGCTTCCCAACGAAAGGAACCCATACAGGGCCTATTCCGTTGTTTGGGTGTGGGTGAGATGCATTGTAGTTATTTTTCCCTCCTGCCCAAGAAATATCGCCAATAGTATAGCGACCTTGAGGGATTGGCTGTAGACTACGTGGCAAACTGTCAGGATCGCTAAATAGTAAGAAACGCTGCGCTTCTGGTGCGCCAGATACGACTTTTAGAGATTCGACCACACCCCCTGTGGGATCGACAAACTCCAATTTGCACCATTCCAATCCTTGATATGCGTCCTTACGGGTACGTGTGAGGCGGCAGTAAACACCCCGTTCTGGTGTAACAGAAGGCACAAGTCCCCTTGCTCGTCTTAGAGCATTTTCCATCGCCCTTTTGGTTTCTGGCCCGACTTTACCATCAATTTTGCTCAAAGCCTCACGTCTTTGCAGAAGTTCAACAGCACTTTTTGTAATATCACTAAACTCGTTCGGCTGCGGAGCCATCCGAAGAAATCCTAATCCTGCAAGAGCGCAATTGAGGATGTAGGAATCATCTCCCACATCACCTTTTACAAGTAATGCACGGGTAAATGGTAGAGGTATGGGAGCAGGTTTATAAGGATATTCTTCTACTGATGAAGTAGTAGGGGTTGTGATAGAACCTGAAGTAGAACTTCCAGAACCTCCCACAGAAGGATTCAACCCATCTCTTCGGAACAGAGCTTCTTCGTCATTGCGACGATTGACTAGTCCTGGCAAAATTCTTCTAGTACCGTTGTCTGTGCCATTTACCCAACGATCGAATTCACCAGCTGCGCCTTCATAATCTACGTCATTATTCAGTTTTCGCAATAGTGTTGACTCACTAAATGCTCCAATACCAATGTTATAAACGAACGAAACCAAGGCATCAAACATACTTTGGGTTAAAGCACTCTGACAAAGCCTATCTACATCTTCTGCTGCTTCTTCAACCTCAAGCTTCAGCCAGCGTTCTGCTGTTGTTTGATTAATCACATCACCTTGCTGAATGGGTCTGTCTAAATCAAGGTGTTCTATAGAGCCGTACCCAATCGTCCATATTCCAACTGGATCTTTGTACGCTTCAATCAAACCATCAGGGCGCTTCCGGTGCAGTCCCTCCCATTTTTTAATTAAGCTCAAGCAGTCGTTACTTGGTTTCACACTTTTACCTCTACTCTAAAGTTCTTCTTAGACAGGACTTACGCAAACAATAGCCAAAAAGATTTATGTAGACGCAAAGCGGCCCCAGGGTATTGCCCCACAGCGTATGTAGTTTTACGTAAGTCCTATTAGAGTATCTTCAAATTTTTCGATTATTATGCAGCTATCTGGTGTATTTGCAGAGAATTCTGCTTGAGTATTTCGGTGATTCTGTCGGGAGGAGCAGGAATACCAAAGTAAAATCCTTGGCCTTCTTGACACCCACGTTTTTTTAAATATTCAAGCTGTTCTTGAGTTTCTACGCCTTCTGCGGTAATTTTCAATTGCAGACTTTTAGCTAATGCAATGATGGCATCGGTAACTGCGGCGCTATCAGCATTTGATGTTACGTCATGCACAAACGAGCGGTCAATTTTGAGCATGTTCACAGGAAAGCGTTTCAAATAATTGAGAGAAGAATAACCAGTGCCGAAGTCATCCAAAGCCAGCCATACTCCTACTTCTCGTAATTGTTTGAGGGTTTTCACTGAGTGCTGGATATCGGCTATTAAGGAGCTTTCAGTAACTTCCAATTCTAAATAAGATGGTTGCAGTTTCGTCTCCTCTAGTGTTTGTTTGACAACCTCGACTAAATTGGCTTGTTCAAATTGTCTAGCCGAAAGGTTAACTGACATGCGAATTGGGGGTAGTCCTGCAAGTTGCCAGTTTCGATTTTGAGCGCAGGCAGTTCGCAACACCCATTCACCAATAGGTACAATTAAACCGTTATGTTCGGCAATGGGAATAAACTTTCCTGGAGAAACTAAACCTCTTGTGGGATGTTGCCAGCGTATGAGTGCTTCTACTGCTGTGACTTGTTTGGCCTGCAAATCAATGAGGGGTTGATAATAAATTACAATTTCGCCGCGTTCCAGCGCTCCATATAATTCGTTTTCTAATGCTAGTCGTTCTTGCAACTGAGCGTTAATTTCTGGTGAATAGAATTGGTATTGACTAGAGCCTTGTTGTTTTGCTTGGTACAGGGCGATGTGAGCTTGTTGCAATAGTCGATCTACACTATGACGATCGCCTAAGTTACTAATGGTAATACCTACACTCACTGTAATGTGAATTTGCTGGTTATCGATCGAGAAGGGTTTAGACAGTATACTCTGTAAGGTTTTCGTAAAACTAATCACTTTCTCAAAGGATAAAATATCCATCTGAGCAATAGCAAATTCATCTTGAGTTAAACGCGCCAAGATATCTGTTTTACCCATACAGTTTGTCAAACGTTGGGCAACTGCTCTTAATAGATGATTAGATGTTTCATGCTCCAAGCCATGACTGATACCAGTGAAATCATCAATGGCTAGGGAAAGAACAGCAATCAATTGCTGCTGATTTTGAGATTGTGACACATTTTGGTAAAGGCGATCGCTAAATAAATCTCGATTCGGTAACCCAGTCAAATTGTCATAGTTAGTAATCTGGTGGATTAACTCATCTAATTTGTAGAGAGTTTGTGAAGTATCTGCCATCAGTGTACCTGCTTCATCAGCAAATTTTGTCGGCAGTTGTGGTAATTTTTTGGTTTGCAAATAGTCTTGCAATGCCGCAGATGTCAAAATTACAGGAGCGAGTAGATAGTGTAATGCCAAAAGAGTAGCCGCTGTTCCTGCTAATGTCGCCAAAAGAGCATTCAGCAATACCCTGATTGCTATTTCCCAAGAATAGGAATTAGAAGTTACAAAATTGAAGATTAAAGCCAAAAGTGGTATGTGAGTTCCCAAAAACGCCACTACCATAATTTTGGCAGTATATCTTTTTTGCAGTAATGGGAAATAAGCCAGAGAAGAGTATAGAAAAAGTTTTTGATTGAGCTGCATAAATGTACCTTGAATTTGAAAACTAGAAAATTGTTTACTACTAAGTCTTTGGTAATTTAACGATTACCCAGGGATTGCTGTATGGTCGTTGCCAAGTTATTCACAGTTAGAATTGCCATCCGAAGTCGGTATTTATACCTTGTTGAGAATTCATTGATAATGTGCAATTTATGTGAGATTACTTTGTTTTACGTCTTTATGTCATATATTGACACTAGTTTTCAGCTAATTAAAATAATTTGTTTCCATCTTCATAAAAAAAATAATTAGATATGAAAATAGTTATAAGTACTTGTTTGGTGAATTTTTACTATAGGACTGATATTTGATTTCAAGAAATACACGTAGGGCGGATTAGCCTTTGTGTAACCCACTATTTAAAAGTTTTGATGTGTTAGGCTATCCCATAAAACAATGAGATTTTCTCATAAATTAAATAGGATTTTGATAATAATAAATTTTCACTTATACCGTTTTTTTATGAGGCTGCGCTAAATATTAGATTTTTTAACGCAAAGGTACGCTGAGGTTAGCGCAAAGGGGCGCTGAGGTTAATTGACTACATTCCAAAATAATTAGGCACATCTTCATAGAGAATTGGTATTAATGAAGATTTGAAAAAATTTAACACTCGAAAAGTAGAAACGATAATAATTGGTTGACAGTCAACCGTCAACACCTTACATAAAAACACGTGCAAATTAAATCTCTGACAAATTATTTATTTTGGACTCTAAAATTAGCCCATAAAACCAAACCGTTGACTTGACATTCTAAATCTTTCAACCAAGCAACTAATTCGTGGTTACTATTGTGTAGTATGTGATAATTTTCTTCATCTTGGACAAAATTTAGTCCTAGTTGATGATTTTCAATGAGTGTGTCGATATTTTTCATGAAGCGTTTATCTAACGTTTGAGTTAATTGTATTGCTTTGCTTTGTGCTACTTTAAAACTCAATAAATTAATATTTTTCCTGGCTACCATTTGTTGCAAATCATCAATACGAGAAAATTTACGTCGTCCCAGAGTGCCTTTAGTTGGTATAAAAAGTGCAGCTAGTCCATTCTTCAAGTCGTGCTGATTGAGTGCAAAGTAATTCCAATCACCATAGGCGTATACAACTAATCCGCCGTTGCTAGTAGGTAAAACTAGTTCCGAATGCCAGAAAAAATCAAGAACGTAGACAGCGATCGCCTGTTGGGGAACGGTGGGAGGTATAATAACTTTAGGAGTAAATATCCAAACCAGCACAATAGAAGTAACAAATGCCAAAATAAATATTACAATCCGGCGTAAACGCATACTTACAGATAAGATTTAGCTTCTAAGTGAGAAATATCCTAATGATTAGTTTAGTATTGTTATTAATTGGTTTAGGAGTTTTATTTTTAGGTTGGAAAACTAGAGACGAAATTCACCGTATAGCGAGTCTGGTAACTGGAACCATTGCTTTGATTTGGGGATTTTCTCTAGCTCCCTTATCATTTCAATTAATATTTGAGATTATTTCCGTTCTTGCAGCTTTTTCTCTTTGTATGCGTTGTTTGGGTTGTGGTTTTAACCGAAATTAATCAAGACTTAGGGAACTCCAAAAAATCAATTATTCCGGTTAAAGCGTTGAGTGTTGACTGTTAACTGTTAACTCTGAACGATTCCTATAGAAAAAACTTGGAATTGCTTATGCGTGCAATGATTTTAGATGCACCGCATCAACCTTTAAGGCTAGGAGAGTTACCAATACCAAAACCAAACTCTCAGCAAATATTGATTCGGGTTCGTGCTTGCGGTGTTTGTCGCACAGATTTACATATAGTTGATGGAGAATTGACGCACCCCAAACTACCTTTAGTACTGGGACATCAAATCGTAGGTATTGTAGAAGCGATGGGTGATGGCGTTGATAAATTTAGTATTGGTCAACGAATTGGCGTTCCTTGGCTGGGTTATACTTGTGGCGATCGCTGCCCTTACTGTCTTTCCAGTCGTGAAAATCTGTGCGATTATGCAGAGTTCACTGGTTACAATCTTGACGGCGGCTATGCAGAATACACTGTTGCCGATTACCGCTTTTGCTTTCCCCTAGACCCTAGCTTTCCTGATTTGCAAGCTGCGCCCCTATTATGTGCTGGCTTAATTGGCTATCGTGCTTACAAAATGACAGGTGATGCACAAAAATTAGGTTTTTATGGCTTTGGTTCCGCTGCTCACATTTTGATACAACTAGCTCGCCATCAACAACGTCAAGTGTTTGCTTTTACTCGTCCCGGTGACGTTCCAGGACAAGAATTTGCCCGTCAATTGGGTGCATATTGGGTGGATGGCTCAGATGTATTACCCCCAGAACCATTGGATGCAGCGATTATTTTTGCTTCCGTAGGTCAACTCGTACCAGCCGCTTTGCGTGCAGTTACCAAAGGCGGCGTCGTAGTTTGTGCTGGAATTCATATGAGCGATATACCCTCTTTTCCTTATGAAATTCTTTGGCAAGAAAGAGTATTGCGTTCTGTAGCTAATTTAACTCGCCAAGATGGAGAAGAATTTCTCACCTTAGCACCCAAAGTTCCTATCCGCACCCAAGTAAATACTTTTCCCTTAGCTCAAGCAAATCAAGCTTTAGATGCCCTTCGTAGTGGCAAAATTTCTGGAGGTTCGGCTGTTTTAGTAATTGATTGATACTTTAGTCATTAGTCATTAAAGTGTTGACAGGTGACAGGTGACTGGTGACCGGGAAGTTATTATTCTCCTCTACCCCATCTCCCTTGTCTCCCTTGTCTCCCTTGCCTCCCTCATTTCCCCATCTCCCCATTCCCAACTCCCCGCTTCACTTCAAATCCCCGCAGACCTTCCGGTTCTTCGTACTCAACTATCACCTCTTTGACCATAGCAGCTGGTGGCCCGGAGTGACACCAGCGAACCATCTCATCTACAATTTCTCGCGCCCCTTCAAAAACTGCTTCTACTCGACTATCGGGGAGATTCCGCACCCAACCAGTTAATCCTAACTGGCTAGCTGTATCCACGGTGGCGTAGCGATATCCCACTCCTTGGACTCGGCCGGAAATGAATACATGGACGCGGATAATCTTTGGTAGTGCTGTGGAATTGTGCATAGACTGGTCTATTCTTTACGATTCCAGTCTACCTAGTTTTGTATACACTACTAATACGCCAAGGCAACTTGGTGGAGGAAGGGGGAAAGGGACTCATGTTTTTTATCCCTTCCCCTTTTCCCGGTTGGTGAGCCTGTCGAACCATTAACCTTTACCCAACCTCCACCTAAAATTTTTGGGTTGGCATACTACTACCTGTTTTTAACTCGAATTTGGGAAATTAATCGCGGTCTTCGTCTTCCTCTTCGTCATTACGGCGATATCTGTACCCATAATCTTCGTCCTCTTCATCTTCGTCGCGATATCTGTACTCGCGATCTTCGTCCTCTTCGTCTTCGTTGCGATAACTGTATAGGGTGCGATCGCGATTATCCCATTCTTCATCGCCTCGTTTTTGTCTGCCACCGACTATATTCCTCAACAAATCGCCTATTCCCATAATTCTTGTCCTCCTGAGTTGGCGAATTCCCTAATCTAGGGTCACGTTAGTAGTAGTTTGTCTAATGCTTGTATTAGATAAATCTTCCAACAGGCGGAGATAAAAATAAAATTGCCCCCATCTTTAGAAGTGTTGTAAATTTTAATAGGCTAATCATCAAGGTTTGCTTAAATTCTGATTTTTGGATTTTGAATTTTGAGTTATGTCTAATCTGCCACCACTCAATACAGACACAATTTGGGCAATTCTCAACGAGCAACTAGATGATGTTACAGTTAATCAGTTGCTATGGCATTATCTAGGCTATCGTTATGATTCATCAACTGAAAAATGGGATAATAGCCAAGTTGCACCGCAATGGCAGGATGAGTACCCACAACCACCAGATTTTATTGACTCTCGCCCTGCAACAGTCAAGTTAACTCGTTCCATTCCCACTGAAAATAAACAATTACTCAAAGAAAAACTCGGCTTTAAAGGTTACAAAATTGGTGAATTTGGCCCCAGGCAAACTCGCAGGGCTACAGCAGCGAATTGGTTGTTAAGTTATCTGCAACAAAATAGTACCAAAGCTGATTAAAAGAAAATTCAGAATTCACGTCTGATGTGAATTATTCAAATCAAGAAAATATCAAGGATTTTGCCCCCTGTAGAGACGTGGCAATTGCTAGTCTCTACTAATCCACATAATACGTAATTCAGTAATATTTAAAATCAACCTTGTCTAACTTGACAACCGTAGTTTGCTTACCCAAGTTTTGGGATTGCTTCCTTCATCGCCATGACAAAACAGAATAATTCCAAAATCAAGCTTTCAACATAGACAAGGTTTAGATGATTTATCAAGTATTTTCATTGATTATGATTAATTATGGTTGATTTTTTGTCTTTTGGAAATTAATTTAATTTTGATTTTTCCATGATCTTGCAGTTACTTCTTACTATAAAAAAGCGAAAATTTCCAAAAAATATCTAAATTTTTCAAAAAATATTTATCAAATATTCCTGAAGATAGAAGCACTAAATATTCAATTCACTCTCTAGAGCGATTTGCAAATCTAATTAATCATCAGAGAATGCATCTATAGCAATCGCAAATAATTTGTGGAATCTTGACATGTTAGGATTTTTGATTGTCAACAGTTAACACTCAGCAGTCAACAATCAACACCAATATCTTTCACAAATCAAATAGGATTGCCATATCAATTATTGATGTTACAAACACTTCTATGACAAAGCCAATTGAATTTAATTTATTTGCACCATATAACAAAGGAGCCGCATTAGTTGGTTCTTTTTCTGATTGGCAAGAAATTCCAATGGAAAAAGGCGAGGATGGCTATTTCCGCACAACTGTTGAATTAGAAGATGGTGAATATCAATATAAATTTCGAGTTCAAACAAATTCATGGTTTTTTGAACCAGAACAATGGGTTGAAGTCACAGATCCTTACGCCACTGACATAGATGAAGTAGGTGGAAACGATAACGGTATTGTCCGTATCAAAGATGGGGAAAGAATTATTGATACTTATGTTTGGCAAAATGATGATAAACCTTTACCTGCTGACCACGAACTAGTAATTTATGAACTGCATGTTGGTGATTTTTCTGGTGGTGAAGATGACCCTTATGCACGAGGCAAATATAAACATGTTGTTGAAAAATTAGATTATTTGTCTGAATTAGGAATCAACGCTATTGAGTTGATGCCAATAAAAGAATATCCTGGCGATCATAGTTGGGGTTATAATCCTCGCTATTTCTTTGCCACAGAATCTAGTTATGGTTCTACTGCGGGATTGAAAAATTTGATTGATGAATGTCACGCTAGAGGCATTCGTGTAATTATTGATGGTATTTATAACCACTCAGAAGCATCTAGTCCGTTAACACAAATTGACCACGATTATTGGTATCATCATTCTCCCCGCGACCCTGATAACAACTGGGGGCCAGAATTTAATTACGAACATTACGACGAAAATTTAGATGTTTATCCAGCGCGGAAATTTATTGGCGATACAATCCGCTATTGGATTCAAGAATATCATCTTGATGGTATTCGGTATGATGCAGCGCGGCAAATTGCCAACTATGATTTTATGCATTGGATTGTGCAAGAAGCCAAAAACACTGCTGGGCCAAAGCCTTTTTATAATGTTGCCGAACACATTCCTGAAACCACCAGCATTACTAATGTAGATGGCCCGATGGATGGTTGCTGGCATGACAGTTTTTATCACTGCATTTTAGAACATATCTGTGGTGATACTTTTGATTTAGAACGCCTAAAAGATGTTATTGACTGCAAACGTCAAGGCTTTATGGGTGCTACCAATGTGGTAAATTACCTCACCAACCACGACCATCATCATCTGATGGTAGAAATGGGTAACCGCGAGATTTTTGATGAAGAAGCCTTTAGACGGATTAAATTAGGAGTAGCTATCCTAATGACTGCTATTGGCGTACCTTTAGTGTGGATGGGTGAGGAATTTGGGGAGTATAAACCCAAACAAATTGAATCAGCTAAAATCGATTGGACGCTGTTGGGTAATGATTTAAATCGTGGTTTGTTTGAATATTACAAAGGCTTAATCAATCTGCGTAAAAGTAATCATGCTCTCTACACAGAAAACATCGATTTCATCCACGAAAATACAGAGGCAAAAGTATTAGCTTATAGCCGTTGGAATGATCAAGGTTCTCGTGTAGTTGTGGTGGCGAATTTCTCAGAAAATTTCCTAGCTGGCTATCATATTCCTAACTTTCCTAACGGTGGTACATGGCACGAATGGACGGCAAATTATGATATCGAAGCCGGCGACGATGGCATCATTACTGATTTGGGCCCATACGAAGCTAAAGTGTTTGTGTGGCAGTAATCAAAGTATTAGTTTGTAGACAACATCCCAATAACAGAAAACAGGGGCGAAATATCGCCCCCTTTATTGTTTACTTTTGCAATGACTTTTCACGGTCAACAGTCAACAATCAACAATCAACATAGTTAAGATACACCACACCTCAGTGATATGTTTCTTTTAAAAAGCTCGCATAATTCGCTCGCACTGTCATAGTAGTGGGATGACTTACCCCTAAAGTTTGTTCGCAAATTTTCAAAGCTTGCTCAAACAATGGTTTAGCTTTTCTGTAGCGTCTGGTATGACGATAGAGTGCTGCTAAATTATTCAGGCTAATGGCGACATCGGGATGGTTGTCTCCCAACAGACGTTTAGTCAGTTCCAAAGCTTGCTTATAGAAGGGTTCCGCTTCCCTGTAACGTCCTGTAGATTCGTAGAGTTGTCCTAAATTGTTTAAGCTGGTAGCAACATCGGGATGTTCTTCTCCCAACAGCCGTTTTCTCAGTTTTAAAGCTTGCTTTAGCAATGGTTCAGCTTCGCTGTAGCGTCCTGTAAAACAGTACAATGCTCCTAAATTGTTCAGGCTAGTAGCCACATGGGAATGTTCTTCTCCCACTAGGCATTTCCAAAGTTCTAAAGCTTGCTGATACAAAGATTCTGCTTTTTTATAGCGTCCTATAGATTCGTAGACTACTGCTAAATAGCTCAAATTAGTGGCGACATCGGGATGTTCTTCTCCCAGCAAGCGTTTTCTTACTTTTAAAGCTTGCTCAAACAAAGGTCTGGCTTCGTTATAGCGTCCTGTAGATTCGTAGAGTAATGCTAAATTGTTGAGGCTAGTGGCGACATCTAGATGATTATCTCCCAACAGACGTTTTCTCAGTTCTAAAGCTTGGCGATACAATGGCTCGGCTTGATTGTAGCATCCTGTGGATTCATAAAGTGCTGCTAAATTGTTGAGACTAGCAGCGACATAGGAATGTTCTAAATCAAGATGATTTTCAGTCAGTTCTACACACCGTTGCAACCAATATTCTGCTTGTTGATAAAGTTTTTGACCTTGATAAAACCAAGCTAATTTTGTAAACAGCGTGATGAGATTTTCCGTGCTGAGATATTGGGATAGGTTGCTTGCAACTTCTTTGATGTGCGGGATATGTGGGGTGAAATTAACAATATCTTCAGGGTTAGGCTGTTGCGGAATTAGCTTTGCTAACTCTAACATCATGACTGCAAATTTAGTTTTTGCTTCATCCGCTTCAGTGAAATTTTCCAATTTGATTCTGAGAAATTGCCGAATTAAGGGATTTAAAAGATAAATTCCTGGAGTTTTTTGTTGTAGCAAATGCAATTCCAGTAAATCGGCTATAGCTTGCTGATTTTCTTGTTGTTTTTGCTTATGTTCTATTGTCTCCACAGATAAGGGAATGTCAGTTAAAGCACACAAACTCAGCAAACAAGCAAAGCTTTGTGCATTTTTATCCAATTTTTCCCAACTCAATTCAAAAGCTTCAGTTACACCGTATTCATAAGGCATCAGCGAGTTAGTATTGGCGATTGGTTGATATTCTTCTCGCTTTTTCTCTAGTCGCTGGAGCAGGATTTCTAAAGACAAATCTGGTATGTTATTGAGATATCGCCCTACTAACTCTATGGCCAAAGATGAGTATCCCAAAAATTGACAAATTCTTCTGGTAACCCAAGGTTCTTGTTGCAGCCTTTCCCGAACCACCAGCGATTTGAATAATTTCATTGCCGCCAATGGTTTGAGGACATCCAATTCGCTATTATATTTTTCCCTCAGATAAGCTTGTAACTTTTCTAGTTTGTTTTGAGTGTTGGAAATAACTAATTCAGGATAGTTCTGAGCAAATTTTTCATATAGTTCACCCATCCATTTTCTGAAAGCAGGGATATCAACGTTGAATTCGCTGACAAGTTGAGCTTCAGTTTTACTTAAGTTTTGAGTCTGAAAATAGTTTACAAAAGCTGCTGTCTGTTCAAGAGATAAGCCAGTAGTAGCAGCTTCTTTGGCTAGAAAATTAGCCCATTGCATAAATAGTTTATTAACATTATAAAATGTGTCGGGAAAACCTATTCCTTCTAAAGATGGGATGAAAGACACCCCGACACCGTTGACGGTTGACGGTTGACGGTTGACGGTTAACAGTCATCAGTCAACAGTATCTCGTATTATCCCATCCCCTTTTAGAGATGGCATGAGCTTAATTTTGATTTTAGTTTGTATTTATTTGCAAACTTCCTCTTCTTGAGAGAAATATACGTTTGCATACAAAGGTTTAAAAGCAGTGGCCACCTTTAGACACTGACAGTTGAGCTTTGGAAAATGAAAGTCAGTACACCGAAAACTTTTGCAATTCGGCGAAATCATCAGGATTTTAAGGGATGGTATTAGATTTGGCCATCCCCACCTGAAGCGATCGCCAAAAAGTCCTCTCCACTTTTATATCGCTTTCTTAGGTTGAAACCCCGCATTGAAAGTGGGCAGCGAAGGTTCTCCCACTCCCTACTCCCGATTCCCTACTCCCGCCCCAACGGGGTTGGTCATCAAATCTTAATATTTACCTGCTTCTAATAAAGATTGACTTAGATAACCACCCTTTGCCACAACTCCTGGTAAGGCAAAGAAATATCCGCCGCCAATCGGTTTAATATACTCTTCTAAAGGCTCTCCATTTAACCGTGACTGGACTGTAATAAAACCCTTTTCTAAATTGGACTGGAAACAAACAAATAGCAGGCCCATATCTAGCTGTCCAGATTTGTCATAACCACGGGAGTAATTGAAGCCACGACGCAGTATTAAACTCGATTCTGAATTGCGGGGATTGGCGAGGCGAATATGAGCGTCTAAAGGAATTTGTTTACCTTTGGGGTCTTGTTCATAGTTAGGAATGTCATGCTCATTTTTCATTCCCAGAGGTGCGCCAATATCCTTATCACGCCCGATAATTGTCTGTTGTTCTTGTAATGGTGTTCTATCCCAACGTTCGACAAAGTTACGAATCACTCGTACTACTTGATATGTACCCCCAACAGTCCAAGCAGGTTCATCTGTGTTTGCTTTTACCCACACAACTCGATTCATTAAGCCACTGTCGTTAACATCTAGATTTGCTGTACCATCTTTGAAACCTAATAAATTACGTACTGTATCTTTACCCAATTTCTTGATAGTATGGGGTGGAAGAAAGCCTTCCATTTTCCAACGCAGACTCAATAAATCTGGAAAATTTTTGATAATATCGCGTAGTGCATGAATATTAGTTTCGGCTGTATTTGCACAAAATTGAAGTAACAAATCTCCATGACACAAATTGGCATCTAAAGCATCATTAGGAAAGTCAGTCATAGTTGTTAAATGCTTTGGTTTTAGATGGCTTAAACCATAGCGGTTATCAAATAATGATGCTCCTACTGCAACTGTCACTGTGAGATTATCAGGAAAGACTTTCGTACCCAAAACACCAGAGTCGGTAGGTGGAAGTTTCGGGTCTACAATTTTGGGGGTTCCTCCAACCATTAAAAATTCAATTCGTTCGGTCAAAGTTTTAAATAGTCTGACTAAATCCTCTTTAGTTTTGGCGACAACATCAAAGCTAACAATTAATGCTGAAGCAGGTGCAGGTGTTACAATACCCGCTTGATGAACGCCAAAAAAAGGTTGTCTTTCTTGGGTGGTGTCTTCGCTATTGGCAAAAAATTGCCGAAAACTCAGTGTTGTTAAAGCTGCAACTCCGCTGGCAGCTACCATACCAATTAAGAGGTCACGACGGCTAATGCGAGGGGTGATGTGTAAATCTAGTTTTTTTACAGTAGAAGACATTATCTGTATTTATTATGGGCATTGAGCATTGGGTATTGAAAAGGGTGCAGTGAGGAAAAACATTTCTCCCCTGCTCCTCACTCGCTATTTGTGCTAAGTTTCAATCAACACCAAGGGTTCCCCGGAGTTGCGAGAGGTCTTCGGCTAAGACGGTAATTGCTGCTTTTAAGTCTTTTTTGTCGCTTTCAGTCAGTTTTTCATAGGTGACAAAGCCACCTCTGGAAGCTTTGTATTTTGTCAATCCTTGATTTACCTTGGTAAAATTATTATCTACGCGCTTCAGTAGTTCTGGATTGTTTTTTTGAATTTGCGATCGCAACAATTCAACTATCTTTTGAGAACCTTCAACGTTAGAATTAAAATCCCACAAATCAGTACGGCTATAGCGGTCTTCTTCTCCAGAAATCTTGGTGGCTGCAACTTCTTCAATTAAAGCCGCAGCACCACCAACCATATTTTTTGGCTCAATAGTCAGTGTGGCTATGCGCTTTTGCAACTCTAGAACATCTTTGTTCAACTTTTCGGCAATGGGTTTCATGCCTTTGGTAGTGTTGTCTTGAAAAAGTGCTTTCTCTATGCGATGAAAGCCTGTAAATTTAGGGTCTGCTTCTTTCTTTTCAAAGTCATCGGCGCGAGCATCCATACTACCATCAAGGTCGGAAAAGAGTTCAGCAATTGGTTCTATCCGTTCCCAATGAACGCGGGTAGGTGCGTATAATTGCTTCGCTTTTTTCAGGTCGCCTGCGATGACTGCATCGGTGAGGGTTTTGGTTTGATCTACCAATTGGTCAGTTTCTTTGGTGACGTAGACTTTGTATTCTGCGATCGCACCGATTAATTTATTCTGGTCAACAGTAGTACTTGCTTGGGTGGCGTTATCTCCAGCCTTGACTATTAATTTACCTTTGGCGTTGCTGCGTAAACCGCAAGCCATGTCATATTCCCCTGGTTCTAACTGTTCTTTGAGCTTTTGTACAAACCCAGGTGCAATATTTTCCCTCTCAGCAATCACCTTCACGCCAGATAAAATTTCCCACTCTAAAGATTGACTACTTTTATTGGTAATCACAAAGGTATTTTTACCTGCTGCAACTGTGAGTTGATTGGGTTCGCAACCTTTATCTGTGACTGTAATTGCAGTTTCGGGAATGGTTTTAGTATCGGTGTTGCTAACAATTTGGACATTGGATGAATTCTTGCTGTCTTGGCTGGTTTTGTTGGAGTCACACGCCGTTGTTGTTAAACCTATCAGACAAGCGATCGCAGGTATATACATCCACTGACACGTTTTACTTTTCATACTTATTTTCTATGTAACATTACTAGGATGGTTACTACTTCCAATAACTTCCGAATTTACTGGGAACGATTTACAGCAGTCTTTTGTGTTGTCTGACTTCCAGAAAAGAACAGCACTAGCGTGGGAATCAAATAGCCAAAATAGGCGATCGCTTCCCCAAGGGTAGGAGCATCGTTGTAGCTAAAAATACCTGCTAAGACTGAACCAATAATTCCATGTGTAGAAAGAGTTTGACTAGCATCAAATACGATATTTTGTAGTGAATTCCAAATTCCTGCTTCATGAAAAGCACGTACCGCACCTGCAAGCAGTCCCGCAGCCACAACAATAATAAAAACTCCTGTCCATTTAAAAAATTTTCTCAGGTTGATGCGAATACCACCTTGATAAATTCCAACTCCGACAGCGATGGCGGCTAGGTATCCCAATACTGCACCCAATGGTATGCCAAACCCCAAGTTTTGCTGAAAACTAGCTAGAAGAAACACCACTGTCTCCAAACCTTCACGCAGCACTGCGAAAAATGACATTCCTACCAACGCCAAACCCCAGCGATCGCCTTGGGAAATTGCGGTTTCAATTTGGCTGTGCAACTCACCTTTAATCGAACGCGCTGCGCGTCGCATCCAAAAAACCATCCAAGTCAGCACCCCAACGGCAATGACTGAGATTCCTCCTGCAAATAATTCCTGTTCTTGTTGGGGAAAATCACCGCTTGTTGCTTGCAAAATTATTGCCAATGCCAAACATAAGAGAGTAGCAAGGATAATTCCCATCCACACGGCTTTCATCAGATGTGTGCGTCCAGTTTGCTTGAGGTAACTGGCAATAATACCAACAATCAAAGCCGCTTCTACCCCTTCCCGAAACATGATTAGAAAAGTGGCAAGCATATTTATTGATAAGTTTTATCTATTAGCTCCAAAGTTACTGTAGGATTAATTGATATCAATTGTCAAATGTATCACAATACGTCAAAGAGAAAAAAGTTGATGTCCCATAGTCGATAACGATATTTTTATGTTGACTGTTGACGGTTGACTGTTAACCAAGGAGCCACTGACGGGTACGTAGGGGTTCCCCCAAATGGAGCGAACTTCACAGGTAACCGAACCGTGCAATTTAAAAGCTCAATAGCTTATGAGCTTCCCAGAAGCGTCTATTTCAGACGTAGGGAGGTGAAAAAGCTTTCAAAGCCAAGATGCAACAAGTTTCATAGTCAAATATGAAAGTGGTTTTTATTCCCTACTGCCCACTTTCAAATATCAATAGAGTAATGGTAAATACTATTTCCGAAGCTGAATACTTAGAAGTATGGTATAATTTCAACAATAATATCCAGTATCCCGATCCTCTAGATACTTGTGACATTATTTATTTATGTCCAGAGCTATTTGGTAGAGGATTCGATCGCTATATTGAATTACGAGATATTTATTTGTTGATTCGCAATCAAAAATATGACAAAGATTTACAAATAGTATATGAAGCGAGTCAAGATGAATTTGAAGAAATAGAATTTGGTTTTAATTTATCAGGTGGTTATAGTTCTAATCGATTAGATATTGCTTGCAATAGAAGCAGTGAATCGAATTTTATACAATGGATTTTACCTGGTAAAGAGTATGCTGCTTATACCAGCACTTCATTTAGCAATAAGCAATTATTAAAAGTTGATATACATCTGAATTCTTCTAAGATTTTATATGATTTTGTACGCTGTATAAATCAAGAATTACCGCCAGATTTAATTAAGTTGATAAAAGGCAAGAGTCAAGAAAATTATATTGAAGATAATCAACTTACATCAGCAATGATTCTTCCATTGCAACAAATTATTAATTGCCCATTTCAAGGTACGATCAAACAAATTTATCTGGAAGCTAAGTGTTTAGAATTAATTGCTTTGAAATTAGAGCAACTAACAAAAATCAAAAATGTATCTGTTAAATTTATAGCCCTTAAACCTAGAGATATTGAAAAGATTCACCACGCACGAGATATGCTGATTTCTCAACAGGAAAACCCGCCAACTTTGTTAGATTTGGCACAGCAAGTAGGTATTAATGACAATAAATTAAAAATTGGCTTTCGGCAAGTATTTGGTACAACAGTCTTTGGTTACTTGCATAATCATCGCATGGAAATAGCTAGACAATTGCTACAAGATGGAAAAATGCACGTAGCTGTGGTGGCAAATGCAGTGGGATATGCGAATCCCGGTCATTTTGCGGCTGCCTTTAAACGCAAATTTGGCGTGAGTCCCTCTGAATGTAAGGCGGGAAAGAAAATATACGAGTAATTTTAACTTTCTTTCAATATCCCTAAAACTGCTTTGAGATGGACGTTTTAGCCTGAAAATTTTTCACTGACTCTCCCGTATTGGATCGAAGTCTCCGTGATTGAGTTGATTTGTGCCTGGGAAATCACATAATGTTCTTTCCATAAGCTAATTAAGAAAATTTGTCTACAAGCATTTGTGGTTGGCGGGGAGAAAATTAGATGAAATCTAGGCTGCTGTGTGGGATCAGTTCGGTTACTTCTGCATTGACTTTGATGACAATTTTGATAAAACCTGCAACTGGGAATGAAGTCTTAGAGCTAAAAGAGATGTCAGAACAGCCTCATTTTGTCAAGAATGTAGCTCCCCTATTAGTACAGCAACCAGTCAGCCCAGTGGTGAAAGTTACGGGTGTGAAGCTCAATAACACAAGTACGGGTATTGAATTAGTTTTACAAACATCTCAAGGAGAAGCACTCCAGCCTGTGACGAAAGCTGAGGGTAATAGCTTGATTGCAGATATCCAGAATGCTGTTTTGGAACTGCCAGATGGTCAAGAGTTTCGTGTGGACAATCCTGTTAAGGGGATTGTATCAGTCACCGTCACAACTTTAGACGCTAATAGTATTCGGGTGACAGCGATCGGGGAAGCCGATAGTCCCAATGTGGAATTATTTGACGACCCAGAAGGTTTAGTGTTTGGTTTTACACCAGCCTCATCTGCTCAAACACAAACTCAACCGACTTCCCCGCCACAGCCTAGTAGTGAAACCGAGCCAGAGCAACCCACAGCCCAAGACGATCGACCGATTGAGTTGGTAGTCACAGGCGAACAAGATGGATATCGCGTACCAGATGCAACAACCGCAACTAAAACTGATACCCCTTTGCGTGATATTCCCCAATCGATTCAAGTGATTCCACGACAAATAATTGAGGATCAAAAAACAACTCGATTGCGGGATGTTTTGCAAAATGTCAGTGGGGTAACACCAGGTGCAGGCTATCAAAACTCCTTTGATAGAGTGAGAATTCGAGGATTTGCTCAAGAAACAACTTTTCGGGATGGAATTCGTGACAACTTTCCATCCACGGACTTTGCCAATGTAGAACGGGTTGAGGTACTCAAGGGGCCTGCTTCTGTGCTATTCGGACAAACTGAACCAGGTGGAATTGTCAATCTGGTAACGAAGCAACCTCTAAGTGACCCTTACTACAATGTTGATTTGAGTGTTGGAAATTATGCTTTCTATCGTTCAGCTTTCGATTTATCAGGGCCTCTGAATCCAGATAAAACCTTACTTTATCGTCTGAATGTTGCCTACGAAAATGCTGGTAGTTTCAGAGATTTTATTAGTTCTCAGAACATATTTGTTGCACCTGTTATCGCTTGGAAACTTAATGAAAATACTGATTTAAAGCTATTTTTTGAATACAACGATAGAGATTATAAACCCGATCGCGGAGTGTTCGTAATTGGCGATCGCCCTGGTTCAGTTCCCATCAACCGATTTTTTGGTGAACCTGCCATTAACGAAGGCACTGTTACAAACTACAAGTTTGGGTACAATCTCGAACACCGCTTCAATGAAAATTGGCAACTGCGTCAGACTTTATCCACCAACATATTGAAGACTGATGAAATCCGGGTTCAGTTCAGAGGACTGGAAGCAGATGGACGCACAGGGAGAAGAGACATCGCTAATTTTGGTGGAACTACCCAAGAGGACTACAGACTCCAGACAGATGTTATCGGTAACTTCAAAACAGGAACAATTACCCACAAACTGCTATTTGGCATAGACCTGAACCGTTTCACTGATATCTCCAATGGCTTTTCTAACGGGCCTTTTGCATCCATTGATGTTTTTAATCCGGTTTACTTTGTTCCGATTACCCGTCCCACTACTCCTTACATAGTTCAAAATTTCACGGATACATTCGGCTTTTATCTGCAAGACCAGGTAACTATTGCAGACAACCTCAAGCTACTGCTGGGCGGTCGTTTTGATACGGTGAATATTTTACAAAAAGACTTAGCAGCTCAAAGTTCAACCAGCGACAATAATTCTGCCTTTACTCCCCGTGTTGGTATTGTCTATCAACCTACCCCTCCTGTTTCTCTGTATGCCAGCTATGCAGAATCCTTTGTACCACAGTATGGAAGGTCTAGAGACAATTCACCTTTCGTTCCTGAACGCAGCAAACAATACGAAGTAGGCGTTAAAGGAGAGTTGTTTGATGGCAAACTTTCAGCAACATTGGCAGCTTACCATTTGACAAAATCCAATGTTTTAACCACCGATCCCATCGATACCAATTTCTCTATTCAGGTAGGGGAACAGACTAGCAAGGGCATTGAACTTGATATCGTCGGAGAAATAACACCAGGTTGGAATGTGATTGCTACCTATGGTTATACAGATGCCAGAGTCACCCGCGATAATGACTTACCTGTAGGCAATCGCTTGCAAAACGTAGCAGAAAATACTGCTTCTTTGTGGACAACTTACGAACTTCAACAAGGTAATTTCAAAGGGTTGGGCTTTGGTTTAGGTTTCTATTATGTGGGCGATCGCCCCGGAGATTTCGAGCAATCATTTATCCTGCCGAGTTATTTTCGCACAGATGCTGCGCTGTTTTACAAGCAAGATAATTGGAGGCTTGGTCTCAATATCAAAAATCTTTTTGATATTAACTATTATGTGGAAACCCAAGGACGCGAAGTTGTTTACCCAGGTGCGCCGTTTACAGTGATTGGCTCTGTTTCTTTTACATTCTAAGCGCAATAGGCAACGCATGAAGTGAGTTTTTTTGTTATTAAAAAGTGAATATTATGAACCGCAAAAAACTACGTGATACTGTTTTTTACCTACACCAATATATTGGTCTTTTTGTGGGATTGGTGCTGGTTATCGTAGGTTTGACAGGTAGCTTGTTAGTGTTCGAGCAAGATTTTGACCATTTTGCAATCGCTCAACAATACGGACATATTACTCCTCAAAAAGTGCAATTATCCCCAGAATTTATGGTGAATAAAATTCGGGATACCTATGCACAAAGAAAAGACTTGAACTTTTTTCGGATTTATTTACCAGATGCTCCAGATGCTCCTTATCTGGGGCAATTGGCAACAAATGATGGTCAAAGAACGGAGGTTTTTCTCAACCCGTATACAGGCGAAATTATGGGTGAGCGTCAACGGGATAAAACTCTATTTGGTATAGTGCTAGAACTGCACTACAGCCTGATGGCAGGTGAAACCGGAGTGATAATCGTCGGCATTACTGCCTTTTTAATGTGTATTCTCACCATTACAGGTTTAATTCTCTGGCCTGGTTGGCGTAAGCTGATTGCAGGTTTTAAAATCAAGCTTGATGCTCATCCCAAGCGGGCAAACTTTGACATTCACAAAGTGGCTGGGATTATCACTGTGGTTTTTTTATTCTTGACTGGCTCTACCGGCTTTTGCTGGAACTTCTACGATTTGACTGAGCCGATTATTTATGCTGTGACATTTACCCAAAAGCCACCAGAACCAGTATCTCAACCTCTTGCCGGTCAGTCATTATTGAGCCTGACACAACAACTGAAAATTGCTAATGCGGCCTTACCCGATGCTGTTACTAAGAGCATTTATTTTCCCAAGTTACCAGAAGATCCTCTACAAATTCGTATGAAGCTACCACAGGAAAGTTCTGATTACGGTGATAGTAATGTTTATCTTGACCAGTATAGTGGTAAGGTTTTGAGAGTCGATAATGCTTTAAAGTTACCGTTAGGCGATCGCGTCCTCAACTCTTTTGTACCCCTGCACTACGGTACATTTGGTGGTTTACTTACCCAGATTCTCTATGTCTTCCTTGGACTTGCACCGTTGATTTTATTTATCACTGGGTTAACAATGTGGCGGTATCGTCAGCAGAGAAAATCAATTACGAATTTGTCCTAACTGACTACAGCTTTCTTTAGAGAAGTAATACCATTTTGGATTTTAGATTTTAGATTTTGGATTAGGGATTGCTTTGTAGATTTTGATTCTGAAAATCTATCTGTAGTCGAATTCCAAATGTAGAGACGTAGCATTGCTACGTCTCTACAAGGGTTTTGGGTAACGCAGAATTAATTTCACCAGATGTCTAATCCAAAATCTAAAATCCAAAATCCAAAATCCTATCAGGGTGACTGATTTAACGCCCACTTCAACCACTGGCCAAAGGAACTTACAAAATTCAATCTTCTAACTCCAGGGGCACGGGCGGCGGCGAGTCCATCAACGGCGACTAATGCGGCATATTGCAACCCCAAGAAACTATCAACGGCGGCATAGGGGCCGCCAAGGGTAATGGCTCCGGCTGCATACATTTGTCCTCTGTCACTACGCATTTCTACTAATTCAAAATTGTTGGCTACAGCTAGTCGCCCCAGGTGATTCAGTGGCAAGTTGTAATGTTTAACAAAATCTTCTAGCAAAGGACTAGCGTTGACTTTGGCATCCAGTCCAGTAGCATCAACAATAAAGTCAGCAATCAATTTCATTTCCCCAAAGCTTTTTTCTCGGATGTGGGTAATAGTCCGGTTTTGGGGATCTCGTTCTACGTCCAATACTTCGCCGAAGGTAATTTGATACCAGCCTTCGCTAATGCCCTCGCTAGTAATACGCTGCCAGTCGTGGCGGTCGGCGGTGGTGGTACCTCCCCAGTCTGCCAGTAGGCTTTTGCGTTCATCGGGGGAGGCTTTTTCTAACATTGTCCGTAGTTCCCCGCCCCAACAAGCTTTCGGCCAGTTAAAGGGTTGAAATTCGTAATGATTTTTTACTGAACGCTGGGCATTTTGAAATTTGTTGCCTTGGGGTTTGGGCGATCGCATTAAATGTAAAACTGAAATATTCCGATTTCGCTTTCTAGCTTCGTAAATTCGCTGCAAAATGCGGGAAGCCACAATTCCCCGTCCCCGAATCAATACTGTACCACCTTGTTCTTCTAGTTGTTGATAAACGCGATCGTGTGCTTCGTAAGCGTTAACAACTGTTTGAAAATCTTGATATTTTTCTCTATAAGCTTGCAAATCTGGCAGAAATTGAATTGCTGGATATCCAGTAGCTAAATGTAAATAACGACCAACTAAAAAAGCATAATTTCCTGGGGCGCGAGAATAAGCTATGCAATACCTACCGTCATCGGTTTTGCGAATTGCCCGGACTCGCCCATAGCGATAAATTTGGTTCCAACCAATGCGCTTGGCTTCTCTGTCTATGGAAT
>VFQR01000857.1_pt1 | contig 29947 bp, 24 predicted proteins | sample 3512321 | NCBI WGS metagenome assembly VFQR01 (sample SAMN10412374, study PRJNA504923) | tailings metagenome | isolation source: Relicate 3 Philex TSF1 revegetated site | place: Philippines: Tuba, Benguet | collected 2017-08-29 | reverse complement strand
CGTCCCAGTCGTTCTCCCAGATCATCTCCGGGCCGCCCCACGACACCGTCGCCTCGCGGCCCGCCGGATAGCGGGTGATCCAGAACTCGTGCGGCGCGTGCGTGACGATGTTCATCCCGGCGAAGAAGGCCGCGTTGAACGTGGTGGTGGAGACCTGGCTCACTCCGCCGCCCACCGCGTCCTCCAGCTCACCGGCGTTGATCTGCGGCGCCGGCACGAAGCCGCGGGCCTCGGTCCTCTCGCCCAGCACCTCGTTGAGGGAGAAGACCCCGCCGGGCGGGACCACGGTGCCGTCCATGATCTCGGCCGCCCGCTTGATGTTGGTCACCCGCGGCTGGCAGCAGGCGTACGGGGTGGTGAACTCCGAGACCAGCTCGCGGATGCGCAGCCGCTTGGCGTCGGCCGTCGAGCGGGACGGGGTGGTCGGCTGGATCGCGACGCGCACCGGCGCCGTGCCCGTCCGGTTCTCGATGCGGCGCGCCAGCGCGGCGGCGTCCAGGGAGCGCCCGGGGCGCGACGGCACCACCCGCACCCGGGTCCCCGACACGGCGAAGCCGGCGTCCACGGCGGGCCGGATGACGCCCTCGAACGCGGGGGCCACCGCCTCGGCGATGGCGTCCGGGTCCAACTGGACCGAGACCGTGCCCGCCTCCACCGGGAACACCAGCGCGTCCACCAGGGTCGCCCGCGGGATGTCGGCGGTGCGCCCGCCGCCGCGCACGCGCACCTTGCGGTTCGTCATCGCGAGGGCGGTCACCCGGGCCTGGTCGACGGCGGCGTCGGTGACCTCCGGCTGCACCACCTCCACCGGCACCTCCACGCGCGCGGCCAGGGTGCCCAGGCGCCGCTCCAGCGCGGCCGCATCGACCGCCCGGCCCACCCGCGACGGCGTCACCACCACCTTGCCGTCACCCACGCCGATGCGCGCCGGGCGGGGCTCCTGGTCGATCTGCCCACCCACCTGGGCCACGAGCGCCTTCGCCTTCGCCGACGTCACGCGGTAGCGCAGGGCGACGTCCCGCTCCTCGGGGAAACCCACCTCCGCGCGGATGCGCCCCCACACCGACGGCTGCGCCATCGCCTGCTGCACGGCCAGGCGCGCACGCGGCACCGGACCCAGGTCGGCCACCGCGACGGTCATGGGGAACCCGGGCTCGCCGTCCAGGGCGATCTCGATCTCCCCGGGCGGCTCGGGCGCCCCGGCCAGGACCGCGCGCTCGGCCTCGTCGGCGGTCAGGCCACCCACGCGGACCCCCGCGATCGTGGTGCCGGCGGGCACGCGGTCGTCGGGCGCCGTGGCCACGCGCCAGGCCACGAGGCCGGTGGCGATGAGCAGCACGGCGAGCCCCGCGATGACGGCGACGAGCGTGTCGGGACGCTGTGGGCGGGGCAGGCGCACGACGGAGCAGTGTGGCAGCCCCCGGCCCGCGGGCCGAGCGGCCCGGTGTCAGCGGCGGGCGGGGACCGTCTCGGCGATGGTCTCGCGCACGCGCACCAGCCCACGGGTGGCCAGGCCGTAGGCCCACTGGCGGCGCCGGTGCCGGTTCACCACGCGGTCGAGCTCCCGCTTCGTGGTCGCCGACGCGACCTGGGCGCCGACGCGCTCGTACCGGTCGAGGGCCTTTGCGGAGCGGCGTGCGTGGCCGTCGGCCATCGCCGAGCAGGCGGATGCGGCCAGCTCGTCCAGCACGCCCTCGGCGCGCAGGCGGGCCCGCCGCAGCGCCTGACGGCGCGAGCGGTCCACCAGGACCGCGGCGACGCCCACGAGCGCCGTGATGATCAGCACCTCGATCATGCGCCCAGGGTAGCGCGGGTCAGGCGCACGGTCCCGTGGAGACGGGGTGGCGCGGCGCCCGCAGCGCCTCGCGGATCTGCCCGGGGGGCACTGCGGCGCCGGAGTCGCCGTCGGGGGATCCGCCGAAGATCATCGCCCGCACCCGCCCCTGGCGGTCCACGATGGGGCCGCCGGACGAGCCGGGACCGAGGCTGCCGCTCGTCACGACCACGCTGCGCGGCTGCCGCCCGTCCCCGTACGCGTCGGGCGCGAGCACCGTGCGCGGCGCGGCGGCCGTGACCGCGAGGGCGGTGAGGCCTCCCCCGCCCGGGAAGCCGAGGAGGACGACGGTGTCGCCCGTCCCCGGCGCCGAGCCGAGGGGCAGCGTGGGCAGCCCGAGGCCGTCCACGCGCATCAGGGCGACGTCGTCGTCGCCGTCCACGTAGACCGCCCGGGCGCGCAGCACCCGGCCGCCCGGCGCGGACACCTGGGTGTCCGTCTGCCCGGCGACGACGTGGGCGTTGGTGGCGATGAGGTCCTCCGCCACGACCCACCCGGTGCCCTGCTTCACCAGCCCGCAGGCACGGCCGCGCAACTGGACGATGGACCCCTGGGCCCGGTCGGCCGCGCCGATCGCGGAGACCGATGGATCCGGCTCGGGTAAGGCGGCCGCCGGCAGGGGCAGCAGTGGGAAGGGGTCGATGCGCGCGAGGGCTCCGAGCACCTGGTCCGGGGGCAGCACGCGCAGGGCGGTGGAGAGGATCTCCGAGCGCTGCACCTCGTTGCGCAGGGCCGCGATGCGGTCGCCCGGCTGGTAGAGCGCCACGGCCGCGATGAGCCAGGCCAGCGCGAGCCCGAGGAAGGCCCCGAGCACCAGGCCCCCGCCCTGGTCCACCCGCCGCGCCGTGCCCGTGTCCACGCGCCTGCGCAGGGGCGCGGCGAGCGTGAGCAGGAGGGCCTGCGCCAGGCTCGCGCCCACGATGGCCCCGGCCAGGGAGACGAGCGGCAGCCACACCGACTCGCGCCCCTCGGGCAGCAGCAGCGGCGCCAGGCGCGACCCGGCCAGGGCGCCCGCCGCCAGGCCGACGAGCGACAGCACCTGCTCCACCAGCCCCCGGGAGGTGCCGAACAGCGCCCAGATGAGGATCCAGGCGATGACGATGCCGTCGACCGCGTTCACCGGGGCGGTGCGCCCTCCCGGTGCCTAGGCTGAGGTGTCCCACCCGCACCCCGGAGGACTCCGTGCCCCAGGACGACCCCGTCCACGTCACCATCTGGAGCGACGTCGCCTGCCCGTTCTGCAACGTGGCCCGCGAGCGCGCGCAGTGGTTCCGCGACCACGGTGCCGTGGTCGAGTGGCTCCCGTTCGACCTCCACCCGGAGTACCCGCCGGAGGGCATCTCCCGGGAGGAGCTCATGCGGCGCATCCCGGCCGCAGCCGAGGAGGCCGTGCAGCGGATGAACGCGGAGGCCGGGCTCGTCTACAACCCGCCCGCCGACAAGGTGCCGAACACGCGGCGCGCCCTGGAGCTCATCGAGTGGGGCCGCGCCAACGGGGCGGGCGACGCCCTCCATGAGCGCGTGATGGACGCCTACTGGACGGAGGGGCGCGACATCTCCGACTGGGACGTGCTGGAGCCGCTCGTCACCGAGGTGGGCCTCGACCCGGCGCAGGCGCGCGAGGAGGTGGAGGCCGGCCTCTTCCGCGACCCGGTCGACGCGTCCACCCGCCACGCCCAGCGGGCGGGGATCAACGGGGTCCCGGCCTTCGTGCTGGACGGGCGCCTGCTGGTGAGCGGGGCCCAGCCCCACGAGGTCATGGAGCGCGCGATGGAGCAGGTCGTCGCGATGCGCGGGGAGGACCCCTCGGAGGGCTGACCCGGGCACCCGCGGAGTGTGGCACGGGTGGCGCGGGGCATGAGGTGGGTGCGTTTCGGGAAGTTCAGGCGATTAGAGCCGTGGACGGGGGTGACGGGGTGCTACCGGCGCCGGAGGACATGCGGGGGATGACGGTGCGTGATCGCCACGGGCTGATCGCGGGTCGTGTCGCCGAGCTGTTCGTGGACGCCGACGACGGCGGGCTCCTCTATCTGGGGGTCGCGGCGGGGCCCGGCATCCCGGGGCTGGTGCTGGTGCCCCTGGACGAGGTGTTCGCCACCGCCGACCCGCTCGACGTGGAGCTCGTGGTGCCCTACACCGGCGCCGAGGTGCGGTCCGCGCCCGTGTGCGCCGACGACGCGCTGCTCACGGTGGGGATGGAGATCGCGGTACGGCGCCACTTCGCGCGGGCGGGGGCGCTCCGCGACGGCGACGCGGCGGGCGCCGGGGACCTCGACGGCGGCGACCACGAGGCGGTGCGGGCGGTGCGCTGGGGGGTGTGACGGCCGCCGTCGCACCCTCGGCACGGAGCCGGCACGGGTGCGTGTGGAGGGGCGTCCGAGGCGGGGTTCAGAGTGGGCGCAGCACCCGTCAGCGGCAGTGGAGGACAGCACCGATGCCCGCCGATCTGAATCGCGTCACCCTCGTGGGGCGCCTCACCCGGGACCCCGAGCTGCGCCACACCGGCGGCGGCGACCCGATCTGCTCGATCCGCCTCGCCGTCTCCAGCCGCGCACGCGACGAGACCGGCAACTGGGGGGACCGCAGCAACTACTTCGACGTCACCGTCTTCGGCCGCCAGGCCGAGACGGCGTCCACCTACCTCGCCAAGGGCCGCCGGATCGGCGTCGACGGCCGGTTGTCGTGGCGTGAGTGGCAGGCGCAGGACGGAAGCAAGCGTCAGTCGGTGGAGGTGATCGCCAACGACCTGTTCTTCCTCGACAGCCGCGGCGACGGCGACGGGGGCGGCGGCGGGTGGTCCGAGCGCCGCGCGCCCGTGGACGACCTGGCCCCGGTCGGGGCGGGCGCCCCGGCGGGCAACGGCGGCGGCGGGAACGGCGGCGGGGGCGGGGGCGGGTCCGAGGACTCGGACATCCCCTTCTAGGGACGCGAGGCCGCGGCCCGCGCGGGGCCAACCGAGGGGCACCGCGCGGGCCGTGCGGCTGGGTCAGCCCGTCCTCACGAACCGCCGAAATCCCCCTCCGGAGCGGGCGGTTCCGTCAAGAACGCCTCCGGCGATGCCGACCTCAGGGGTGTGCGTATCGTCGCCGTCTCCCGGCTGCGCCCGGGCATGCGGCTCGGCCGCCCCGTCTACTCCTGCGCCAGCGGTGTCCGCCTGCCCCTGCTGCAGCCGGACGCGCTCGTCACGGATCAGGTGCGACGCGGGCTGGAACGGGCCGGCGTCTTCGCCGTCTACGTCGAGGACGGGGTCTCCGAGGGCATCACGCCCACCGAGTCGATCTCGCCGGAGCTGCGCGACCGCGCCGTCCGCGAGCTGGGCACGACGTTCGGGAGCATCGCGACGAGCGGGCGGTCCACCCGCATCCACGGCGAGCAGATCGAGCGCCTGGGCGGCGTGGTGCAGGCGGTGCTGCGGGAGCTGCGCCAGAGCGGCCACATGGTCTCGGCACTCATGGACCTGCAGTCGTTCGACGCGCACACGCTGGGGCACTCGCTCAACGTCTGCGTGATCGGGCTGATGATCGCCGACGAGGCGATCCGCCGGAACGGCTGGCGCGACGGGCGCGGGCAGGTGCGGCGCGACGGGGTGGAGGACCGGCTGGAGAAGCTCGGCCTCGGCCTGCTGCTGCACGACATCGGCAAGCTGCTCATCCCCGCGGAGATCCTCCAGAAGCCCGGCCGGCTCACCGAGGACGAGATGGAGCTCGTGCGCGAGCACCCGAAGGCCGGCCTCGACCTCATCGAGGAGGGCACGTTCTCCTCGCTCTCGCGGGTCACGGTGATCGGCCACCACGAGCGGCTCGACGGCAAGGGCTACCCCTACGGCCGCGGTGACGACCTGCACCCGCACGCCCAGATCGCCGGGATGGCAGACGTCTACGACGCGGTCTCGTCGATGCGCGTCTACCAGGCGCGCCGCCCCACCCACGAGGCGTGGGAGCTCGTGATGAGCCTCGCGGGCACCGCCTTCCCGCTGGAGCTGGTGACCGTGTTCAAGCACACGGTGGCGCCCTACCCCGAGGGGGTCGCGGTGCGCCTCAGCGACGGCCGCCGGGGCCTCGTGTCGCACGTCTCCCGGGAGCACATCACCCGCCCGCGCATCCGGGTGACCCACGACCCCGACGGCGGGGCGATCACCCCCCGCGAGATCGAGCTGTTCGAGGAGCGGGACGTGACGATCATCGACACGCTCGGCGACCTCGAGGGTGCCGCCGACGAGATGCCGGCGCCGACCGAGCCCGTGCCGGACGAGCGCCACGAGATGGGCCTCGCGGCGATGGTGGACGAGGACGGCGCCCCCGCGGGCGAGAGGGTCCCCGTCGCCTCCTCAGCGCCAGCGGCGTGAGATGACCGCGGCGCGACCCGCCGCGGGATCCCACCGGGTCGCGTAGGCACGGCGCGCGCCGAGGGCGGTGGTCCAGAGGATCCGGTCCGGCCCGCCGAGCGAGGCGAGCGTCCGGATCGCGCCGCCGGAGACCCGCCGCAGGCGCAGGTAGGAGCCGGACCCGGCGTGCTCCACCCACAGGATGCGCCCGTCGGCGAGCGACGGGTTCGCCTGCAGACCGGAGACGGACGTCGCGACGATGCGCCCCGGGCCGAGGCGGGCGACCGAGGTGACCCGCAGCTCGGAGCGGCGGCCGGCGGCGCGGTGCCACGCGATGAGGCCGCCGCGGATGGCGGGCCGCCCGAGGTCGGCGCCACGGCCGGCGCTCGCGACGAGGCGCGCGGTGCCGGTGCGCAGGTCCACGACCTCCAGGCGCTGCCCCGACGGCACGGCCCGCACGTAGGCGAGGTGGGGCCAGTCGAGCGCGGGCTTGGCGAGGGCGCCGTCCACGCGGGTGATCTCGGCGGCGGTGCGCCACGCGACCACGCGGATGCCTGTCGCGTCGACGTAGGCGAGACGCTCGCCGTCCAGGGCGGGGGAGCGGGCGGCCTCGAAGCGCACCGGCACCTGCCCCGGCGCCCGCACGATGACGGCGGGGCCGGCCGCGTCGTAGACGCCGAACGCGAGGAGGCGGCCGGAGGCCGACGGGTCGTAGGAGCCCGACAGCCCGGGGGACTGCGCGACCGCCGGCGCCGCGGCGACCAGGGCGACGGCGAGCGCCAGGACGGCCCGGCGGAGAGTCAGCACGGGACCCCGGTGTCGACGTACATGACGCAGAACACCCGCCGCGGTGACCGGCAGTAGCCGCGCACGGACGCGTCGCCGTTGATGCGGACCGTGCTGGTGGAGCAGCAGTCGGCCAGCTTGCGCACCTGGTTGTTGCAGCAGCGGTACCAGGCCCCCTGGCTGCGGGCGTCGCCCAGGCCGTGGCGCTCGGGCACCCAGTCCTCGCACAGCCGGGTGCGCGGTGCGGGGGGCAGCGGCTGGCCGTCCGGGGCGAGCAGGGGCTGCCCGGCGGCGTCCACGGGACGCCCGAGGGCGTCGATGACCCTGCCGAGGTTGTCGACCGGCAGGCCGTCGCGCGGCCGCACCGGGAAGCCGCGGGCGTCGATGCGCGGGAGCGGGAACGGGCTGGGGCAGGAGCCGGTGGTCCAGGTGTGCCCGCAGAAGCCGTACCAGCCCTCCCGGGTCACGCGGGTGCCCCGGATCGTCCTGCGGCGGCGGCCCTGCGCGGCGGCCGGGGCGGCGCCGACGGCGGCGAGCGCCGCACCCGCGACGACCGCGAGGAACGACCGGCGCGTGCCGCGCTCGGCCAGGTGGTGCGAGAGGCCCCGGGCCGCGCGGCCCAGCGGCTGGCCGTCCTCAGGCGACGGCACCGAGGCGCCCCTCTCCGAGCGCGATGAGCTCCTCGATCTGCTCCAGCGTGTTCACGAGCCCCTTCGCCACGACCACCCCGTCGATGACGTGGACGGCGAAGGGGGTGCCCGGGACGCCCCAGGCGGCGAAGTCGAGCGGGCGGGCGGCCTCGTCGACGCGGTGGACGTCGACGCCGTCGCGGGCGATGGCGTCGAGCGCCGGCACGAGCGCCTCGCACAGGCGGCAGCCGGGTGAGGAGAAGGCGACGAGCTCCGAGCCGCGGCCGCGCAGCTCCTCCAAGGCCGGGGCGGCGCGCCCCACGGGCGGGCCCTCCTCAGCCAGCTCGAGGGCCGCGCGGGGGCCGAGCCGGCCCTCCAGCACGCCCACCTGCCGGTAGAGGGCCAGCACCAGGACCGTGAGCAGGAGGACGGCGAGGGCGAGGACGCCGAGGGCCACGCCGACCATGACGGGCTGCGACGGCCAGCCGGATGACACGACGCCGGCGCCGACGAGCGCGCCGGCGGCGGCCAGCACGAGCGCGCGGACGACGAGCAGCGCGACGGGGCGCTCCCGGGTGCCGCCGAAGCAGCCGCACGGGGCCCGGCGGCGGCCGCGCAGGCGCATCGCCCCCAGCGAGGCCGCGAACAGCACGCCGAGCACGGCGACGCCCCATCCCGCGACGCGCGCGGTGGCGGGCACCAGCAGCAGGACGGCCAGGGCCACCTCGGCCACGGGCAGGAGGACCGCGACCGGCGTGCGGAGGGGCGCCGGGACGCCGTGGTCCCCCACCGCCCGCACCAGTCCGCGGGGGTCGCGCAGCTTCGCGAGCGCCGCCCACGCGAGGACGGCGGCGAGGATGATCCGGAGCGTCAGGTCCACCGCCGCGCGACGGTATCAGGGCGTGCGGGCGCCACCCTCCGCACCGGGCGGATCGTGGACGAACGCCACCACGAAGGCGCCAGGACCTGCGTGCGTGCCGACGGTCGGGCCCACCTCGCCCTCCAGGGCGGTGACGGCGCGCGGGCGCACCTCCTCCACCTGGGCGCGCAGCTCCGGCAGCACCTCGGGACGCCGCGTGTGGGCGTACGCCACATGGAGGGGGCGGTCGGGGTCCGAATGGGCCGCGACGAACTCGGCGATGGCCGGCAGCACCCGGTGCGCGCCGCGCACGCGGGAGTGCGGGGCCACCTCGCCGTCCAGGATCTGGAGGATCGGGCGCACCCGCAGCAGCGATCCGGCCACCGCCTGCGCCCGCCCGATGCGGCCACCGCGCTGCAGGAACTCCAGGGTGTCGAGCGTGAAGACCGCCCGGTGGGCAGCCGACAGCCCGCCGACGAGGTCCGCCGCCTCCCCCGCGGTGGTCCCGCGCTCCAGGGCCGCCTGCAGACGCAGCGCCAGCAGGCCGAGCGCCACGGTGACCGAGCCGCTCTCCAGCACCAGCACCCGGTCGGGGGCCACGCGCTCCGCCACCGATCGGACCACCTCGATCGTCCCGGACATGCGGCGCGACAGCGGCAGCACGACGGCGGTCTCGTACGCGTCGAGGGCGTCGCGCAGCACCTCCTCCACCACGACCTCCGACGGCTGGGCCGTGGTGGGCAGGCGGGTGGCGCGCTCCAGGCGGTCGTAGAACCCGGCGGCGTCGAGGTCGACCCCGTCCTGGAACGTCTCGTCGCCGAAGGTGACCGGGATGGGGATGACGCGCCAGGAGGCGGGGCGCACCGCCGCGGGCACGTCGCTGGAGGAGTCGATGACGATCGCCGTCGTCGCGGCGTCCAATCGGCGTGAAGGGTCCACGGTCACTCCACCCCCACGGCCAGGACGGGGGCCGCCTGGCCGCCGTCGTGGGCCTCCACCTCGACGCCGTCGCCGACGACGGCGCGCACCCAGCCCTCGACCACAGCCGGGTCGACGCCGGCTCCGGCCCCGACCAGGACGGTCACCAGGGAGACCCCGTCGGCGACCGGGGCCAGGGCGGCGCGGAGGGCGTCCTCGTCGGCGCGCGCGACCTCCAGGGCGGTGACGGCACCGGCGGCCTCGCGCATGGCGGCGGCGACCTCCTCGGCGGCGCCGTCCGGGTCGGCCTCGACCAGCGCGGCCACCAGGGCCGGGAGCGACCCGGCGTCCACGGCGGCGACGCCCGGCGGGACGTCACCGAGGTCGGTGCCGATGGCGACAACCACCACCTCGGCGGGCGCGACCGCATCGACGGCGGCCGTGATCGCCTCCGGCCCGCCCCCGGGCGCGAGGGCGGTGGCGCCGAGGCCGGCGGCGAGCTCCCGTACGCCCTCCCCGTCGGCGACGGCCACGGTCACGCAGGCCGCCGCGGGGGCGGCGCGCCGGGCGAGGCGGGCGGCGCGCTCGGCCTCCTGGCGGCGCATGTCTTCCCAGGCCGGCGCGTCCACCGTGCCGTGGCCGGCGGCCGCGGCGGCGGCGCGCTCCGGGGCGTCGGTGTGGACGTGCACCTTCGCGCGGCGGGCGTCGCCCATCACCAGCAGGGAGTCCCCGATCGGTGCGAGCGCGGTCTCGATGGCCGCGAGGTCGAGCCCGTCCCCCTCCACGAGGAAGGTGGTGCAGTAGCGGTACCGCGACGGCAGGTGGCCGGCGGCCGCGGCGGGAGCGGCCGGGGCGGCCTGCACGGCGACGGGCGTGGCCTCCCCGGCGACCGCGGCCACGACGCCCTCCAGCAGGATCGCCAGGCCGAGGGCGCCCGAGTCGACGACACCCGCGTCACCCAGCACGTCCAATTGACCGCGGGTGGCGAGCACGGCCTCGCGGGCGCCGGCGAGGGCGGCGGTGAGGACGTCGGCGGGACCGGCCGGGAGCGCCGCCTCGGCCGCGTCGGCCATCCGCCGGGCCACGGTGAGCATCGTCCCCTCCACCGGCTCGCGCACCGCGCCGTGGGCCGCGACGGCCGCGGAGCGCAGGGCCCGCGCCACGAGCGCCCCGTCGGGCGGGCCGTCGTGGGCGGCCACGGCGTCGGCCGCGCCCCGGACGATCTGGGACAGGATCATCCCGCTGTTGCCCCGCGCGCCGACGAGGGCGGCGCGGGAGAGCGCGGCGCACCGCTCGGCCCGCGGCAGGCCGGTCGTCGCGCCGGCGGCCTCCTCCACCGCGGCCGCGGTGCGGAGCATGTTGACGCCGGTGTCGCCATCGGCGACCGGGAAGACGTTGATGTCGTCGACCTCGGCGGACCGGGCGGCGAGCGCGGCACGCGCCGCCGTGAGCGCGCGGGCGACGGCCTCGGCGGGGGCGGGAGGGGCGGTGGCGGTTCCGGGGCCGCTCATCGGGACCGACCCTACCCCGGACCGGGTCAGAACAGGCTCATCTGCCGCTCCGCGCTGAGCCCCGAGACCCCGACGCCCATGAGGCGCAGGGCGCCCGCGCGCTCCTCCAGCGCCCGCCGCAGCAGGGCGCGGGCGGCCTCGCGGATGACGGCCACGTCGTCCGTGGCTCCGCCCACCGTCCGCGCGCGGGTGACCGTGGAGAAGTCGGCGTACCGCAGCTTGACGGTCACGGTGCGGGCGGCGCGTTCCCGGCGGCGGAGCGCCTCGGCCACGTGGCCGGCCATCTCGTCCACGTTCGTCTCCAGCTCACCGAGGTCGTGCACGTCGTGCTCGAAGGTGCGCTCCGACGAGATCGAGATGCGCTCCGCCGGCACGGGGGCCACCGGACGGGGGTCGATGCCGCGGGCGCGGCGGCGGATGTCCTCGCCGTGCGCGCCGCGGGCGACGGCCGCGATCCCCTCGTCGTCGAGGGCCGCGAGGTCGCCGATCGTCACGACCCCCGCCGCGGACAGCCGCTCCTCGGTCCGCGGTCCCACCCCCGGCAGCGCCCGCACCGGCAGCGGGGCGAGGAAGGCCGCCTCGTCGCCCGGGTGGACCACCGTCACCCCGCCGGGCTTGTCGCGGTCGGAGGCGACCTTGGCGACCACCTTGCAGGTCGCGACACCGAGCGAGCAGGAGAGGCGCACCTCGTCCGCCACCGCGCGGCGCACCGCGTCGGCCGCCTCGGCGTACCCGTCGTCCGGCAGCTCGAGGTAGCCCTCGTCCATGCCCAGCACCTCGACCGCCGGGGACAGGGAGCGGACGAGCTCCCAGACCCGCGCCGACCACTCGCGGTAGTGGTCGATGTCGGGGCGCACGAACACGACCTCCGGGCACCGCCGCAGGGCCTCCGACGCGCTCATGGCCGAGCGGATGCCGAACCGGCGCGCCGCGTAGTTCGCCGTGGCCACCACGCCGCGGCCGTGCGGGTCGCCGCCGACGACGAGCGGACGGCCCCGCAGCTCCGGCCGCCGGTGCATCTCCACGGCCGCGAAGAAGGCGTCGATGTCGAGGTGGGCGATCACGGACGCGGGCTCGCGGGGAGGCTATCGGGGGGCCCGGCCGCGGCGTCCGTCCGCGGGGGTACCGTGGACCCGTGCGCGCGACCGCCCCCTCCCGGGAGGCCATGCTCGACGCGATCGCCGCCGGACGCCGTGCGGACCCCCTCGCGCCGGTCACGGTGATCTCCCCGTCCCACCTGGCGGCCCTCCAGATGCGCCGCGCGCTGGCCGAGCGCGGGCCCTACGCCGCCGTGCGGTTCGAGACCCTGCCGCGCCTGGCCGAGCTTCTCGGCGCCGGCCGCCTGGCCGCCGAGGGCCGCCGCCCCCTCGCCCGGCCGATCGGGGACCACCTGGCCGAGCGCGTCGGACGCGAGGCCCTCGCCCCCCTCACCCCCATCGCGGACATGCCCGGGTTCGGGCGCGCCCTGCGGCGCCTGTTCGCGCGCCTGCGCCGCGGCGGCCTGACCGGCGGGGAGCCCGCGCCGCCGGGGCACGCCCACCTGGCCGAGGTGATGCGCCTCTACGGGCTCTGGCGGGAGGAGATCGCCGCCTTCTACGACGAGGAGGACCTGCTCGACGCCGCGGCGGACGCGGTCGCCGCCGACCCGGCCGTCGCGGCGGAGCTGGGGGCCCTGCACCTCGTGCCGCCCGGCCCGCGCTCGGCGGCGGGCGACCGGCTGGTGGCGGCGGTCGCGGATGCGCGCGGTGGGGTGGCCGGGGTGGCCGAGCCGGCCATGGGCGACGACGTGCGGATGGTGCTCGCGCCGGACCTCGCCTGCGAGGCCCGCGAGGCGGCGCGCGCGGTGCTCGTGGCGCTGGACGAGGGCGTCGCCCTCCACCGCATCGCCGTGCTCCATGGCGCCGACCCGGCCTACGCGCGCCCCCTGCGGGAGGCGCTCGGCGCGGCCGGGGTGCCCGTCGCGGCCGTCCCCGGGCTGCCCCTGGTGGAGACCCCGGCGGGCCGGGGCGTCCTGGCCCTGCTCGAGGTCGCGCTCGAGGACCTCTCGCGCACCGCCCTCGTCGACGCCCTGAGCGTGGCGCCGATGCGCCGCGAGCTGCCCCGCGGCGCCGGCACGGCCCGGCTGCGGCTGGGCCGCTGGGACCGCCACTCCCGGGCGGCCGGCATCACGCACGGCATCGGCCGCTGGCGCGACGGCCTGCGCGCCCTGGTGGCCGACCGGCGGGAGCGGATGGCCGAGGGCTCGCGCGACGGCGACCGCGCGGGGTGGCTCGGGGACGAGATCGAGGAGATCGAGGAGCTGCTCGGGGTGGTCGAGGCGCTCTGGGGGCGCCTCGTGGAGCTGCACGAGCCACAGCCCGCGGCCGCGTTCCTGCGCCGGCTGCGCAGCGTGCTCGACGCCTACCTGGACCCCGCGGCGGCCGGGATGACCGAGGTGCTCGCCGAGGTGGAGCGGCTGGGGACCGTGGACGCGGTGGGCGGCGAGTTCACCCTCGCGGGGTTCCACCGGGCGCTGCGGGTGAACCTGGAGGCGGCCGCGATCCGCGAGGGGCGCGCCGGCGAGGGGGTGCTGCTCGCCGACCACCGGGCCGCCGCGGGTCTCCGGTTCCACCGGGTCGTCGTGTGCGGGGCGGCGGAGGGCCTGCTGCCCGCCGGGCCCGGGACGGACGTGCTGGTGCCGGACGCGTCGTGGACCGCCCTGCGGACGGCCGGGCACCCGTTCGTGGAGGACGCGGAGGCCCGGGTCGCCCGCCGGCGGGGCGACGCCGCGCGGGCCGTCGCCTGCGCCCCGTCGCTCGTCCTCACCTGCCCGCTCTACGAGGCCGGGGGCGCCCACGACCGCTACCCCTCGCCGCTCGCGCTGGAGGCCGTGCAGCGGGTCGCGCCCGGGGTCGCGACGGCCGGGGAGCTGCGCGGCCACCCGGCGGCGGCCTGGCTCGCGCGCCCCCCGTCGCCGCTCGCCGCCCATCTCGCGGGCCCCGCGATCGACCCCTGGGAGGCCGGGCTCCGGGCGGCCGTCGTCCGGGTGCAGGCCGGCGGGCCGCCGCCCCCGGACGACCCGCTCGCCCGGCCGTTGCGCATGCTCACCGCCCGCCGCAGCGCCCTCCTGACGGAGTGGGACGGGAACCTCGCCGGGCTGGAGGCGCCCGGCTGGATGCGTGTGCCCGAGGTCGTCTCGCCCACCCGGCTGCAGCACTACGGCGCGTGCGGCTTCCGGTTCCTCATGTCGTCGCTGCTCGGCCTTCGGGTGCCCGACGAGCCGTCCGACGAGGAGACGCTCGACCCCATCACCCGCGGCAACGTCATGCACCGGACCCTGGAGGACTTCTTCCGGGAGCAGCAGGCCGCCGGGCGGCCCGGGGTGGGCGAGCTGTGGACGCCCGCCGACCTGGACCGCGCGCAGGAGATCCTGACCGGCCACCTGGCCGACGCCCGCACCCGTGGCCGCGCGGGGCTGCCGGTGTTCTCCGGGCAGGACGAGCGCGCGCTGCGCGCCGACCTGACCGCCTTCCTCGCGGACGACGGCGAGTTCCGCCGGGAGACGGGGGCCGTGCCCCACGAGTTCGAGGCGCCGATGGCCGCGACCGGCCCCGGCGGGCAGCGCTTCCACGGCTTCATCGACCGCATCGACCGCGACCCCGCCACGGGGCGCCTGGAGATCGTCGACTACAAGACCGGCAGGGCGGAGGAGTTCCCCGACGGGAACCCCCTCGACGGCGGCCGCCGCCTGCAGCTGCCGGTCTACCTGCTCGCCGCCGGGGACGCCCCCGCGACGGCGCGCTACTGGTTCATCTCGGCGCGCGGCGGCTTCCTCCGCCAGCCCTACAGCCCCGGCCCGGAGGAGGACGCCCGCTTCGCGGACACCCTGGCGGCCATCACCGACGGCGTCTCGGCGGGCTCGTTCCCCGCCGTGCCGGGCGACTTCGACGAGTTCTACGCCGAGTTCGAGAACTGCCGGCACTGCGACTTCACCCGCATCTGCCCGCGCGCCCGCGGCGACGACCGGGCCCGCAAGGCGGACGCCGACGGCGCCGCGCCGTGGGCCGGGGTCGCCCGCGCGGCCGCGCCTCCCCCGCCGGAGGACGACGGGTGACCACGACCTCCGCCGACGACGTCGCCCGGGAGCTCATCTCCGGTCGGCTGGACGCCACGATGCTCGTGGAGGCCGGCGCCGGGACCGGGAAGACGCGCGCCCTGGTGGACCGCGTCGTCTCCCTGGTCGCCTCGGGACGGGCGACGATCGACCGGATCGCCGCGATCACGTTCACCGAGCGGGCCGCCGCGGAGCTGCGGGAACGTGTGCGCGCGGGCCTCGACGAGCGGGTCGCCGCCGGGGGCGACGACGCGGGGCGCTGCCGCGCCGCCCGGGACGGCCTGGACCGGGCGCAGCTCTCCACGATCCACGCCTTCGGGCAGGCGCTGCTGCGGGCCATGGCGGCCGAGGCCGGCATCGACCCCGACATGACGGTGCTCGACCAGATGGCGGCCGACCGCCGTTTCGAGGAGCGCTGGCGCGCCACCCTCGAGGCCGTCGACCCGGCGTCGGCGGAGGGGCAGGCGATCGACCGGGCGCTGGGGCGCGGGCTCTCCATCGCGGGCCTGCGCCGCCTGGCGACGGCGCTCTCCGAGCGCGAGGACCTGGCGGCGAGGCTCCGCGACGCGCCCCCGGGGGCCCCCGCGCCCCGGTGGGAGGTCATCGACGAGGTCGCGGAGGCGGTGGCGGCGCTCGACTGCACGCGGGTCGCCACCGGCGACGACCTGCTCGCGCACATCGAGGCCGTCCGCCAGGTGGTGGAGCGGCTTCGGGACGCCGACCCCCGGGACCGCGATGCACTGCTCCCCGAGGCGGTGGCCCTGGCGACGAAGAAGCTGGGCCGCACGGGCCGCGCGCCGAACTGGGGGGGCTCGGACCGGATCGGTGCCGCGAGGGACGGCCTGCTCGCGGCGGGCGCCGACCTGGCCGGCCTCCTCGCCGCCGCCCGGGCGGAGGCCCTGTGCGGGGTCCTCCCCTGGATCGCCGGGCACACGCTCGACGACGCCGACGTGCGGCGCCGGGCGGGGACGCTGGTGTTCGGCGACCTCATCCTGTGGACCCGCGACGTCCTGCGGGACGTCCCGGCCGCGCGGGAGGCCCTGCGGGCGCGGTACGACGCGCTGCTGATCGACGAGTTCCAGGACACGGACGAGTGGCAGGTCGAGATCGCCGAGGCGTTCGCCGCGGCCGGCGACGGCGGCCTGGACCCCGGCCGCCTGTTCCTGGTGGGCGACCCGAAGCAGTCGATCTACCGGTTCCGGCGCGCCGACATGGCCGTCTACTCGGCCGAGCGCTCGCGGGTGGAGGGCGCCGGAGGCCTCCTGCCCTCGCTCACGGGCAACCGGCGCTCCCAGGCCGGGGTGATCCGCTGGGTCAACGCGGTGATGGAGGACCTGTTCGCGGAGGAGGGGGACCCCGCGCTGCAGCCGCCGTACGTCCCGATCACCGCCGCCCGGGACACGCCGCTCACCGGGCCGGGCGTCGCCTGGATGGGCGGCCCGTCGCCCGAGCGCGCCTGGGAGATCCGCATGGCGGAGGCCGCCGACGTGGCCGCGACCTGCCGCGCGGCGGTCGAGGAGGGCTGGCAGGTGCAGGACCGGGACGGCCCACCGCGGACCGTCGGGCTGCGGGACATCGCCGTGCTGCTCCCCGCCCGCACCGGCCTGAGCGCGGTGGAGGGCGCCCTCCGTACCGCGGGCGTCCCCTTCCGCGTGGAGGGCGGCGGCCTGGTGTTCCGCACCCAGGAGCTGCGCGACCTGCTCAACTGCCTTGCCGCGATCGACGACCCGGCCGACGAGGTGGCCGTCGTCGGGGCGCTGCGCTCCACCGCGTTCGCCTGCTCCGACGTCGAGCTGGCCCGCCACCGGTCGGCCGGGCTGCGCTTCAACTACCTCGCGCCGGCGCTCGACGAGGCGGACGGGCCGGTGGCCGCAGCGCTGCGGTCGCTGCGCGCCCACCACCGGCGGCGGCACGACACGTCGCTCGCCACGGTGGTGGAGCGCTTCGTCGCCGAGCACCACCTCGTGGAGGTGGGCCTGGTGGACGGGCGCACCCGCGACGCCTACCGGCGCGCCCGGTTCGTGGTGGAGCAGGCGCGGGCCTTCGAGGCCGACCGCCCCCAGGGCCTGCGCGCCTTCGTGGCCTGGATGGAGGAGCGCACGACGGGGCCGATCCTCGACCGGGACGGATCGGGCCTGGACGACGACGAGGACGCGGTCCGCATCCTCACGGTCCACGCGGCGAAGGGCCTCGAGTTCCCGGTGGTGATCCTCGCGGGCATCGGCGCGAACCCGGTCGCCGCCTCGGCGCCCACCGTGTCGGCCGCGGCGGACGGGGGCATCGTGGCGACGGTCGGCTCCAAGACGTCCGGGCGGCGCATGTGGCTCGGGGACGTCGACGCGGCCGAGGCGCTCGAGCGGGCCCACCAGCGCGCCGAGGGCGCCCGGCTGCTCTACGTCGCCGCGACCCGGGCGCGCGATCACCTCGTCGTGTCGCTGCACCACCAGGAGACGCGCGCCACCAAGAGCGGGGCACGCCGCCTGATCGACGCCGGCGCGACCGAGCACGCCGCGCGCTGGGAGCCGCCACCCCCGGCGCCGGGCGGGGCCCTCACCCCGCTCCACGGCCTCCGTGTCGACCCGGCGGCGCCCACGGCGGCCGCGCACGAGGAGGCGCGCGCCTCCCTGGTGGCCGCGGCCCGGGCGGAGCGGTACACGAGCGCCACCGGCCTCGCGGCCGACGCCGCGCCCGCCGAGCCGGAGCGGGGGGCCGAGGGCGGGGACGAGCCGTGGTCGCGCGGGCGGGGCGGGTCCCGGGTGGGGCGGGCGGTCCATGCTGCCATCCAGAGCCTCACCCTCGCCTCCGGACCCCAGGAGGTGGAGGCCGTCGCCGCCGCCCAGGCCGTGGCCGAGGCCGTGCCCGAGCGCGCGGACGAGGTGGCCGAGCTCGTGCGCGCCGCCCTGCTCTCGGACGCGGCGGTCCGGGCCCGCAGCGCGGCGGGCTCCCTGCGGGAGGTGCCGTTCGCCGTGCGCCGGGGGGCCGTGGTGGTGGAGGGCTTCATCGACCTCGTGGTGCCGACCGCCGCCGGCCTGGAGATCGTCGACTGGAAGACCGACGACGTCGCGCCGGGGGAGGTGGGGGCCCGCGTGGAGGGCTACGCCCTGCAGGCCGGCCTCTACGCGCTGGCCCTCCAGGAGGCGACCGGGCAGCCCGTCGCGCGCATCACCTACGTCTTCCTGCGGCCCGGCGTGGAGGTGTCCCCGGGGGACCCCCACGCGCTCGCCGCCGCCGCGTCCCGGCGCGTGGCCGAGACCCACCCGGTCCGGTAGGTGGATCCCACCCTTCGGGGGAGGATTTCCGTCCCGGGCACGGCAAGATGCTGAGTATTCTCACCTCGCCCGGGAAGCGCGGGGCGGGTGTGCGAGTAGGTCTTTCACATGACGGCGGTGGCGGGCCCACGACCCGCCTCCGGAGGCCATCCCGGGGAGGACGCATGGGCACGACGACGCGGTTCGCCGCCACGCCACGGTGGGTGTGGAGCGACGAGGTGATGGGCGTCATCGAGCGGGAGATGCGCCGCGACGGGCTCTCCCTGGGCGAGCTGGCCCGCCGTGCGGCGGAGCGCTTCGGGATGGATCCCGAGTCGGCCGAGCGCCGTCTGCGCGCGGCGCGCCGGAGCGGGATGGTGATGGACGTGCACACCGCCGACCGCTACCTCGTGCTGGTGAGCTGCCACCTCACCGACGTCCCCTGCTACCGCGCCGCCCTCGCCGGGGAGCTCTCCCCGTCCGAGTGGCCCAAGCGCGGGGCCCGCACCGCGCCTAGCGCAGGGAGCCCGGAGCGACCCCGATCGCGGACACGACGGTCTCACGCTGCGCCGGGGTGAGGCGGCCGAGCCGGCGCCGCACCTCGTCGAGCGCGCCGGACATGCCGCCTCCGCCCACCACGACGTCACGCACGGCCAGCCGCAGGGCCTGAGCCTCCCGCTCGGCCACCTGGCGGGCCCAGTCGTCGATGTCGAGAACGTCGATCATGCGCGATCCCCCGATCCGTGCGGCTCCGGGTCCGTCGCCGGCCGCACCACCACGGTAGGACGCGCGCACGCCGCGACCACCCCCCGAGGGGACGGTCGTCGCATCCCCCCGGACGGGGGGTGTCAGGGCGGGGGCGCCGTGCGGCGCCCGCGCGGGCTCAGGCGACCGTGCGGCTGAGCTCGTTGAGGGTCGTGTGGCCGGCGAGGACCTTCATCACGCCGTCCTCGCGCATCGTCCGCATGCCCTCGCGCCGGGCCTGGCGGCGGATCTCCGACGACGGGGACGAGGCGGCCGTGAGGCGCTCGATCTCCTCGCTCATCGTCAGCATCTCGTAGATGCCGATCCGGCCCTTGTAACCGGTCTGGCGGCAGGCGGCGCAGCCCACGGAGCGGTGGATGACGGCCTTCTCGCCGATCCCGTCCGGCAGCGTCGTCGTTCCCGCGAAGTCGCGGAGGGTCTGGGCGGGCACCTCGACCGGCTGGCGGCACTCGACGCAGAGCCGCCGCGCCAGGCGCTGGGCCAGCACGCCGAGCACGCCGGACGCGGAGAGGAAGGGCTCGACGCCCATCTCGGTGAGGCGGGTCAGGGCGCTCGCGGCGTCGTTCGTGTGGATGGTGGCCATCACGAGGTGACCGGTGAGGGCGGCCTGCATCATGATCTGGGCCGTCTCGCCGTCGCGGACCTCACCGACCATGATCACGTCGGGGTCGGAGCGCAGCAGCGCGCGCAGGCCGGTGGCGAACGTGAGGCCCGCCTTCGCGTTCACCTGCACCTGGTTGATGCCGGCGAGGCGGTACTCGACCGGGTCCTCCACCGTGATGATCTTGCGGTCGCCCGTGTTGAGCGCGTGGAGCGCGCCGTACAGGGTGGTCGACTTGCCGGAGCCGGTGGGGCCGGACACGAGCACGGCGCCGTACGGCCGGCGGTAGCAGGAGGAGAATCGCTCGAGCGTCTCCGCCGAGAAGCCGATCTCGGTGAGCTTCCGCATCGCGTTGGACGTGTCGAGGATGCGGATGACGACACCCTCGCCGTGCACCGTCGGGACGGTCACGACGCGGAGGTCCAGGCGGTGGCCGGCGGCCGTCAGCGACACGCGGCCGTCCTGCGGCACGCGGCGCTCGGCGATGTCCATGTCCGCCATGACCTTGATGCGGCTCACGACCTCGCGGGAGAGACCGGCCGGGATGGCGGCGACGGTGCGCAGCACGCCGTCGATGCGGTACCGGACGAGCATCTCCTCGGGCTGGGCCTCGAGGTGGATGTCGGAGGCGCCCTCCTCGACGGCGCGGGACACGACGGTGCCCACCATGCGCACGACGGGGGCGTCCTGGCCGGAGATGGAGGCCAGGTCGGCGCCGAACTCCTGCGCGAGGCCCTGGCTCGGGGCGGCCTCACGGACGAGGCCGGAGAGGAAGTTGTCCTGGGTGACGCCGCCGGCCGACAGGAAGGCGTCGATCTCGGCGTCGAGGGCGAGGGCCGGGCGGACCTCGCGGCCCACCATCATCCGCAGGTCGTCGATCGTGAGGACGTCCGACGGGTCGGCCGTCGCGACGAGCAGGGCGCCGGACCCGTCGACCGCGAGCGGGATGACCCGATAGCGCTGGCGGCTGCGCTCGTCGAGCAGGTTCAGGACGGCCGGGTCGATCTGGCCACCGAGCCGGGCCCGCGGCACGCCGAGGCGGCGGGCGAGGCCGTCGCCGAGCACCTCGGGGGTGATCGACCCCTGGGCGACGAGGATCTGGCCCAGGCGGCCGCCCTCCTCGCGCTGCCGCTGCAGGGCTCCCTCGAGCACCGAGCGCGTGATCGAGCCCATCTCGATGAGGATCTCGCCGAGGCCCTGGACCGGTGCCTCGACCGTCGCTCCCTGCTGCGCCATGGGGTGTCCCTCGCGTCGTCGACGTCGCTGCACTCCCCATCGGCGCGCGGGCGGGGACCCTGAGCCCCGGGGTGGCCCCGGAACGGCCGTCGCGGGTGCCCCGGGACAGTTATTTACTTTCCACTGTCAGGACGGGAACGCCGATGCCGATGAGGGTTCCCACGATGCCGCGACCCTGGGATGCCCTCGAACTGGTCCGGCTCGCACGTGTCCTCCGCCCCCGGGCGGACCGGACGGCGGCGGGCCCGGACGCCCCCTTCCCGGATGCGGTCGGCGACGACGAGGCCCGCGCGGCGATCGCGCAGGCGTTCGCGGAGCTCGGCGCGACCATGGCCCCTCCGGCCCCGGCGACCGGCGCCCCGGGCACGCCCGGGCCGTCGCCCCTCGGCACCGGCGAGCGCCTCGGCGACGCCCTCGTGCGCCACGGGCTCATCTCCGAGGCGGACCTGGAGCGCGCCCTCGAGGCCCACCGCGTCAGCGGTGAGCGCCTGGGCCGCGTGCTGCTCTCGATGGGCCTCGTGCGCCGCCAGGACCTGCACCGCGTGCTCAGCGAGATCTGGGGCATCGGCTTCTGCGACCTCACGCGGACCCGGATCGACGAGCCGCTCCTGCGTCTCTTCTCGCCCACGCAGATGGCGTCCGAGGGCTGGCTGCCCGTGGACCGCCAGGGCCGCGTCGTGTGGGTCGCCACGGCCGAGCCGCCGAACGAGCGCGTGGCCGCGACCCTCGCGGAGGAGCTCGGGCACGCGGTCGACGTGGTCTTCCTGGCGACGACCGAGTGGGACGTCAACGCCGTCCTGCGCCGCGTGTTCGCCGAGCGGCTCGCCCACGAGGCGGCCAACGAGCTCTACGAGCGCGACCCCCTCGCCTCCGCCCGCCACCCCCTCACGCGGGGCCAGAAGGTCACCATCTTCGGCGGCCTCGGCGTCACGGCGCTCTGCTTCGCCCTCTTCCCGCTCATCTCGGCGATCGTCCTCTGCTGCATCGCCAACATCGCCTTCCTCGTGGCCGTGGGCTTCAAGCTCGTCACGGCCCTCGCCGGCTGGCGCTCGGTGCGCCGCGGCGGCCCGGCGCAGGCGGCGCGCATCCCGGACGACGAGCTCCCGATCTACACCGTGCTCGTGCCGGTGTTCGGCGAGGCCAACATCGTCGGCGGGCTCGTGGAGCACCTGAGCGCGCTGGACTACCCCCAGGAGAAGCTCGAGATCCTGCTCCTGATGGAGGAGGAGGACACCGAGACGATCGAGGCGGCCCGCGCCGCGCACCCGCCGGACACGGTGAAGTTCGTGATCGTCCCGAAGGGGCGCCCGCAGACGAAGCCGCGGGCGTGCAACTTCGGGCTCGTCTTCTCCCACGGCGAGTTCCTCGTCATCTACGACGCCGAGGACCGCCCGGAGCCCGCCCAGCTGCGCGAGGCCGTGGCCGCGTTCCGCGCCGGCGACGAGAAGCTGGCCTGCGTCCAGGCGCGCCTGAACTACTTCAACACCGAGGAGAACCTGCTCACGCGCATGTTCACCCTCGAGTACTCGTGGTGGTTCGACTACATGCTCCCCGGGCTCGACCGGCTGCGGCTGCCGATCCCGCTGGGCGGCACGTCGAACCACTTCCGCACCTCCGTGCTGCGTCAGCTCGGCGGCTGGGACGCGTGGAACGTCACCGAGGACGCCGACCTCGGGCTGCGCGCCGCGGCCGAGGGCTACCGCGTGGGCGTCATCCCCTCCACCACCTACGAGGAGGCCTGCGGCCGGTACTGGCCGTGGGTGCGGCAGCGCACGCGCTGGATCAAGGGCTACATGCAGACCGGCCTGGTCCACACCCGGCGCCCCATCCGCACGGCGAAGGCCGCCGGCGTGCGCGGCGTGTTCGGCCTGGTGCTGCTGATCCTCGGCACCCCGCTCACGTTCCTGGTGGCGCCGCTCATGTGGCTCGTCACCATCATCTGGCTCACCCACTTCCTGGGCGCGCCGGAGATGCCGCTGCTGCTGCCCGGGCCCATGGAGATGGTGGGCGCGATCAACCTCATCGTGGGCAACGCGCTCATGGTGGCGCTGAACGCGCTCGCCGTCGGCCGGCGCCGCATCCACCACCTGCTGCCGTACGCGCTGCTCAACCCGCTCTACTGGTGCCTGCACTACACGGCGGCGTGGCGGGCGCTGTACCAGCTCATCCGCAACCCGTTCCACTGGGAGAAGACCCCCCACGGTCTCACCACCCACGAGGCCGTCCTGGCGGTGGGCGGCACCGCGGAGGCCCACGCGCTCGCGGGCACCGGCCAGGCCTAGACGCCTAGGGGCGGCGCCCCGAGATGATCACCGCGCCGCCGAAGCTCGGCCGTCGCAGGCGCAGGTCCACGAGGCCCGCGGCGCGGTGCATGTCCACGAGCTCCGGCAGGGGGTGTCGAGCGTAGAGGTCGGGGATCGAGCGGTGGAGGAACCTCCCCACGGACCACCACCGCGGGCCGCCGGCGACGGCGCCCGCGGCGGGCAGGACGGCCCCGGTGTAGAGGCGCCACGCCGCGCGCAGGGGCGCCCGGGGCGGCACCCCGAACTCCAGGCTCGCGTACGGGGCGCCCGGGCGCAGCACGCGCACGAGCTCGGCGATCACGGCGGCCGGGTCCTCGACGTAGCGCCAGAGGTAGGTGGCGGTGAGGCCGTCGAAGGAGGCGTCCGGGAACGGCAGGCGCTCGGCCTCGGCCTCCATGAGCAGCACGCGCCCCTCGCGCACCTCGTCCTCCAGGCGGATCGAGGCCTGGGCCAGCATGTGGGGGCTCTGGTCGACCCCCGTCACGTGCGGCCCGCGCGCCGCGATGCGCGCGGCCACCGCGCCGGTGCCGGTGGCGACGTCCAGGACGCGCGCGGCCGGGTCGCGCGGCATACGGTCCACGAGGATCCGGTGCCACCGCGGCTCCTGCCCCATCGAGAGGAGCGCCGCGCGGCGGGAGTACGCGGGCCCCGCGAGGCCCGCGAACAGCTCCTGCGTCTCCGCCTTCGCCGGGGGGGCGAACGACGCCACGGTGCCGGCTCCTAGTAGAGCGCCTGGGCGAGCCGGCGCCGGAAGCGCACCGACAGCGGGTGGTGCTCGCCCAGCTCCGCGAAGACGCCGAGCATCGTGGCCCGGAGGTCGTCCTTCAGGTCCGGCCCGGCGACGGTGACCGCGTCGAGCAGGTGCGTGAGCCCCTGCTCCTGGTCGCCGCGCTCCAGCGCCGCCATGCCGGCGGCGATGTCGGGCTGGTCGGAGGTCGCCAGGCGCACCCGCGCGAGCAGCGCGGCGGCGCCCTGGTCGAAGGCGACCGGCCCGAGCACGTCACCGACCTCCGCGGCGCGGCCGTCGGCGAGCAGCAGGCGGGCGAGGGCGAGGCGCGCGGGCACGCTGCCCGGCTCCGCGTCGATCGCCTCGCGCAGCGAGGTCTCGTCGCCGGCGGCGATGAGCAGCTCGACCGGCGAGGGCACGAGCTTGTCGAGGAACGCCTCGATCGCGGATGCGGGCTGCAGGCCCACGAACTCCGCCGCGACGCTGCCGCCCTTGAAGCCCTTCACGAGCGGGATGCTCATGACGCGGTACTCCTGGGCGAGGCGCGGGTTGGAGTCGATGTCGACCTTCGCGAGCAGGACGGCCCCGTCCCGCCCCTCCACGGCGGCCTCGATGACGGGCGCGAGCTGGCGGCACGGCCCGCACCAGGCGGCCCAGAAGTCCACCACCACCGGCACCTCGCGCGAGCGCTCGATCACCTCGGCCTCGAAGGTGGCCTCGGTCACGTCCATCGTCCCTCCCGGCGTCCGTCGTCCCCTGCCGGTCCACCGTAGCGGAGCGGCGGCGGGGCGCGCCGGACGGGGGGATCAGGCGGCGGCGCGCTCCTCGGGAGCGGGCGGCGCGCAGCGCTCGCACGGCTGCCAGTGCGCGGCGAGGTAGCGCCACGGTCCATGGACCACGTCGCGCACACCGGGGTCGCCGCGATGAGGCGCCTCGGCGCACGCCTCGCGGTGGTACCGGCTCCATCCGCCGGCGCTCATGCGGGCCACGCAGCCCGTGTCGACGGCACTCTGCCGTCCGTCCTTCGTCGTCATTTCCCCTCCTTTAGGGGAATGCACGGCCCCTGCCGTGCCATCGGTCCCTGTCGCCACGTTCGACTGTAGCGCGACCGGACTTGAGCGTCCCGGCGTGCGTGTCACGGGTTACGCCGCGGTGACACGGGGTCCTCTCGGGACGGCGGCTATGGTGTCCGGCGGAAAATCCCCCGTCGCGAAGGGCACCGTGGCCGACGAATACATCTTCACCATGTACCGCCTCCGGAAGTTCCACTCCGGGGACAAGGTGATCCTCGACAACGTCTCGTTGTCGTTCCTGCCGGGCGCCAAGATCGGCGTCCTGGGCGCGAACGGCGCCGGGAAGTCGACGCTGCTGCGGATCATGGCCCAGCTCGACCCGGACTTCTCCGGCGAGGCGATCCTCGCCCCCGGCGCGACGGTCGGCCTGCTGCCCCAGGAGCCGGAGCTCGACCCCACGAAGGACGTGCGCGGGAACGTGGAGGAGGGCGCCGCCGAGACCGTCGCCCTGCTGCGGCGCTTCGAGGAGATCGGCGCCCGCCTGGGCGAGATGGAGCCGGACGAGATGGAGACGGCGCTCGTCGAGTACGGCGAGCTGCAGGAGCAGATCGACCGCCTCGACGCGTGGGACCTGGAGCGCAAGCTCGACGTCGCGATGGAGGCGCTCCGCGTGCCGCCCGGCGACCAGGACGTGACGACGCTCTCGGGTGGTGAGAAGCGCCGCGTGGCGCTCTGCCGCCTGCTGCTCCGCCAGCCGGACCTCCTGCTCCTGGACGAGCCGACGAACCACCTCGACGCCGAGTCGGTGGCCTGGCTGGAGCGGCACCTGGAGGAGTACCCGGGCACCGTCGTCGCCGTGACCCACGACCGGTACTTCCTGGACAACGTGGCCGGCTGGATCCTGGAGCTCGACCGCGGCAAGGGCATCCCGTGGAAGGGCAACTACTCGTCCTGGCTCGACCAGAAGCGGATGCGCCTGGAGCAGGAGGAGAAGTCGGAGTCCGCCCGCCAGAAGGCGCTCGCCGCCGAGCTCGAGTGGGTGCGCAGCTCGCCGAAGGCGCGGCAGGCGAAGAGCAAGGCCCGCATCGCGAACTACGAGAAGCTCGTGGTCGAGGAGGGCCAGCGCCGCCAGCGCACGGTGGAGATCCGGATCCCCGCCCCGCCGCGCCTCGGTGACCTGGTGATGGAGGCGAAGGACCTCTCCAAGGGCTTCGGCGACCGCCTCCTGATCGACGACCTCTCCTTCACCGTCCCGCCGGGCGCCATCGTCGGCGTCATCGGGGCGAACGGCGCCGGCAAGACGACCCTCTTCCGGATGATCGCCGGGCAGGAGCAGCCGGACTCCGGCTCCCTGCGCCTCCCCGAGGCCGTCCAGCTCGCCTACGTCGACCAGAGCCGCGACGAGCTCGACGCGGGGAAGACCGTCTGGCAGGAGATCTCGGGCGGCCAGGACCTCATCAAGCTCGGCGGCGCCGACGTGATGAACTCCCGCGCCTACGCGGCGTCGTTCAACTTCAAGGGCGGCGACCAGCAGAAGCCCGTCGGCCAGCTCTCCGGCGGCGAGCGCAACCGCGTGCACCTGGCGAAGCTCCTCGCCGGCGGCGGCAACCTGCTGCTCCTGGACGAGCCGACCAACGACCTCGACGTCGACACCCTCCGCGCGCTGGAGGAGGCCCTCGTCGAGTGGTCCGGCTGCGCCATGGTGACCTCGCACGACCGGTGGTTCCTCGACCGCATCGCGACGCACATCCTGGCCTTCGAGGGCGACAGCCAGGTGACGTGGTTCGAGGGCAACTTCCAGGAGTACGAGGACCACCGGCGCCGCACCCTGGGCGAGGAGGCCACGAGGCCGAAGCGGATCACCTACCGGAGGCTCACGGCTCCGAAGTAGTCCGGTGCCCAAGCGACTCCAACTCCGCGAGCCCCCGCTGGCGCAGCTGCGCCGCTGGCCCAAGGGCGTGCCGAGTCAGAGCTTCAACCTCCTGTAGGACTATCTTCGCGGTCGATAGTTCACCTGCTTCTCGATATGCCTGCGCGAGCAGCAGCATGGTCTCGATCGATTTCGGGTGAAAGGTCCCGAAAGCGCGCCGGCACGCTCGAAGGAGCCGCCGGTCGACGTCTCTCGCGCGCCACGTCCGGCCGAGCGCCGAATCCGTTAGAGCCAGATCTAAGAGCGTCGTAAGAGTATCTGTGTGCTCACCGCCAAGTGTTCGTCGCTGGGTCTCCAGCACGCGCCGTTGAACCTTGTTTGCACGGCTCGCCTCACCTCGGCGTGCTTCGCCGCGCATCTGCTGCGTGATCGTCCGAAGAGTGTCGGGGTGCTCAGGTCCGAGCAACTCCCGTTGCGTACGAAGAACCTCGTTCTCGAGCTCGACCGCGGCGGCATCGTTGCCTTGGTATCTGTAGATTCCGGCCTGCGTGTAAAGGCTGGTGAGGGTATCTCGGTCGCGGGCGCCGAACTCCTGACTCTGCTCGTTCACGACGGTCTGGATTTCCCGGCCAGCCTTCTCGACCTCGCCCAGCATCGATTCGGCCCGTGCCAGCTCGCACTGTGCTCTTAGGCGGTCCCGCCTCGAGGCCCCATCAGCCTCGATAACGAGATGGGCAAATCGCTTCGCGTCGGTCGGACGGGACAGATCATTCGCGAGCATTGAAAGCTGCAGTTCAAGGCCAAGCAAGCGGGCGAGGTCCGGACTGTCCGCGGCTTCGCTTACCTCTTGTGCGCGGGTGAGACGTTCGAAGGCCTTGGCCAACTGCCCCCGCCTCAGGAACGCTGCACCGGCCCTCGCAAGGCGTTCCTCCTCCAGTTCACCCTCGACGGCGAGGTCCACGGGTTCATCCTCGTCCCGATCCTCCGGCGGCCCACCTATCGAAACGAGACTCAGATAGTCGATCACGCTCACAGTTCGGACACGCTCTGGAAGGGCGGAGCACGCTGCCCCGAGAGACGACTCGTCGGCAACAACGAGACTGAGGTGATCTGGGCCCACCACCGCATCAGATCCGACCGACTCGAACAACTCGGAGAAACGGCTTGGTGTTCTCCGGATCTGGCGATAGACGCTTCGGTACCGGTGCTGCAACACAGTCAAGAAAGCCAGAATCTCGAGGTAGTAGGGCTGGACACGTTCGCGGGCGAGGCGATCCTGGACCGCGAGCGCGCTCGCTAAGCGCTTGAGTTCTCGAGGGTTCTGTTCGTCCGCTTTGAGAAGAATCTCGACTGCTCGGTCGAGAGCGCCTGCGGTCACCTTTGGGGAGGGCGTACCGACTCCTAGGTCGCCCAGAAGGGCTCGGAGATACATCTCGCTTTGCTGTGCGTCGAGTCGCGGAATGTGGAACTCGAACTGAATCATCTTGTCAAGGTAGTCGCCGCCCGCTCCACCGAGAACGGACGCTCTTGAAGCGATCGCGTGTTCTATCGGTCCGCGGTCTAAGGCCAGAACGAAGACACAGCTGGAGTGATTGAGGTAAATCTTGAGTGCTTCGAGCACTTTGATTGCGACTTCAGGTGTGCATCGATCTAGATCGTCTACGAAGACGACGAGTCGCCGAGCGCTCGGCTTCTCAGGCACGGTCCGTTTGAGGCCCTCTTGCCAGCGGGGTGAGAGGTCCTTGAACGACACAGAGTGCCCTTCGAAGCGACGCGTGCCTTTCTCGAGAGCCTTGACCACCAAAGCGTGGAGCAGGCCGTCGAGGCGGGCCTGGGCGCTTCGTCGTCCAAAGCGTTCCGACTCAAGCGCGCGACGGTGAGCGACGACGTCACTGGGCTTCGGGAGTAGGCCTATCGAGGGAATACGGTCTGACACCGCCAGCGCGACGGCAGCAATCCAGTCCTGGACTTCCAAGTCTGCGTCGAGACCGACGTCACGCGCGATGGCGTGGAGCAGCCCAACGATCGGATGCTCGTCAAACTGGTGCTTCCAGGGGAAGAACCAGACGGGATACACGTCTTCGTTAGACGCTAGTTCAGCATCGACAAGGTTGAGGAGGGATGTCTTGCCGATACCCCAGGTTCCGAATACGGCGAGCGAGAAAGGTGGCTGGCATGTGGTCACCACGTCAGCTATCGCGGAGGCATAGTGCGATCGATCGAGAAGATCGACGCTCGCAGGTTCGTCGTTGGGAAAAGAAAACGATGAGTTCATCGCCACGGCGTGATTCTAAGGCGTGCTGGGGTGCGGGGTGAGCTGCCGGCCGCCGATAGCCTCTCCCCACCCATGAGCGACGTGATCGAGGTGCAGGGGGCCGACGGGGAGTCGATCCTCTTCGACGGGGCCTACGTGGCGAAGCTGAAGCACCACGGCAAGGAGGAGACGGCCCGCAACCCGGCCTCCACCTACCGCGAGGTGCGCGTGAAGGCCCGCAAGCGCAAGGGCGACGCGCCGCAGGAGTACGACGTGCTCCTCGCGATGCAGAGCATCATGGCCCTGCGGGTCGGCGAGGACGGGAAGGCGGCGCTGGACCGCCTCGTGGCGGCGCTGGAGGCGGCGAAGGGGGGCTGATGGCCCCGCCGGGGACACCCCGGCTGCGATAGGCTCTCCGGTCGGACTGCCGACCACTGAAGGGAACCATCCGTGAGCCCAGCGCCCGATCCGTTCTCCGCACGCGACACCCTCGAGGCGGGTGGGAGCACCCATGTGATCTACCGCCTCGACGCGGTGCGAGAGGATCTCGCGCGCACCCCGTACACCATCAAGGTGCTGCTCGAGTCGGTGCTGCGCAACTGCGGTCGCGGGTTCGTGACCGAGGAGGACGTCCGCTACCTGGCCGGGTGGAAGCCCCGCTCGGGCCTCACGGGCGAGGTGCCCTTCCTGCCGGCGCGCGTGGTGATGCAGGACTTCACCGGCGTCCCCTGCGTCGTGGACCTCGCCGCGATGCGCGACGCGATGAGCGCCCTCGGCGGCGACCCGTCGCTCATCAACCCGCTCGTCCCCGCGGACCTGGTCATCGACCACTCCGTGCAGGTCGACCGCTTCGGCACCGGTGAGGCCTTCGCGCTCAACGTCGAGCGCGAGTACGAGCGCAACCAGGAGCGCTACATGCTCCTGCGGTGGGCGCAGCAGGCGTTCCGCGACTTCCGCGCCGTGCCGCCGGGCACCG
>VFQR01000856.1_pt1 | contig 29977 bp, 16 predicted proteins | sample 3512321 | NCBI WGS metagenome assembly VFQR01 (sample SAMN10412374, study PRJNA504923) | tailings metagenome | isolation source: Relicate 3 Philex TSF1 revegetated site | place: Philippines: Tuba, Benguet | collected 2017-08-29 | reverse complement strand
GTGACCGGCTGCGGCCACCGATGACCACTTCTTCCGTGAGAGAACCGGCTTTGGTACGGGATTGCCCCTGATTCTGGGTGATCTCGTAGTGCAATCCAAAACCAGAGGACGCCAGATCAAAAGTCATATCGGTATGGAGATCGTCGGCCTGGGAATCGAAGTAATCCCGCTGTGTGATGATCCCATCGACTTTTTCAACTTCGGTCCAGCGGTTGATTCCCTGAGTCTGGACAGTCTCCATCTCGGCACCACCCGTGGTCCCTTCGGAGTTCAGATCGAGGCCGAAGTTGAGATTGGTTACGGTGTCGAGCACCAGGCTGTCGTAGGCATAGGAGTAATCATCGCGGTCGTAGGTGTAGCCGTAGTAGGCCCCGGGGTTCCGCTGAGTCGTGCGTGTCCAGGCTTCGTGGTCGGAGTCTTCAACGCCGGTAGAAGCGATCTCCAGATCGAGAGTGTAACCATCGCTCCCCGCTCCCATGAGTGTCAGTTCGGTGTAGTTCTGGTTCGTCAGATCGCGGTAGCTGTCAAACTGGCTCTTCTCGTGCAGCCATTCATAACTTCCCACCAACTGCGCACTGCTGCTGCCAGAACCACTGCTGGAACCTGAGCCACTCCCCTCGCCTCCTTCGCCCGAACCACTGCTGCTTGCGGGAACGGTGTAGCCGCGAATTTCATATTCCTGATGGAGGCGATCGAAGCTGCCAGAGCCGGAACCATCGTGAACAAAGCCCTGAGAGTTTCCGGCTCCCCCGGAAGTGGTTTGCACGTAGGTTTCATCGGTCGTCTGGGTATGGGATTCGTCATGGAAGAAAGTACTGTCGAGGAAGCTGCCATCTTCGCGAATCAAGGCTTCACTGCGGGAAAAAGTGAGTGCCTGACTGGATGCTGATTCGAAGGTGTTGTTGATGTTGATGCTGCCATAAACACCACTGAGCGACTCATTCGAGTTTTGTGAGTAGGAATAGACCCGCTGAGTGGTCTCGAAATCGGATTCGACACGCTGTTCGGAAGTGTTGCTGGCACTGACTCGTCCTGAAGCGTGGAACTCAAGGTTCTGTGCCGTTTCGTCAGATCGTGTTTCCACACCTGCAGCATGGAAGACTGAGATACTCTGGTTGGTGCTGAAGAAGTTGCCGCGAGACCAGGTGATGCTGGAAGAACCTGACCCGGAACCGGAACCTGAGCCACTTTCGCTGCCAGATGAAGAACCTTCACCAGAACCACTTTCGCTGCCGGACGAGGAACCTTCGCCAGAGCCGCTCTCGGTGCTTGAGCCACTGCCTGAGCCTGAGCCCGAACCACTTTCACTCCCTGAGCCGGAGGCTTCTCCAGAGCCACTTTCGCTACCAGAGCCAGAAGCTTCACCAGAGCCGGACGATGATCCTGAGGATGAACTGCCACCCGAACCCGAAGGTTCACCGGCAGGACGTGGAGGAGGAACCCAATCGGGAAATTCTTCCAGCCAGGCGGGTTTGAAGCCGACGACCATGTCGGAGTTGGGGGGATTCTCGCCAAACAGGGCGGCCCCAGGATTGCTGAAGTACGATCGGTTCCAGGCGGCTTCATCCGTCACAAAGGAAGTGACTTCCACATCACTGAAGGATGATTCAACAGTTCCTGTGGTGAGGTATTGCACACCCTCCTGAACCACAATCCCAGCGCGGGTGCCTCCTTCACTCGAATAGCCATAGCCGTAATCACCATAGTAAAACTCTTGCCCCGAGCCACTGCCTGAGGCGGGGAGTTGATCAACGGGAGTCCCCACGATGGAGAGACGACGCTCTTCTGTGGCCGAGGTCGTGCGTGTGCCTTCACGGGTCGTACGAGAGCGGCTGCGGCTCTCCGTCTCGAGGCCGGGGCGTGTGTCATCGACCAGATCGAAGGCTGAAGTTTCCAGGGATGTCAGGTCGTGAGTGCGAGTCGTGCTGTCGAGAGCATCTTCGGTGACCAATGAAGTGCCGTCGGCATATTCGTAAACGTGGGTTGTGAGTTGATCGACGTACTCAAGGACGCCATTGAGCTGATCCTCTCGCGTGTGAGAGACCATCCGCATGGCGGCACCGGAAGCGGGGACATTGGTATTCGTCGTTGTGGATTCTGAGAAACCGCTGTATGTCCCTGAGCCAGACTCGTTGGTGATCGACCAACTGTGCCCGGAACTGGAAGTGCTTGCTTCGGCAGTGACATCGGCTGAAGTCTTCCAGTGGTCGCGTGTCGTGCTGACATCGGTCGATTGGAAGTATTCATCCCGGCCCCGGTTTTCTGTCCAGGCGGCTGTCCCTTCCTCCAGAGCGTAGTTGCTCGAAGAGGTCTGCATCGAGGAGCCACCTGACGAGGAGGAACTGAACTGCTGGCTGCCAGAACTTTCACTGAACCATGTTTTGGTGCCATTGCTGACAACGTAGGTTTCGTGATCGTCGCTCGAATAGCCCGAAATGTATTTGGCTTCGCCAGATTCGATGGTGCCGTTGTTATTGACATCAAACAGCAACTCGGAACTGGTGATCACAGAGGAACCACTCGCTGTCGAGGTCCAGGCATAGCCCTGGCTTTCCCGCTGGGTATCGATTTGCGAAATGGTGAGCGGAACTGCGGATGCACTGCCGGAACCGGAACTGCTCCCACTCGACACAGGCTCAATCGAAAAAGTGTTGACCGACTCTGAACTTGCGGAGACAGTCCCACTGCGAAGATCGCTGTAAGTGCTCGTCGTTTGGGATGTGCGCGGGGCGGCTCCCGACGTGTGGATATAGGGGGCGGTGTAGCTGCCGGAATCTTCGGACGTGGTCGTCCACTCTGAGGTGGAAACCTGAGTGAGTGAACTCGTCTGGAGTGAATCTGTAATGCGATCGACAGCCGATTGATCAGTCATCCGTGTGCTGGAGCTGCGGGAGGAGTTGTTCTCTTCCTCCCCACTGCTGCTGGACCAGGACAAGGTCGCCCCACTGCGTTCACCATTCACATAGCTTTCGCTGTCGCTGGTCCCTTCTGACCATTGTTCTGTGCGGAACTGATCAACGATTTCATTCGAAGTGATCCGGCGTTCGACATTCGGAGTTGAGGTATCGACCGAAAGAAGCGAGACGGAACTCCAGACGTCCGAGGTGGCACTGCCCGAGGCGAGAGTCTGGTAAGTGGCACTGGAGCCCAGAGCATAGGCTGCCGACATAGAGCGATTGGATTGCGACGTCTCATCCACAATCTGCCAGGAATTCACACTGGTTGAGGATTGAGCTGTGGTGGTCTGCGTGATGACCCGGGCATTATCGTCATCCGCATAGGTTTCGTATCCTGAACCTGAGGCGGAGTACATGACATCGACGAAGCCCATGCCGACACTGGAATTGTCATGTGTCCCTTCGTAATGGAAGTTGGAAGTGTCACTCGACTCCGAGAGCATCGTCCGCGTACGAATCGTCTGGGTCGAAACACTGGCAGGAATGCCTGCCGAAGCGGTTCCGGAACCTTCGCCCTCTCCGGAGCCACTGCCACTCGCTTCCGGCTCGCCGGAACCTTCACCACCCCCACTGGAACTACCGCTGGCACTGCCACCCAGTGTGACAGATGTGACGACGGTTTCATTCCAACTAATGGCTTCTGTGACGAGAGAAAAATCTGAGGAACTGGAATCGTACTCAAAGGTCGTGATCACACCGCCTGATGCCGGTGTGTCGTCTTCGCGAAGAAGGTCGAGTGTCCAGGAGTTCCCTCCAGATGCCGAGCTGACTGTCGTGGCAGTGGATAGCCCGGAGGGAGCTTCGACGTTTTTAAGTGCAGCCAGAGTGTACGTTTCGGAAAGTCCGGACTGATAGAGAGCACTGGAGGTGAGTGCTGTGAGATCGCCAGTGGCGAAATCGATCGTACGACTCATCCCGGCGTCGAGTGACCAGAACTGCACACCATTTCGTGAATCGGAGATATCGACTGTCGTCTCATCACCGCTGATCGAGTCTGTCACCAGAGTGTCGACAACGCGTGTGAAATCGTAGGCATCAGAGAAGGTATCAATCAGATCCCATTGGATCGTAACACTCGTGCTGGACCAGTCGATGACCCCCTGAAAGGTCGTGTTCTGGGTGCCATATTGCTCCAGCGTCCAGGTTTCACCGGCCCCGTCATCGAAAGTGGTAATCACACTCCAGTTGGAAACCAGGGTGTCTGTTACATAAAGATCGTACTGGCTGCCATCATAGACATTGGTCCCCGTTTTCGTGCGAACAGAACTGCTGACAATTGTTTCTGTGTACGTTCCAAGTTCGTCAGTCCACGTTCTCGTCGTGTTTACCGGAGGAGTCGTGATTGTTTCATTGATTGGCGTGGTGGAATAATCCCAGACGAATTCATCGAGCCAGGTGTCGTCGATCGGGGATTCCGGGAGTTCGCCCAGAAGCGGGACATTCAGCTCGGGACTTACGCGATCCTTCAGGAAGTCGATGACGATTTCGGAACTTCCCGAACCTGATTCAGGAATTGCCGGAGTTTCGAGATCACCGGAGCCCGATGTGCTCCGAGATGTCAGTCCCCAGGTGATCGAACCGCTGAAGCCCATGGAGCCCGAGCCGCTGCCACTGGTTGAGCCACTTTCGCTCGATGAACCCGAGCCACTACCCGAGCCACTCTCGCTCGTTGAACCCGAGCCGCTTCCTGAACCACTCTCGCTACTGGAGCCAGAACCAGAGGAACTTCCCGAACCACCGCTGCCACTTTCGGGACTTTCTGGTTCACCGCTCCCAGAGCCACTGGTACTGCCGGATCCGGAACCACTTTCACTGGTTGAGCCAGAGCCACTCCCTGAACCGCTCGCCTCGCCGCTCCCTGACTCTCCACTCCCGCTGGCAGACCCGGACCCACTGGAACTACCGGATTCACCCGATCCACTTTCTGATGTTGATCCTGAGCCACTTCCGGAACCAGAACCCGCCGTGGTTAATGGGAGGACATACCACTCGCTCGTTTCACCACCCAATTCAACGGCTCGAACTGCAATTTCTGAAGTGGAGCTGTCAATCATGATGCCCAAACTCATCTCAAAGGATGAGCCACTCCCCGGAAACGATTCCCAGGTGTCGGCCACACGATCGCCATTCCAATCGATTTCGTAGTTGTAAGACGAGCCAGGTGTGGAGTCGGTCACGAACGCAGTCAGCAGCCCCTCCAGAGTTGACCCGTAAGTGCCCGTGACAGCGAAGCTGGCGTCCTGAATTTCCAGTGTCGAGCCACTTCCTGATGATGATCCAGAACTGGTACCACTTTCACTGGAACTTCCCGAGCCACTTCCCGAACCAGAGCCTTCAGGTTCTGGGTCTTCTGGTTGAGGCTCCTCCGGGGGCGACTCTTCGGGTTCACCAGAACCACTTTCACTCCCACCTCCCGAGCCACTCCCCTCACCGGAACCACTGCCTGAACTCGAACCACTTCCGGATCCTGAACCACTGGCGGAACCTGAACCCGAAATCGTGTACCACTCAGAAACATCACCACTCGACTCGACGACACGTACTGCCAAACCCGATGCCGAGCTGGGGACAGAGACGGCAAAGCCGAAACTGAAGGAGGAACTGGAACTTTCAAGATCCAATGTCTCGGAGAAATCGGCAATTCCGTCTCCGGTATAGTCCACATGAAGCTCATAACTCGTCGAAGGGGTGGTGTCCGTCATCGAGGCTTGCACAAACCCGGCCACATAGCCGTTGGCTGTGTCTTCTTCGATGACGTCGAAATGCGCTGATTGAATCGTCAGCGGATCAGCACTCAGAAGTCTGCGAGGTTCCAGAACGTCTGCGACCGATGTTGGTCGTTCATGGCTTCGTTGTCGAAGCTTGACGCGCATTTTTCCAAGACGCAGATTTTGCAGCCAGTCCCCGAGTGTCATCGTCGACTCTTTCGAACGGTGAGGTGAGGTTGAAACGATCTTAAGGGAATGATCGGATGTGTGAACACTTATTCTCTGAATAAGGTTGCCAAGAGACTAATGTGTGTTAAAGACAATGCAAGCGTTTTTTAGAATCGATTCGTTCACTAGATTTTCATGAAGCCTAAAAGCTCCCCTAGAAACACTTTGCGCATCTTCGGTGAACTCATTTCCCCAGAGTGAATAGACAGTCTTGAGACGGAGAGATGTTGATGGAACGAGTTGTCGTGATTGGAGTGGCCTGGCCAGGCTTTGAAACAGCAGCTTTGGAAGCAATTCTGGGAGGCTTTCCGGGAGTAAACATGACCACAGCGCAAAAGCCAGTACTCCCCTGGAATCCCCAGCGACATCGGCTTGAGCTTTGGCAAAATCGGCTGGCACGCTGGAATCGTGAACGTTCAGCCACTCAATTTGGCGACATCGCCTGGTTCTATGCTCCCTATGCCGAAGAGATGCTTGCCAGCACACCAAACCTGAAAATGATCTCGATCACAGGGCGGGCGGAAGACGTCGCTGCAGAGCTCGTTTCATTGAGCGGCACAACCCGTGGGGGACATCGGATCAACCATTTCTCAAGAACAATTTCTCCCGAAGAGACACGCGATGCTGTGTTGACGAGAAGCTATCCCAAAGTCGAAGAAACCCAACATTTTCGAGCCGCCCTTCGTGCCGTCCTGGAATCTCAGCGATTGATGACAGAAGCTGCCGGACGATATCCCGGTCGGGTATTGACCATTGATCGCGAGGACTTAAAAGCCGAATCGACAATCGGACTCGTCAGAGATTTTGTGGGGATTGATCCCGCGCTGGAAAGAGTTTCTGTATCGCCATCCACACCTCCTGTCCGTCAGTCGGAACGTCTTCCCGAAACGGACCCTCGTCGATGTGTGGTTCTGGTGCCACACTCGGGTCTGATCCACACCGAATGCGAAGAAGGGCTTAAGGAACTCGAACGTCGAGGGTATACCGTGCGCCGCGTGGGAGGATATGCCGCCATCGATCAAGGACGAAACCAGATGGCCACCGATGCATTGGCAGATGGATTTGATGTGACGCTCTGGATTGATTCCGATGTTGGATTCAAAGCCGATGACGTCGAAAAACTTCGCAGTCATCGCCTCCCGATTGTCTGTGGTGTCTATCCCCAGAAAGGACGACGGGCTCTGGCCATCCATGTCATGCCAGGTTCTCAGTCCATCACTTTCGGAAATGCCGGTGGATTGACAGAAATACTCTATGCGGCAACAGGTTTCCTGCATGTGCGGCGGGAAGCTTATCTGCGGATTCTGGAAGAATTTCCACTTCAGGTTTGTAATGAGAGATTTCAGCGACCGACGATTCCCTGGTTTGAACCGCTGGTACGTGAAATTGACGACGGACAATGGTATCTGGCGGAGGATTTCGCCTTCTGCCAGAGAGCCCGGACTGTGGGATTCAAGATCTTTGCTGATACGTCGATTCGCTTATGGCACATTGGCAACTATCGGTACAGCTGGGAAGATGCGGGAATCGACCGCGAAAGATTCGGGACATTCACATTGAATCTGGGAGGCAACAAGCCTCAAACTCCCAGTTGATGTTTCAACAGAGGTATTCCAGGAGTAAGCGTGACTTCCTCGATTGGCATGCTGAGTTCTCAATCTGAAAGGCCCTGCCATCAATTCGCCGAATAGGTCAGTTTAGTCGATGAACTCCAGGCAATTATCCAGTCCCAGCATCTTTGCCGTTTTTTGTCTTTGGGATTCACCACGGGCTAACTGAGCTCTGGATTTGGCAGATTTCTGTTCCACCGATCGCTGAATTTTTTGGAACACGCGGAACCACCGGCGAGGTAACTCAGCAGATTGAAGTTTTTCAGCCGCACGAAGCAGGTGTTTTCGACGAGCGGGGGGTAACTGCTGGAGGAGTTCGTCCTCCAAGGAAAGCAGGAATTGACAGGAACCGGGATCGCCCTGGCGTGCGGCTCGGCCAAACAGCTGACGATCAATTCTCTGGGATGTATGCATTTCCGTGGCAATGACATGCAGTCCTCCCGCGAGTCGAACACTTTCCGCCAAATGGATATCTGTCCCTCGACCAGCCATATTGGTGGCAATTGTAACTCGAAAAGGCTGTCCTGCTTCTGCAATCACTTGGGCCTCTTCGGCGTGTCGCGTGGCATTGAGAAGTGTGGCAGTAATCCCGCTCTGACCGAGCCCTTCGGCTAACTTTTGAGAGGCTTCGACCGAAGGTGTTCCAATCAAGACCGAACGTCCTTTGGCCAGCAACTTCTGAATCTCAATGACCAAGGCCTTGAGTCGCTCTGATCGATTCAAGAAAATCCGGGGAGGCCATACCTCCCGACGACAGGCTTGATGAGTCGGGATGCTGACGACACGAAGTCGATAAAATTTTGCAAACTCACGACGAGCTGTCCGCGCTGTACCAGTCATCCCTGCCAGCACACGATAACCACGAAAAAATCCCTGGACGGTGACACGGGCCCCCTCTCCCATTTCCGCAGAGAGTTCGACACCTTCTTTCCATTCAATAGCCTGGTGAAGTCCACCCTGCCATCGTCGCCCTTCCAATAACCGCCCAGTGCCCTCATCAATAATGGCGACTTCCCCTTTCTCATTGAGCAGGTAATCACGATCCTTGATGAAGAAACGTTCCGCTCGCAACGCTTGTTCAACAGCGTGAAAAACCTCTTCCTGAGTCATGCTGCGGACATTTAATGGCCACGCTCTCAGCAGGATGCGATGGCATCCCGTATTTGTTAGGTGAGCATCTCGATGTTCCGGTTTCCACTGGTAGTCGATCTCCGGGCGAAGCGAGATCGCTGTGTCTCGAATCCATTGGAGTCGCTCGCGCTGATGCTCGTTGGCCTCTTCCGGAAGAGCAATAATGAGTGGTGTACCGGCGTCATCAATCAAGACACTGTCCGCCTCATCCACGAGTGCAAAGTTTGGTGGCCGCTGAACGGGACCGGCATGGTCATGGTGCTGGAAAATCTTTTGTGACTGTTGAGTCGTGTCCCCCCACATGAGACGATCTCTCAAGAAATCAAAGCCGACCTCTCTACCTGTGACATAGGTCACATCGCATCGATAAGCCTGTCTCCGCTCATCGGGTGAACTCTCGGTAACGATGATTCCCACGGATAATCCGAGACGACGGTAGATGGGACGCATTTTCTCGGCATCCCGCTGAGTGAGATAATCATTCACTGTGATGACATGACAACCCTGTCCACTCAGACCATGGGCGCTGGCAGCAAGCGTGGCTGTGAGTGTTTTTCCCTCCCCTGTTTGCATTTCCGCGAGGCCCCCTCCGGCCATGACGACTCCCCCCAGCAATTGGACGGGATGATGTGGCATCCCCAGTTCTCGCTCGCCAATGACGCGGATGAGTGCAAAAAGTTCATCGAGTATGGCCGGGGAAAAGAGGGGCTGCCGCCAGGCGTTCCATGGAAACCAGCGAGATTTCATCTGTGATTGCTGGATTCGATACTTAAGGTGTTCCGCATGCGCCTCTAACCGTTCATTGGGCCACTTGGCAAGAATCTGACTTCGTTTCAAAATCTGGCCGACGTGCCAACAGGCCCAAGGAGCGGAAAAGGTGAAGACAGATTTCGGCCTCGTCATGATTACCACCAGAGCCAGCGCTGGATGAATTCCAGAACGTCACCAAAGATTGCATCACCCAGAACCGTCGGGCCGCAATCAATGCGGGCACGAACATCGGCACCAATGGCAAGTGCTGGATGGGAATTTGTCTCAATCGGAGCGATCGCTTCAATCACTTGACCCTGCTCTGGTCGTAGTTCTGTTCGAGAGCCAATCTGCTGCAAGTTGGCCGACCAGGTGGCTTCCGGTTGAGTGAGAACTCGGTATGTGACAGGGCGTGGGCCCCACTTCTCATAAGCCGTCAATAAACGCCCCGCTCGATACTCCTGAATATCCAGTTCCAGTTGCCACGGACTTTGTTCATCCGCAATTTCCATGAGTGCGTCACCCCTCCGCACCGGTCTTCCGGTTAACAATTCAGTCAGCTGAAACGTGGTGATTCTCCCTGTGATTGGTGCTCGAACAATCAGTCTGTCTCGCCGGATGGAAAGGATTTCTCGTTGTTTTTCGAGTCCAGCCAGCTCCCGACGGGCCACAGCCAGATCACCTTGCAGCCTCAAATACTCATCACTGCGAGCTTCTTTTTCGGCGTATTCAGCTTGTGCCAAGAGTGACACGATCTGTTTCTGCTGCTCCAGCCATTGACTTTGCACTGTTGCCCATTCGGCCATTAACTCATCGTTTCTAAGAACTAACAGCACGTCACCTTTTGAGACCAGTTGACCACTCTCCGCCTGGAGACTTTCGACTTGCCCATCCCATGGAGCAAAAACCTGCTGTCGATGAGACGGCAGAATCTGTCCACGGGCGTCAATTCGATAAGGAAAGGGGAGGAATGTGAGGAGTAGTCCAGCCAGCACGATTATCGAAGCGACAACTGCCGCCATCGCGAGTCTGGCACCTCTCAGCCAGCCTAAAAACTCCCCACATCGTGCAAACGTTTCTCGAAACGGGATCCATGAGAGTCTCAAAGCCTGCTGCAACTGAGTTGCGACCAAAACGAGAAAATCATCACCTCTCAACAACAACACGTCGGACGGCATCGGGCTCGACCATTGCTCCATCACAATCGCACCCAAAAGGTCCTGATGCGGTGGTCTTTTCTCATCGGCTGATGTTTCAGAATTTGTTTCCCAGTCGTTGGCTTTGAGGAGGCCCGTCGAAAGGGGAATGATTGCGAGGTATTGCGTCTGCGAAAGCTCAATGTATCCCGCAAGATCATCTTCCAGTGACGAGGGCGGTTCTGTAATCCCAGCCTGATAAATGAATGGTTGACCATTCTGAATCGAACGCCGTACCAGAGTTTGTAGTCGAACCATTCCAGGACTGTGAGCATGGAAGCTCGCTGAACCACTGACGGCCTTAACTCGCAAACGCCCCGCAGCCCCCCACAGGAGTACGACGCGTTCGACATTCAATAGTCGACGACCTTCATGGACAATCACAGACCCCAGGACCGGCAATCTCAAACTTCGTTGCAGAACGAGCACGAAATCACGCCATTCTGGTTCCAGTGATGTCACTGGTGGCGAAGACGATGATTCGGTCGGTACTTGCTGTGACCAAACGGTCATTTCAGGTCTTTCCAGTGTTCTTAGTTCAAGAGTGCATCAGAACCATTCGAAGCGAAATGTCCGAGCCAGCCAGCGAATTGCCCAACTCCCGAGTGGACGAGACTTGAGCGGAATTGAAACCTCTCCCTGCATACCGTCACTGATGGGCAGAGTCTGGTCAGCCAGTTTGAGTCTCGCCTGATAAAGGACTTGATCCACCTGCTCGACTCCACTGGAAGTTGAAACAGTTGGCAGTGATCCCCCCGCTTTGACAGATAGTGAGGGTGGAATCATGTTGACTTCTTCCGCTGACAAAGACTCTACGGTCGCCTCAAGTCTTTGCCACGGATGTGCCCCAAAACGAATCGACAAGCATTCAGCCACTCGACAATCTTCACGCTGAGTCTGGTCCAGATAGGCAATAGCGACTTTATCGGGAGTGGGGGCAATCGCACAGACAAAAGAACCTGGCTCCAGAAATGCACCTTGATTCTCTCTGTCCAGAGGTGAACCTGACCACGGAGTCAATTGCCTTCGGCGTTGCGATTCTGGTTCACCTGTGACAGGAGGAGCGTCGATGATGATGCCACTTTGTGGTGCACGAATTGTCAGTCGGGACTCCGCAAACTCCTGTTCGGCCAACTGTTGATAGAGCCCTGTCAAAGTGGCGTCTGAGAGGGCTTTGAATGACCCCTCTTCTCTGGCGATGGCTGCTTGATACCGGGCGCGTTCTGTTTCGATTTGCGAACGAAGCAAAACACCCTTCTGTTCGATCTCTGGGTTTTCCAGAACCATGAGTACATCTCCAGCAGTAACACGACTTCCGGGTTGTACTCGCACTTGTGACAATCGACCGGGGATCACCGTGCGGATTTCGCGAATTTCTCTCGACTCCACAATACAGGGAGCCTGCCCCCAGCCGGGAACAGGGATAGAAAGGATAATCAGCACCAGAATCAGGCCGACAGCCAACGTTGAGACGAGGTGAACTCGTTGGACTGGTTTTTTATCCTTCGCGAGGATCGATTTTCCGATGCGATAGCTACTACGGCCGACCATGAGACTGGCCATCAGAGTGGCTAGAGCCAGGCCGAGGCTATCGAGTTGCTGGGGGTGTAGGATCAGACTGATGAACCACAGGCTTCCCACCATTACGAAGATCAAATAGATCAAACAAGCCAGTGAAAAGAGTGGAAACCACCATCGGGGAGGTTCTGGATCCGTGCTGGTTCGAGGTAATTCGCGCCCCAGAAAAATTGATTCACACCACTCGTTGAATCGTTTGTCAGCACGCCCCCTGAGATTAGGAATCTCCAGCAGATCCGAGAGGATGTAGTAACCATCCAGTTTCATCAAAGGATTGGCATTAAAGATCACTGTTGTGACAGCTGTCACAAAAAAGAGATTGAGTGCCAGATGATGCCACCAGCCTTCCGTCGTGAAGTACCAGACAAGAATTGCCAAAGAGGAGAGCAGGAACTCGACTCCCATCCCTGCTGCGGCAATCGCAATCCGTTGCCACTTATTGCGCAATGTCCAGGAGTCAGAAACATCACAATATAAGCAAGGGCTAAGCATCAGGAGCATGAGACCGACCTCATGGCATTTGGCACCGAAGTGTCGACAGACAATGGCATGTCCGAACTCGTGACACACTTTGGCCACAGCCAGTGTCAACCACATCGCAGAGAGATTTCGCCAGCCAAAAAATTGCTGAAATGCTGGTAATCCAGCTTCAAAGTCTCTGAGATTCAGCAGTAACAGCGTCCAGGCCCAGAGACAGATCACCGTCAGTACAAAAAGGGACCATGGATGCAACATCCAACCCGTGAGCCAGCAGCAATAATCCAGCCAGGGCGTTGTTCCGAATCCCGGGAACTGGATCGAAAGGGGCTGCAGGAGGGCGGCTCCCAGTTTTTTCCGCCGTTCTTCCGATCGCCGCTGCTTCAGGATGGAACTCTGACCGCAGCGATCAGCGACAACTAAGCCCTTGCGATGGAAATCGGCGACAGCTTGCTGAAGTCCTGACAAAGTCCAGGTGAGTTGCGGAAAGCGACTTTTCATCTGGCTCAGCAGTCCATGGAGGCTTTGCACACCATCAAGTCGCATCAGAAGTTCGAATTGATCTTCTCTCAGTCGGGTGTACTGCATGCTCACAGGATCTTCGACGACGTGATAGTTCATTCCCCCATATGGCACGAGGTGAGTCAGGAGATCGCTTCGCTTTCGCAATGGAACGGGGCGTGAGGAGGCTCGGAGTGCACTCATGGATGAGCCACCGGTTCGTTGGCCTCCAGAAGTTCGACTCGGACACGCAGACCGGGGCGTAGCCAGGCATTTTCAGCGCGAGTTTCTACCCAAAACCGAGTCTCCTGAGTGACAGGATCTGAAGTCGCATCGATAAACCCGATAACAGCCCGAGTGGCGATCTCCTCTCCTTCATGTTTGACAATCGATGGAGTCGGCGGAACTGTCGTCGCGGCAGATGTTTTGAATTGGGTTTGTGGTTGTGGTTGTGGAGAAATTTTTACGGCCTGTCCCACCCGCACAAGAGATAACATCTCCCAAGGAATTCGCCCTTCAATCCGAATTCTCTCGGGATTCATAATTTCGACGACGGGATCCCCTGGCTTAATCACTTCACCAACGGATCGATAGCACCGGTTAATCACTCCACTGAAAGGAGCTTTGAGCAGTAAGGCTTCGACCTCAGCCCGTGCAAGATCGCACTCCTTTTTGGCAACTTCCAGTTCATGCGTGGCTTTCTCGATCTCCAGTTCGGCCTTACGAATCGATAAGCGAAGTTTGACGAGTTCTAACTCGGGGACGGCGATCACTGTGCGAGAACTGGCTTTCGCTTTCGCATTGGCCTCTTCGCTTTTGAGGAGTTCAGTCTGTGCCATTTCCAGTTCAACACGATGCTGACGAATGTTGACGTCACTGGAGGCTTTGGCTTCTGCCAGACGAAGTTGTGCGGCTGGCAATGTATCCACAATTCGGCCGACGACTGCATCCGCAGACACTCTTTGCCCTTCGGAGAATGGAAGCGTCAATAGCAGTCCCGAACGATCACTTGCGATAATGACGTGTTCGACCAGTCGGATCCGGCAGTCCTCAATGATGAGCTGGCGAGTTTCGTGTGCCTGATGTTCATCGGCCAAGGCAAGAACTTCCAGGGCAGAAACTGGCGCCGTCACTCCCATCCATAAAGACATCAAGCAAAAAATTCGTGGCCAGATGGCTCTGCGGGATTCCATCATTCTTTCATCCGAAAAAACTGCTGCCGAAGTTCGATTTTCCGCGAGGAGTTCCACCAGTTCACAGTGAACTCCACCGCGATTCATGGAGTTTAGCGATCAGTATTGCGCTGGTGACAACTGACCCACCTGCTGTTAGTGAACTATTGAGAGCAACGAGAATCAATCCACTTTTTCTCTGATTACCTAGGATTACCCATGAATCAGAGGATGAACGGACTGTTATGTTAAGGCATTGTTTCACTGAAACCCGGGGCAGGTGGGATTTCCAGTGGTGGCAAAGAATCGGTCTGGTCGACTTGAGGGTCTGTATTTGAGGTAGGTTGGCCACTGACAGGACGACGTATTGATCCCAGACTGGTTTGTGTCAAATTTTGGTAAGGGTCTCGCAGACTGATTCCCATCTCAGTGAGTAGCAGCCCTTCTCGATAGCGCAATGCTGCCAGAAGTTTCGCATATTCGGCTCGACTTCGCTGAGTAGCAATCTCCGCATCTGCAAGACTGATTTCTGATCGGAGTAATAGATCAACCGTTAGGCGACCGGCTTCGAACTCAGCACTCGTGGCAGCTAGACGCCGTCGTGCGGCGGCTTCCCGTTTGAGGTTTGTCTGAAAGACGGTACTAAAGCGTTCCAGATCTTGAACTGCTGCGGCGATCTCGTGATTGATTTCCAGTTCTTGATTGACGAGGACAGCCCTGGCCTTGGCAAGTCGCAATTCATATTGCCGCACCTGCGCTCGCTCAGCTCGCAGCCACAGCGGGACGGTATACTCAAAACCGAGATTCCAACTGGTTTGATCGCTTCGAAGCATCGTACCATAAGCACTACCAAAACCATCAGTCGTGATGCCATCGTCCTGATCGTCCGAAATGAGCTTGTCGCCAAATCCATTCAGTCGATAACCGGCGACAGCATCCAGTCGGGGTTTCGTCAGACTTTTTGCAGCCTCCAGCTGATAGCAAAGACTTTCGATCTGTCGTTTTTGCTGGCGGAGTTCAACCCGCTCACTGAGTGCGATCGTGTATGAATCCAATGCATTCCATCCCCCTTCTGGCGGCGGCCCGAGATCCACGGGATGAAGTACTTTCTCATATTGCGCGGGAAGTCCCATTAAGCGACGCAATCGCATTTCCGCCACCAGTAACCCTGAGAGTGTCTCCTGGGTTCTCGCTTCCGCAGCAAACTGGGCATCTTCGGCCTGGGCTTCATCCGCACTTCCTGCCAGTCCGGCATTGAATTTGGATTGCACCTCAATTGTCGTATCTCGCAGACTTCTCTCAACATTTCGAACTGCGATGTATTCGCGATGAGCCAAATCGAGATCCCAATAGGCCTGAATCACATCCAGTACAAACTGCTGAACCTCTCTCTCAAAGTCCAGTTCACTGATCTTTCGATTGATTCGAGCAATAATCAGTCCTTGATCGACGGCATAGGGCCCGCGATTTCCTCTGTCTGGCGGGCCAGCGACGGAGATAAACTCCCGGCCAGCTCCTGCGAGTAATGGTTGCCGAAACTCGGCTCCCAGACTGCCAGTATACGCGGAAGTAAAGAGACGGTTCGGCTGGTTATTCGAAGAGTAATTCCAGTCCTGAACCAGGGCGATGTTCCCACCGGTCAACAACGATTGATCCAGCCGAGAGCGATACTGCGCCCCATCTTCGACGAGCACGTTTCCAGGGGCCAGGCCGCCGGAAAGAAATAAATTGTTCTGAACGAGTTCATCTTTGGACCAGATTAGACTTGTTGAGAATCGGGGATCGAAATCCGATTTCGCGGCATCAGTTCCTCGAACTCCATTGTTCACACTGTCGTCAGCAATAGCTGGATCAAAAACCGAGGGAACGGTCTGAGGCGCCGTGAGGATTGGATTGGAGGGAGAGAGGAACTGAGCATTGTTACGAATAACATCGCTGTATTGGAGAGCGATGGCCAGAACATCCACCAGTGCAATCGGCTGGAGATCATCCGGACTCAAATCCTCAAGTTTACGAGCTTTTCCTAAGCTTCCTGTCGGTGCCTGCGCTTCAATAATCGGCGCTGCTTCGACGGCAGCTTCTGCCAAGGCCAGATAATGCTCAGCGACAAGATTGATGTGGCGAGGATCCTCACGGAAAACATTGCAACCGACAATGCAGCACAACAGGCACACAAATGCCTGCATCGAGTACAGCTCGATGAGTCTCCAATGGGATCGCATAGTGAATATGATCTGGACGAAGGTGGATGCGGAAGGGAGAAATGCGAGGGGTGTCGAATGATGTTGGCAGGAGCACGGGAAAATAATTGAGTTAAGATGCTTTTGTCCAGATCACTTTTGAAAGAGATGGCCATGCGAAAAAGCGTTTGACGTGAAGATTGAAAAGAGCTGGTTACCTCAAGAAAGGGGAATGACCCGCAAAAGGTTGTAAATCTGTCCCAATGGACTGCTGTGACAAAATCACTTTCAACTTCCACTGAGGGTGACCTTCTTCGCTTAACAACCGATGAATTTCTTTTCCCCAGAATTTTTCCGACCGACAGTAAAATTCATTCGCTTTTCTTGAGACTGATGAGAGAGGACTCACTTAGCTCTGATCTTCGAAGGAACGTCAGATAGTTTTGTTGAGAAATCCTATCTTTTCTGATTCCTGCCAAGCGACGGTGAAAGAAAACCTGATTCTGCGTGAGTCCAAACTTTCTGAGATTCTTGCCACAGACGATCACATTCAACTGGAACGCAATCGTGATGAATTGACTGTCACAGTTACTGTGATCGTGGATGACTGAGAAAGTTTGATGGCGATGAACTTCATTCAGTGACAGACCAGGATAATTTTGAGCGAGAGAAACTCGCTGGAGTGTCATTGAGCAAATCGTGTGCTGGGGGAGGTAACTAACGACAGCGATAGGATCAAAAGCGGGTGGAAGAGATTTTTGGGCGAAGCCTAAATCAAACCCAAGGTGAACCAACAAGCGAGAACGTGATTTACCCGATTGCTTTTTAATCAGGGAAACTCCAGCGATCTGTTATCAGTTCGATAATGGAGAAGTTCGACATGACTCCACTTGTCGGAGTGGATCATCGACACTTGGCTCGGAGCATGAAAGGATTGATGCGGCTGAGTTCAAGGGAGCAAGCGAATTCTTCGCCAGCAATCATTCGCTTGAACTGGCATAGTGATTTGGGTGGCAAACCCGAGTCGTCCCCCAAAGATTTGTTTCCTTTTTCTCATAGCGGATGGCAATACGTTGAAAGACTTCTCAGTCATGTTGCAGCATTTTTCGCGATCCCTGAGGCAACGATTCCGTTAAGCCCTTTTGAAAATGGTGAGGCGGTCCAGGGGAAAATGGAGGAGAAGCTTGGTATGAGACTGCGTACATGCATCTACGGAAGTTCGGATAAGAAAAGTTAATTTTTCCTTTCTGCGTGTCGCAGAGAATTCGCACTGTCGCATATGTTTCGCTTCGACCGATATTTTCCGCTGCAGTTCTCCGGAGAAGCACTCTCCACGCAAATTCGAGGAATGGAATTCGAGTGATCCAGCTTTCGAATTACTTTCTCGAAAAAGAAAAGTCGGAAACACGAGTTGGTGGAACCACACGACTCAGATGCAGCGAACTCATCTTTCGGTACATCGAGATGCCTCCTGATCAGCGAAAAGCCCCTGATTCACCGAAATACAATTTGCAGCGTACTGCCTTGAAAGTATTCCCCGGCGATTGACATCTCACACTGATTCACTACCGGCTCTCACGTTTGGCCAAGGTGATCACCGAATCGGATCATCTGATAAGTACTTTTCGAAAAATCATCTCTCTCGACATCTTCGAAAAAGTGAGTTTCGGCTGCGCAGGGCATTTTATCTGGCCAGGCTGGGGTCGTTGTTACCGCTACGCCGACTCACAGTCACCATCAAAAATATGCATTTTTTGATGATGAGCCAAAAATATAGCAATGCAGGGGGCGGGAAATCGAAGCCCAGATGAGTAGATGTACCAGAAATCATCGGCTTCGCGAATCCTCACTGCTTTCACCATTTTTCGTGTTCCTCTGAAGATCAGCAGGCGACTTTTCAGAGAAATGCCCCCCCTTTTCGGCGTCGGTACTTCCATCCGTGCTTCAATTTTTGCCGAGTAGCTGCGATTCGTTAAAAAAACGTCGAGTTCGTCTCGAATTGCAAATCGTTACGATTCCACACTCTCTGATTCAAAAATGTTCGTATCTACAAACTTGGAATTCGTAGATCCGCAGACACACAGGATTGGTTTACCAAAAAAGTGGATAGTGTTTTTCATCTCGATTTGTTGATTCGTTGTTTTCCGCATTCCGTCGTGCAATCTCAGTTTCTGAGACTCGCGCAGGGTGAAGAAAATCATTGGCGAAGTGCTGGACACTGGGATAGATTTGTTATCGAGACACAAAGTGTCGATGCGGTTTGTATTTTTCATTCGGAGTGAATTCGTCTGATCCCGAGGACGCGTGAATGCGGCCTCGTTGACATCGTTGAGACGCGCGCGAGCGTCAATATCTGCTTTCCGCAAATACCGCCAAACTGAGCCGCAAGGCTCTTTGCAGCAAAAGCAGTACTTGGAACCGCGCCCCCGCAAGGGGGCGTCGGCCATGTGCTGTTTTGTTGCCCCTTGGCGGGGGTTGCGGGAGCGGTCGTGGTTCGGCGCTCTCTTTTTTTTTCCGCCAGCGGGGGCTTTTGTATGCCGTCCATCGACGAGCAACTTTCTGATCGCATCGGTGTGTCTGCTCCGATACTGCGATCCTTGAGGATCTCTGTGATCATTTCTGGATCCCGAACGCAATTCGCGGATCCGTTTCTGGCCACCACCCCATCTCATTTTTCCGTGTTTGTCCAATCACAAGGCGATTCGCAGGGAGGTGTGTCATGGATATGACGGGTGAACAACAACGCTCTGCACTTTTGAATTGGGCACAGGACGTTGAAAAAACGGTCAGAGCCCGAAGCTCTTTAGCCGCCGATGAAGTCGCCGCCGCCAGACTGGGTGCCGCGGAGAATCGTTTTGTGATCACCGTGTTGGGAAAAGCCAAACGCGGCAAATCCACACTGATTAATGCTCTCCTAGGACGCCGAGATGACGATCTCGCCCCCGTCGATCGTCTACCGGCGTCAAATGTGATTTCCCGGTTCCGCTACGGCGACGAACTGAGCTGTCGTATTCATTTTCGGTCAGCCGATCTGAACTCCGCCGAAGGAACTCCCGTGCGACCCGCGCAAGTTCGGGACTACGTCACCGAGGAAGGCAATCCGGGAAATCGCAAACAGGTCGAACTTCTGGATGTGGCGGGACCTTTTGATGGATTCAACCAGGATCTCGTTCTGGTCGATACACCCGGGAGCGGATCAATCCATGAGTATCATGATGCCCTGTTACAAGCCTTTATCCCTCAGTCGGACGCTGTCATTTTTCTAGTGACCTCGCGAATGCCGCTCGATCAGGATGAGCTTGATCTGCTGCGGCGTGTCCGCGATGCCGATATTCGTAAAATCTTGTTTGTCATCAACAAGATCGACGAAACGACTCCCGAAGAACTGGCACAGGCTGAGGCCCACAATGCGGCCCATCTGGCACGTCTCGATCTGAAACAGCCAGTAGGCTCACTCATTCCCATCAGCGCAAAGCAGGCGTTTCTGGGTAATCTCCAGACGAGCGGCATGACCGTTCTGGCGGAGCGGATCCGGACATTGATCACACAAGAGAAATCGCACGTCCTGCGGGAACGGCTGATCGGTCGCGTGAGACAAGCGGTCGATCCACTGCTCGCCGGGCTGGTGGCCGAAACCGTCATGCTCACATCTGACCCCGAAGAACGGGCTCGCCAGCGAGCCTCACTTGAGAGCTCACTCCAGAGATTGGAGCTGGAGCGTCCGGTGACTGAGCAGCAATTCCGCAGTCGCTGGCTCAACGCCGTTGATCAATTTGCCGCCGATGTGAATGAAATCCGCGGGCAGGCGCAGATGCGGGTCCTCGAATTCATTGATGGTCATACCCTCGCCAGTATCACAGGACTTTCTCGAAAACTTCCCGGTCAGATCCAGAACATTCTGGACGAGTTGCTGAAAGCCCCTGTGGCGGAGCTGGAACGCACACTCAAACAGTCAGCAGAAGCTCTCCAGTCGGACTATCCCCGTGTTCGCCTTAAACCTGGTGGAGTGGTTCTAACGCGTTCCAATCAGATGGCGATTCAGGCCCTGGGTTGGGGAGGAGCTGCGGCCATGGGAGCAACGGCCACCGGGATCATCACTGCAGCGCAGGCCGCCACGGCCGCCGCCGTCACCTACGTGGCCACGCCGAGCCTGGCCGGGGTCGCCCTGACCCATTTGATCGGAACCCATGCCGGTTTTCTGACAACGACAGCCGTGCCTGCGGCCATTCCTTTTTGGGTGGCAGCAGCAGGACCCATCGGCTGGACACTGGCCGGGGTCGGAGCTCTGGCTGTGCCCTTCGCTTGGACGATCAGCCGGTCACGCCACAAGGAACATCTCCGCAAGGAAGCCATCACCCAGGTCCAAGCCCTCTGTTCTGCCATTGTCGAAGAGCGAGTTCCGCTCCTGCGCCGAAGTGCCGACACTATTGTGGCCGAGTTCCAGCAGCGTTCACTGAACGAGGTTCTAGAACTTCGTCAGGCAATTGGGGCCGCAGAGACCTCGACGGTCACTCCAGCTCACCTGGAACAGACCTCTCAACTTGGAGAGGAACTACAGCGGTTGCTGGAGAACGTTCCAGGAGACGCGGCATGAGCACGCCTCAAGAGGCTTGCCACGAACTTCTGGGAAGTGCCTTGATACTCCTCCAGGAGAGCGCGGACACCGCACTCGATGATTCCGTCAGCTCAGGCCTACGGCGGGCTCTCGATGTGGTGAAACGACATTATCGCCGTCTTGACCGCGTCAATCGCCTGGGAGCTGTGGTGGCACTTGCCGGATTAGGAAATGTCGGCAAATCCACCCTGCTGAATACGCTTCTTGAGATGGACATAGCGCCTTGCCGCAACGGCCCCTGCACAGCGGTTCCCGTTGAGTTTCAACGGAGTGAAAATCTGGAAATTGTCGTCTTTCGCAAAGGTGATCTTCCTTGGACTTTGCCCTGTGCAGAACACAACGAACTCCGTCGCCACCTCGATTGGCTGGCACAGGATGCACCTGGAGAAAGCCACAGACAAATCGAGCGGATCGTTGTCCGATCGGAGAATGCCCATCTACCTCCGGGTCTGGTCCTTGTTGATACCCCGGGATTTGGTTCCGCCACAATTGATTCCATGGATTCCGAAGCCGCAGGTGGGACTCACGACGAGTCGCTGTTGGCCGGACTTCAAAGAGCCGCCCAAGTGGTGTGGGTGGTGCTGGCCGAGCAAGGAATCGGTCAGCGGGAGGCTGATTTCTGGAAGCGTCATCTGTCCGATTGGTGCGATGATCTCGCCGTCACAGGTTGCGAAGGTTGGTCGGATTCCGAATTAGTGCGATTCCGCAAGCGGTTTGAACGTCTCTTCGGTCGGCACTGTCCCCGATTCCATTTTGTGTCCTGCCGGGATGGCCTCGGAATTGTGGATCTGAGGCACCGATTGCAGGAGTTGGCAGATCAGGAACTGAGATCCAACGCCACCGTCGAATCTTTGGTGCAATTGGCGCGGGAACTCTCCGGCTGGATCAAGGAATTACCTCTGAAACATCGGGATGTCTGGCGCCGCGATAGCTGGCTGAGATTTCGCCAAGGGCCAGATCCGTACTTGTGGAAACAGCAGCTTGTCACTCTTCTGGATGTTTCGTATGGCTCGTGAATCGATTGTTGTGCTTGGTTCCGTCGGGGCGGGGAAGACGCTCTTTGTTGCCGCCTTGGTTAAGGTCTTGCAGGAAGGGATGCTCCCCGGCGCGATCCTCAATCCCCAAAACAGAGCTGCCCACCAGTATGTAGAGCAGATCTGGAAAACACTTCGAGAGGGCGAACTTCCTGCCGGAACGATCCAGGGGCAGCGAACCGAATTGATCTGGATTCTGCAACTTCCAGAACTGCCAGCCGTTTCCATCCAGATTCTCGACACGGCAGGTCAGGACTATCGAGAGATCTTTGAAGATAACCCTCCCGAAGGCAAAGAGGTGCCACTCCACCTTCAAGGGCCGTTTGAGAGTTGTCGATCAGCAACACTGGCTGTCTTACTGGTGGATGTGGCCGGGCAATTCGTAGGGGAACGAAAATCCGCGGTCCGCGATGAACGTGAGTTGGCTCTGAAATTCGCACTCGACTTTTATCGCAAACGTAACGTGCCATGTTGTCTCGTGTTGACCAAATGGGACCAGGCCAAAACCATTGCCGGAGATCAGTCAACCCGCGAGTTTGTCGGAGAGCACCTCCCGTTGATCAACAAGATTCACTTGCAAGACGGTGTCATCCCCGTCTTTCCCGTGTCGGCGGTTAACAAGTGGAAGGTCGAACTCTCCGGCGACGGAGGTGATGCTCGCCTTGTTGCAGATCCCTCTTTTGCGTCCGAGGGGTTTCACCCCTTCGTTGGCTGGTTGGCCCAAACAATCAAGGAACGCGTTCTTCAAGCAAACGTTTTGAAATGGCTCAAGTGGTGCGGGAAGGCCATCGGACTGCTTTTACTGTTGTGGATGGGATACTCCTGGATGACGGCTCTAACTGCATTACGTCCTCCTTCCGTTCCACAACCTGTCATCACGAATTCGAAACTCGAGTACGACAACTCATACTTGCTTTATCCGAATATTGGCATTGTCACCGGAACGCTGTCGAACCAAGGGAGTGCTGGCTCTGTCACCGTGACAGCCTATGTCAACAAGGACGGCACCCAGTGGAGTGGGCGGCGCTCGTATGTTGTTGAGAGTGGCAGGAGTTACACGTTCGAGATCCCTGTTGAAACAAGCATCGATATCCGCCAGCAAGGAGTGAGATATTATGCTCAAGCTCAATAGTGCAGTTCCAATCTCGTCGCTGGTGGTTTACTGGGCACTTCGTGATTCCGACGCGGAACGAGATTATTGGGTCTGGCAGTCGTCTAATATCCCCCATGGCATGTTGTCACGGATTTTGAAGCACACGCAAGAACTGGATCCTTCCCTCCAGGCAAGAGAGAGTTCGCCAGAGGATTGCCGGGGCGGATTTCTGACTCTGGATGATGAACATGGCGGGTTCTATCGCTATCTCGATGGCGGACGCGACGCTGCGGGTAGACCTGGGAGATATCTACTCCTGGTGGGGATCGTCAAACGATCATCCTTGACCGAGGTCGAGATCGTCGATCCACTAGCGATGGGGTTGTTTGGTGAACTCGCTGTAAGGCAACCTCTTTTGGCGAGTGTTCCCGCACCACAGTCCTTGGAAACCAGCATCCTCGCTTCAAAGCGAATTCCCGGACATACAGCACCCATCACTGCAACTTTATCAGCAACAGGCCAAAGCCCGACGAGTTGGTCAGAGGTCTGGCGCCAGACGAATGAGTGGGTGGGACGTCACCAATGGCTTGTACGGTGCCGAAAAAAAGCAGGGAGTCCACCAGAGTTCATTGTTTTCCCCCTGCCTGAACTGCCTGGCACTTCACCCACTCTGTGCCATAACTCGCCGCCGACAACCCATGTCACCAACGAGTTGCCTGTCAGTGTTCGAGACTGGCCCACTTACAATCCTTGGACTTCCTCCATGCGAACATCTTTCTTCCCTGCCGCACTGAACCGGATAAACCTCATTCTGCTGGCTTTCGGTTTCGTTGGCGGATTCATCGTGGGGGGGATTTTCTGGTCTTCATGGATCACCGGGACTTCTCATCGAGACGCTTCACAGGCGTTGTTGAATTGGGCGGCGAATTACCAGAGTCAACAGACTGGCCAACTCATACCACGCCAAGAAGTCGTGGAACGATTGGGAAGAGCCTGGCCATCTAATTCAAGTGGTTTACCGCCAGCCGAAACATCAGGTTCACCATCCAGCCAGTTAACGCCCCTGTAGCTCCTTTGAAGGTTTTCTTAGTGCCCAACTCCACTTGGCCCACTCGTCCGACGTTCAATGCGGATCATGTGCTACTTCTGACATACTTGTCGGCAGTCACTTTCGTGATCGGCGTGCTGGCTCCCATGGTCAGCCTGACTCCTCGTTTGGGAGACCCAACACTGGAACAATTCGTGGGAATCGTTTCCGGAGAATCTTTCACCCCTCAATCCCACTCACTCCTGGGAGGGATCAAATCGCTATTTGTTCATGGCGACATCTTGATGGGATTGATCCTGCTCGTCTTCTCATTCCTCTTTCCGCTGGGGAAATTGTTATTGCTGCTGGGCCTGTGCCTCGAAGTCCTACCCCATCGAACTCACTTCATGAAGATCTTGTCGTTAATCGGAAAGTGGTCCTTACTGGATGTTGTCGTCATCGCGGTCCTCGTCGTCTCCTTCAAGACATTTCCCGGCGGCACTCGAATCACACCTCTCTGGGGAACATACGTTTTCACGGTCTCCATCGTGCTGAGTTTGTTGGCCACCATGCTGATTCAAACGCTCGAAGAATCGACAATGGATAATCTCTCGCCGCGGCCAACACTTCATAGGCCGTGATGCCTAAGCCGGTCCACGATCTCTGGAAAGAACCAAAATAAACTGTCGTCGATTCGTGGCGACAACAGGAAGTCTGCAATTCTATTCGACAACACACCCAGCAAGTCTCTGAGTCAGTCGGATTTGCCGAACATTCAAACTTTCTTTGCCAGAACTTGCAGCATCCAGCGTCCCATCATCCCATCCACACACAATGATGTCTTACACCCAATATCTCGCTGATCCAGAAGTGTGACTCTTCATCAAATGAGTCGCCTGGGTGTTGAATCTTCCTTAAGTAATTCCATCTCATGGGGTTACATGATTCTGGAAGAGCTTCGGCCAAAAAAGTTTGAGTTTTCCGCGAACATTCCCCGCTTGCGGAACGTAACTCCCCTGGCGAACGAGACAACTCATCTGGCGCTAGAAGTGCTCGGCGAGCGTCTCCCGCCTGTGTGCCATAAAGCTCATAGGGTGAATCATTGGTCGCTTGTGGATCAGTGCACATCATCGCGAGCGCTAGGACATGAGATTGTCGTCCCTCATGTTTGAGTCAATTCCTGAGACGGCTAGAAAGTTTCCGAATCCCGACGGAGTGAGTTGAAAGTGAGATGCGTTGTCTCACCCCTCTTGGAGGTCTCCGAACGGGGGAAGATTTGTGAAGTTCCTTAGATAAACATGGAAAGAGTTGCATATTCTGAAACGTTAATACTTCGAGCGTCCTGATTTAGTCCGTTGATAGCCGGGGTTGTACTCCGGACGGTACCCCAGATGAAAAGGCATCTAATTTAACCACTGCCGTCGTTTCCCGGCTCTGACCATCGGAAGGTCAATGTTAATGGGCAAATCTGCCCGCATTCGTCCTGATAGTGGAAAGGATCTTTTCAATCAAACTCTTGATGCTTCTTAAATTTTGTGATCTCCCATATGAACCGTCTGGGACGGCGGTCTGTTCGAGATCAGGTTTGTCGATGGCCTATGGGCGATGGAAAGTACCTTTACCTCCCAAGGAGTTCTCGAAGATGATGAACCACCATGGTCTGAGGGGATCGGTGTCAATTCCCGCCGCGGAATAATGTATGTCTGATACCAGAAATCTTATTTGTTCCCAATCCCCTTCAACAACACTAGCGAGGAGACGAAAACCTGCAAAAATTTCGATTTCTTTTAATGGCCGCTCAGTTTCATTTGGACTCGCTGAGCTGTCAGATCCCAATTTTTTGGGCCAAGTGATTGGTCGTTGTCCAGCCAACGTAAAGCCTATTGTCAATATGGTGAATCTGACGAAGTTCAGAAGAGCTGAATTGGAGACCTTGATTCCGTGTTTGATGAAGTACTCACGGGATTTGAAGTGGAGTTTTCGAGCAGAATACATCTACCCCAAGTTGCTCATCGCCTTGGAGAGCTCACCTGTACTAGAACTCTCTGAACTCGCTGAGAAACGACTCGTATACGCCGCGAAGCTCATCATGGCGCTGACATCAGAGCTTTCTCGTCCCAACACGCGAGTTGGATCACTGCAAGTGATGCTTTCCAAGTTAGGCCTCGACATGCAGCCGCAATCTGAGCTGGAGGCAGAGTTGAAACAACTGCGGAAACGTTTCCGAGGTCAAAGCCAGACATCGTTAAGTAGGTCGGGACTGTCGACGGTCTTCACTACCTTTCCCGGCACAATTCCGCAGTTCATTCCCACCGGTCATACGGTGACAAGCGAAGGAGTCCACTTCGGTGATGAATTGGTCACCGCGACTCCAATTGTGGTCCTGGCAGAAATTCAACCTCCGGACAGCAGTTCTTTCAAACGCATTCGACTGCTCATTCAAACGCGAGGGAAATCTCAGTTTCTCGATATGGATAAGGTTGATGCTGTCGACCATCGAAAAGTCAAAGGCTTGTTAAGCCATGGGGTGCAGGTTTTCCCAGAGAATGTTCAACTGTTGAGGAACTACTTCACTCAAATCCTGCAGGACTTTGGCAACCAGTTACCGCGCATCCGACGATGCGACCAAACCGGCTTCGTCCAGCATGAAGATTCGGTAACGCAAGGGACGAAACAGAAGGGATTCCTCTACGGTCTGGAGTTCATCTCCACCGCAAAGGAACACCCCTCTTGCCAAATGGACTCTGCGGAGTTGTCGTTCTCCGATACAAAAGCCACTGACCTCCAAAAATCCTTCCAGACGGAAGGAACACTCGAAGGCTGGCTAAGCCTGATCCGCGACATTTCAGGTGATCGGGTGGTTCGTTTCATGACAGTGGCCAGCTTCGCTACGCCACTCCTGAGAATTCTTGATCAACCAGCTTTCCTATTCAGTCTGGCTTGCGAATCGGGGACTGGCAAAACAGCCGCACTTCAAATTGCTGCCTCGGCCTGGGGAAACCCCTCGGGCAAGAGCAGCTTGATTCGAAGCTTTCAGACGACTGAGAATGCACTCCTAAGCCGTGCGGTGACTCAACGAAATCTTCCGATGTTCATTGACGAAACCACATTGGTCAGAAAGGCTGACAAAGATCTGCTGGAGCGGCTCGTCTATTCTCTGGCGAATGGCACAGCGAGAGATCGGTTGCGAAATGGAAGATTACAGGACGTCCAAACGATCGAGACGATCGCCTTTACGACAGGAGAGACGCCTCTGTTAGACTTAGTTGAGCATCAAGGGGCGCTACGGCGAGTTCTGGAATGCACTTGTCAACCGTTCGGTGATCGCTCACGGGAAACAGGGGTACGTGTTCTCCAGTTGCAACGTATGGCCAAGTCGAACTATGGACATGCAGGAAGAAAGTTCATTCGATTTCTGATCGAAAACCAGGACTCCTGGTCTCAATGGAAAATACTGTGGGACGAACTTTACGCCAAAGAACTTCATCAACTGCCGGGCCGCCATTCCTTGGAAGACCAACTTGCCAAGCACTTGGTCACGATAAGCGTGGCTAACCAACTGCTTCAACTGTGCTTTCCAGAGTTGAGATCCGCGTTGAAGGATGTGGTTCCCTCGATGCAAGCAGAGATTTACTCTTCTTTGAATCGAGTTGACAAGTTCGAGGCAGTCTTCGAGTCGCTCAAGATGAAGGCCGTTAACTTGGCAAATTCTGCAGTTCAGAGCGGTGCAGAATCCACGTGGCACTACGACCGGAAAGAGAAACAGCTCTGGGTCAATCCGACCGCGTTTCAGAATTTCACGCGAACGGAGTTTAGCCTCGACGCCAGCTCGGTTCTCCAGGCTTTCAAGCAGCGAGGATACTTGCATCAAGAACCCAAGGAAGCCCAAAAGCCTGGTGGACGACTCGTCGTTCGAAAGAGATTGGGTGATGTGATCACTTGGTGGCACGTCATCTCGATTGGCAGCAAAGATCACGCAGCGGTCACCCAAAAGATCGCTGATTGACCTCTGCCCGGACTGCGGGGACACCGCAACTGACAACATCAAAAGGCTGAATAACGGCTGTACGCCCTCCTGACGAGGCACAGCTTGACCTGAGAAAAACAGCCTCTGATCGTCCCCTGCTTGAAGGTGACTACCATCATCAAGCAGGGGATTTTCTTAGGAAGTACCCCTTCTCGCTTCGGAAGTCGCGATGTCAGTTGCTGAAGATCCGAGATGCAGGAGGAGTTGCTCCAAAAAGTGCGCGCCGTGCGCGCGGAAAATGGAATGCTTTCAACTCGACAATCGACCCTGCGAACTCGCACCAAGTTTTCAAGAACGCCGCTCTTCCTACTAATGCGCGCACGACGCGCACATGCAGTTTAAAAGCACTTAATGAGACCGTCGGGGTGTACAGGGATCGATGGCGCAAGGACCCATCTGCTAGCTAAAAAAAAACCTGATGGGAGAGCACCCATCAGGTTTTCTTCTTTCCTTCGGCCCGTTGTTGAGCACAGGGACCAGAGCTAAAAACGTACGCATCACGCCGGTATAGCTTCCAAGTCCCGCAAGGTGGTTTCCAAAACAACTAACCGATGAGCCCGATCCACCTCCTCCGCTTCCAGACCCGTGGTGATCACGTGATGATCTCCCGGCGGGATCAGGCTGTCGGGGTCGAGTGGCATGAGGATGTAGATCCGCTGGTGCTGGTCCAGCCGGACGGGGGAGTCACTTTTGTGGAATGCCAGTTGTTGGAATCCCATTTCCAGGGCCGATACCAGGAACCGGGTTTCCAGGCAAACCTTTCCGGGCTTGCCATGGCGTGAGGAACGGGTCAGGCGGATTTCCGTGGCCCGGGGAGAGTGATTCGTGCGGCAACGGACGATCGGGACATCGCCCGTCAGATCGACTGTCAGCGGCTGATGCATGGTGGGCAAGCGGCTGGAACAGGTTTCGAGCATCCGGTGCAGTAGTTCTTTCAGCCGGGTCGCATCGAGCGGATGGAGTTCGAGCCGTGTCGCGTCTTCAGAGAGCGACGGCACCACACGATCCACCGGTGGATAGTGGGACTCGGTGTTGAGCTTGAGCCCGGCAGTCCAGTGTCCCAGTTGCAGCACGAGATCGGTCTCTGTCCGGCCCATCCGCACCGTTTTGACCCGCTGCAACTCTGGAGCTTCGAACAGATCCGTACCCTGCACAAGGAGATCCTCAGGCCAGGGGAGCTGAATGCCCCGGTGAATCAGGAGTTTTCGGCTATCGGTCCCCGCCAGTTGCTGACGGAAGCCACTCAACTGAACGCAGTTGAGAGCATACCGTGTGCTGGTACTCTCTCGGACTGCCATCACCTGCCGCAAGGCACCCAGGAACTCCGGCGGACACGAGAAGTATTCCCGGGGATGCTGGAAGAGATGCTCGTCGGGGGCATCAAACACCGGAAACTCCCGCTCGACCGCAAATCCCGAAACAGACCAACTCGCCTTCACGATGTCCTGATCGATTTCCAGTGAGACGACCTCGGCATCGGGTCCCTGACATTCCCGCAGGAGTTCTGTCGAAACAGTGACGCGCGTGACAGGTTCTGAGGGTGTGCTGGAGTGGGTTTCGTGGGAGCCAGGTTCGCGTTCCCAGAGGACCCAGCAGTCTTTCGTGGCACAGAGAATTCGCAACTGGGATCCCACTTGTACCAGTGTGATCGGGGGTTGAATACGGCGGGAGAAGTTGACCAGTCCGGCTTTAC
>VFQR01000855.1_pt1 | contig 30165 bp, 10 predicted proteins | sample 3512321 | NCBI WGS metagenome assembly VFQR01 (sample SAMN10412374, study PRJNA504923) | tailings metagenome | isolation source: Relicate 3 Philex TSF1 revegetated site | place: Philippines: Tuba, Benguet | collected 2017-08-29 | reverse complement strand
ATTAATATAATTTTGCTTATTTTTTTATAAAAAAATAAGCAAAATTATATTAATTTAAAATTATTTATTAATTATAAGTAAGTAAAATATTTAGTAGCAAACTAATTATAAAAATTTTAGCTTTAAAAAAGTTTAATTTTATTGCGCTACTAACAAAGGCTATTCACTTTATTAAGTGTCTGATATAATTATTTATTGTTAATTTATTTAACATCATAAATTTAATAAATATTACAGAAAGTAAAAATTTCAAAATTTTTTTACTTAAAAAACTATTATAGATATTAGTAATTTGAATAAATAAATTATTGCATAAAAATAATAAAAAAAAAGGCTCAAATTATTAATTAATTGACAGATTAATGTAAAAATTTTAAATTTTTACACATAAATAATTTAAACTTTTTGTTTTAGATATTATTTGTTTAAAATATAGTTTTAATGAGTTCAGCTTTTTCATTTTTTGCTTTACAAAGCGAAAAGTTATTTAAAGCTAATTTTAGGCTCTACAAAATATATCTAATTTGAAAAAATTATGTTAATTAAAACTTATAGTTACAATTATAAATGTAAATAAATTGTGAATTTAATTTGATAAAAGGAAAATTTATGGCAACAGCAACTACTTCAAAAAATAAAGAAAACCCTTTAAAAACTGGAAAAGTAACTACTTTAGGAACTTTACTACGACCATTAAATTCAGAATATGGAAAAGTTGCACCAGGTTGGGGAACTACGGTTCTTATGGGTGTATTCATGGCTCTTTTCGCTGTATTTTTAGTAATTATTTTAGAAATTTATAACAGTTCCGTTCTTTTAGATGACGTAGCTGTAAGTTGGGAGTCATTAGCAAAATAATGTCATTAATTCCAATGATATTAATAAGTTTATTATAAATATAGATATCTAGAATATGTAAATTAGATATTCTAGATATCTATATTTATAGTAATTTAATTTTAAGGGCAATTTTTAGTTGCACTAAAAAAAAAAAACTGATAAATTAAAAAAAGAATCTTAAAATTGCGGGTATAGCTCAGTGGTAGAGCATCTCCTTGCCAAGGAGAATGTCGCGCGTTCGAATCGCGTTACCCGCTTTTTTAAATTATTTTAGTATAAGATGGATTTATTATGTATTAATAAATCTATTATATAATTTATATAGATTATATGAATTTATATATTTATATAAAATATATATACGTCATTATTAATAATAATATTATTAATAATGACGTAATAAGTTGGTCAAATATATTTAATAAGATTAAATTTGTTTAAATTTATTAAAATTAAATACGGAGAGATGGCAGAGCGGTTGAATGCATCGGTTTTGAAAACCGGCGTAGTTTCAAAAACTACCGAGGGTTCGAATCCCTCTCTTTCCTTCACACAAAGTAAAAGCAATTAATTTAATTTTAATTTTTTATATAATTTAAAATGAGTTACAAAACTAGATTATCTTTATTTATAAAAAATATACAACATAATATAAAAAAAAGAATGATGTTTTTTGAAATATATTTTGCAAAAGGTGTTTTTTTTTTATTTTTAGGGTTCTTGTTAGGAAATTTATTTGGAAGTTTTTTAAATATTTTTCATGAATTAATAATTTGGAATGGTTTTATAATTATACTAATAATTATAGTTGAAGAACTGATTAGTTATTTAACTTATCATTCTAAAAAACGAACTGCATTTTTTGCATTAAATTTTATTAATTTATATATTTCAAAAAAAAATGTATTTTTAAATTCTACTTTGTTATTTAAAAAAAAATTGCTTAATATTTTTTCTTCAAAAACCAAAAAAGTTTTTTTACTTAGAAAAAAAACTTTTTTTATAAAAAGTTTAAATCTCTTTAAAATTGGTATTTTATTAGGGTTTTTTGTTGATGCATTTAAAGTTGGATCTTAAATATTTTATTTAAAATGTAAAAAACATTTGCATCTAAAATAAAATATATGGTATTATTTAATAAATGGTAATCTTACTTCAATTTTTTATTTTAACTACGAAAATAGTTAAACAAATAAGAAAGCGTTTGAAAATGCTTAAAAACATATAAAGTTTTATTTTTTTGTTGAATATAAAAATATATTAACTATATATAGTTCTATTTGTTATAGAGAAAATATTTATTTACCTATCTATAAATAATAACAATTAATATATAATATATTATATATATTATGTATAGTATTTTTATATATTTTATATAAATGGAGTTTTTATAATTATGTCACATGCTGTTAAAATTTATGATACGTGTATTGGCTGTACTCAATGTGTACGCGCATGCCCAACTGATGTTTTAGAAATGGTTCCTTGGGATGGATGTAAAGCAAGTCAAATCGCATCTGCTCCACGTACAGAGGATTGTGTCGGCTGTAAACGTTGTGAATCTGCTTGTCCTACCGATTTTTTAAGTGTTCGTGTTTATTTAGGATCAGAAACAACTCGAAGTATGGGATTAGCTTATTAATAAATTTTTTAGTTTTTTTTAGATTAAAAAACAAATTTTTTTGCATTTATACATATTTAACAAGATTTTAAAAAAATCTTGTTAAATAAAATAAAAAAATTATTTTTTATAATTTTAGTTTTTTAAACTATTTAAACAATAAATAATGTCAGTATTTATCACTGTTAGAAAAATAATGAGGTATATTAGATAAATCATTTTAAATACAGTGTATTTTTTTTTAGAAAATACAGATAGCTAACATTATATTATTATATTAGATGGTACCCAGATTCGAACTGGGGATAAAGGATTTGCAATCCTCTGCCTTACCGCTTGGCCATACCACCTTATATTTTATAAATAAATTTATTCATCTAAATATATAAATATATTTTACTATATATTTAGTAAATTTTCTAGTTTAAAAACTAAAAGATAAATATCTTTCAAGCTACATATATATTTTATATATAAAATAAATTAAAGAATACTTTAAAATTTAAATTAAGTTATGCCAAATTTTGATTATGCCAAATTTAAGTTATGCTAAATTTAAATTTAGTTATGTCTAATTTAAGTTATGCCAAATTTTTATTCACTTTTATAAGTGAATTGATCTATTTTATATTGTTTGTTTGCCAACAGCTTGCAATAAAAACTTTACTTTGTGAAAGTTTTTATAATTGTGTGAGTTATTAAATTTAAAATTTTTTACTTTTTTATATTTTAAAAAGTTAAAATTATTAAATATGGCCTATATTTAAAAATAAAATTAAATTGGCATAAAATTTATTACATTTAAATAACTTATTTTGCCATGATTTATAATTTTAAGATAAAATATATTAATTAATATATAATTATTATAATGTTTTTTTAAAATACTATTTATAATAATTCAGTATGTTTATAGAACATCGTAATGAAACTTATTATAAAATAAAAAATTCATTTATACTAACATAAATAAATTTAAAATTTTTTACTTTTTTTACTAACAAAAAAGTTATTTTTGTAAATAAATTTCACGTAGTCTTTGCTAGGCTAACAAAGTACGGATGTCCTTTATAAATAAAATTTTTTCTAAGGTTTTATAAATAAAACCCTGCTTATAGAAAGAAAAAATCAGATTTTTTCTTTCTATAAGTTGGAAAATCTGGTAGTAAATAAATTTCACTAGTTGATAAAATGTTTTCTTAGAAAACATTTTATCAACTAGTGAAATTTATTTACTACTTTACTTAGTTAGGCATACAACTTTGCAACAAGTTTGTACCTTGTACAAATTGTCTGTTTAGAACTTTTGGTTCATTTTATCAACTAGCGAAATTTATCAACTACACATAAATAAATTTCCATTGATGAAAATTTATCAACTACCTTTTGGTAGCCTAACAAAGTAAGGTGAGCCTTTGTTAGCAAAGCTCTGTAAATAAAATATTTTTTAAAAAAATATTTTATTTACAAGCTTGCAGTTGATAAATTTCACTACGTGAAATTTATTTACTGGTAGGTAAAAAACTATGTTTTTTCTTACCCGCTACCTGGTTTAAAAATCAAAGATTTTTATTATTGCTGCGCTAACAAAAAATAAAAAACAAAATTTTTTTATAACTTATTTTATTAGGAGTTTTATTTAAAATGACACTTTCTTCCTATCGAATTTTTTTTTTAGCACCCTATTTTGTGGAAATGCAACGCAGAAGTTTTTTAAATCTTTTAAATAGCGGATTAATTTATGAATTATCGAAAAGAAATCCAATTTCAGATCCACACAAAAAATTTCAACTCGTTTTTTATCCTGAATATTATAAGTTAAGTTTGCCTGAATATACGCCAAAACAAGCAATTTTAAAAGCAAAAACATATGCGTCTAAATTGTACGTACCATTACAATTAACAAATTATAAAACTAAACAATTAAAATTGCAGTGGGTTATTATTGGGAATTTACCTTTAATGACAAAACGCGGTCATTTCATTGTAAATGGTTCACCACGAGTTATTATAAACCAAATGGTACGTAGTCCGGGAATTTATTATCAACAAACAATTGATAAGAAAAAAAGAAAAACATATTATGCAGATTTAATCTCTCATCGGGGAGCTTGGTTACGTATAGAAACAGATATAAAAAAACGAATATGGGTAAGGATGAAAAAAAGTCCTAAAATTCCTATTGTAGTTTTTTTACAAGCGTCCGGAATTAATGAGCATACAATTAATCAATGCATAAAGTATCCAAAATTTTTAGAAAATTCAATGTATGAAACAGATTATGAACATCCAAGTGGAACAAAAGCTGCATTACTAACTCTTTATTCTATTGCTTATCCTCGTAAGAAACAAACAGAAATTACTTTAGAAAAAGCTAAAAATTTTTTATTTAGAAAATTTTTTAATTACCGAACATATGATTTAAGTAAATTAGGACGAATTCAATTAAATAAAAAATTTCAATTTTCCGTTTCACTAAATACATATGTATTGACAGGTCAAGACTTATTATTTGCTACTGATTATTTAATTAAACTTGAACATGGGGTAGGTGTATTAGATGATATTGATCATTTAAAAAATAGAAGGGTAAGAGCGTCCGGAGAACTAATACAAAATCAATTAGGAACAGGATTTATTCGATTAGAAAAATTTATTCGAGAAAAAATCAAAAATCCAAATTTACCAATTCTTCATATAATCAGTACTAAACCTGTTAATGGGGCTTTACGAGAGTTTTTTGGTTCAAGTCCACTTTCTCAATTTATGGACCAAACAAATCCATTAGCAGAATTAACCCATAAAAGACGGGTAAGCTCATTAGGGCCGGGTGGGATTAGTCGCGAAACTGCAGGTATGGCTGTGCGAGGAATTCATCCAACCCACTATGGACGAGTTTGTCCAATTGAAACCCCAGAAGGCCCAAATGCTGGTTTAGTCAATTCTTTGACTACATTTGCTAAAATTAACGATCAAGGTTTTATAGAAACACCATTCTATTCTGTGTATCAAGGGCAACTTCAAAAATATCGTGGTGCTAATTTTCTTTCTGCAGCCCAAGAAGAATATATTATTAGTGCACCGGGTGATTTAAAAACAGATTATTTTTATAATCTGCCATCAAATATAATTCCAGTACGAGCAAATGGTGAATTTAAAAAATTATTTAAAAATGAAGTAGAGTATATGTCAGTCTCACCTATTCAAATGATTTCAATAGCTACTTCTTTAATTCCGTTTTTAGAACATGATGATGCGAATAGGGCTCTTATGGGTTCAAATATGCAGCGTCAAGCCGTACCATTAATTTTACCAGAAAAACCAATTGTCGGTACTGGATTAGAAGCGAGAGTTGTTTCAGATTCTGGACATGGGATTCAAGCTAAAAAAAGTGGATTTGTTTCTTATGTAAGTAGTCAAAACATTAAAATTGAAAATTTTTATTCTAGTCAAAATAGGAAAAGTTACAGTTTTAAAAACACTAAATCTAGCAGGGACGAGCCTAAGAAAAAACGAAGTTTTTTCCAAGCATCCAACAAAGTTGGATGCCAGGTTTTCTTCGAAAACAAACCAAGGGGTATTTCACCAAAAAAAAGAAAAGACTATTTAGTTTCCATTAATATGAAAACAACTAAAAAATTTTTGGCTAAAAATTTTTCATATTTGAGTGAATTTTTAATTCATAAAGACTCATATGTATTTAAAAAAACAATATCAAATAGAACGTGGTTAGGTTTTGATAAAATATGTTTGTTACAATATCGTTTTATATTTGCAACTTATTTTATAAATAAAAAAAAATTGCCTTTTTCTAACAAAACTAATGTTTTCGAGACCAAATTAAAACACCATTTAAATAAAAAAAATAGTGATAATTCAAATTTAATTTCGCAAGGTAGTCAAACAACAACAAAAAAAGTCTCAGTATCAACAGTTAAAATTCACTTAAATTTGAAAAATACGCTCATTCTACCAAATTATAACTACCTAAATTTTTTTAAATTTAAAAAAATTCAAAAAAACTTAAAAAAAAATCTGCTTTTTGGTAGCCAGCTACGAAAGGTTGTAAATAAATTTTATCTAGGTGAAATTTATCAACTAAAAACTAAATTATTTTTTTCACATAATAAATTAATAATTCGTGAAAATTATGTTTCAAAAATACATTTTTTAACTTTATCAGAAAAAGCTCTAAAACAATATATTACTATTTCAAAAAATATCTGTAATATTAATTATAACTTTAATCAAATTTTTATAATTGAATGTATTAATTTACTTTTTGAGCAAACTTATTATAAAAAAAAAAATCTTAAACATATATTTTTTTATAAATCTACTGCTTGGGTTAATATCTATAGTAAAAATTTTAGTTTAATTCAACCAAATAAAAAATTATCGAGATTTTTACAAAAATCTCCTTACGTATCACCCAGTGTAAAATCTTTGAATTATACATTAAATTTCAAAAATTTTAAAAATACATTATATAATGATATAAGTAACAATTTTGGTAGAGAAAAAAAGCATAAACGTAAATTTTTTGCCGATAGATCTTCATTTGGTTATCCTTTTGCTAATTCTCTTATTAATTCTAGTACTACAAAAAAAATAGAAACAAGTAAAGCTCGTATATCACAATATTCAAATAAACAAAGCAAGACTTTAAAAACGATGGACCCAATAAAATTATTTTGGCATCAAGCTTCGTTTAATGTAAATCAAAATTTAAATCAAGAAACTTATAAATCATTTAATTTTTCAACATTTAGCAGGAACGAGTCTAAGAAAAAACGAAGTTTTTTCAAACCAAGGGGTACTTTATCTTATATATCACCAAATAGTGTATTGGTAAATAATATAAATGATATATTTACAAAAATAAATAAATTTCATTTAGATAAAACATCTTTTAATATTCAAGAATTAAAAAAGAACATGTTAAATAAATCTATGAATTTTCATAGTATAAAAAATAGAATAAAAAATTTTAATTTTTCTTCGCAATTTTATTTTTTACATGAAAACATGAATTATTCGATTCAACCATATCAACGGTCAAATCAAAATACGTGTATGCATCAAAGACCTGTCGTTTATGAAGGTGAATGGGTTCAAAAAGGAGATTTATTGGCAGACGGAGCTGCAAGCGTTCAAGGTGAATTATCTTTAGGGAAAACTCTTTTAGTCGCATATATGCCATGGGAAGGGTATAATTTTGAGGATGCAATTCTGATAAACCAACGCCTTATTTTTGATGATCTTTATACTTCTGTTCATATTGAAAGATATGAAATTGAAATCTCTGATACACAATATGGCTTAGAACAAATTACATCGACAATTCCCGATATTTCATACTTTAATAAATTAAATTTAGATAATTACGGTATAGTAAAAGTTGGAAGTTGGGTTAATCCAGGTGATATTCTTGTGGGAAAAATAACACCAATTAAAACAAAACAATTATCAGGGCATGAAAAATTACTATCCGATATTTTAGGTAAAACAAAAACTTCAACCACACGCGATACTTCATTACGAGTTCCAAAAAATGTAACTGGTAGGGTCGTTCATGTGGAATTACTTGAAGCCGAAAATATTCCTTTAGAAATTTCATTTCATGGTCCAGGACGAGTTCATGTTTATATTGCAGAAAAAAGAAAAATTCAAGTTGGCGATAAAATGTCTGGCCGGCACGGTAATAAAGGAATTATATCAAAAATACTACCGCGAGAAGATATGCCTTATCTTCCCGATGGCACGGCAATTGATATGGTATTAAATCCTTTGGGAGTTCCTTCACGTATGAATGTTGGACAAATATTTGAATGTATATTAGGTTTAGCTGGAAAAGAATTAAATGAGCAATTTAAAATTAGTTGTTTTGATGAAATGAATGGACCAGAAGCTTCACGAAGTTTAACATATTCAAAGCTTTTTGAAGCTCGATTAAAAACAGGAAAAAAATGGTTATTTAATCCAAATTTTCCAGGGAAAATAAAACTTTTTGACGGTCGTACAGGAGAGCCTTTTGACCAAACAGTAACTGTTGGACAACCATATATGCTAAAATTAGTACATTTAGTTGATGAAAAAATTCATGCGCGTTCTACAGGACCGTACTCATTAGTTACTCAACAGCCACTTCGAGGCCGATCTAAACATGGAGGTCAACGACTTGGTGAAATGGAGGTATGGGCACTTGAAGGATTTGGGGCAGCATATACACTTCAAGAACTTTTAACTAATAAATCAGATGATATAAAAGGTCGACATCAAGTTATGCAAGCTATTTTAGAAAATAAATCTATTACGCTAGGAACACCTGAATCTTTTAAAGTCTTATTATCTGAATTACAATCATTATGTTTAAATATTGGAGTGTATTCAATTAATAATTTAGGAGTTCGAAAAAAAATTGATATTATGCAGCTTTCTTAAATTTTAATTTTTAATAAATGTCATTTGCTAGTAAAAAACAAAGTTTTTTACCTCCTAGTTGATAAAATGGTTTTTTAGAAACCATTTTATTTACAAGCCTGCAGTTGAGAAATTTCACCTTTTGGTAGCCAGCTACCAAAGGTTGCTGCGCTACTACGTGAAATTTATTTACTGGTAAGAAAAAACTACGTTTTTTCTAACCTTACTACGTTAGGCCTAGCAAAGGCCAACTACCTGGTATAAAAATCAAAGATTTTTATTAGTACTGCGCTAGTACCAAAAGGTAGTTGATAAAATAAAATTTTATTTTATCAACTACAGGTAAATAAATTTTTATTAATAAAATTTATTTACCTGTATGCTTGCAAAAGTGTAAAGTTAATATATTTTATATAATTTTTAATTATGATAATTTTTTTCATAACTTAAGGTAAATTTATTGACACTTAATTTAATAAGTAGTTTGGTAGTATTGAAATGAAACTATACAAATTATTGAATAGAAAATATTTAAATATTTAAACTAATAAACTTAAAGTAAAATTATTAGCATAGTGGAATTTTAGTAAAAAATAAAAATAAAATTTTATTGTAGCAACTATGAAACAAAATGAAATAAAAGTAGAGTCTATAAATATTGGGTTGGCTTCACCAATTCGTATTCGAAAGTGGGCGGAAAGAATTTTACCTAATGGTAAAAAAGTAGGGCAAGTGACTAATTCACAAACAGTGAATTATAAAACTTTAAAACCTGAAACAGGAGGGTTATTTTGTGAAAAAATTTTTGGGCCAGTAAAAGATTTTGAATGTTCTTGTGGTATTAAAAAAACTAAATCTCAGTACAAATTCTGCCCTAATTGCGATGTAGAATTTACTGCTTCTCGAGTTCGAAGATATCGTCTTGGCTATATTAAATTAGCTTCTCCAGTTACACATATTTGGTATTTAAAAGGAAGACCAAGTTTTATTTCTTTATTATTAGGAATGAGTCGGAAAGAAATAGAATCCATTGTTTATTGTACTAATACAATGCATATACCAATATTAAAATTTTTAAAACCTGAAACTAATATACCAATTTTAAATTCTTTAATAAACTCAAATTCTCCACTAAAACAACAAGTTGTTGATACTAATGTTGATACTAGTATTGAAAAAAATTTACAATTCTATTTACTTGAGAAATATTTTATTAATAAATTTAAAAATAACTTTCATAAAAAAAGTATATTTAAAATACAGCTTAATAATGTATTTCGTAATTCTTACTATTTGAACTTGAATACTATTGAATTTGAATCAATACAAGATTTAAGATTTACTATTTCTACGTTTATTCAATTTTTAAAAAAAAAGGTGGTAAAATTTGAGCATAGCTCAAATCAAAAAAATAAATTAATTAAAAATTCAGTTATAAATGAAAATACAAATATTCTAAAATCTGAAAATATCTCTTTTTTAATAAAAAAAAAAATATTTTTAAATGCAGCTGTAAAAGCAGAAAAAAATATCTCCAGTAGCAAAAAATATTTGCTTAGCTTTCCAAATATTATTACTTTTAATAATAATATTTTTAAAAACAAAGCTTTAAAAGCTTTAGTTGCTTTTAATAAATTAAATTCAAATAAACAAAAAAGTTTACTTTTTAATAGCAAAAATAATTCTAGAGTAGCGCAGCAACCTTTGGTAGCTGGCTACCAAAAGGAAGTTTTGGTAAAAAATTCTTTTGTGCCTAATTTCCAACATCAAACTTCTTCAAAATTTTCTCAAAGCAAAAATAAAGCTGTTTTAGAACGTTTAATAGTAACGAAAAATTTTTCATCAAAATTCCAGTCTTCAATTAATTCTTATTATCCTATTTCTTCAAAAAATTTATGGGAATCAACATGGGAATCTCGTTGGGAATTTCAAGATGAGTGGAATAATTTTTTATTTTATATTACTTCAGATTCCGTTAAGTGTGATATAATACTATCAACTTACTCAAATCGTATTTCAAACCAATCAGTAGTAATAAATAATATACGATATAAATCTACACAATTTTTATTAAGCGGTACTGAGACAATTTGGTATTTACTCAAAACTTTAAATTCATCATTTATAAAAATTCAGCTCCAACGTAAAATAGTAACATTAGATTTTCAAATTAAAAAATTTGAAAAAGAGCTATTTCTTTATTCGTTTGAAAAAAGAAAATTACGAAAATTAGTTAAATTAAGACTTAAAATTTTACGTCGTTTAAAATTATTACGCTATTTTCAACAGACTAAATTACGTCCCGAATGGTTAATTCTTTCTATTCTTCCAGTGCTCCCACCTGATTTACGGCCAATTATTCAACTTGATGCAAATCAAGTTGCAGTTTCTGATTTAAATCAATTATATAAAAGAGTATTAGATAGAAATAAAAGAATTAAAGTATATCGTACAAAAAATTATTCAACTAATTCAAATGAAATGAAATATAATCAACGATTACTCCAAGAAGCCGTTGATGCGCTAATTGAAAATGGCAAAGGTGGGACCCCTCTTGCTTCCGCTCCTAATGGTCGTGCTTTTAAATCTCTTTCTGATATTTTAAAAGGTAAAAAAGGTAGATTTCGTCAAAATTTATTAGGAAAACGTGTAGATTATTCGGGAAGATCGGTAATTGTTGTAGCCCCTGAGTTAAAGCTTTATGAATGTGGGTTACCAAAAGAAATGGCTATTGAATTATTTCAACCTTTTATAATTCGAGAATTAAGAAAAAATAAAGGTAAAATAACAATCGTAAAAGCTAAAAAATTAATTCAAAAGCAGCATCCAATTATTTGGGAAATTTTACAGAAAATTTTAAAAACTCATCCAGTTTTATTGAATCGTGCCCCTACATTACACCGTCTTGGAATTCAAGCCTTTCAACCAAAATTAGTTGACGGACGTGCTATTCTTTTACATCCATTAGTATGTCCTGCGTTTAATGCTGATTTTGATGGCGACCAAATGGCAGTTCATGTTCCATTATCTTTTCAAGCCCGCGCTGAAGCTTGGAAATTAATGTGGTCTAGAAATAATATATTATCCCCAGCAACAGGCCAACCTATTATTGTTCCAAGCCAAGATATGATTTTAGGGTGCTATTATTTGACTACAGATCTGTCTGATAATTTATTACCAATTATTGGTGATAAAAATGATAAATTAAAGTGCCAAATCTCGCATGTATTTAGTAACATAGACGAAGTTTTAACGGCTTTTCATCAAAAAAAAATTTCATTACACTCATTACTTTTACTTCGATCAGAAAACTTCGTACAAATTGAAAATTTTTATGAAAAACCATTAGAAATTCGTATTGATTATTTTGGAAATAGCACTCAAATTTATTCTAAGTATTGGTGTAATATAGATAATCAATCTAATAAAATTAGTCAATTTATTTACACAACTGCCGGCAGAATATTATTAAATAAAATTATTTTTACAAAATGTCGCCTTTGCTAGCAGAGGCTTGTAAATAAAATGTTTTCTCAGGTTTTATAAATAAAACCTGAGAAAACATTTTATCAAGTAGTAAAAAACTTAATTAAGATCAAAAAATTGAATTTATTTACACCATAATCACAAAGTTGCTATAAAAAATACAAATTTTTTTTTACTTATTTAGTTGATAAAATGGTTTTTTTAAAAACCATTTTATTTACAAGCCTGCAGTTGATAAATTTCACGTAGTTAAATTTATTTACTGACGAGCAAAGGCAGGTTTTATTTGAAAATATTAGCTTTTTCGCTACTAAATTATGATTATTAATAAATAATAAAAAAGGAGTAAAAGAATGACAAAAAATTCATTTTTTTTTAATGGGTGTTTTGATAAAAGTCGAATAAAATTTCTTATTTCTTGGAGTTTACAAAATTGTGGTGAACAAATTACTATTGATTTAGTGGAGAATTTAAAAAATATAGGTTTTGCATATGCGACGCAAGCTGGAGTATCTTTAGGTATAGATGACTTAAAAATTCCACCAACTAAAGCAGAATTAATTTCAACTTCTGATACGAAAATACAAGTTGCACAAATTAATTATAAGCAAGGATATTTAACGGGTATTGAAAAATTTCAACAATTAATTGATACTTGGCATAGAACTAGCGAAACATTAAAACAAAATGTTATACATTATTTTAAAGTGACTGATATTTTAAATCCAGTTTATATGATGGCTTTTTCAGGTGCTCGAGGTAATATTTCACAAGTTCGTCAATTAGTTGGAATGAGAGGATTAATGTCAGATCCACAAGGGCAAATATTAGATTTTCCTATTAAAAGTAATTTTCGAGAAGGATTAACCTTAACTGAATACGTTATTTCATGTTATGGAGCACGTAAAGGACTTGTAGATACAGCATTAAAAACAGCTAACTCTGGGTATTTAACAAGAAGATTAGTAGATGTTTCACATCATATTATTGTTTGCGAATTTGATTGTAAAACTAAACGAGGTGTTATAGTTAATAACATTATAGAAAACCAAAAAATTATTGTCCCACTACAAAATCGATTAATTGGTAGAATTTTAGCAGAAAATATTTATTCAAGTACAAATAATTTAACTACGAATTTTTCTAATAATAAAACTACTTACAAAACAAAAAAAAAATTGCTATTTACTCCTTGGCAGGGGCCCGTCCCTGCTAAATATAGCACCTCAAACGAGTTATATACACAAAGCTATAAAAAAAAAATTGGCATACAGCAAAACTCGATGCTTCGAAAAATGGTTTTTGTTAACAAATCTTCATTTAATTTTGATAAAGATTATTTTAAAAAAATTAAAAATAATGCACGAATATTTGCTTTATTTATAGACTTATCAAGTCTATATTTTTTGAATAAATCGCAAAATTGGGTCTGGAATAAAACCCAACAAGATTACTTTAGTACTAATTTTATTAAAATTGAAATTAGTAAAAAAATAGATTTTTATGCAAAATTACAATTAAACACAAATTTTCCTTTTTATCAGTTAATACTATTTTTGATACATGTAAATTTTTCTTATACTAAACGAAAATTAGTTGCACTTAAAAATCAAGAAATTTCATTGAGCTTATCCGTAAAAATTGCTAATTTAAAAAGCGAAGTTTTAGTTCGTTCCCCGTTAACATGCGAAATAAAAAATTCTATTTGTCAATTATGTTATGGGTGGAGTTTAGCTCATGGTAAATTAGTTTCTTTAGGTGAAGCTGTTGGAATTCTTGCAGCCCAGTCAATTGGTGAACCAGGAACGCAACTTACTATGCGAACTTTTCATACAGGAGGAGTTTTTTCTGGAGATATTATGAGCGAGATTAGGGCTCCATTTGATGGGATAATAAAATTTTATGAGTCGTTTCAGGGAATGCTAATTCGAACACCTCATGGTAAAATAGCTTTCTTAACAAAAGTCCCCGGTAAATTTGATCTTTATCCAAAACAAACTATTGATTCTAGCTTTTCGTTAAAAAGTGAAAAAGTTAAGATGTCTATTAATGATAAATTTCAGTACAATAAAATTAAAAATAAAAACCAAAAAAAAATAACTTTCGAAATTCCCGCGCTCACTATCTTATTTATTCGGAATCATCAATATGTCAGTAAAACACAAATTATTGCTGAATTTTCCTCTATGTCAGCAAATCGAGACCAACGTATTCAAGCTAATTATGATTTAAATACTGAAATTGAAGGAGAAGTTTTTTTTAAGAACGTTGTTGTTCATGTGAGAAAAAAAAAGCAAAAAGTAATTAGCCGTACAACTAATAATTTAGGGAATATTTGGGTTTTATCAGGAAAAATTTCTAAGCAGCCTATTCCTATTGAGATATTTCCTCAAGCTGGTGATCTAGTAGATCAAACTTCTCTAATAGGCCAATATCAAACTATGTCTCCATATAATGGCTTTATAACAATTGTATCAAAAAAGTCAGCCATAAACTCAATTAATAAAAGTAGACGTAAAGACAATTCACAAATATCGTGGAAATACGAGAATTTTAATAATAAGACACCGGTGTCAAATTCTACCAAGTTGAACCTAATTGCTCCAACTCAAGTAGTTTCATTATCAAAAAATAGTTTAAAGAAAAAAAATTTTCAAAAAACTAATGTAAGTAATGACAAGATTTTTTTAAACCATACTATTATTTCACTTCCAATTAAATCTATTCAATATAAAGAAATTGGGTATTTTTTTTCATTTTATCATTTCAAAAAATCAAAATTAAGTTTAGATAGTTTTTTTCTCTCAAATTCATTACAACAAGAATTTCAAAGCTCTAGTAAATTACAAACAACTTTTTATTTTCAAAGTTATCCTAAACAATATCAAACTCAAACAGGTGGCATATTAATATGTGATAATTTTTATTACAACGAAAAACTTCATTGTGGCGAAATTTTTTGGGTTTTAGAAGAAAATTATATATTTGATTTCCAGGATATAATTTTTTTCAAAAAAAAATATGGTAAACATACAAAAATAATCAATTCAAATTTATCAGTCTTTACTGAAAATAAAATTAAATATCAAAAAAAATACATAAAATGGATAAATAAAAATAATTCAGCGATTTATTATTACAATTCTCAGGGAAAATTCTCAAGTTTTTATCCAAAAGTATATGGCTGTATTGAAATTAATACAACTGATTTATTTTTTTCTAATTTTTCAAAAAAAACTCAAAATACTTCATTAGTAAAATTAACTACTAATCATCTTAATGTTTCAACACCGTTATTTTCAATTTATAAATTTGATATTTTAGGATTTAGAATAAATCCAACTATTTCTATTTTTTCTTTATTAAAAACAGGCTCAAATTCTACAAAAAAACCTTTTTTTATAAATAAGTATGATGCAAAACCAAATAAATTATATTCTTATATTTGGCAATCCATTAAAAAAAATAAAAAAGTCAATAGTAAATTATTAAAAAAAAATCATTTATCAATGTTACAACCACAATTTCCTTGGTTGGTAAAAACTAAATTTAATTCTTTGCAATCATTGTTGAATACTTTATTTTTAACTGAAATAAAACCTTCAACTAATGTTTTTCAACTTAATGTTGCTGCTTCTAAAAAACAGCAAAAAAATAAAAGCGAAAGTAAATATAAGAAATCCATTCAATTTTATATTTTAAACAAAACAAAAATAAAACAAAAAAATATACTATCTACTAAACCTTACACAATTTCACTTAATAAACCTTACGCAATTTCACTACGTAAGAAGCCGTCTATCCTGAATTTTGATTCATTAACTAATAAGTTAACTAATGTGCTGCAGCAACCTTTGATAGTTGGTAAGAAAAAAACTTCATTTTTTACTAGTACAGGCAAACCTTTGCTAACAAAAACTAATCTTACTTCCAACCATCTACTAGTTGATAAAATGGTTTATAAAAAACCATTTGATTTACAAGTAGATGGCAGGTTTTTGTATACAAAAACGTTAGGCTACCAAAAAATAGATGATAAAAAAAAGATAATAAATATAAAAATTAAGCCTGGGTGGGTTTATTTTCCAAGAAATATTAAACAAGTTATACAAAAACATAAAAGTATAATTAAACCCGGTTTAAACGGATGTGATAATATTTTATTTGATCAATATCCAGTTTATATTGAATGTTCAATATTAGAAAAAATTTTTGTTCAAAACAAAAAAAATATTCTGGAAAAAAATAATAATTTAAAAAAAATTTTAAATATTGATTATATTTATTTAGAATTTTTTATTGACAAAAATACTGAAAATCAAAATTTTTCTAATGAATTAATAAAAAATAATTTTTTTAACGATTCTAGGTTCGCAAAAACCTTTTCTGAAATTTTAGATAAATTACTTTTAAATATTTCTACCCCTTTTTTTAAAAAAAATTTTACTTTTTTGCTAGCAGAGCAAGCCTTTGCTAGCAAAGACCCATCTTTACTTAATACAAGAACGCAAAGCAATCTTTCTGATGTTATGTATAAAAAATTAATATTGGAAAAATATATTCAAAAAACTAAATTTCAAAATTTTTCTTGGTTACGTGAAAAAAAAATCTATAATTATGAAAAAATATATTTTATAGAAAATAAACTAAAAACAAAAAATCATAATCAATTACAACTATATGTGAAACTAAAAAATTCTCTTTCTTTTAAATTAAAAAATTTTAGTAGCAAAAATAATTTGAATGTTTCGCCTATTTTTAATAGAAGTCTATTTATACCTAAATTTTTTATATTAATTCGTAAAACGAGACCTTACTCATTTATTCGCTCGGCACATTATAAAAAATTACTATCAAAACAAAATACACCTACTTTTTATTCTTTCATTAGCCCAAATAAATTTAATAGCAAGTTGATGACTTTTTCACAATCATTAAATTTTAATAAACAAAATATTACACATTTATTTTTTAATTCTCCAGCGGCTGATTTTTCTATAAAACCTTATTTTAAACATAAAGAAAGTAAAAAAAGTATTTTTTATAAAACTATTACTATCTTTCAATTTTGTATTTTATTTATAATTCCAGAAAATTATCCCATTAACACTACAAAAATTCAGCTTATTTCAAAACCTACTGTCACTATATTAAAACCAGAGGTACTACAACTACTTTCCGCTGCTCAAACTGATAATACCAGTGATAATCTTTATTTGTTAGTAAAACAAAAAAATAAATTAAATTTTAATTCAATTTCATATTTTAATGTTTCACTTTTTCGTGAATTACAATTTACGAATTTTGTATCTCAATTTTTTAGAAATAAAATCACTAAATTAACACATAATACATTATTACTTTCTTCTCAAAATTCTATTTCTAATCAAATACCAGTAAGTCTAACAAAGTTTTTTTCTCCCTATCAAGGAGAAATTTTAAAAACACAGATCGATCCTAGTAAAACAAAAATACAAATCGATCCTACTAAAATGCAAAATTATTTGATTTTGACAAACGAAGATCAAACAAGTTTTTCTACAGCTAACTTGTTTACTAATAAAATGTTATTATTGAAAATTTTTTTAGGAAAATTTATACATTATGGAACGAGAATTCACGAAAATCTTGTAATTCCTCAATCTGGTCGAATTATACAAATTGAAAAATCAAAAATTACATTAAGAAAAGCACAACCAATTTTATTTTCTTCAAAAGGACTTCTTTCAGTACATCACGGCGATATGATTGAAAAAAATGCACTTGTTCTTCGATTATTTTATCAAAGATTAAAAACCGGTGACATTGTTCAAGGTATACCAAAAATTGAACAGCTTTTTGAAGCTCGTAAAACTAATCAGGGTGAAATATTAGCTGGTAGTTTACACGAAGAATTGGAATGGTTATTTCTTTTCTATAGAAAAAAATATGATCCTCAACAAGCAGCAAGACGTAGCTTAGAAAAAATTCAACAAATTATTGTAAATAACGTTCAAAAAGTATACCAATCTCAAGGAGTTACAATTGCTGAAAAACACCTTGAAATAATTGTCCGACAAATGACATCAAAAGTTCAAATCATTACTAGTGGAGAAACAAATTTAATACCAGGTGAACTAATTGATTTAGATTGGATTGAAATAGTAAATCAAGGTATAAAATTTAAAAAGAAAAAAGCTAAATACAAACCTATAATACTCGGAATTACAAAAAAATCATTAGAAACACAAAGTTTTATTTCTGAAGCTAGCTTTCAAGAAACAACACGAATTTTAGCAAAATCAGCAATTGAAAGAAAAACAGATTTTTTAAAGGGGTTAAAAGAAAATGTGATTTTAGGTCACGTAATTCCAGCTGGAACAGGATTTGCAGGTAAAGTATTCGATTCAAGTAAGCCAAAATATTTCTCAATAAGTAATTATGAGAGCTATGCTATTTTTAGAAAAATTTTTCAAGAAGCTATTTCAAAAAATAGTACTACAAAAACACCTTAATCTACCTTTTATCAACTACTGCGTTTTTTGATAGACTAATGTTTTTGTATACAAAAACCTGGCATACAACTTCGTTGTATGCTTGGACCAAAAGGTTGTAAAGAAATATCACCTTTTGGTAGCCTAACAGAGTAAGGATCTACACTTTAACGTAGTTAAAGGTTAGAAAAAACTACGTTTTTTCTTACTAGCTACTGGTATAAAAACCAGAGATTTTTATTATTGTAAATAAATTTCACCTTTTGGTAGCCAGCTACCAAAGGTTGCTGCGCTACTACGTGAAATTTATCACTTACTAGGTGAAATTTATCAACTACTAGTAAATAAAATCAAAACTTGGTTTTATTTTATCAACTACTACTAACAAAAACTATTTTTAGTTAGGCTATTAATTTCTCAAATGGTTTTTATAAGACTAGTTTATTTATTGTGCTATTTAAGTTTATTTTGGTTTAATTTACTTTTTTATATATAAAAAAAAATTTAAATTTAAAAATTAACTTATTCAATTCAGGTTTTAAATTTTTCGGCTTAGGCTAATAAAAAATAATGTGTTTTATTATTATAAGCAAGATTTATTTATAAATTTATATTTAATATATGATTTTATTAATAATAGAGTCAATTTTTAACTTTATCTAATTTAACTTCACTCGTCATATTTAAAAAAATAATTATTCACAAACCAACTAACTAGCGCAGTTGATAAATTAAAATTTTTATTTCAATTTATTTATAAAGGCAAGTAAGCTGTTCGTTATTTATTTTGTTAGTGAAAAAAATATTTTTTTCAAGACATACAAAATAAAAATTTGCAATTTCTAATTTTTTTAGATATTATTTATAGTGAAAGTAAAAAAATTTGTTTAAAAAAATTTTATAATAAAGCCTGTTTAGCTCAGTTGGTAGAGCATCCGTCTCATACGCGGATTGTCACTAGTTCAAGTCTAGTAACAGGCATTTTATATTATATAAAATACAATATATAAAATATTGACATATTTTAGCAAATTTAGTAATAATAATTGTAACTGAAATTTTTTTTTTGCCTTCGTGATGGAATTGGTAGACATGCTAGTTTTAGGAACTAGTGCAGAAATGCGTGTCGGTTCGAGTCCGACCGAAGGCATGTATTAATTTAGTAGTAACACAGTAGTTGATAAATTTCGCCTAGTAGTTGAGAAATTTCACGTAGTAGCGCAGCAACCTTTGGTAGCTGGCTACCAAAAGGTGAAATTTCTCAACTGCAGGCTTGTAAATAAAATGGTTTTTAAAAAAACCATTTTATCAACTAGTAAGTAAAAAACAAAGTTTTTTACTCACCATGCCCCGTTAGGTTACCAAACGATAGTTGATAAAATAGAACTTTATTTTATTTTATTTACTCTCACCTTTTTTAAAAACCAATTTATTTATAAAGACAACTAACAAAGCATATAAATTTATATACTTTCATAAAAAAATAAAAAATTTTCCTTGTTAAGTTAGCTTTAAGAAGCTAAAAATAATTATATTTTAAGCATTTAAAAAGATAAGCTTTAAAAAAATTATATAAACTCTGGTTATAAATGTATGTTTATCTAAAAAATTAATTAAAAATTTTTACTTAATTTGCATAAAGTTGCACTATTTACTGAAAATTTATATACTAGAATATAAAAAATAAAAATAATAAAAAAGAAAGTATTTAAAAAAGTTAATTACTTTAAACTTAAATTAAATTTAAGTTTATCTGACAACTTATATGTATTTTAATCTTAAAAATTTTTATGAAGAAAAATAACTTTCCGAAAGAAAAAACATTTTTTAAAACCACGAAGTTTGACAAAGTTTCTACTTGTTATTTAAACTATAAAGTTCAAAAATAAAGTAACTTAACAAATAAGTTTTAATAAAATTTACAATTTTTATTTTAATTATAAAAAACTTAATAATGAAGTGTCTTCGCGAACTTTTTAATTAGATTAGGAAGTTTATTACCTATTGTCTCTATAAATTTTAATTGGTCTAAAGTAGTTTTGCTTTAAATTTAAGATTAAAAATAAATTTTCGATTGTGTAATGCAGTAAGCGAAGTTGATACATTTCACTTAGCCTTTGCTAGCCTAAGACAGTAAGGTTGGTAAGAAAAAACTACGTTTTTTCTAACTTTACTTCGAACCATCTACTTGTAAATAAAATGGTTTATAAAAAACCATTTTATTAACTAGTAGATGGCAGGTTTTTGTGTACAAAAACGTTAGGCCTTTGTAATATTTTTCACACGTTTGTGTGAAAAATATTACAAAGGCTTACTTTGCTAGTAAAAAACGAAATTTTTTACCTACCAATAAATAAATTTTACACCAATAAATAAATTTTACTATGTGAAATTTATCAACTGTTATAAAAATTTTTGATTTTTATTATTGCTGCGCTAATAAATAAAATGTTTTTTTAGAAACCATTTTATTTATTAGTAAGAAAAAACATATTTTTTTCTAACCTTACGTTATTAAGCCTTTTTTTTAGTAAAAAACAAAATTTTTTAGCTACTAGTTGATAAAATGGTTTCTAAAAAAACCATTTTATTTAAATGCCTGCAGTTGATAAATTTCACTACGTGAAATTTATTTACTGGCTAGCAAAGGCCAGTGAATAAATTTCCAGCAGTGGAAATTTATCAAATAGTAAAATTTACTTTTTAGCAACTAAAAAAAAAGTTTAATTTTATTAACTGAAAGTTTACAATGTTGGCTTTATTCATATTAGCAAGAATTTAATTAAGCTAAATTCAATTAAACTAAATTAAATTTAAGCTTAATTAAGTTTTTTTTAGTTAAAGTTAAATTTTTAATTTTATTTTTGGTTTAATATTAATTTCGGGCAAACGTTATTTTTATCTTTAAAATGTTTTTTATTTTACCATATTAAAAATATGGTAGACAAAGTTAAAGTTCTTATTAAAGATTAAGTTCTAGCTTAGCCAGTGTAAACATAAATATTTTTATATTTCAATATAAATGCTTAAAAATTTTTAGAGAAATTAATTATAAAGGAGAAAAAAAATGGCTGTACCAAAAAAACGTACTTCAAAAACAAAAACTCGAGTTCGTCGAACTATCTGGAAAAAGAAAGCTGAAAAACAAGCTAATAAAGCGCTTTCAACACGATTATCAAAAAACTAATTTTTCTTTGTGGAAGCTAAGAAAATCAAATTTTGGCTACTTTTCTTTACTAACTAAGTCGAAAAATTTTTATAAATGTTTTTGTATACAAAAACCTGGCATACAACGTTGTTGTATGCTTGGAAAATTTGTTTACGTAGAGTAAATAAACTGAAACAAAGTTTTAATTTATCAAGTACGCTAGTTTTGGTAAGATTTTTCACTTTTGAATGAAAAAAATACAACAGATAAATAAGTTTTACTAGTTGATAAAATTCACTAGGTGAAATTTATTAACTGCCTTTTGGTAGCCTAACGCAGTAAGGATCTACACTTTAACGTAGTTAAAGGTTAGAAAAAACTACGTTTTTTTCTTACCAACTAACAAAAGGTAAAAAAAACTTTTTTTTTGTAGCTTTGGCTGGTAAAAGTTTAGTTTTAGGAATCAAGCTTTTGTTTAAAAGCTAAACAAAAGCGCAATTATAATATTATATTTAAAGCTTTGCTTTTTTTTTAGTAAGATATCAATTTATTGTGACATTAGTATTTTCATTATTCAGCTTTTAAACTTTATTAGAATAAAGTTTAAAAGCTGTATTAGGTAGAGTTCACAAAAATAAGTATTAAAAATACTACTTTTAATTTATTTTTAATATAAATTTAAAACATGTTTATATATATTATTAATTAATAATACATTTTAATAAAACTATATGGTATTTTTAAAAAATTCATGGCCTTGGTTTTTTACATTATTTTATTTATTATTTATGTTAATTCTTCCTATAATTTCATTATTAACAACAGCAAGTGAAACCTTATTTACACGGTTTTGGCAAATTGCAACTGAGCCAGTTGCAATGTCGGCATATTTTGTAACAATTTCTATGGCTTTTTTTGCTTGTTTATTTAATGCTTTTTTTGGTTTTATTTTAGCTTGGGTTTTAGTAAGATATAATTTTTTTGGAAAAAAATTAATTGATGCAGCTGTAGATTTACCTTTTGCTCTTCCAACAGCTGTAGCAGGTTTTACATTAGCAACAGTATATAGTGATGAGGGTTGGATAGGCTCTTTATTTTTAAATGCTGGAATACAGATTATTTTTACTCGCTTAGGAGTTATGATAGCAATGATTTTTGTTTCATTCCCTTTTGTCGTTCGGACGTTACAACCTGTTTTGCAAGAAATAGAAATTGAATTAGAAGAAGCTGCTTGGTCTTTAGGTGCATCACCCTGGCAAAGTTTTCGAAAAGTTGTTTTTCCACCTTTGATTCCTGCTTTAATTACAGGAGTAACTTTAGCTTTTTCTCGAGCTATTGGAGAATATGGCTCTATTGTAATTGTAGCTTCAAATTTCCCACTAAAAGACTTAATTGCCTCCGTATTAATTTTTCAGAACTTAGAACAATATGATTATTTGGGTGCAACGGTTATTGGAACTGTAGTATTACTTTTATCTTTAATTATTCTTTTTAGCATTCATTTTTTGCAATCTTGGAATCAAAATTATAAAAACCGTTAAAAATTTATTTTTTATAAAATTAACTATAACCGATAAATATTGGTTATTTTAAATTTATATGACTTGCAAGATCTTTTTAGTAAATAAAATCAAACAGAATTTCCAAACATACAACTTTGCAACAAGTTTGTATTTTTTACAAATTGTATGCCTAATGAAGTAAGGTTAGCAAAGGCAACCTTACTTCTAACCATCTACCTTTGGTAGATGGCAGGTTTTTGTATACAAAAACGTTAGGCCTTTGCTAGTAAAAAACTTTGTTTTTTACCTAACAGCTACTAGTTGATAAACTATTTTTTAAAAAAAATAGTTTATCAACTAGGGTAGCTTGTACAAATTTTTTCCAAGCATACAATTTTTACAAGGTAAAAACTTGTTGCAAAATTGTATGCCTAACAAAGTAAGGTTGTAACTAAATTTAAACTAGTTTAAATTTATCCACTACTAGTTGATAAAATGAAACAAAGTTTCATTTTATTTACAAGGCTTTGCTAGTTGATAAAATATACTACGTATATTTTATTTAGCCAGGTTTTCTCGGAAAACTTTCTATAAGTTGGAAACCATTTTCTCAACTAGGCAACTTTATAAGTTTTATTAAATTTCACTCTGGTTTTGTTAATAAAATTTAATTACAAAACCAAAAGACAGAACATTATATATTTTGCAGAAAACAATTAGTCTTATATTTTTTATAGAAAATATTTGTAAAATAACTTATAAAAAAATATAAGTTCGCTGCTTTTTATTTCATGAGTTGCAAAGCAACTAATTACTCACCGAAAGTGAGTCATGATTATTTCTGAATTATTTACTTACTATTTTTTTTTACATATTTTTTTTATTTTAAAATATATATTTATATTTGTTTATACAACTTAAATTTTAAAGGAGACAAGTTTTATGGGTGAAACTTATTTACGGTTGGCTTCTATTTTTCCGCTTTTTGTTCCAGCAATAAGGGATTATATTGATATATTAAATAACGCATATGACTCTGTTTCGAGCGATATTAATTTGCAACAAGTGTTACAACAAAGTTTTTTGTTTATAGTTGGGAGTATTAAATTTACTGTTGTTTATTTTTTAAGTTTTCACTGGATACAAGATTTAACTTATTTACCTATTTTGGTTCCACAACTTAAAATGGAAATTTTAAAAGAACATTTTTTTTTACAAACACCTCAATCTAATTTTTTTACTTTTTTAGAAATTCCAAGTTATACAAATAATAAATTTTTACTTGGTTTGTTAAATAGTTTCTTTTTATGTTTACCATTATCGGTAGCACACATTATCTCTGCTAGAAGATTACTCATCCAAGGGCTTGCTGCAGGAATATTTTCAAATTTAGGAACAATTTGCGGTCAAATTTTGTTATTAATTTGTATTTTATTTGGCGGGCGTTTTTTTATAACTCCTTGGTTTAATTTTCAAATCTTGAATTATTTTTTCGGGTTATGTTTGGTTTTAAATATTGTATACGATATGGCTCATGAACGAAGTATTCGTATAATTGATATTTCAAATAAATCTTTATTAATAAGAATTTTTTTATTAAATTTTGCATTAGCATGGACTGAACAAAGTTGTATTTTTCAATATTTTGGAAATTTAACATTAGGGGCTGAACCCACAATCATTGAAATTTTTTCTTCACCTACTGAGCTTCAGTCTATTCTTACACATACTAGTTACATAATTGGAATTATTGTTGGAAGTTTACTATTTACTAGTATTTCTATTTTTATTTGTTTGAAAATAAGTAATCTTATAGTCCAATTTTCATCTATTCCTTATACACGTTGGATTCGACGATTAAATTTTAGTTTACTAACACTCATTATAGCTTTTACATTTACATCAATACCATTTTATAGTCTTGATTATTTAGTTTTTAGTAATTTAGGTTTTGTATCACAAGATAAAAGTTTTAAAAATACGATATTTTCACCGACAAAAACCCATGATTTTTTTCCTGCACTTTTAGGGGATTCAACTAATTTATCTTTGGACCAAAAGCCTGGAATTGATACTGATATTACACCTTTTGATAAAGGTCGATATTTGATGTTTGACGCAAATGATAGTTTTGAACAATTAAATTATCAAGGAGAATATGCATGGCTTACTAAAAAACATAGAACACCGACAGTGAGTAGGGATCCATCGTCATTTAAAGTTCTTTCAAATTTTTCTAAATTTTTTCAAAAAGCAAAAAAGACTTCTCGTTCAGTGAATAATAGATCAACTTTTTCTGACAGTTTGTCTGCAGAGCAAAAAAACAAGCAGAATAAAAGAAAAATTGAAGAAAATAATGTGAATGCATTAAAGCCTGAAAATAAAATAACTTCCAATTCTAATTTTGAAAATAACACTTCAATTTTTGATTCAGAAAATTTTATTGAGAATGAAGTTTTAGAATTAGATTCAGATAATTCAATTAATATTCTTCAATCTCGAAGTGAAAATGAACGCAAAATCAATGAATTTTTTGAAAACATGGTTAATATGAGCGTTCAAAACAGGTTTTATATCAATCAAGAAACAAAAAAACCAATTTTAGAAAAAAAATTTAAACAAAAATATTATTCTAATCCAATTTATAAATTACTACTTAGTGCTGATATTGATTTTTTTTTATCTCGTCAACCTCGATCATTTGCATTAGATGCAAAACAAGAAAATGAATTATTTGAAAAACGTCTTGTTTTAGCAAATTATTATGATAGTCTTCGTTATTATACTAAATTACCATATGTAGATGAGTTTCAAGATGTTATTAATGGTTCAAAAAGTTATGCTGATAGAATTTATAATCAACAATTTAAAGGTACATTAAAAATTGTTCGTCGATTATTTTCAATAACTTTAAACGATTTTGAAGAAAGAAAAAATACTAATTCTCCGGAAAAAGAAAATCTTGCTTTTTTTACACAAAATAATGTGGACAATCTGATTTTAAAATTCGATCAGCCATTATATAAAAAAGAAAACATTCGTGAATCTCAAAGTAACCAATCTCCTAAATTTTCACAAAATAAAATTAAACCTCTTTCAGAGTCATCAGAAACTGAAAATGATAAATTTCATCCAATTTTTCATGAAGAATTTCGTATAAATAGAAAAATTCTAGGTAAAGAATATGAAACAAAACGTAAGAATCCTTTTATTCAATTAACAAATCCAATCCCATTTTATGTCGGTTGGGATGAGCAATTGCGTAAACTGGTTATAACAAATCGTTTGTCACCAAGGTATTCTGCAGGGTCATCTATGAAATTTTTTAGTAAAAATTATAGTAATGATTATCCAATATTAAACGAACTTATTCAAAAAAATAAAACAGTTGAGTTTACAACTTGGCCAGTACCAAAAAATATTTTAAAAAATTTCAAAGGTAAAGCAATACTTTCATATAATCTTCTTTTTGATTCATCAAATGATTTACAAAATAAATCTGTACTTGACCAATTTAAAAATTTAGCACAAAGAGACGATTCTAAAGATTTTGGAACAATTGAAACTATACCAGCAAATATAGCAAAAAATGGAGGAAGAACAGATCGTGAAATGGAGGATATTATCCCATATACACGTGGAGGCTTTATTTGGCCGGGACATTCGAATTTAAAATTTAAATTCAAAAATTTAAACCCTTCGTAAAAAATTTATTAGCAAAAATAATGTTTAATTTATAATTAACTCGTTTGTTTTTGATATCAAAGGAATTAATAAGTAAATTGCTTTTGTCATTTTAACAAAAATTTAATTTTGTTAAATTTAATTTAAATTCTTTGGTAGCGCAGTAATAATAAAAATTTTTAATTTTTATTATTACTGCGCTACTACTAACATCGGAAGTTGTTGATTTAATTATACAAAGTATAATTAAATTTATTAGTAGTTGATAAATTTTACTAACAAAGCAAGCCTTTGCTAACAAAGGCTAAGTGAAATTTATTTACAAGCCTGCAGTTAAGAAATTTCTATTAATAAAAATTTATTTATTTGCAGTTGAAAAATTTCACTGGTTGCTAAAATGTTTTTAGAAAACATTTTATTTACAAGCTTTTGTAATATTTTTCACATGTTTATGTGAAAAATATTACAAAGGCCGTAATAACAATCAAAAATTATTATACCAGGGAGCTGGTAGGTAAAAAACTTTAGGGTTGTATTTTTAATTAATATTAAAAATAATTTTAATACTAATTTAGATTGATGGAATAAAAAAATTCTGATATATGGTATAATAAATATTATGAGCAGCCTATTTTAATTTTTTCTGATAAAAAATTTATGTTAACGTTAAAAATTTTTGTATATACTGTAGTTAGTTTATTTGTTTTTCTGTTTATTTTTGGGTTTCTTTCAAATGACCCTGGTCGAAATCCTGGCCAAAAAGATTTAAATTAAAAAAAATGAAATTTTTAGTAGCGCAGTAGTTGATAAAATAAAACTTGGTTTTATTTTATTTACAACCTTGCAGGTAGCTGGCTACCAAAAGGTCGTTGATAAATTTCACGTAGTGAAATTTATTTACAACCCTGCGGGTTAGTAAAAAATTTTGTTTTTTACTTACCAAAGGGCAATCTTTTGGTAGCTGGTAAGAAAAAACTACGTTTTTTCTAACCTTTAACTACGTTAAAGTGTAGATCCTTACTCCGTTAGGCTACCAAAAGGTCAATTGAGTTTAATTTCATTTTTTATAGTGTAGTATAAAAGTAACGAACAAATAAAATGCCTTTGCTAGCAGTAGCACAGTAGTTGATAAATTTCACTACGTGGAATTTATTTACAATAATAAAAATATTTAATTTTTATACCAGTGGCCTTTGCTAGCCTAACGCAGTAAGGTTGGCCTTTTCTAGCAAAGCCTTGCTTTGCTAGTAAAAAACTTCGTTTTTTACCTACCAGTAAATAAAGTAGTGAAATTTATCAACTGCAGGCTTGTAAATAAAATAATTTTTAAAAAAACCATTTTATCAACTAGTAGGTAAAAAACAAAGTTTTTTACTCACCTTACTTTGTTAAATTATCAAAAGGTTGTAAATAAATTGCACTTAGCCTTTGCTAGCAAAGGCTAGGTGCAATTTATTTATTAGTAAACCTTCTGATAGCTACACTACTGACAGCTAAAAAGTAGTAATTTTTGTTTGGCTGCTTTAAAACCTTCTTTCCGCTTTACTAATTAAGTAAATTTATATATTTATTTAATTAGTAAAAAAAGGTAACTTAAATTTAAAGCTTTTAAGTCAAATGTATCATAACAAAATATAAACTCAATAAGTTTAAACTTTTAAAAGCAAAAATTATAAAAAAATAAAGTTTATTTAAAAAAAGTTTGATTGTATTCACTAAATTAACAAATTTCAATTAAGCATAGTTGGGCTTTAAAATATTAATTATATTGGGTTCTAGTTTTCTAATACGATAAAATTTAAATTAATTTTTAGAAATTGCCTATTAAAAAAAAACTAAATTTAACTTTTTCAATTAATTTTTACTAATATTAATAAATCATATGCCACGATCTCAACGAAATGATAATTTTATTGATAAAACGTTTACTGTTGTTGCTGATATTTTATTACGAGTCTTGCCTACCTCAAATCGAGAAAAACAAGCTTTCAGTTATTACAGAGATGGTATGTCCGCGCAATCAGAAGGAGAGTATGCAGAAGCTCTTCAAAATTATTACCAGGCAATGCGTCTAGAAACTGATGCTTATGATCGAAGTTATATTCTTTATAATATCGGCTTAATTCATACTAGTAATGGAGAGCATGGCCGAGCTCTTGAGTATTATTATCAAGCTTTAGAGCGAAACCCCTCACTTCCGCAAGCTTTAAATAATATTGCAGTAATTTACCACTATCGGGGTGAACAAGCTATAGAAAACGGTCAAAGTCAAATATCTAAAATACTTTTTGATAAAGCTGCTGACTATTGGAAAGAAGCAATTCGTTTAGCGCCAACTAATTATATTGAAGCTGTAAATTGGTTAAAAATTACAAATCGCGAATAATTATTTATTGATAATTCACTTTAATTAGTTTAATGCTAATTAAAGTGATAAGAAAGTAGTATTTTTTTAAAAAAATTTACTTTAAATTTTACTATAAAAAAGTTATAATATATATTAACGAATATATATATATTCGTTATATATTAATATTAATTATTTTAATTTTACAGGGCCTATAACTCAGTTGGTAGAGTGCAACTCTTACAAAGTTGAAGTCATCGGTTCGAGTCCGCTTGGGCCCAAATAACTTTTATGTACTAGTATATTTTATACTAAATATTAAATTTAATAATTTTTAATTTACTGCTTATTAGTAATAGTTTATAACTAAGTTCGGTTTATAATAAAAAAAAGATATTTTTTTTTATTACTATAATTTATAAAATTTGATAAAAAACAGATTTTTTTTTTGGTTTTTACCAGCAACCAAAAGGTTACTTTTTGGTACCTTAAAAAAGTAAGGTGGGCATTTGCTAGCAAAGCCTTACTTTGCTAGTAAAAAACTTTGTTTTTTACCTACTAGTTGATAAAATGGTTTTTTTAAAAACCATTTTATTTACAAGCCTGCAGTTGATAAATTTCACCTTTTGGTAGCCAGC